>Ga0210077_1000713_pt1 | contig 11019 bp, 10 predicted proteins | sample RushMan_CattailN_5_FD_185556 | JGI IMG/M metagenome (GOLD analysis project Ga0210077, IMG submission 185556) | Wetland microbial communities from San Francisco Bay, California, USA, that impact long-term carbon sequestration -... | ecosystem: Environmental > Aquatic > Marine > Wetlands ... | reverse complement strand
TCTCTCCACCAGGACAACACGGGCGGGAGAACCATCCAGTCCTTTCAGTCTCAGGGGGAGAGCTACCATATCATAATCACCTTCATCGATATGTGAGAGGTCAAGAAGCTCGATAATGATACAATTGCAGGAAAGGAGTGTTCGGTGAACAGCTCCATTACCGCTATAGGATTCTATGGAAGGGGTATCGATACCGATACACTTCATGCCACGTTCTGCAATCACTTGCGCTGCATCAGGTGCAAGACACGGGTAAATTTCCTCAAACCGATCATTCCCGGAATATGATGTTTTAAGAAGGACCCTGCAAATGTCATCCAACCGGCCATTCAGGTAATCAGCAGTGATATTGTTGCCAGCTCCGGACACATCAAGGACCCGGCACTTTCCCATGAGATGGGACAGCGGAACCGCATCAATCGTAACACCGGTTTTAAGATAATGAACCGGAGCATCGATATGGGTGCCGGTATGTGTGCTGAGGTGCAGGTCGCTAATCAAATATTGTCCCCGGTCCTCCTGATGGAAGGTAGGATGGATATCCCCCGGATATACGAGCGTGTCCTCAGAAAGAGAGCGGGAGATATCAAAAATTTTCACGACGTTCTGCCACCTTCCCAGCCATGCTCTCCAATCAGGGGTACAAATCTGACACCCCCATGGAGTTCCTGTGAAATAACACCATTGTGCCGGGAAAGCACAACCAGCTCCTGAATTTCCCGCCCACCTACCGGAGCCACCAGTCTGCCATTTTCTGCCAGTTGTTCTATGAGGGGCTTGGGAACTGAAGGGGTGGCAGCCGTAATAATGATCCCGTTATAGGGTGCATTTTCGGGATACCCGAGTGTACCGTCAGTGGTTATTATCTCAACATTTGAAACACCGATATCTGTCAGGTTTGACCTGGCAAGGTCGGCAACAGCGGGGATTCTTTCGATGGATGTCACCTTTCTTACAAGTTTTGCCAGAATGGCGGCCTGATAACCGCATCCGGTTCCAACTTCGAGCACATTATCGTTCGGTTCCGGTTTGAGCAATTCGGTCATGAGCGCTACGATATAAGGTTGGGAGATCGTCTGGCCGTTTCCAATGGGTAATGGGCTGTCCTCGTACGCGGAGCGGTCATAGGGCGGGGGGATAAAGAGGTGGCGTGGAGTTTCTCGCATTGCCGCAAGCACCTTGGGATTCCTGACACCCCGTGCTTCAATCTGGCGTTCCACCATTCGATTGCGCTCATCAGATCGTGGATAAGGGATCATTCCATCACTCTTTCAGAACCCTGCTTTTTCCGCCTCATCGATGGATGCGTCAATTTGTTTTTGCAAGGCTTCAGGGAGCCCGGCAATCTTCACATCAAGGAATCCCCTGATAATTGTTGCCGTCGCTTCATCCTCGTCAAGTCCTCGTGACATCAGGTACTCTATCTCGTCCTTCGCAAGCTTGCCTACGGCAGCCTCATGAGAGAGCTCCGTACCGACAACAGATCCCTCAATTTCCGGAATCGCGTATATTATACCGTCATTCAGGATAAGCCCCTTGCATTCAAGATGCCCGCGGGTGCCGGCAGTTTTTCCGTTGATATGACCCCGTGAGATAATGGTGCCGCCTTTTGTGATGGCGCGGGTGATCAATTCAGCGCTTGCCCCTGTGCCTTCCAGAACTGCGCGGGAGCCGAGATCCATATACGAACCTGGCGTGGAGATTACAACGCTGCTGAACCGTGCGACGGTATTGACTCCTTTGAGAGTAGCCGTTGGATACATCTGGATTTTTTTCACCGGCTGCATGCAGACGTAGTTGGAAAGAAATACACCGTTGTCTTCAACAATCGAAGCGCTTCTGGGATATACTTCAATATTCTCACTCCAGTTATGGATCATCGTGAAACTGATCTTGGCGTCTTTTTTTATGTAGAATTCGGAGACCCCGTAGTGGGCGCCACCCTTACCCACATGCTCCCCGCTCGTGCACCCGGATATAATGTGGAGCTCAGCTCCTTCTTCAGCAACAATGATATTATGGACATGCTGGATCTGTTCACGACCGAGGTAGAGGCAGGCCTGGATGGGGAGGATATTGTTTGAACCCTTGTGGGCAATGATAACGTAACCCTTCGGGTCTTTCTGTGCTGCAACGTACCGGGTTATCTCATCTTTTTCCGGTGATACTGCCTGCCAGGTATACTCTTTCATGCCGTCATACTTTTCCATTGCTTTCCTGAATGAGAGGACTTCTATTCCCTGCTGAGAGCATTCGGCATGAACTACGTCCTGGTCCATCTGGAGATAACTGCCGCAGCGGTTTTTCAGGGCAAGGTCAATTCCAGATTGTGCGAGACGATCCTGGTCAGATTTTGAAAGTTCGGGAATTTTTACTGGCGACGGCATTCGAGACACTCCTTGTATCCGCGTAGTTTGATATCTTTCAGGATTTCCCTTGGATTCCCATGACATTTGATCTCCCCATCGCACATAACATGTCCCTTGTCAGCATCGATATAATCAAGGATAAATCCGGTATGGGTGATAACAAGCCCGCTTTTCCTGCGCTTGATAAGATGCTTGTCTTTTTCAAGAAGTGAGCCTATTGCAGTGCCGATGAGTGAGATGTTTTCCAGATCTACCCCGCTTTCCGGTTCGTCGAGCATGACAAAGTCCGGATTCTGGATCATCAGCTGTAGCACCTCACTACGTTTGATCTCCCCCCCCGAGAATCCCTTGTTAATATCACGCTCCAGAAATTTGTCCATATGAACTGATTTGGCGAGTTCGGGAATATCCATCTCCTTGAGCCGCGAAATTGCTGTGAGCATTTTGCCAAGCTTCAGTCCGGATATGGTTGGAGGACGCTGGAAGAGCATACCAATTCCCCGTTGAGCCCGCTCATGGGATTTCATCGTTGTCACATCTTCGCCTTTGAAGACGATTTTCCCTTCCGTAATTGAATAACTGGTGAATCCCATTATTGTCATGAGGAGTGTTGTTTTACCTGACCCGTTGGGACCAAGCAGAACATGTGTTTCTCCTTCTTCAATGTGGAGGTTTATGTCATGTAACACTTCTTTGTCGCCAACCTTTACGTGCAGGTCTTCGATATGCAGCATAGAACAATCGTAGAGAATATGTCGATTACTGCATTAAACGCTTTTCAATCTACCAGAAAAATATGAATGTTTTCCGCATCCTTTAACAGATCATCTGGTAATGTACACAATGGATAGCTTTCCATGAACCCCGGGAATATACATGACAAGAAGGGAAAGGCGAAAATCAGGAGGGGTTCTAACGGTGCAAAAGATGCTGTAATATCCTGTGAACCGCAGGAGATTTTACCATTCGTAAACCGTATCATATGTGCAGATGCACTCATGGCTCTTGCCCGCATTCCTGACAGAAGTATTGATCTGATAATCACTTCGCCTCCTTACAATTTCGGGCATTCATATGCACAGGACTCTCGTGATGATACGCACGAGTGGAATAGCTATTTTGAAAAACTCCTGGTTGTGTGGCGCGAGTGCGAGCGGGTGCTTAAGCCCGGTGGGCGGATAGCAGTGAATATCCAGCCTCTTTTCTCGGATTACGTACCAACCCATCACTATATCTCTCACCAGCTTTTAAGCCTCGGCCTTCTCTGGAAAGCAGAGATTCTCTGGGAGAAGAATAATTATAACGCAAAATATACTGCATGGGGAAGCTGGAAATCCCCCTCCATGCCATATATAAAGTACACCTGGGAGTTTATCGAAGTCTTTGACAAGGAGACTCACAAGAAGGAAGGGCGGCGTGAAGATATCGATATCACGGCTGATGAATTCAAGGAATGGGTGCTCGGTAAATGGTCATTCCCCCCGGAAATCAGAATGAGAGATTATAACCACCCGGCAATGTTCCCCGAGGAAATGCCACGTCGGCTCATAAAACTTTTTTCTTATAAAAATGATATCGTGCTTGACCCGTTTAATGGTGCAGGGACTACGACGCTCGTCTCGTGGAAACTACACCGGCGCTTTATCGGAATTGATGTATCAAGGCAATACTGCGAAACGGCGTTACAGCGACTTGCTGTTGCAGGAAGGGATGGCACAACCTGTTCGGAAGAATATTCCAAACTATCAGCTATGATTCTGGACCGCGACTAAAAAATAATAAATGGCGTCTGCCTCCGCAGTCAGTACGGCATATTCTTTTTTATATAATCATAAACGCCTTTCCTGTCGTATTTATGTTCGAAGATGTAATTGTGAATACTGGCGTACTTTTCATATTCTGTATAAATCTGCCTGTAGGAAGCCAGTCTCTTGTTATAGATGGAAACAAGCGTTGAATGCGTCAGGACCTGCGAATTATATTCCCTTATATTTCCTGAATCTCTCAGCTGGGCTATCCGTGAATCGAGATCGCTGATTCTTATTCGTTTTGCCATAAGATCATCGTTGAGATTAATAAGATCCGAAGAAAGTTCTTTCATTTTCTGATCCGATTTCAAATAATTTTCATGAATATAGCGTGTCTCATCCCCGCTGCTGTAACGTTTCTTACCGCTGTTGATGATGATAATTGTTGGATCTGAATAGAGGGACAGGTTATCCCCGAGTGTATCAGTCGGCACACCGATGAACGAGTAATTGGTTGTTTCCAGAAATGCGTATCCCGTCTTTTTGTAGAGGTAATCATCTGAACCGATGCCAATTGCCATATGTGCCTCAGGCCCGAATGACATGAGCGAAACAGAATAATCTTCACGTGCCAGAAGTCCGGCTAATAGCAGACTTTTGTCGTCGCAGTCTCCGGCACCGTCAATAATAGTCTCTGCCGGGAATTTTGCTGGATTCTGCTCCAGGGATTCGTAACGGAGTGACTGGACATAGACTGCCATAAGCTCGAGGTATTCGTCATCAGAAAGCCCCTGAAGACTTCTGACTTTGCGTAACTCTTCGAGGAGATCTGAAAAGATCTGCTCCTGCGCAGGTTCCGTTACCATTGCACGATACGCGTCAGCAATTTCCTCTGGACTCGGATCAATATTATAGACATATGTTACCCTGCCGGCCTTTTTTGTCCCTTCAATGAGAGATGCATTGACGGGAAATGATAAGGATACCATTACCATTTGAAATGGGAATGTATGTGAAATAACATTCCGGGGCGTTTGAATATTTACAGGATCTGATATAATTTGAGAATCAATTACGGGTTCATCGGGAGATATGATTCCGGATATAAAATTTGCTGAGAGTATAAAGGCAATTACCAGCACAAGACTGATTATAGCATTTATCGATTGGGTACTCATATCAATCCCGTTTTTTGTAATTTTTTTACCCATTATAAAAGTTCAATTAAGTGCGCAAGAGAATCTATACTGTATGTTGGTTTTATCACTGAACTGTTCACCGTGTCCTTCCGGTATTTCCCTGTTTTGACAAGGATACTTTTCATACCAACACGGTGAGCTCCCGCGACATCAGTTAGGATATCATCACCAATCATCGCAACCTGACCTGGTTTTAACCCAATATCGTGAAGAGCACGATCAAAGAACGCTTTGGACGGTTTCCCGATTATTGTTGCCTTCTTTCCGGTTGCGAACTCAAGAGCGGTCACGAACGGCCCGGCCGATAATGACAGCCCATCGGATGCCATCCAGTACCTATCCTTTTCAAGCGCTATCAACTCAGCTCCATTCATGAGATAACGGAATGCAGTGTTGAGGCTGTTATAGGAGATCCTATCACCGGCATCACCAATAACGACACAATCTATCTTTTCTCCGGATGTGCAGAGGCTTGTCCGATCGAAATCCTTCTCTGCATCTCCCGCAACGAGAAGGAAACAGTTATTTTTCCCGGTATTTTTCATATAGGCATTCGCGGCAACCGGCGGTGTAATAACTTCTCTTTCCGATATAACAAACCCCATGTTCGACAACCTTTCTACAATTGTTCTCCGGCATCTGCGGGTGCTGTTTGAAACGAAACGGTAGCGATATTTCCGTTTTCTGAGTAATCCGATTGTATCGTTGGCTCCTACGATGGCTGTATCTCCGACATAGAGGACACCATCGAGATCAATAAGGAATCCTTTAATGCCTTTCATGCAGTCCGCCCATTCATAGTAATCAGCATATGATATTCTGGTTCGAGTTCTATTGATTATTTTCTGTATTTATTAAGAGACTCATCCAATTAATTTTCTGTGCGTGATCTCCCATGGAGGAACTGCGGTGCGATGCGTCGTAATCCGACGTGTCCGATTTTACAAAATCATCTTGGAAAAAGAGACCCCCTCAGCGGGAAAATTACCTCTATCTTCAATTCCTGTATTGAATGTAAAGTCTCCGGAATTTACTTTCACCCCCCACGGCTGGATGTTTAAATTACGGCCGCCGTTTTTGTAATAAGAAGATGCCGGCTATACCTGCTCCTGCCCGGATTGGTGCCCTCTGGCAGCAGCGCATGGAAACGCTGCACGAATACGAAGTTGTCCGTGACGGAAATATTTTTGGAACCAGTTTTGGAAACAGTATTGTTTTTTCATCTGATTACGATCAGGCGCGCAAACAGCTTGAGGAATTGATAGTGAGATACCAGAACGTCCCGTTTGAAGAAGTCTTTTCGGGAAGTGAAATTTTCAATCAGGGAGGTGCTTGCTTTGTGCAAAAAAGTAAGCAACCTCTCAAAATACATCCCGCAGACACAGCCAGGTTAAGATCTGAAATACTTGAAGATCTGACTCTGGTTCATGGCATCGGGCCAAGGATTCAGGCCCGGCTGAGGTCAAAAGGGTACCGGACATTACCGGATCTGATGCAGCATCCGAAGTTCCGGTCACGCTCCCTTGATGTATTAAAATGCCTGAATGAGGGAAGTTCTGCAGAAATTATGGATTTAATCGGCTGCAGGCATACAAAATCACATCCCTGTGTTCTCGGGACAGCTGGGTTCCACAAACCGGAAGATTACGTATTTCTTGACATTGAAACCCTTGGTCTGTTTTCCCGTCCTGTCATCCTATTCGGTGTTGGTACAATTGAGAATGGCTGTCTTGCTGTCCACCAGTACCTGCTGCGGGATATAGATGAGGAACAGTCAGCACTGACAGCGACGCTGGATCACCTGTCCGGCGATCAGCTGGCATTGGTAACATTCAATGGCAAATCTTTTGATGTTCCCTATATTTCAGACAGGCTTGCGTACTATGGTATGGATTCCCTGGCAAAAATACCCCACTTTGATGTCCTCCAATTCAGCCGGAGAAGATGGAAGGATTATCTCCCCTCACTGCGTCTGACTGTGCTTGAAAGAGAGATACTGGGAATCTGCCGTGATGATGATATTCCCGGGCAGATGGTACCGGAATTCTATGAAACGTACTTGCGGACAGGAAATTGTGGCCCGCTCGTCCCGATTATTAAGCATAATAAGCAGGACGTGATATCGCTCGCCTTGCTTTTTTTCCACCTGCTGGGAGAGTTGTATGGCTGTACCTGATGTTATCCGGCTCCTCGGTGTTAATCCGGTATACCGGAACCGGGTGATACATATAGAAACCACCGCACCGGTATCTCCCCGGTACGGAACGCTTAACGCTCCTCTTAGGGATACCCTTGAATCGTATCTAATCCAGCACCGGATACGCCTTTACTCCCACCAGTGCGAAGCTGTCAACCGGATACGAACCGGAAAAAACGTGATTATAACCACACCTACAGCCAGTGGCAAAACTCTGGCATTCAATTTACCTGTGTTCGAAGGACTTGAAGCAGACCTGGAGGCACGTGCATTGTACCTGTACCCGACCAAAGCACTCTCCAATGATCAATTCACGACACTCGAACAGATGGCACAGTTCACCGGTATCTCAGCCCGCCCGGCGATCTACGATGGCGACACTCCACAGTCAAAACGAGCAGCGATCCGCCAGAACGCACGGATCATCATCTCCAACCCGCATGAACTCCATCAGGTGCTCTCATGGCACTCGAAGTGGCGCCCGTTTTTTTCGGACCTGAAGTTTATTATTATTGATGAGGCGCACCGTTACCGGGGTGTCTTTGGATCCAATATCGCTTTATTACTCCGCAGGTTGTTGCGCTTGTGCCGTTTTTATGGCTCATCCCCACAGTTCGTTCTCTCGACCGCAACACTGGCAAATCCGCTTGAGTTCGCGGGTAAGCTCACCGGTTTGCCATTTGAGCTTGTGGATGAGAATGGGTCTCCCCATGGCAGAAAACATTTTGTCTTATATAACCCGTTTTACGATGGTATCGGTGAACGCTCCACGTACCAGGAGACAAAAGATCTCCTTGTATCATGTGTGAAAGACAATCTCCAGGTAATCTGTTTCACCGGTTCCAGGAAAATGGCTGAACTTGTAACGCTCTGGGCACGCGAGGATGCCCGCCGTTCATCCGCGCGACTCGCAGAATCGATATCAGCCTACAGGGCCGGCTATCTCCCGGAAGAACGGCGGGTAATCGAACGGCAGCTGAAAGAGGGCACGATAAAGGGTGTTGTGTCTACCAATGCACTCGAACTAGGGATTGATGTCGGCTCACTGGATGCAGTTGTCATCGCGGGGTATCCCGGAACCATGATGTCAACCCGCCAACAGGCAGGGCGTGCCGGCAGAAAAGGGGACGATTCTCTTGCGATTCTTGTTGCATTTGCAAACCCGCTCGACCAGTATTTTATGCATCATCCGCTTCATTTTTTCAACCGTTCGCACGAGCATGCAGTTATCGATACTGGAAATCCCTACATTGTATCCGGTCACCTGCTTTGCGCTGCTGCAGAGCTGCCCCTTAATGAGACATCCGACCAGGAATATTTCGGTGAATCAATCCATGAGCTCCTTACCGAACTTGCCTCCAGTGATCTTATCAGGAAAACAAGCCGCGGGTGGGTATATTCCGGGCGGGGCAGGGCTGCGGATGCAGTAAGTCTTGACGGGATTCCCGGCTCAACATTTCGTATCCTGTGTCATGGGCGGCTGCTGGAAACGATGGACCGTGGGCAGGCTTACCGCGAAGCACATAAAGGGGCTATCATGCTGCACCAGGGAGAGACGTATATAGTCAGTGAAATGGATTTAGAAACGCACACTATCCGGGTAACAGAGACTGAAGTCGATTACTATACACAACCGCTCAAAGAGGTCAATCTCACCATTATCGAAATCCTGGAAACGCAGATGGTGCAGGGCGCACGGTGTATGTTTGGCGAAGTTGAAGTGACTGAACAGTATACCGGCTACAAGATCAAACGGAAGGATACTATCATTGGTGTTGAACCACTCGATCTGCCACCGATTACCTTCAGGACAAAGGCGTTCTGGTTTGTTTCCACACCGGATACCGAACAACGCGTTGTTCGTGCAGACCTCGATCTCGCCGGAGGGCTGCATGGCGCTGAACACGCGATTATCGCTCTCATGCCCCTGCATGTAATGTGTGACCGCTGGGATATCGGGGGATTGTCGTCTCCGGCATTTGGTGAGCATTGCGAACCCACCGTTTTTGTTTATGATGGTTACGAGGGGGGTATCGGGCTTGCAGAGAAAGCTTACGAGCTCCTTCCTGACGTATTTTTAAGTGCGCATGAACTGGTGCGTGACTGCGGGTGCGATGAGGGATGCCCGTCCTGCATCTACTCGCCCAAATGCGGGAACGATAACCAGCCGCTCGATAAAGCGGCTGCTGTACTTATCCTCGGGGACTTGTGTTTCTCCGGGGAAAAAAGCAAATGTCCCGGATTGTCCGCTGAGTCCGGGCAGGTTTCCCCAGCATCGGGAATATTCAATCTATAAGTATTTCGCGGAGTTCCGGGCTTTCCGGTTCATCATCAAAAATAAACAGGTCATCTATCCCCGCGTGCAGGGCACGCGCAACGTCGTGTGCGAGCCTGAGGGAGGGATTATACTTCCCCTGCTCTAAAAAGACAATTGTCTCCCGTCGCACGCCGACTTTTCTGGCGAGGTCATCCTGGGTCATGGACAAGCGGGCACGGAACTCTTTTATTCTTGTCTGCACAGGTATAACCTCTGAAAAATCCTATTCAACATCCCCTCTCCGGAAAAGGTATACCTGATACAGCCCTGCTGAAAGCGCGAGTACTACAATGGAAAGAGCGAGCGCTATCTGAGTCCCGATCTTCACGATATTCAGGTAATCCAGCCAGAACAGGCCGAACATGAAGCAGAGTCCGGTCAGCCATGCCCAGGAGAGACCATAGGCACCAATCTTTTTCGATCGTTCGTCAGATTCAGGCTCGTCACCATATTTTTTATGCCGGATAATTCCGGTGAGAAGAAAAGTAATTCCTGCTACGAGAAGGATAATCCCGGTTATTGCTTCACCGGAGGTCATTATCATGGATACGAGACCGCTCACAACCATCAGAATGCCGATAATTATTCGATACAGGTTTCTTTGTTTCATTCCGCTCACGTTCTTTGTTATATATTTCTAACATCAGGGTTTATTAATATTATCTATTTCTAACATTACGCGCTGGTAACAGACTTATTCAGGGCAGATAAAAAGAGGAAAATCTATTCCTGCACGGTTGATCGCACGGACAAAAACACCGGCCCCCGCACATCAACTTTTTTATTGTTATCGGTGACTGCCCGCATCGCGAATTCATCAATTTTTAAGTTAATGTCGCTGGGGAGTTTTGCCATCTTAACCTGGACGACCGTGGATTTCCTGAAGCGGGCGGCCTCTTCAATCCGTGCTGCTGCCAATGCAGCTACCGCGGAGAGATAGGAAATTCCTGTTGATGTCCCCTCTGTTCGTACCTGGATCCACTTTTCAGCATCCGGTACACCCAGGATCGAGCCATCATGGACAAAAATCTCATTGGCACAGGCAGGGCCGCAGAGTTTTGCATTGGATTCCGGTTCCTCAACGGTCACTTTCACCTTTACACTCCCGAGCATACCCTCCCATACATCAAACGAGCACGGACCCTGGGCTGCGGCATTCGCAGTAGCAATGCTGGCAATAGCGACAGCA
>Ga0210077_1000712_pt1 | contig 11038 bp, 8 predicted proteins | sample RushMan_CattailN_5_FD_185556 | JGI IMG/M metagenome (GOLD analysis project Ga0210077, IMG submission 185556) | Wetland microbial communities from San Francisco Bay, California, USA, that impact long-term carbon sequestration -... | ecosystem: Environmental > Aquatic > Marine > Wetlands ... | reverse complement strand
ATGAAGAAGCCGGGCAAGATTACCCGATTGGTTACGTGCGCTGGTCTGAAGGCCGCAATCTCGAAGCCTTTGTAGAACTGTTGGCCAAGGGCCAGGTAGATGTCAGGCCTCTCATCAGCCATCATTTCCCCATCGAAAATGCCCCCCAAGCCTATGAATTGATTACCGGTAAAACCGGCCAGCCTTTCCTGGGAGTTTTGCTCACCTATCCTGAAGCTAGTTCCCGTGCAGTTGATTTTCAGAAGGCGCATGAGCCGGTAATAAAGACCAGCTTACCTCTCGGTGGGGTCAATATCGTGCGCCTGGGTGTATTGGGAGCGGGGAATTTCGCCAATGCTATCATGCTGCCAGCGTTAAAGAAAACCTCTTCTGTTGAATTGGTATCAATCGCCTCTGCTTCTGGCTATCACTCAGAATTTGCCTCCAAGAAATACGGCTTTAAATATACAGGTACAAGCGAGAACGAAATTCTTTCAGACCCTCAGGTGAACACAATGTGCATCCTCACTCGCCACAACTTGCACGCTGAGCAGGTTGTGCGTGCCCTTCAGGCTGGTAAGCATGTATTTTGTGAAAAACCTTTGGCAATAACACCCGAACAATTGGAACAGGTCATTCAACAGGTTGGTACAGATGATGCCTCACCCCTGCTCATGGTAGGTTATAATCGGCGTTTCGCGCCCCTTGTTCGAAAGCTTTACGATTTTATTCGACCGCGTAATGAGCCTCTTATGGCAACATACCGCATCAACGCTGGTGTGATCCCCCTCACCCACTGGACTCAAGACCCAGGTCTGGGTGGTGGACGGATCATCGGGGAAGCCTGCCATTTCATTGACCTGCTGACTTTCTTGGTTGGCACTCCCCCGATTCAAGTATCCGCACAAGCCCTCCCAGACGATCAGCGATATCGAGAAGATAACGCAATCTTGACTTTCTCGTTCCCAGATGGTTCGATAGGGTCAGTGATATATTTAGCCAATGGTGATAAAGCCTTCCCCAAGGAACGCCTTGAGGTGTTTACTGGCGGCCGGGTTGCTGTGCTGGATGACTTCCGCAGTTTGGAATTAGTCACCAATGGAAAACGCCAGGTATATCGCTCACGCTTGCGCCAGGATAAAGGTCATCGGGCCGAATGGACTGCATTCTCCCAGGCAATTATTAGCAGTGGCCCAGCACCTATTCCTTACGATCAGATATTTAGTGTCACCAAGGCTTCCTTTGCTGCTCTCGAGTCTATCCGCAGCAGGCAATCAATCTCAGTGGGCAAATAGTCACACTTTTCCTTTGATGATACATATTCGATGAATCATCCCTCAAGATTTTTAATCGGGCTCAAAGCGTTGCGCCAGCTTGGCTTGAACCGGTTGGGGCTTTATGGTCTCTATCAGCTCGGTTTACACACCGGGCATTATCGACGCACTCTTACTACTGCATTAACCAGGCTAAATACCTTCACCTACTCATCTTATTTCACCTTTCATCCGGTGCTATCCATGCCAGATCGTGACCAGTTACTCAACCTGCTGGGTGACCACATCGGGATGCTCACTCAGCAAGCCGATGAAATTATGCATGGTAAAGTAAGGCTGTTTGGCGATCAGCCTGTCCCGCTAGAACTCAGCCTGAACCAGCCTCTTCAGGATTGGACCGATTATGAACTGGGTCGCCTGGGTATCAATCACCAGGATATTAAATTTGTCTGGGAGCCGGGCAGGTTTGGTTGGGCATGCACACTCGCCATGGCTTATTACCTCAGCAAGAATGAGCAGTACGCACAGGCTTTCTGGGATTACACAGAAGGCTTTATGACTTCCAATCCGCCTTACTTTGGCCCTCATTGGTCCTCCGCCCAGGAAGTAGCCATTCGCATCATAGCACTAACCTTTTCTTATCAGTTTTTTGCTCAATCGAGCCACTCCACACCAAAGAGAAAAGCACAGCTCGCCCACGAAATAGCTATTCATGCAGAACGAATTCCTCCCACCATGGTGTATGCCCGTTCTCAAAACAACAATCACCTGATCATTGAAGCTCTGGGTCTCTACACCGCCTCTGCCGTGTTGCCACAACATCCCCTGGCTCTAAGGTGGCGACGGCAGGGTTTGAAATGGCTCTTGTATTCCTTCAGCAATCAGATTGAGGCAGATGGAACCTATATCCAGCACAGCACAAATTACCACCGCCTGATGCTCCAGGCCGCTATGTGGTTCATTTCTGTTCGCAATTCCAGCTTTCAGCATGAACTGATACCGCCAGAAGTGTTAGAGCGTTTGGCAGCATCGCTACATTGGTTGCGGAGCCTAATTGACCCTGAAACCGGGCAGGTTCCTAACCTCGGTCATAACGATGGCGCTTATATACTCCCCTTAAGCATTTGTCCGTATGATGATTATCGGCCTGTTATCTATGCTGCTTGCCAGGCTTTCCTGAACATGACCATCCTACCAGATGGTCCATGGCAAGATATGAACCTGTGGTTGTCTTCTCCATCCACTTCGCATAAAAATGAAGATGTCCCTAAAAAATGGCAGAAGACTGCCCCACAAGAAAACCCCTCATCCCGGTCCCCTCACGTTTTGCACAATCCACGCCATGCATCCTGGGCGATGCTACGTGTGGCAACCTTCCACTCCCGCCCTGCCCATGCCGATCAGCTCCACCTGGATCTCTGGTGGCGCGGCTTGAATCTGGCTCAGGATCCCGGGACGTACCTCTATAATGGCGCTCCCCCTTGGGATAATTCATTGACCAGTGCCCTGGTTCACAACACAATAACCATAGATGGGCAAGAATTCATGTTTCACGCCGGTCGATTCTTATACCTCGACTGGGCACAAGCTGATGTTATCGCTCACCAATCTTTACCTGAGAATGGAGAAATCAGCCTCACTGCTCAGCATGATGGGTATCGGAAGCTTGGAGTAATCCACACCCGTAAGGTAACGGTAACCCGAGATGGTAATTGGGAGGTATCCGATCGGCTCACCGGCCCATCCAAGAATGCCCATACTTTCCGCCTGCATTGGTTGCTCCCCGATTGGCACTATGAAGTCCAGCAGACGCCTGTTGAAAAAGATTTCCCCAATGTTTGGCTGCGTATTCAATCTCCATATGGTTGGGTCTCATTGGAGATAGGTGGAGGCGCTCCTGCCAGCTCAACACAACCAGCGCGAACTTCACAGCTTCAGTTATTCCGTGCAGGAGAATTAATATATGGAACTGGAGAGGTCAATCCAATCTATGGCTGGTATTCCCCAACATATGGGAAAAAAATACCTGCTCTTGCCTGTATTTATAGTATTACGCAATCCATCCCCCTTGAATTAACCAGCCTGTGGGTTCTTCCTCATGAAACCTAGGGCAGCCATCGTCTTATTCCAGGGACACAATGTAGCCCTCATCGAGCGTTTTCGTTCTGGCCAGCATTATTTTGTTTTCCCAGGAGGCAAAATCAAAAAAAACGAAACTGCCCTATTGGCTGCAGAACGCGAAACCTGGGAGGAACTGGGCTTGCAAGTATATGTTGGACAAATGATAGCTGAGGTCTGGTACCAGGGAGTTCCCCAATATTATTTCTTAGCAAAATCGTTCGCTGGTCAATTTGGTTCCGGTACAGGGCCTGAGTTGAATAGCCGGTTAGACTCAGAAAAAGGGACCTACCTGCCCGTGTGGATGCCCGTGGAAGAAATTATTAACCAGCCTGTCCTCCCTAAATTAATGGCACAATACGTGTTTAAATATCATCCATCCAGCTGGCCCAAGCAGCCACTGCTTGTCACCCAATTGCCACCTGATGTGCCAGTATAATTATGTTAAATTGATTATTTTTATCTAAAGAGAAATTTTTGTGCATGTTTTGCTAATCCATCAGGCATTTGTGAGCCTGGATGAACCAGGCGGCACGCGCCATCATGAACTGGCGCGTTATTTGGCCTCTCAGGGACATCGAGTTACCATTATCGCCAGCCCTATCAGCTACCTTACCGGTAGATCTCGCCGGGAAAAAATCCCCTGGTCAGATACCCAGCTGGATGGCGAGCACATCAGCATTATACACACTTACACATATCCAGCCTTACATCGCAGTTTTGCCTATCGATTGGTCAGTTTCTTTAGTTTTATGATTTCCTCTTTTGTGGTGGGTTTAGGTGTAAAAGATATCGATCTGGTCTGGGGAACTTCACCCCCCATATTTCAAGGATTAACCGCCTGGGCACTATCGCGCATAAAGCGGGTTCCTCTCCTTTTTGAAGTACGTGACCTCTGGCCGGCTTTTGCCGTAGCAGTCGGAGTGTTAAGAAGTCATGTATTGATTCGGCTCTCTGAATGGTTGGAGAGCTTTCTATATCGCCATGCCAACCTGGTAATGGTGAATTCACCAGGGTTCATACAACATGTTAAGCATCGCGGAGCGCGGAATGTTGAATTGGTGCCCAATGGTACTGATACCACCATGTTCAACCCAGGGGTTAACGGTTCAAATTTCCGCAAAGTGCACCAGCTGAATTCTAAATATATCGCTCTGTATGCCGGTGCCCATGGGCTTTCCAACGATCTCGGTGTTGTGCTCGATGCTGCCAGAGAACTTCTCGAAGATAAGCGCATTGTTATCATCTTATTAGGTGATGGCAAAGATAAGCCTGACTTGCAACAACAGGCTATCCAGCAAGGGCTAGATAATGTACTATTCCTACCGCCTATCCCAAAAATTGAGATGCCCTCAGCGATTGCCGCAGCGGATGTCTGTATTGCCATCCTTAAGCCTCTGGAAATGTACAAGACGACCTATCCGAATAAAGTCTTCGATTATATGTCTTCTGGAAAACCGGTCATCCTGGCAATCGATGGAGTTATTCGTGAGGTCATAGAACAGGCTGAGGCTGGGATTGCCGTTACCCCTGGTGACCCACTTGCCCTTAGCCAGGCAATTTTATATTTGTCGCATCATCCTGAAAAAGCCCAAACCATGGGTGATAAAGCACCCCAATATATCAAAGATCACTTTGACCGCAACCTTATTGCAGCCCAATTGATGAAAATCATGCTTGGAATGGTTGAATGAGCACAGCCCTTGAGCCATCGGTTGAAATTAATGTCAATCCCACAGAAATCCAGCAGCGAAATAAGCGTTATGTTGAAATCGATGCGATTGGCGTAGGTACGGCTAGTGCTGCCGCACCCTTTATGCCTGTTTTTCTTACCCGCCTTGGTGCAACTCCCGTACAGGTAGGTTTACTGACATCAATGCCGGGCTTCACCGGGTTGTTCATGGCATTATGGGTAGGTCATTTTCTTCAAAAGCAGAGAAATGTGGTCCCATGGTTCAGCATTTCACGCCTGTTGGTCATCTCGGCGTACGCTCTTACTGGTTTAGCACCATTCGTCGTACCAGATGACATTCTCATCTTTGTAGTCCTGTTGATTTGGGCAGCTGCTACGATTCCTCAAACCATGGTGGCGGTTAGCTTTTCTGTCGTTATGAACGCGGTATCTGGCCCCGAAGGTCGCTATGAGCTGATGAGTCGTCGCTGGTCAATTTTAGGTATTACCACAGCCATCACCGTAGCGATAGCCGGGCAGATTTTAGATCATGTGGGTTTTCATCTCAATTACCAGATTGTTTTCATCGGTCTTTCTTTGGGTGGTCTGATTAGCTATTATTTTTCTAGCCGCATCCAAATTGCTGATATTGAGCCTGACGAAAAGATTACTAAAAAGTCAGTTAAGTCCACCTTGGCGGATTATTTCGAGCTTATAAAAGATTCACCAGACTTTATTCAATTCACATTAAAACGGTTTGTGTACCTGTTCGGTATGACTCTCGCCATCCCCTTGTTTCCACTATATTTTGTTCGCCAGCTTGAAGCCACGGATGCCTGGATCGGCTTTCTTTACACTGCCCAAACTGCAGTTTTGGTGATTGGATATTTCTTCTGGTCGCGCCTCTCACGGCGTAAGGGGTCGCGTTTTGTCCTGCTAATTACCACTTTGTGCGTTTCCCTTTATCCAGGGTTGGTTGCCCTTACCCATAATCAGACTACAATATTTGTTTACTCCACAGTGGCAGGCATTTTCCAGGCGGGGATTGATCTGGTCTTTTTTGATGAGTTAATGAAAACCATTCCCATTCGTTATAGTCCCACTTTCGTTTCTGTAGCCCAGAGTTTGCAATATCTCTCTGCCATTATTGCGCCTCTACTGGGAACTTACCTCTCCGAGCATATCGGGTTGGGTAACGCGCTCATTATGAGCAGTGGTATACGCCTGGTCGGTTTCTTCCTTTTTTTCCGGCCTGGTCGCAAGAAGTCCAGGATAAATTTAGCTCCTTCAACCAACGGCCTCCCCGAAAAATCAACCGGGTAATCAGTGTATAATCGATTCGTGTCGAAAGCGAAATCTCCTGATGAATTATCCGTCGAAGAGCTTCGCCAATTGATGGTGGAAAAAAGACGGAAAACCCGCCTGGAACACTTAGAGCGTTTCCGTAAGACTGGTAGGGTGATCGCATTAACCCCTGATCATGAAAATACAACTCAAGACCACCTCCATTCAGAATCGCAGGCTGAGCCTGGTCCAGAATCTGACAATTCACTCCTGAAATCACCCACGAAACGCAAGTTGGATCGCTTACTGCTTACCATTGAGGTCCTTGCGGTAATCGGGTTGGTATTCGTGGTCTACAATGGCTTTAAGATATTACGCGATTTGAATACTCAATTTGCCAGTGCTTTAATTCCGTCCACCCTCACTCCTACACCACTCATCGCACCAGTGATTTTGCCATCCGGCCATACACCGCCTAATTCACCAGGCGGTTCACTACCCAACGAAGCTGAAATTCCCGCACATTTACGCCCACTTTTTTTATCTATGGCAGATATTCCCATCCCTACACCTGGCCCTGAACAGGCCACGCAAATTCAAATCGCTGCCATAAATGTCGACGCGCCTATCGTCCAGGGTGATTCTTGGGAACAGCTGAAAAAAGGTGTCGGTCAATATATTGGTTCAACAGATCCGGGTCAACCTGGCAATATGGTTCTTTCTGCCCATAATGATGTTTATGGCGAGATTTTTCGTCATTTAGATGAACTGCAACCGGGCGATCAAATTATCATCTACACCTTGCAACATTCCTTCATTTATGCGGTATCTGAGACTCAAATCGTCAAACCCACCGATGTGGAGGTCATGGCCTCCACGCCTGATCCAACCCTGACGCTTATTTCTTGTTATCCTTATATGGTAGATAACAAGCGGATTATCGTTCGGGCCACTTTGGAGAAAAGTGAAAAATAAGATTTATAATATGGCTCACGAAAATCGCCGGTTTCGTTTGGGTCTGCATTCCTGACACCGGTTTATTTATGGAGTAGGTTTATGTCAAAAAAATCTAAACGTCAGGCTCGCCGGGATGCGAGCACATCACCAGATAAAACTGTGCCAGATGTTTTAAGCGGCAACAGACCCACTGGTTTTAACCCCGACTATCACTTTGTCATTCGCGATATTCGCCGTGTGGGAGTTCTGGCTGGTTTCTTTATTATTACCCTGGTGGCGTTATCTTTTTTCTTACATTAATTCCTATCTTGGTGTAAAACACACCACAAATTAGTCTCTAAAGGTGGGAAAGTGCAAAGACCACGCTGGCCATATGCAACTAAACTCACTATTAGCCTGCTCTTGCTGGCATTTTTCATTTACCTTTTAACCCGCTTCCGCGAAATTATCGCCCCCATCGTAATTGGCATAATCCTGGCTTTTATTCTCAATCCGGCAGTTAACCTTCTGGAACGGAAATTTCACTTTCCCAGGGTATTGGGAATTATCATTACATATATAGTGGTCCTGGCGATCATAGTGCTCGTTCCAATAGTAGTTGTCCCCCGCTTAGGTATTAATCTCGAATCATTACAGTTAGATCCACAGCAAATAATCTCTTCAATTGAGAGTGCCTTGGCACAACAATATACCTTTGCTGGTATAACCATTCACCCCAGCACCTTTGCTGGACAGGTAATTAACATATTACAAGGCTTATTGCAACCCGTGGTTGGCCAGACGGTAAATTTAGTTAAAAGCATCATTACATCCATCATTTGGATCATTTTAATTTTCTTGATTTCGTTCTATCTCATAAAAGATGGCGCTGAGTTAGAAGATTGGTTCACCTCCCACTTGCCTCCAGCCTTTTTGCCCGACTATCAATGGATCAGAGGAGAGATCAACCAGATCTGGTCCGAATTTTTCCGTGGTCAGCTCCTCTTAAGCATAGTGGTTGCTATCCTGTTTATTGTTGTTGGCCTCATCTTAGGTCTACCCTTTGCCATTGCTATGGGCATCCTGGCAGGAATCCTTGAATTCCTGCCCAGTGTAGGGCATTCGATTTGGCTGATAACTGCCTCTTTGCTGGCTTTCTTTATAGGTTCCTCCTGGATTCCACTCCCTAATTGGGCCTTTATGTTGATCGTTATCGGCTTCCATCTGGTTTATGAGCAATTTGATTACAACTATCTCATTCCCCGTATCGTTGGTCGTATGATTCATCTCCCCACACTGGTTATCATTCTGGGAATTTACGCAGGAGCTATCTTGGCCGGTGTCATAGGAATACCATTAGCTGCCCCTACCATCGCATCTTTACGCGTGCTTGGGCGTTATATATTTGCAAATCTATTCGACTTGGAATGGATCCCAACCAGCACTGTTCAACAACTTCCACCCCCCAAGACGTACTGGTGGCAGCGCTCTCGCCATAAAGAGAAATCGACATGAGCACAGAGTATGAAAAGCAACGCTCTCCGAAATGGAGCTCTACTTTAAAGACCGCTATCGGGTTAACCGTTGCTGGTCTGCTCATCGCATTGTTGATTAACTTTCGTTCGATAATTGGGCCATTAATTCTGGCCTTTATATTAATTTATTTGCTCCATCCCCTGGCGGCATTCTTAGCGAATCGTACCCGATTATCTTGGCGTGCTTCGGTTAACATCATTTATGTCATTCTTCTTATTCTGGTAATCGGTTTATCTACACTCACCGGTCTGGCAGCTTTAACACAAATTCAAAGCCTCATTAAGGTTATCGAGCGTTTCGTCAATGATTTGCCCAGCCTGATCGATAAGCTATCGACTCAGATCTATATCATAGGGCCATATCGCATCGATCTTAGCCAATACACAGACATAAGCCAGCTTAGCAATCAGTTAATCAGTACTCTTCAATTAATCATCGGCCGTGCAGGCACACTTGCCGGTACATTTGCAACTGCCACTGCCAGCACTCTCGCCTGGGGCTCTTTTGTGATGATCATCTCCTACTTTGTTCTGGCAGACCTTGGAAAAGTGCCAAAAGCGCAGGATTATATCAACATACCCGGCTATTCTTATGATATTCAGCGTCTGAGTACAGCTCTCGGGCATATTTGGAATGCATTTTTAAGAGGACAGCTAGCCATCGTCATAATGGTCATCCTTAGCTATACAATTCTTTTATCGATTTTAGGTGTTCGCTATGCTTTTGCTATCGCCATCCTGGCCGGGTTAGCCAGGTTTGTACCCTACGTTGGGCCAATCATAGTTTATATCGTAATGGCACTTGTCACTTTATTTCAAGGTGGGAATTATTTTAGTTTGCAGCCAATTTATTACACACTGCTTACGATTATCTTATCCATATTATTAGACCAAACATACGATAATCTGGTTTCACCCCGTATTATGGGCCGCAGTTTAGGCGTCCATCCAGCCGCGGTATTGGTAGTAGCGATAATTGCTGCTAATCTGATCGGCATAATTGGCCTGGTCTTAGCTGCACCTGTTTTAGCCAGTGGCATGCTTATCGGGCGTTACACCATAAGAAAAATGTTTGATCGCGATCCTTGGGAAGATTATCAAGAAAGACCAGAACCGATCGGATTTGCCTGGTTGAGTAAGATATTTAGCAATATTGTTAAATGGTGGAATTCAAGGAAAAGCAGTAAAGCTAATTAATCGTACGAGTACTAAAATAAACTCCCCAAACTCTCTAAAACACCATACTCAAATCGCCATTTTTGATTGCCCGTAGATTTGTTCCCTGATTTTAATAACCTGGCGGCGAAGCTTATCATCTCTCTCGAGCAAGTCGGTTACCTTCTGGCAGGCATACATCACGGTCGTGTGATCTCGGCCTCCCATGGCTTCCCCAATCTTGGGTAAGGAATAATTAGCATCTTCTCTCAGCAAGTACATCGCTATTTGTCTGGGAAGCACCACTTCTTGTCGGCGGTCGGCCCCTTTCAGTTTATCCACACTCACGCCAAATGCACCTGCGACCGTGCTCATCACTTCTTCAGGTTCGATGTTGCTCGGCTTTGGCAATAAGTCTGCCAGGGCAATATCCACCAGTTTTACATTGAGCGGCAGATTGCTTAAATCACAGAAGGCTAATACCCGTGTCAGGCTGCCTTCCAGCTCACGGATATTTGATTGTACGCGTCTTGCTATGGTTTCTATGATTTCCTCGGGAATACCGCGTCCCATCCGCTCTGATTTCGATCTTAATATGGCCACTCTTGTCTCGAAATCAGGCGGCTGGATATCGGCTGCTAATCCACACTCAAAGCGTGATCGCAACCGTTCTTCCAGGGTTACCAGAGCTTTTGGTGGCCGATCAGAAGTGATGACGATTTGCTTATCCTGGCCATGTAATGAATTAAATGTATGGAAAAATTCTTCCTGCGTCGATTCTTTCCCTGCTATGAACTGGATGTCATCAATCAACAATACATCAATTCGCCGATATTTTTCCCTAAATGCCTGGGTAGTATGGTTCCGTATGGCGTTAATGAGGTCATTGGTGAATTCTTCAGATGTGACATATAAAACATTCTGTTTATGGTTCGAACACTGATTACCTATAGCATGCAAGAGGTGAGTTTTCCCCAAACCCACTCCGCCATAAAGGAATAGTGGGTTATAAGCTTGCGCAGGTCTTTCAGCCACGGCTAAAGAGGCAGCATGGGCTAACCGGTTAGAAGAGCCAACCACAAAAT
>Ga0210077_1000711_pt1 | contig 11039 bp, 9 predicted proteins | sample RushMan_CattailN_5_FD_185556 | JGI IMG/M metagenome (GOLD analysis project Ga0210077, IMG submission 185556) | Wetland microbial communities from San Francisco Bay, California, USA, that impact long-term carbon sequestration -... | ecosystem: Environmental > Aquatic > Marine > Wetlands ... | reverse complement strand
GGTCGCGTCGGTGGAACCATCGGAAGCGACGACGATTTCGAGCCGGGCGGAAGGATAGTCGAGCGCCAGGGCGTTTTCGATTTTGCGAGCGATCCAGCGCTCTTCATTGCAGGCGGGAACAATCAACGTAACCAGTGGGAGTTCGGCAAGCGGCGCGGCTTCCTCGTCGCCACCGGTCGAAGGCGCATCGCCGTGTTTCGCGCGCGGGCCGAACGCGAGAACAGCCGGATACCCGGCGTAGGTGTAGACGATCAGAAAGAGAGCCAGCCAGAAGGCGATTTTCAGTTCCAGCATGGCGCCTCGTTTCCGCGTTCCGAGCCAGTGGGTAAAACAGTGGCTTCCTGGACGTCGTGACGAACGCCGGCGTCGTGCACGTAGGCCGCGAAATGCGAACCCGCTAGACGACGCACCGCGCGGCCGGAGGCGAGCAACTCCAGCAGGTACTTGCGCACGCCGCGGCGGACTTCCACCAGCGAGTAGTCGTGCCACAGAACCAGGGCGCCGGGCGCAAGCGCGTCCCACAGCCGTTCGGTATCGGCGCGAACGTGTTCGTAGAGGTGGCTGCCGTCAACCAGCGCGAGATCGACGGGCCGATCGAGCAGCGCGCGCCAGTCGAGGGTGGTGGAATCGTGGAGAATTTGCGTGATCTTCGGCTCGTCAAGGAACTGGAGCGACCTCCGGCGAGCCAGGGCCACGAGCTGCGGGTCGCTGAAGCTTGCCGAGTCAAGAGCATCTTCGGGCGGAAGATCGACGGTGAAAATGCGGCAATCGTCGGGAGAATTGCGCGCCAGATGGCGCGTGGTCCAGCCGCGGGCCGTCCCAATTTCCACGATGCAATGCGGCTGCCAGTGACGGACCAGCGTGCACAAATAGGCCAGCTCGCCGGGCGGCATTTCTCCCGACGGCAAGTCGAGGTCAAGCCAAAGCTCGCGCGGCGCGGAACGGCCGGCGGTGAGAGCGCCGATGGAAACTTGCGGCAAAGGGTCGCGCGCGGTCATCTCCCGGCAGATTTCGAGCGCGCGCGCGGAAAATTCAAAAGCGGTCTTGGGGCCAAACCGCAGCGTCCTGAGCAGCAGAGGACTCGCGGCCGAAGCGACCACGGACGCGGCGCGGGCGAGCTGCGAGGTGCGAAATTGTCTGCCGAAAAGAATCATGTAGAACAACTCCTCGTGGGCGCGCTAGCGATCGCATCCGAAGCTTCAGCCATCACCACGAGCGCGCCGAGCAGCGTGGCGAAAAATGCGGCGGTGGAGAAATGCAAAAACGTCGGACCGCCGATAAAGGAGACCACCGCGTAGAGAAAAACCGCCACGACGGCGACGCGGTTGGCGCGACACAAGCCCGGGCGCAGATGTCCCAGTCCCGATAGACCGCGGTAGAGCAAAGCCGCAACCAGCAGAAGAAATGTTGCCAGGCCCAGGTAGCCCATTTTGAGCAGGACGTAGCCCCAGCCGTTGTCCACGGACGCGACTTTGATGCGCCCCACGCCGGGCATGAAAAACGAGTTTTCGCTGCCCATGCCCGACCCGAGCACGGGCTTGCGTTCGACCGTGTTGAGCACCACGTCCGTCTGCGCTACGCGGCCGAGATAGGACTGATCGCGATCGAGCACGAAGATAAAGCGTGCGGCGACGTCTCCGGAGAGCCCTGACGCCGCCAGCAGGCGTGAGGCGACGTACGGATAGACACCCATGCCCACCGGCACGGCGGCGGCAACCAGGGCGAAAATCAGGACGCGCCGGTTCCAAACGAGCAGGAAGACCGCTGCGGCGGCTCCGGCGAGAAAACTGCCCATGCTGGAGCGGCTGCCCATAAGCAGAATGGCGAACAAGCACGCGGACAACTGAAACAACGCGGCGAGGCGCGGCGCGATGCGGCGGTGCGCCAGGATTTCACAAAACGCGATCAAGGCGACCGCGCCTGCGTACATAACGAGCGGAGATTGCTCGCGATAATACGACGCGGAAGCTTCGCTGGCGCGGAAAAGCTTCACGTCGTACCACAGCGCGCCGAGCGTCACGAACCACCGGGCGCGGAGAAGCCACCGCGCAACATCGACGTGCGACCGGAACAGCACCAGGGCGAGGAAAAAGTAGGCGGGAAGAAGCATGCAGCCGAACAGCTGCCGCGCGACTACGAACAGGCGATTACCGGCGAACAGCCCGTACACCGTGGACGCGGCGATGACGGCCGTCATGCCAAACATGGCTAGGCCGCAGGGCTGCGCGATGCGTTTCTTCACGACCGTCCAGTCCACCTGCGAGGAAAATGGCGCCGCGGCGACCAGTCCGAGCGTGATCAGCGCGATTCCCGCGCCCCAGTACAGAAACTCGGCCGGAACTTCTTCCCCCAGCGGAGCCGTCTGCTGGAAAAACACAAACAGGCAAACCATGAAGGCCGTTGCCAGCCAGAACGAAGTGCGCGGCTCGACAAAAGCCCACAGCCCGATCAATGCAGCGATGGCGATGGTGGCCGCCTCTATTCCGCCGAAGTAGAACGCCACTCCGCCGGAGAGCGCCGCAAAGATCCAGTACACGACGCGCAGGACGTGCGGTCCCTCCAGCACGGCCCCGGCGTCCGTCCGGATGCGCGTCCCGGGCGCTCGTTGCGGAATCTGAAAACCGGATTGGGCGATTCCTTCCATCTTCGATCTGGCCTCCGCTCTTCAGTCGAACTGTGCGGGCAATTCCTCTATTACGCGACCGGCGGAAGCGCTCTCTTGATTGCGCCGTGCCCTCCGGCTGCGCAGCCGGTCGCGAACGGCGCGCGTAAATCCCGCAGGAATCACGCGCAACGGCGCGATCAGCGCCCAAAACCACGGGTACATCCAGCAGGTGCGGAGCATGGCCGGAAACGTCGCGCGGAACGTTTCGGGATGGTCGCAGCGCCATCCCAGGCTGAACCTGGAATACAGCGCGCGCACCGTGGCGTTCATTGCGCGGTAGATCGTCCACCAAGGCATGTGGCGGCGCCGCGCCGCCCAAAATACGGAGTCGGCATTGCGAACAAAAACCGCCGCGAAGTCGTAGGTATTCGCCGGATTTCGCCGCGAGGTTACCAGCGGCCGGCCGATGTAGAGCGCTGGAGCCGCGTTCGCAACGCTCGCGAGATTGAAGTACAGGCCCATCCAAAGAGTGCCGACGAACTCGCGGGCCGCTTCGATGCCTGCGCGGTCCGGTTTGCGGAAAAGACACGCGGAAATGTAGCCGAGGTGCAGCCCGAGCCACGCGACACAGGCGCGCCCATCCGGGAACCGGCGGTCGCCGGCGCGCCCGATGTTTGAAGCAATCAACAACCTTCCTTCGTGGTCGACAACTTCGTGGTTCAGATAAATGAGCGCCGGCTGGATCGACAACTCGTGAAGGGCCCGCCGGACAGCCTCCACGGCCCCCCGCTTGAGAAGGTCGTCGCTTCCGAACAACCATACGTACTCGCCGCGGCACTCCCGAACCAGCCGCAGAGCGGTTTCATCGAACCCAAGTTTGGTGGGCCAGGAGAAAAAACGGAGCGACGGAAGGCGCTCGATGTAGCGTTGCATCAACTGCGGGGTCCCGTCGGTGGATCCTGTGTCGTAGACGATCAATTCGATATCCGGCCCAATCTGGGGGATCAGGCTTTCCAGCGTCTCGCCCAGGTACTGAGCGCGGTTGTAGGTGGGAATGCAGATGGAAATGAGGATGGGGCGGACGGCCGCGCCGCATTTCGACTCCGGTGCAATCGCGGTCGGTGCAGCCATCAAACGGCTCTCCCCTGGGCCGCATGCCTTGCCATCGCGGTGCGGGTATCTCGGATGCACATGAGGTTCAGAACATCGCGCCGGGCGCCTTTCTGCAGCAGAGACGCGATGAATTGGGAGACGCGCGCGGATTCGAGCGGCTCCGTCTCGCCGGTGTCCTCGTCGATGGAGTAGACGCGCAGCCCGCAGGCAGCGAGGTCGCGAAGATAATCGTTGGGCACGTAGCCCATGCCCTGCATGGCGCGCGGGTAGAATTCCGTGAACAAAACGAGGTTCGGGTTGCGTTCCAGAAGTCCGCGCATCCCACGAAATACGGCCGGATCCGCACCTTCGGTATCGGTCTTGACCACGTCGACGGACCCGGCGTAGCCGGCGAAGTATTCGTCGAGCGAAATGGTTTCCACCGCAATCGATCGAGCGCCTCCGCGGAAGCCGGAGAGGCTATGCCCGCCCGAGCTGTTCCGATCGAGCCGCAAGATGGCTGCACCGCTGCGGTCCGAAACGGCTTTCGGGACAAGCGTTACGTTGGTGTGGCCGTTGGCCCGCACACTGCGCTGCAACAGCTGAAAGTTTTCCGGGCATGGCTCGAACGCGAACACGCGGCCCTGGCTGCCCACCAGGCGGGCGGCGAGCAGCGTGTAGTACCCGATGTTGGCGCCCACGTCGACAAAGGTCATTCCCGGTTTGAGCGACGACGAAAAAATGCGGCTCTCCGCCTCCTCCCAGTCACCGTGCGACAACAAAAACGCGCGCCCCATACCCATATCCGCGGGATCGATGAAGAGCTTCTGGCCGTGGGACTCGACGGCCACATTGTCGCGCGGCGCCCAGCTCCGGTAGAGATAGGTGTAGGCGGAATAAGCAAGCGGCAAGCTGCGAATCGCTCGCGACACGCCAATGGACATGAGAAAGCGCTGCGTCCCGAGGAGACCTCGGAACAGGCCCTTGGGCGTACCCATTTTCATCTCCCCTCCCAAGCCGCGCCGGCGGGCGTGAAGACTTTTGCCGCCCACCCTCCGAGCCAGCCATGAAATTCCCGGATCGCAGCGGTATCCGTTCCCGTGAGAGGCTTCAGCACGGCAAGCGCGGCAAAGAACACCGCCGCAAAGAACGCGCCGCACGAAATCAGCCCGATAAGAGACCTCGGGGTCAGCCACGCCGTGGACGCGGTGGCCAGGACGGCGGCGGCCACAACTTTCCCGATAAAGCGGAACGGAAAGCGCGCCGGCGCGTACCGGCGGCCCATCACGGCGCAGAGCGCGGCCGCGATGAGCATCGAGAGGCCGGTCGAAACCGCCGCTCCGTTGATTCCAAAATGCCGCACGAGAATCACCTCGCTCACGAAATTGAAAGCCGCCGCTCCGCCAATGAGCGCGCAGGCGACGCGCTCGTGATTCATGGCGTACAGGATGCCGCCCTGTATCGACGATCCAACGATCGCCGTGCAAATCAGCAAAGCGGACAGGATTTCCACCACCGGAACGCTGGGAGCATAGGCGGCGGAATAGAGCGACGTGACGATTTCGCGCGCGTAGCGGATGAGGAAGGCCAGCGGCGGAATCAGGCAAAGCGCCGCGAATTTCCACTGCGCTTCCACCGTCCGCGCCAGCTTGCGCGGACCGCCCTGCTGCAGCGCTTCCGAGCACGCGGCCACGCTCGCGAGCGACGCCCAGCCGAGCAAAAGAGTCGTGAGGCTCAGGACAATTTTCGCGCCGACGGCGTAGTAGCCGATCTGCTCGCGCTGCGGGCGCAGCCAGCCGAGAAGCAGCACGTCCATGCTGTCGCCGAGCACATACAGGAACAGGTTGGTGGCCCAGGCGAAGATTCCGAAAGCCAGGATGCGCCGGAGAGATAGCGAAGCGCGCTGGCCCGTCATGTCCCCGCCGCCGCGACCGGCGATATCGGACGAGCCGCGAGCCACGAACGGAGCGGCAAGCACAAGGGCTCCGGCAAGCGCACCGGCTCCGACCGACAGCCACGCGGTCTGCACGCCGGCGGTGTGGTGCGTCCACAGAATCAAAAATGCGGTCGGCCCAACCAGGGAAGCAACCAGCTTGGCGAGCGCCACGCGCCGGAGGTTCAGCAGCCCCGAGCAGAAGAAGGTAAGCAGGTCGAACGCGCTGCGGGCGGCAAAGACGAACAGGATCAGCAGAAGCGCGGCAGGCAGCAGAGGAAAGTGAAAACGGTGCATCAGGCGCGCCCGAAAACACCAGACTACGGCGCAGAGAATGAGGATCGCCAAGCCGCGAACGGCAAAGAGCATGCCCAAAAGACGCCGCACGCCGCTGCGCCCGCCCTGCTCCGCAATCTCGGGGAGAAACCGTCCCAGCGTTTCCGGGCCCAGCCCGAGCAGCGCGATGAAGGCGCACACTCCCGCCAGGCTAATGCCCAAAGCGAAGACGCCGTAGGCGGCCGGCCCGAGTGCGCGCGCCAGAAAAAGATAAAAGAGAAACCAGACAATCGCTTCGGCCAGCCGCCCGGCCTGTCCCCAGAAGATGGCGCGTCCGATGCGGGCGGCGAGGCTCATGCGAAGGCCTCGCTGTGCGCGGGCGCCGCAGCCCCGGCACGTTCGGAAATCACGCGCTCGAAAACGCGCACCATGTTGTTCACGTAAGCGTCCCACGTGAGCCGCTCCAGCACCACGGCGCGCGCCGCGCGGGCCATGGCCTGGCCGAGCGAGCGATCGCGAGCCAATTCCGCGACGGCATGCGCCAAGTCGTCGTAGTCACGCGGCTCAACCAGCATGCCGGTGCGGCGGTGCTCCAGCACTTCGTGCGCTCCGCACGCGCGGGAGACGATCACCGGAAGGCTGCAGCCGATCGCCTCGAAGACGCCCAGTCCCCAGCACTGGTTTTCCGCCAGGTAGGTGAGTGCGTCCGCGGCGGAGTAGTAGCCCGCCATTTCGCTCTCCGGCACGCGCGCACAATGGAATCGCACCCAATCCTGCAGTGCGTACGACGCGGCGAGGCGCTCCAGTTTTTTCGCGTACTCGGGAGCAAACGCGGCGGAGCCGGCGATCAGAAAGCGGATGTTCGTCCAGCCGCGCATTCGCAGCAGGCGGAGGGCCTCAATCACATCTTCCAGGCGGCGGTGCGGTTCGAGAATCCCGAGCCACAGCAACACAAAGTCGTTTTCGCCGATGCCGTGCCGGGCCCGAATTTCCCTCCGCGCTTGCGGCTGCCCTTGAAACGCGGACAGATCGACGCCGCTGCGCACCACTTCCGCGGGACGGTGATAGAAGCGTTCCAGGATTTTCTTCACGCGCGTATCGAGCACCACGATGCGGTCGATGGCGCGAACCACCGGGCGTTCGACGCGGGCCATGAAGCGGTCGGCGGCCCATTGTGCGGCCCGGGAATAATAGGGACGGTAGCCGGCCTGCTCCCAATTGCGCGCGTCGTCGCACATCCAAACCACCGGCGCTCCGCTGCTCCGCTTGCAGGCGACTGCGGCGCGCGTGGCGCCGCGCACGTGGGGATTCAAAAGGTCGTATGGCTCTTGCACCAGGCGCGCGAGCTGGCGGTTTTCCCAAAAGTGGCGGCGCGCTCCGTGCGCGAGGCCGTGGTGGCGGCGCGCTTGGCGCTTGCGCAGCTCCGCCAGCGAAACCTCTTCCACGGCGCGGATATCGAGCGACCGCGCCAGCTCCGGATAACAATTTCCCGGGCAATAGCGGACGGCGTACAGCGTCGCAGCGTGGCCGAGATTCTGCAGCCCCAGCGCGAGTTGCATCGCCTGGCGAGGCGCGCCGCCGTTGGCGGTCAGGTCCGAAAGCAGGATGGCGACTTTCATGCGATTGGGTGGATGCCTCGCGCGTCGATGAATTGCGGCACCGGCAGCGGCACCACCAGCTTGCCTCCGCGGGCGACGAAGTCGCGCTCGCGTTCGCGGATTTCCGAAAGAAAATGCCAGGGGAGGATCAGGAAATCGCTCGCATGGGTTCGGGCGTCTTCCTCGGAAACAATGGGAATCCACGACCCGACCGTGTACTTGCCCCACTTGATGGGGTTGCGTTCGGCAGCCGATTGGATCAGCGAACGATCCAGCCCGAACACCTGCAGCAGGGTGTTTCCCTTGGTGGATGCGCCGTAAACGGCCACTTCCCGCTGCGCGGCGCGTTCGCTCTCGAGCCACGAACGCAGCCGCTCTCCGATGCCTCGAATTCTCTGCCCGAAGCGCTCGTACGTCTCCCGGCGGCCTAGACCCAGCGCGCTTTCCGGCCAGCGCGCCTGATCGACGCGCGCGCGGCGCTCGGCAGCCAGCGCGGAGGTGTTTTCGGCGTGCACCACGTAGACGCGGAAACTGCCTCCGTTCACCTCGTTGGTTTCCACGTCGGCGACAACCAGGCCGTGCCCGGACAAGAGGCGTTCGAGCGAGGCCAGCGAGTAATATTCGAGGTGCTCGTGGCAGACGGCGTCAAAGGCGTTGCGCACGAGCGTCAGCGGCAGATAGTGCATCTCGATCACCCACACGCCCTCCCGCGCGAGCACGCTCGCCACATCGGCGACAAACGCGTTCGGATCCTCCAGGTCGTAGAACATGGCGATGGAAGTGACCACGCGGAAGCGTTCGCCGGCGATGGGACGCGCGCTGAAAAATTCCGGAATGATCCGCTCGGTTCCTTGGGAAGCTTCAGCGGAAAGATTTTCGGCCGGCTCGAAGCCAACGCGGAGGATGTCCGGAACGGCGTAGGAGCGCAGCAGCGTCCCGTCGTTCGCGCCGATATCGAGCACCGAGTCTCCCGAAGCCAGTCCGGCGAATTCCGAAGCCTTTCGGGGGATGTCCGCGAGCGCCGCGCGCATGGAAGCGCTGACTCCGGATTTGTACCAATACTGCCGGTAAAGCCATTGGGCGGGACAGGTGTGGCGCAACTGCAATAGGCCGCAGCCCGAACACAGCAGCAGTTCCAGCGGAGCGCGGGGCCAGCGGCTGGCGTCCGGCACATCGGCGAAGTTCGAAATGTAGAGGTTGCCGAAGTCGAGCACCTCCTCGAGAGCGCGGCTGCCGCACGACCGGCACGTAGTCCTGGCGCGCACTTCCAGCCGCTCTGCAGCGGGTTGCGCCGCGGTCGCCGTGTGTGCCCCTGCGTCTGGCATCGTCTTTCCTCCCTTTCGTGCTTCGGTCAGGCTGGCGACGCGCAAGCTTGCGCGCGCGCCGGCGCCCGATCGCTCTGCCGCGTTCCGCGGTAGCTTTCGATCACTTCACGCAATCCGTCGTCCAGATTTCGCCGCGCGCGGAAGCCGAATGCCCGCGCCGCGCGCTGCGTGTCCAACATTCGCCGCGGCGTGCCGTCGGTACGCGACGCGGACCAGGAAATCGTTCCCCCGTAGCCGGCCAGTTGCGCGATGCGCGCGGCCAGATCCGACATTCGCACTTCGACGCCACTGCCGAGATTGACGGCGTCGTCGCTGTCGTAGAACGCCGCGGCCAGCAGAATCGCTTCGGCGCAATCTTCGACGTGCAGAAAATCCCGCGTGATGGTGCCGGAGCCGCGCAAGGTCACTTCGGAGCGGCCCGACTCGGCAGCCTCCACGAACGTGCGTACCAGCGACGGGATCACGTAGCTCGTTCGCGGGTCGAAATTGTCGCCCGGGCCGTAAAGATTGCCGGCGATTAGGAACGCAAACCGCAAGCCGTACTGCCGGCGGCACGCCTGCGCGTGAATCAAAGGCAAACGCTTGGCCACTCCGTGCGCTTCCCGGGATGCTTCCGGCAGTCCCGCGAACAAATCGGCTTCGCGCAGCGGAAGCGCGGCGCTTGCGGGATAGGAAGCGGCGCTGCCGGCGATCGTCAGCTTTTCGATTCCGCGCCGGGCCACCGCGTCGAGCAGCTGCGCGCTCATCAGCACGTTGTCGTAAAAGTACGCGGCGGCCTCGGTTTGCGACGGAGAGTTATCGACCCGCGCCGCCAGGTGGATCACCAGATCGGGGCGGGCGGCGCTCAGCAGGCATTCGATGTTTTCGCGGCGCGTCAAATCGCAATCGGCCCGCCGCGGAACGGCCACTTCGCGGCAGCCGACCTCGCGCAGCTTGCGGACCACGACGCGCCCCAGGAAGCCCGCGCCTCCGGTGACCACAACTCGCTTGCCCGCGAACCAGTCCGGGCCATTGCGCTGCTCCGCCGGCAACGCGATGCGGCCGTCGCCGGGAAAAACCGGATTGGAATCGAGCACGCTCATGCTATTCGCCCGCCCGCGCGTACATCTGCCGCGCCGCTTGTCCGCTGAGCGACTGCTCGAGGGCATGCACGTCCGCATCGACCATGAGTTGGACCAGCTCACGAAATCGCGTCTGCGGCGCCCAGCCAAGCTGCCGGCGGGCCTTCGATGCATCTCCCAGCAGGCAATCGACTTCCGTGGGGCGGTAATACTGCGGGTCCACTTCCACGTATTGCCGCCAGTCGAGTCCCACGTGCGCGAAAGCCGCTTCCACGAACTCGCGCACCGAGTGCGTTTCGCCGGTGGCCAGCACGTAATCGTCGGGCGCGGTTTGCTGCAGCATGCGCCACATTCCTTCCACGTATTCCGGCGCGTAGCCCCAGTCGCGGCGCGCGTCGAGATTGCCCAGGTAGAGGCGGTCCTGCAGCCCATGCCGGATGCGCGCCACGGCGCGCGTGATTTTCCGGCTGACGAAGATTTCGCCGCGCCGCGGCGATTCGTGGTTGAAAAGAATGCCGTTGACGGCGAACAGCCCGTAGCCATCGCGCGCGTTGCTGGTCATCCAGTAGCTATAGAGCTTGGCGCAGGCATACGGGCTGCGCGGCCGAAAGGGAGTGGTTTCGCTCTGCGGCTGCTCGACCGCCTGGCCGTACAGCTCGCTGCTGGCGGCGTTGTAGAAACGCGCGGGAATTCCCGACTCGCGAACGGCGTCGAGCAGGCGCGTGGTGCCGAGCGCCGTGACGTCCCCGGTATATTCCGGAATGTCGAAGCTCACGCGCACGTGGCTCTGCGCGCCGAGATGGTAGATTTCATCCGGCGCCAGGCGGTAGAGCAGTTTCACCAGGCTGGTGGAATCGGCGAGATCGGCGAAGTGCAGGAACAGCCGCGCCTCGCGGTCGTGCCAGTCGGCAAGAAGATGGTCCACGCGCGCGGTGTTGAAGCTGCTGGAGCGCCGCTTGATGCCGTGCACTTCGTAGCCCTTGGCCAGCAGCAACTCGGCCAGGTACGAGCCGTCCTGCCCGGTGATGCCCGTGATCAATGCTTTTTTCGGCATGGACATGAATCCGGTTAGCGGCGCGCCTCTCCGGAAGCGGCAGCCGCCAGGGTCCTCGACTCCGCGATTTGCGCTAGAGCGCACTCGGCGTCGCG
>Ga0210077_1000710_pt1 | contig 11048 bp, 11 predicted proteins | sample RushMan_CattailN_5_FD_185556 | JGI IMG/M metagenome (GOLD analysis project Ga0210077, IMG submission 185556) | Wetland microbial communities from San Francisco Bay, California, USA, that impact long-term carbon sequestration -... | ecosystem: Environmental > Aquatic > Marine > Wetlands ... | reverse complement strand
CCGGGTCCTGGACGACGACGGGCACGACGTCCCAGCGCTGCTCGAGCGCGCGCTGCCAGGCCGGCGCGTCCGGTGGAACGAGGAAGTCGGACACGACGAAGACGAACGCCTGGTCTGGAAGATCTCGCCGGTGGCGGGCGAGGTACTCGAGGCCCTGGGAGATCGTGTCGGCGGGCGCGCGAAAGGCCCGCCCACCGCCGTCCGGGGCGACCGCGTGCTCGCTGCGGGGCGGTCGCCAGTACGGCTCGCCCTCGGCGTAGTCGAGGTAGCCGGTCGGGCTGCGCGCGGTGCGCGCGCTGTCGGCGATCAGGTCGAGGATCTCGAGGAGCGCGCGCTGCTTGTCGAGCGGGCGCAGTGCGGACGACGGGATGCCCATCGACGGGCGGCGGTCGGCGAGGACGACGACGCGGGGCGCCTCGTCGGCGAAGAGCTCGCGGACGACGAACTCGTCGTTCGCCCGTGCGGCCGAGAGGCGCGCCGAGGCGGCCCAGTCGATCCACGCGACGTCGTCGCCCGGGCGGTATTCCCGGGAACCGGCGACGTCGGAGCCGGTGCCGCGGCGCACGCTCCGCACCCCGCCGAAGGCAAGCCCGATCACCCGCCGCCGGGGAACGAGTGGGAAGACGCCGACGGCCATCGGCGACCCTAGCGCGTGACGGTCACGGGCACGTCGAGGTCGATGTCGAAGCCCGGCTTCGGCGCGACCTCGACGCAGCGGCGGCGCACCTCCAGGCTCGCGGCCTCCCAGCCGTGGTCGCGGATCTCGGCGAGGAAGCTCGGCCGGAAGAGCAGGCGGTGCATCAGCACCGGCACGAAGAGGCGCTCGACGTCGTCGGGGGTGACGTAGCGACGGCCCTGGATGATCGCCCAGGCCCGCGAGGCGCGGTTGAGCGCGAGGCTGCCGCGCACGGAGCTGCCGATCGCGACGATGTCGAGCAGCCGCGTCGCGCGCACGAGGTCGACGATCCAGCGCGACACCGCCTCGTGGACGAAGACAGTTTCGATCGAGCCGCGCAGCTTCGCGATCTCCTCGAGCCCGACGACCGACTGGAGCCGAGTCAGCGGGTGCGAGCCGAGCTGCTCGTCGACGATCCGCACCTCGTCCTCGGCGTCGGGGTAACCGAGCGTCGTCCGGACGAAGAAGCGGTCGAGCTGCGCCTCCGGAAGCGGGAACGTCCCCTCGTACTCGATCGGGTTCTGCGTCGCGAGGACGAGGAACGGCTCGGGCAGCGTGCGGGTGACGCCGTCGACGGTCACCTGCTGCTCGGCCATCGCCTCGAGCAGCGCCGACTGGGTCTTCGGCATCGCCCGGTTGATCTCGTCGACGAGGACGACGTTCGCGAACACCGGCCCGGCGCGGAACTCGAAGTCGCGCTCGCGCTGGTTGAAGATCGAGAGTCCCGTGACGTCGGTCGGTTGCAGGTCGGGCGTGCACTGGATGCGCGACGCCACGGCGCCGCGGATCGACTGGGCGATCGCACGGGCGAGCACGGTCTTCGCCGTACCCGGGACGTCCTCGAGGAGCGCGTGTCCGCCGCAGATCAGCGCGGCCGCGACGAGCGTGATCTGGTCTCGCTTTCCGTGTACGACGGTCTCGATGTTGTCGAGAAACCGGCCGGCGATCTCGGCCGCAGTGCCCAGCTCGTCGGTGCCCACGCAGGACCTCCGGGTGGAGAAGGGAAGGGTGCCTTCAGCCTACGTCTCGGGAACTGAGACGAACAGATCGGGTTTGAGTTGCCTACGCAGCCGACGCTGGTGCCGATTGGCGCTCAGCCGACGCCGACGTCGCGTCGCTCGAGGGCGAACGGCGCGAGCAGGCCCGCGACCGCGGCGAGCGCGAGCAGCGGCAGAGCGTGGATCGCGGCGAGCCCGTGCCGCAGCGGGTCGCTCGCCGAGTAGTGGTAGAACGGCGACGCCTCCTTCACGATGTCGAGCGCGCCGACGAGCGGCGCGAGCGAGGCGACGAGGAACGCGGCGACCGCGAGGGCGGCGGCGACGGCGATCGTCAGGGCGCGGCGGCCCGTGGCGGCGCCGACGAGGAGCGCGATCGCGCCGTAGGCGAGCGCGAGCAGGACGGCGCTCGTCGTCGCGGCGGCGAGGTGTGCGAGCGAGACGTCCATCGAGACGGCGCGCGCGCCGATCCAGAGCGAGACGACGAGCACGACGCCGAGCGCCGTCGTCTCGACGGCGAGCGCGGCGAGCTTCTCGAGCACGAGCCGCCGCCGCGAGACGGGGCAGGAGAGGAGCAGTTCGAGTGTCCCGGCCTCCTCCTCGCCCGCGACGGCGCGCGCGCCGGCTCCGATCGCGGCGAGCAGCAGCAGCAGCGGCACCATGAACGAGAACAGCTCGCTGCCGAGATATCCGGCCGCGGAGGTGTAGTCGACCGCGCCGCCGAAGCCGATGAACGCCTTGAGCGTGTCGGGGTACTGCTCGACGAAGCGGTTGAGCGCCGGGTTGTCGCGGACGGTGGGGTAGACGGCGACCATCAGCGCCACCATCCCGGCGAGGCCGAGGCTCCACCACAGGAACCCGCGGCGGAGGTCGCGCAGGGTCTTCACCGCGACGCTAGTCAGCATCGCCGCCCTCCCGGTAGAGGTCGAGGAAGACGTCCTCGAGGTCGGCTTCGTGGCTGTCGAGCGTCAGCACTTCGTAGGTCGCGAGCGCCTTGACGAGCGGGTCGGCCGGGCCGCTCAGCGCGAGCAGGACGGTGCCGTTGCGGCGCTCGAGCTCCCGGATGCCGGGGAGGCCGTCGAAGGCGTGCTCGGGCGGCGCCGCCCGGAACGTCGCCGCGACGCGCGTGAAGGCACGCGAGCGGAGGGCTTCGACCGTGTCGACGAGCTCGAGGCGTCCCTCTCGGATCGCCGCGACCCGGTCGGCGACGTGCTGCACCTCGGCGAGCACGTGCGAGGAGAGGAAGATCGTGCCGCCCGCCGCGACCCGCTCGCGCAGGAGGGCGTAGAACGCCTGCTGCATCAGCGGGTCGAGCCCGGAGGTCGGCTCGTCGAGGACGAGCAGCTCCGGGCGGTGAAAGAGCGCGAGCAGGATCCCGACCTTCTGGCGGTTGCCCTTCGAGAGTGCGCGCACCGGCCGGTCGAGCTCGAGCTCGAGGCGCTCCGCGATCGCCTCGCCGTCGCCGAGATGGGGCAGCCCACGCAGCGAGGCGAGGTAGCGGAGGTGCTCGCGCGGAGTGAGGCGTTCGTAGAGGCGCAGGTCGCCGGAGAGGTAGCCGGTGCGCGCCCGCACCTCGCGCGAGGAGCGGCGTACGTCGCGGCCGAACGCGACCACGCGTCCCGTCGTCGGCCGGATCAGGTCGAGCAGGAGCCGGATCGTCGTCGTCTTGCCGGCGCCGTTCGGGCCGAGGAAGCCGAAGACCTCGCCCGGCCGGACGTCGAAGGAGAGGTCGACGACGCCGCGCGCGGTTCCGTAGCGCTTCGTGAGCCGCTCGACCGAGACGAGCGCGTCGGTCATACCGGAAAGGATCGCCGTCCGTGCCCCGGACGGAATCGGTGGCCTGCCGGACCGAGAGCGCGGGAACCTACGTCTCGGCCCACCGGCGTACGGGTCCTCAACGGACATGGCCCGGGGTCAGACCCCGGGCCATGCCTGCACCAGACGTGTCCGCGCCGGTCAGTCGATCTTGAACGCGGCGTGCTTGATCTGCGTGTACTCCTCCATCGAGTACAGCGACATGTCCTTGCCGTACCCCGACTGCTTGTAGCCGCCGTGCGGCAGCTCGGAGCTGATCGGGAGCAGGTGGTCGTTCACCCACACCGCACCGAACTGGAGCCGGCGCACGGCATTCATCGCCCGGCCGACGTCGCGCGTCCAGACAGACGCCGCGAGCCCATACTTCACGTCGTTCGCCCAGCGGATCGCCTCGTCGTCGTCGGCGAACCGCTGCACGGTCACGACCGGCCCGAACACCTCGCGCTGGACGATCTCGTCGGTCTGCTTCACGTCGGCGACGAGCGTCGGCTGAACGAAGTAGCCCGAGTCCCCGTTCGCGCCGCCGCCCGTGAGGACGGTCGCGCCCTTCGCCCGCTCGAGGAAGCCGAGGATCCGCTCCTGCTGTGCCTGCGAGATCACGGAGCCCATCTCGATCTCGTCGCTCGACATCGGGTCGCCGACCTTCAGCGACTCGATCTGCGGCACGACCTCCTCGAGCAGCCTGTCGTAGATCTTCGGCCCGGCGATCACGCGCGTGCCGGCGGTGCAGTCCTGGCCGGAGTTCCAGTACCCGGCGAGGCGGATGCCCGCGGCGACCGCCTCGACGTCGGCGTCGTCGAAGACGACCATCGGCGCCTTGCCGCCGAGCTCGAGGTGGACGCGCTTCAGCGTGTCGGCGGCGTTCCGGGCGATCGTCTTGCCCGTCTCGACGTCGCCGGTGAGCGAAACGAGGCGGACGTCGGGATGCTCGACGAGCCGTGCGCCGGCCGGGACGCCGTCGCCCGTGACGACCTGGAGCACGCCTTCGGGGATGACCTCCTGGGCGAGCTGCACGAAGCGGAGCAGCGAGAGCGGCGTCTGCTCGGACGGCTTCAGGATCTGCACGTTGCCGGCGGCGAGCGCCGGGCCGAGCTTCCAGATCGCCATCATCAGCGGGTAGTTCCAGGGGCAGATGCCGGCCACGATCCCGAGCGGCTCGCGGCGGATGATCGAGGTGTAGCCCGTGATGTACTCACCGGCCGACTTCCCCTCGAGGTTGCGGGCGGCGCCCGCGAAGAAGCGCAGGTTGTCCGCCGAGAACGGCATCTCGTCGCGCGAGGCGAGCAGCGGCTTGCCGACGTTCAGCGACTCGAGCCGGGCGAGCTCCTCGCCGTGCTCGTCGAGCACGTCCGCGAGGCGGTGCAGCAGCTCGGAGCGCTCCTTCGGCGTCTTGTCGAGCCACTCGGGCAGGGCCTTCTTCGCCGTCGCGACGGCGCGGTCGACGTCCTCGGCGCCGCAGCTCGGCACCTCCGCGACCGTCTGCCCGGTCGCCGGGTTGATCACCTCCATCGTCTCGCCGGAGGCCGCGTCGGCCCAGCCGCCGCCGATGAAGGCCTGATAGCGCGTGGTCGTGGTGCTCATGCCATTCCTCCCTCTGTCGTCAAACCGCTGGAATCTGCGAGGACTCGACCGACTCGGTGACCGCCGCCGCGCCGCGGCGCAGCACGCCCGTGTCGCGCATCAGCCGTTGCGCGAGCGCGACCGGGATGACCGTCAGGACGATCATGGCGAATGCGATCGCGTTCACGACGGGCAACTGCTGCCCGAGCCGGATGTAGCCGAAGATGAGCAGGGGCAGCGTGTTCTGCGCCCCGGCGGTAAACGTCGTCACGATCACCTCGTCGAAGGAGAGCGCGAACGCGAGCAGTCCGCCCGCGACGAGCGCCGTCGACAGCACCGGCCAGACGACGAAGCGGAACGTCTGCCACCCGTCGGCTCCGAGGTCGGCGGACGCCTCGAGGAGCGACGGCGACGACCGCCGCAGCCGGGCGAGCACGTTGTTGTAGACGATCACGACGCAGAACGTCGCGTGGCCGGTGACGATCGTCCAGAGCGAGAGGTCGATGTGCGTGAAGACGAAGAACGAGTTGAGCGCCATGCCGGTGATGATCCCCGGCAGCGCGATCGGGAGTACGAGCAGGAACGAGACCGCCTCGCGGCCGAAGAAGCGGAAGCGGGCGATCGCGAACGCGGCTGCCGAGCCGAGCACGAGCGCTATCCCCGTCGCGATCAGGCCGGCGCGCACCGAGAGCCAGATCGCGTCGCGCACCTCCTGGGTCTGCCAGGCGACGCGGAACCACTTCGTCGTGAAGCCCGGGATCGGCCAGCTCTGGATGTTCGACTTGTTGAACGCGTAGACGAGGATCAGGAGCAGCGGCACCCAGAGGAACGCCGTCACGAGCACGGCCCAGGCCCGGAGCGCGACGCGTGTGCCGCGGCTCTCCATCACATCGCCTCGAACGCGCCGAGCCGGCGCGCGATCAGGAGGTACACGCCCATCACGACGAGCGGCACGCCCGCGTACGCCGCCGCGAAGGGCACGTTGTTCGAGATCCCGACCGAGTCGTAGACGACGTTGCCGATGAACTGCGACGAGGCGCCGCCGGCCAGCAACGGGGTCACGTAGTCGCCGAGCGTCAGGGAGAACGTGAAGATCGAGCCGGCGACGACTCCCGGCAGTGCGAGCGGCAGCACGACGCGGCGGAACGTGTGGAAGCCGCGGGCGCCCAGGTCGCGCGACGCCTCGAGGAACGACTCGGGGATCCGCTCGAGCGCCCCGTAGACGGGCAGGATCATGAACGGCAGCCAGACGTACGAGAAGATGATCCAGACCGCGAAGTTCGAGTACGCGATGTTCACCGACCCGAGCCCGAGCTTCCCGAGGGTCCAGTTGAGGACGCCGTCGTTGTTCAGGATCAGCCGCCAGATGTAGACGCGGATCAGGTAGCTCGACCAGAGCGGCAGCAGCACGGCGACGAACAGGAGCGCCCGCGTGCGCGGCCGCGCGATCCGGGCCATGAAGTAGCCGAGCGGGAACGCCAGCAGGGCGTCGGTGAGCGTGACGGCGGCGGCGATCCCGATCGTGCGCAGTGCGATCGTCCGGTACGCGCTCGACTGGAAGAGCGTCTGGAAGTTCCCGAACGTCCAGTGGTGCTCGATCTGCGTCGTGAACGCGTTGACCGTCCAGAACGACGAGACGAAGAGGGCTGCGAGCGAGGCGAGGTAGACGAGTGCGAACCCCGCGAGCGGGGCGGCCAGGAGCAGCAGGGCCTTCGCCCACGGGTGGCTCCAGAAGAAGCCGGAGAGGCGCAGCCGAGCCGCCCGGAGGGGGCGGCTCGGCTGCGGGAGCGGAGCGGTACGGACGGCCAGGACCTATCCCTTCAGCTGGGTCCAGGCCTGCTGCCACTGCGTGTACGTCATGCAGTCGCTCTTGCCGTTGCCGCAGTCGGCGACCGGCGTCTTCCAGAACTTGATCGAGTTGAAGTACTTCGCCGAGGCGCCGCAGTGGTACTGGGCCGCGGAGCCCGGGGCCAGCTTGTTCATGATCGCGCACGCCTTCGTGTTGGCGGGTGTCTCGCCGAAGTAGATCGCCTGCTGGGCCTGCACCTTCGGCGTCGAGACCCACGCCATCCACTTGTAGGCGCAGTTCGGGTGCTTCGCGTGGGCGGACAGCATCCACGTGTCGGCCCAGCCGGTGGCGCCCTCCTTCGGGATCAGGTCGGCGACCGGCGCCTTGTCCGCGATCAGCGTGTTCGTCTGGTACGGCCACGAGGCGCCGACGACCGCGTCGCCGTTCTTGAACAGGTCGATCTCGTCCGAGGCGAGCGCCCAGTACTTCTTGATCAGCGGCTTCTGCTTCTTCAGCAGGGTGATCGCCGCGTTGAACTGCGTCTGGTTCAGCTCGTACGGGTCGGTGATCCCGAGCGAGCGGTTCGTCTTCGAGAGGTAGAGCGCCGCGTCCGCGATCTGGATGGGGTTGTCCGGGACGGTGATCTTGCCCTTGTACTTCGGGCTGTAGAGCACCGACCAGCTCGTCGGCTTCGGCTTCACCTTCTTCGTGTTGTAGAGCAGCGTGTTCGGGCCCCACTGGAGCGAGATGCCGTAGTGGACGCCCTTGACGGTGTTGTGCGGCGGCGACTTGAGCGCCGGGATGAAGTTCTTGAAGTCGGGGATCAGGGCCGGGTTGACCGGCTGGACGTCCTTGCCGTAGATCAGGCGGAGGCTCGCATCGCCGGAGGCGGACACCATGTCGTACTGGGAGCCGCCGCCCTGGCGCATGAGCGTCACCATCTCGTCGGAGGAGCCTGCGTACTTCGCGTTCACCTTGCAGCCGGTCTGCTTCTCGAACGGCTTGACCCACTGCGGCTGCGTGTAGCCCTCCCACGCGATCAGGTTGAGCTGGCCCTCGCCGGGCCCGATCTTCGTGGGCAGCCCGTTGCCGGCGCTGACGCCGGCGGCGGGGACGCAGAGCGCGGCCGCGAGCGCGGCCGCGACGACGTGAATCCTGCGGATGTGCGTCACTGCTCGTGTGCCTCCTTGTGCGGGGTGATCTCGAACGTGTGCTCCGGCCGCCACCCCAGCCGGACTCGCCTGTCGCGCGCCTCGAGGACCTCCTGCGAGGACGTCTCGAGGTTCTGGCGCACGACGACGAGCTCTCCCCCCGAGTCGAGCTCGACGACGTACCGGGTCACCATCCCGACGTAGACGACGTCGCGGATGCGGCCCGCTTCCAGCTGGTCGCCCGAGGGCAGGCTGGCGCCCTCGTCGGCCATGTGGATCTTCTCGGGGCGGATGGTCAGGAGCCGCCCGCCCCGCTCGAGCACGTTCGAGACGCCGACGAAGCCGGCGACGAACTCGGTCTCGGGGTGCTCGTAGACCTCGGCGGGGGTGCCGATCTGCTCGATCCGCCCGTCGGCGAACACGGCCAGGCGGTCGCTCATGGTCAGCGCCTCCTCCTGGTCGTGCGTGACGTAGACGAACGTGATCCCGAGCTCGCGCTGGAGCTCCTTGAGGAACACCTGCATTTCCTGGCGCAGCTTCAGGTCGAGCGCCCCGAGCGGCTCGTCGAGCAGGAGCACGGACGGGCTGTTGACGATCGCGCGTGCGAGGGCGACGCGCTGGCGCTGGCCGCCCGAGAGCTGCATCGGCTTGCGCGCCCCGAGCCCGGGCAGGCGGACGCGCTCGAGCACCTCGTCGGCGCGGGCGCGCCGGTCGCGGCGGGGGACGCCCTTCACGCGGAGCCCGTACTCGACGTTCTCGACCACGCTCATGTGGGGGAAGAGGGCGTAGTCCTGGAACACCGTGTTCACGTCGCGCTCCGACGGCGCGGTGCGGGTCACGTCGGAGCCCCCCAGCTCGACTCGGCCCGCGTCGGGACGCTCGAAGCCGGCGATCACGCGCAGCGTCGTCGTCTTGCCCGAGCCGGATGGGCCGAGCAGCGTGAAGAACTCGCCTTCGGCGATGTCGAGATCGAGCGAGTCGACCGCGACGACGGATCCGTACGTGCGCCGGATCCCGGTCAGGCGGACGGCCGGTGTGTTCGTTACCGGCGCCGACTCGGAGCTAGCGGGCGCCCGCGTCGTCAAGCGCCGCCTCCAGGATGGCGAGCCCGCGCTCCAGCTCCTCGTCGGTGGCGGAGAGGGGCGGCAGCAGCCGGATGACGTTCCCGTAGAGACCGCAGGAGAGAAGGATCAGCCCGTGATCGCGGGCATACGCGGTGACCTTCCCCGCCACCTCGCCGGTGCGCTCCGCGAGCTCGAGCGCGAGCATGGCGCCGAGACCGCGGACCTCGCCGACGAGCGGGCTGCGGTCGGCGATGCCGTCGAGGCGGACGCGCATGAGCTCCGCGAGGTGGGCCGCGCGCTCGCGGAAGCCGGGGGTCGCGAGCTCGTCGAGGACGGCGACGGCGGCTGCGCAGGCGACGGGATTGCCGCCGAACGTGCCGCCGAGGCCCCCGGGAGTAACAGCGTCCATCAGCTCGGCTTTGCCCGTGACCGCGGCGAGCGGGAGGCCGCCGCCGAGGGTCTTGCCCGAGACGATCAGGTCAGGCTCGACGCCGAGCTGCTCGATCGCCCACATCGGCCCCGTGCGGCCGCAGCCGGCCTGCACCTCGTCGTCGACGTAGAGGATCCCGTGCTCGTCGCAGATCCCGCGGAGCGCCTGCACGAACTCGGGCGGCATCGGGATGAAGCCGCCCTCGCCCTGCACCGGCTCGAGGACCATGCACGCGACCGCGGCCGGGTCGACGTCCTGCTTGAACAGGAGCTCGAGGCCGTGGAGCGCGTCCTCGGTCGTGACGCCGCGATACGGGTACGGCGCCGGGGCGCGGTACACGTCGCCGGCGAGCGGGCCGAAGCCCTTCTTGTAGACGAGCTTCGACGTCATCGCCATCGTCAGGTTCGTGCGGCCGTGGAAGGCGCGGTCGAACACGACGACGGCAGGGCGGCCGGTGGCGAGGCGGGCGATCTTGACCGCGTTCTCCACCGCCTCGGCGCCAGAGTTGAGCAGCAGCGAGCGTGTCTCGGACGAGCCGGGCCAGAGATCGTCGAGCCGCCGGCAGACCTCGACGTAGGGCTCGTACATGCCGACCATGAAGCACTGGTGCAGGTAGCGGTCGACCTGCTCGTGGATCGCGCGGACGACCGGCGCTGCCCCGTGACCGAGGTTCTGGCATGCGATGCCGCCGCCGAAGTCGAGGTATTCGTTGCCGTCGGCGTCCCAGATGCGGGCACCCTCGGCGCGGCCGACGACGAGCGCGGGCGTCGTGACGCCGCGCGCGACGTAGCGCTCGCGTGCGTGCAGGACACGGTTGGAGGTGGCTCGCTCGTCGACGGACATGGGCGCGGGGATTATGTCCCTCGCGATGCATGGTTTCAAGCGAGTAGTGCTACGGATTGCGAGGCAGATGCGGCTCGAGACTGTCGAAATGCGCAGAACGGGGCTGCCGCGACGCAAGCCCGTCCGGGGCCGCGCCGCGAAGCGGCGGCACGCTCAGTAGGCCAGCTCCACACTCTCGAGGACGATCGACTGGGCGAGCGGGTCGCGCGGGTCGATCTGCTCGACGTCGCAGCGTGCCCCCTCGGCCACCGTGCCGCGCGTCGCGTCGACGAAGTGCTCGACGAAGTGCGCCGGGGTCATGTGCGACATCGGGCCGACCCGGACGCTCACGGCGCGCACCGATGTCGCGCCCTCGCGTGCCGCCACCGACTCGATCTCGCGGACGAGGTCGGCGAGCAGGGCGCGCTCGTGCATCAGGCGTCCATCCCCAGCTCGCGCCGGATCGACACGGCGACGACCTCCGCGGCCTCGGCCACCTCGGGCGTGAGACCGGCGCCTGTGTCCCAGCTGCCGCCTTCGATCCCGTAGACGATCGTCCGCGGGGGGAGCTTCCCGAGCGCGCGCGCGAGCTCGACGGCCTCGGCGACTCCGAGCAGGTGCGTGGACGTGCGCCGCAGCTCGTCCGGGAGTGGATCGTCGTGTACGGGCAGCCGCCGAATCGTGCCCGGCTGGGCACCGGACTGCGTCGCGTCGACGACGATCGCCGTGTCGCACTCCTCCCAGAG
>Ga0210077_1000709_pt1 | contig 11052 bp, 12 predicted proteins | sample RushMan_CattailN_5_FD_185556 | JGI IMG/M metagenome (GOLD analysis project Ga0210077, IMG submission 185556) | Wetland microbial communities from San Francisco Bay, California, USA, that impact long-term carbon sequestration -... | ecosystem: Environmental > Aquatic > Marine > Wetlands ... | reverse complement strand
TACTAAGGTTCTTAAGGATTCAAGGGTACAGTCGTTTTCCAGACTGTACCATCATTAAAACATGTGAAATGAATCCTGGCTGATTGTAAAATCAACTTCCTCATCGCCACTGGTCATTTCAACCCTCACCTCGTTCGATAGCCACTACGCTGCTACTTATCGCAGCATTCATATCCCCAATGGAACGTTACCTGTATCTACCTAAACGATCCATTTTCGATTGATGATTCGCAGGCTCAGGAAAAAAAGGAAGCAGCAGAATACAATTATGATCAAAAAGTCTATCCCTATAGGTAGAAGGTTGGTTTTATCGATTGCTCCCTGCAAAATATCTACTCCATATGTCAATGGTGCAATATAAGAAAGAGGCCGTATGAATATGGGGATGGAAGTGATGGGAAAGAATAAACCGCACAGAAAAATCATTGGGAAGCGAAAAAAATTCGAAAATGTCTGTGCCTCAAATACCTCTTGTACAGAGACCGCAATTAACAATCCTAAGAATGTCGATGCAATGGCTATCAACAAAATCGCTGGAATGATCTCGCCCCAGTATATCTGTGAAAGATCAGCCAGGAATGCAGCAATGATGATGGGGATAAACGCATTTGCGACGCCAAAGAGTACAGCGCCCCCGGTTTTGGCGAGCATCAGCAGTTCCAAAGAAATTGGAGCCAGCAGCAAGCGATCAAAGGAACGCCCTTTTTTCTCAAAAGTCACCGTGACTGCCAGCATGGAGGTGGTCCCAAATAGTACGGAGATTGCAATAACGCCCGGCAGCAGTTTTTGGATGCTTTCCACGCCTGTACCGGTACGGATGAAGAACATACCTGTCCACGCAATCGGAAAGATTAACCCCCAGCTGATATTCGGTGGTTTCAAGTAATAAGCGCGTATATCCTTCAGAAGGATATTCCAGAATGCAATCCACCGTCTCATCAGCTTGCTCCCGATTTCTGCTTTTCTTTACGCATGGCGTCCAGTTCAATGCCCGTGACCTTTACAAAAACATCCTCTAAGGATGTCCTTTTTCGCCTTGCCTCAATCACTTCTACACCATGCTCTTCGAGAAACTTGATTAACGGGAACAGATGGATTTGCCTGTTGGATTGAACCTGGATTTGATCGGTTGAAAGTGTCTTCAGGTCAAATTGAGGAAAAGCGGCTGAAAGCTGCTCTCCTAAATTTGGCATTGCATTCACCACGGTGAGCAGTATGACGTGTAATGCTTGCTCTGGTTGCAGGAGATCCTGGATATGATCGACACGCACAATACTCCCATTAACAATAAATGCGATGCGTTCACATAATCTCTCTGCCTCTTCAATGTAATGCGTGGTGATAAAAATGGTTGTCCCCCTGTCATGAAGGTCAGCGATCAGCTGCCTTATTTGACGCGCACTGGCGACATCGATGCCCGTAGTTGGTTCATCCAGAAACAGGATGGCAGGGTTATGTATGATCCCGGCCGCGATGGTAAGTTTTCGCTTCATCCCTTTTGAATAGGCAGCAAACTTACGCGCCGCGAAAGACGACAGACTGAATTTGTCTAATAACTCGATGGCTTTCTGCTCACGTTCACTTTTGGGCATGCCGTATAATGCGGCACAGAAAAGTAAATTATCTAAACCAGTCAGTTCCGGGTAAAGATTGCTCTCATCAGGCACAATACCAATCAGGTGCTGGGCAGCTTTGGGATTGTGGGTACAATCCACTCCACCAATGTAGATGCGGCCCTCATCCGGTCTGGCGAGCCCCGTTAGCAGGTTGATGGTTGTTGTTTTGCCGGCGCCGTTAGGCCCAAGAAATCCAAAAAACTCTCCCCTCATCACCTGAAAGGAAATCGAATTTACCGCCAGACCATCACCAAAGCGTTTGCTTAGATTTACGACGTCAATTGCATAATTTGAAACGTTGGATGACACAAAAACCTGTCCTTACAGCGTCTTCTGGTCAATTCACTGGGAACAGAACCATTCTACCATCACTTTTCCGCATAGTGTTGTGATCTCCACTTTGCCTGGTCGAGCAATTGCTGCTCGCCTCACCTCACTGACTCTGGTTTTTATGATTGTGGTCATTAATTTTATGTTTGCGATTTTTGACCATTTGTTGGTCATATAGGTCGCAACATGCGTCTTTGGTGACCGCACTTCTATCGACAATAAAACCCTTACACCGCCTTGACGATTTGTTAAACCTGCTCTGCTATTATGGGAGCAGGAAGAGTATGGTTATAGGGAGGAGCATGAAATGGCAAAACCAAGTATCCTTTTTCTATGCACTGGGAATTCTGCCCGCAGCCAGATGGCGGAAGCCTTTCTGCATGAATATGCCGGCAGCTTCTTCGAAGTCTACAGTGCAGACTTACAGCCAGCAGGAGTCAATCCGTTCACCATCATGGTCATGGAAGAAGTGGGGCTGAATATCTCTACTCAAGGCTCAAAGGGAGTAGTCGAATATTTGGGCAAGGTCCAATTTCAATACCTGATCACAGTCTGCGATGATGCTGACAAGAATTGCCCCACGGACTGGCCTGGCGTCTCGCATCGACTGCATTAGTCTTTCCAGGATCCTGCCAGATTTGAGGGAAATGATCAGCAGAAGATGAAAAAATTCCGGGAGATCCGCAATCTTATCGATGCTCAATTGAAATCATGGCTGCTGGAGCAGGACATCCCAATGGCTGCCCCTCATTTCTGGGCTTGCAGTCGCTCTCTCGCAACCCAACTGATCCGCTTCGCCTGTTAACGGGCATATAACACCGCTTTCATTTTTCCTATGGGTTACCGCCACTTTCACCAGCCTTACCATGTCCCTTTATCCATCCCCGACTGCTCCATACTCACCGTCAGTACCAATCCATCTGCCAGGAACTTTGCAAAGCACACCATCCAACCCTCCTTCTCCACCCTGGCCACAAGTTAGTCGACGGATGCTTCATCCCTCCTGACATCTCTTGGACTTTCGTCATTGGCGCGTTCAATTTACTGGATTGGCTATAAGCTGTGGAAAATAATTGCATAGACCCAACCAACGGACAGACTGTTTTTGTTCTCTCCTCACGGTTTTTGCAGCTTAAGGTATATCTGGATTCCATTTTCTTCACGAACCAGCGCTTTGAATCCTGCTTCCACCGCTAATTTGAAATAATACTCAAGTGTGTGTGCACTCTTTGGCCAGCGGCTGCCGTAGCCGGTGACGATCTCCTTGCCGGGGATGTGGATGCGCAGCGGTACGGCAAAACCCAATTTCTCACCCTTGAAAGGCTGTTCCAGGCTTACTTCCCATATGTGGAAGCAGCCTCCGGGGGCCAGCACCCTGAAGACCTCTGAGAAGGTCGATCGCTGTTCATTTTCATCCATATACATGAGGCTGTAGAAAGCCGTGCATGTGTCAAAACTGTTATCGAGGAATCTCAATTCGGTGGCATCCATGACGATTTTCAACGGCCCATTGGCAGCCTCTTTCAGCTCCGCCAAGATGCGATCGATGGCGATCACTGCTCTCCCTTTTAGCTGCCCGATGACCCCTTCGCCGCCGCCGCCGATATCCAGCACGTACCCGGGGCAGTCAAAATCATCCAGGGTTATTTCCTGCTCCTCGAACCAGAAGAGATCGCTTTCTCGTATGCCGTGCTCGACCATTCAGCCTTCCTCCCCAATTTTCACTTTGCTCTTTATTATTGTATTCAAATTTTGAATTTATAAATTCAAAATCTCTCACCATCTCAGCTTGACGCCAGTCTTCATTCAACGCTAAAATAAACCTGTTATTATCCACACTCAGGTTCATTGGAGGTTATATGCGTCACACCATGCTGTTTTTACTGCTAATAGCTGGCCTCTTCTTGCTGGTGGGCTGTCAAACGGAACAGGGATCAGCCGCGGTCTCGGTCGAAAATTATCTCCAGGCGCTCGTAAACCAGGATACGGATCGCGTATCTACCCTGGTTTGTAAAGACTGGGAAACTGATGCCATTATGGAGGTGGATGCCTTTGCAGGGGTCAAGGCTGAACTGCAAGACGTCTCCTGCAGCCAGGTCAGCCTGGAGGGATCAACAGCGCAGGTCCAATGCCAGGGAAAGATCGTCGCCACCTACAACAATGAGCAGCAGGAATTCAGCCTGCAAGGACGTACATATAAAGTGATCCAGGAAGCGAGTGATTGGCGCGTCTGCGGTTACCCATGAGAGTCTTTCGCAAGATATTTACGCGTGAAAATACCTGGGCGCTCATCCTGTGTTTGATCGTCATTATTGTTATCATCCTGACCAGCGATAATTCTCCGTTGTGGATCTACCAGGGTTTCTAAATGAGCCTGGTCAATATCCTGATCCTCCTGGCGCTCTCCCTGGTTCTCCGGGTCCTCTTAAGCCCGTCCCTCCGCCAGTGGATCCTCCTGGCTGCCAGCGTGCTGCTCATCTACTGGCTGCAGCCACTATCCCCAATCCGCTACCTTGACTTCTGGCTGCCTACCTTCACACTCCTGCTGATCCTTATTATCTGGTTATTCATTGCAGACCGACAGAGTCTTTTTTCGCATGAAAACATCCTTGCAGCGAGCTTGATTACACTGTTGATTTTATTGGTTGCCATTACCCGCTACCTGGGGACATCCGGGATATTGACCGCCTCAAGACCGCCTCAGATCAGTCAGGTGATCCTGGTGCTGGCTGTTTTCTTCCTAATAGCGTCAGTATCGACTCGCCTGGGGCGCTGGCGGATGTTTTACCCTTCAGCAGGCGCGGTGATCATCCTGGGGTCATTCCTGCTGATTAAATCGCCCTTCCTGGGCGTAAAGGCTAGCCAGGGATTGCGCGCATTGATGGACCAATCGACACTGACGGCGGCAGCGGCTGACCTGCGCTGGCTTGGCTTCTCTTACGTGGCTTTTCGCCTGCTGCACGTCATCCGTGACGTGCAGAAAGGGCGCTTGAAGGCTGTTCCCCTGCAGCAGTTCGCCAACTACGTCATCTTCTTCCCCTCTTTCGTGGCTGGACCCATAGACCGCCTGGAGCATTTTTCTGCCGATCTGGATCGAGAGGAAAATCCGGTTGTTCCGGACCTGGTGGAGGGTGGAAAGCGGGTGACTATTGGCCTGTTCAAGAAATTCGCCCTGGCAGATACGCTGGCTCTCATCGCGCTCAATCCGGTCAATGCCGGGCAGCTAACGAGCAGCGCCTGGGCGTGGGTGCAGCTGTATGCGTATGCTTTTCAAATCTACCTGGATTTCAGCGGATATACCGATATCGCCATTGGCCTGGGGCGAATGATTGGCTTCCATTTGCCGGAGAATTTCGACCGTCCGTACATCAAGGAGAACCTCACCACTTTCTGGAACAGCTGGCATATCACGCTGACGCAGTGGTTCAGGGCTTATTTTTTCAATCCGGTAACCCGTTCCTTACGCAAAGCGCGCAAGCCGATCCCGGCTTACCTGGTGATTCTGACCACCCAGTTCAGCACCATGCTGCTGATTGGCCTGTGGCACGGCATCACCTGGAATTTCGCGTTGTGGGGCGCCTGGCATGGGATTGGGCTGTTCCTCCACAACCGCTGGGCGCAGTGGACGCGACCTTTTTTTGCGCGCCACAACTTGAGGCCAGTCATCCAGCGATCCATGCGCGCTGTAAGTGTGTTTTTGACTTTCAACTTTGTTGCGCTTGGTTGGTTGTGGTTCGTACTGCCTGACCCTGCCCTTTCCTGGCAGGTGATCTTGAAGCTCTTTGGCATAAGGTGACGGCATAAACTCGTGATCCTCTATGAATGATATGAACAATGAACGTGCCGCAAAATGCGCAATAACCGATAAGAATACTGCGATTGACCTCAGATTCGTCCGTAATGTAGTGGTCAAAGCGCTGATATTGTTTATTCTTTTCAATGTACTCTATACGATGATCAACCCTCTTGGCTGGCTAGGGCATATTTCCCTGTACAACAGCTTCTTCCCGGGAAGAGATCGCCTGCCTTTCGGTGAGGATCCCCAGCATGCATACAACCTGAGCACGTATAACCTGGATGCCATGTTCGCATCCCATCGGGTATCATCCAACAAACCCCCTGATGAGTTCCGCGTGATTGTGCTGGGAGACTCCTCGGTGTGGGGAACGCTTTTGGAACCTCAGCATACCTTGAGTGGGAAGCTCAATGCGGCCAATCTGCACACCTGTGATGGGCGCCTGCTGCAGTTCTACAACCTCGGGTACCCCACGCTTTCTTTGACCAAGGACCTCCTGCTCCTGGATGACGCCAGGGCTTATCGGCCTGATATGGTCGTGTGGCTGGTGACCCTGGAGAGCTTCCCACTGAGCAGCCAGCTTTATTCCCCGTTGGTTGCCAATAATGCCGACCGCATCAGGGATTTGATAACTGCTTATCATCTCGCCCTCGACCCTATGGATCCAGACCTGGTAAAGCAGACTTTTTATGGCCGGACCATCCTTGGCCAGCGCAGGTCTCTGGCGGACTGGCTGCGTCTTCAAATGTACGGGGTGATGTGGTCCTCAACCGGCATCGACCAGGTTTACCCGGACGACTACCCTGCAGCACAGAGGGATTTCGACCAGGACGTCTCTTTTCATGATCTACAGCCTCCGCAGCTGCCCGAAGATGCCCTGGCGTGGGATGTGCTGGAGGCAGGCATGCAGGCTGCGGGCGATCTCCCGCTCCTGCTGGTCAACGAGCCCATCCTGGTCAGCAGCGGACAAAACAGCGACCTGAGATACAATTTCTTCTACCCGCGCTGGGCATACGACCAGTACCGCCGCGAACTGGCCGTCCTGGCAGGGCAAAACGCCTGGCACTACCTGGATGCCTGGGACCTGGTGCCCGAGGGTGAGTTCACCAACAGCGCAATTCACCTGACACCGGCAGGCTCACAGATGCTGGCTGATCGGGTTTCACAACAGTTGAGCAAGACAATTTGCATTCGATGATTGCTGGCAAAAGTTCGTAATTCACTATAAAACGATTGCATGAAAATGCAAAGGAGAAGATATGGACAGTAAAGAAATTGAGCAGGTGATGAACAGCTGCACGCGCTTCCTCTCCGGTCGATACCCGCACTCCTCCTGGCCGCGGCCGGTCCTGGAACGGCTGATTTCCATGATTGATGAGGACCAGAGGTCTGATATATACGGCACTGGAGACTTGATTACCGATTTCGAGAAGGAGATTGCCCAACTGCTGGGTAAGGAGGCTGCCGTGTTCATGCCCAGCGGCACCATGGCACAGCAGATCGCCCTGCGCATCTGGAGCGAGCGCCGCGGCAGCCGGAATGTAGCTTTCCACCCCACTTGCCACCTCGAGATCCATGAAAACAAGGGTTACCAGTACCTGCATGAGCTTCATGGCGTGCTGGTAGGGTCTGCTGAGGAACTGCTGACCTTGGACGATCTAAAGCGAATTAACCAGCCAATCAGCACGCTGCTACTCGAGCTGCCCCAGCGCGAGATTGGCGGGCAGCTGCCTGCCTGGGAAGAATTGGTTTCCACAGCCGATTGGTGTAAAGAGAACGGCGTCTTCCTGCACATGGATGGGGCGCGCCTTTGGCAGTGCAAACCTTTTTATGGCAAAGAGTACGCCGAGATCGCGGGATTATTCGACTCGGTGTATGTATCCATGTATAAAGATCTTGGAGGCATCGCCGGATCGGTGCTGGCAGGCCCGGAGGATTTTATTGCCGAATCACGCATATGGCTCAGGCGCCACGGCGGCACCCTGGTGGCGATGTACCCCTTCGTGCTTTCAGCCAGGTACGGCCTGGACACATACCTTGGGAAGATCCCAGCATTTGTACAGAGGGCCAGGCAAATTGCAGGCATCCTGGAGCATTTCCCGCACATCGTGATTCTGCCCAACCCGCCGCACACCAACATGATGCATCTCTTTATCCGTGCTGGAGCGGAGGAACTGGAACAGGCTCACGTGGAATTTGCGCGCAGGGAGAAATTCATGCTCTTCAGGAGGCCTGGTCCTGCAGCCATCCCCGGCTACCAGAGGGTGGAAATCGCCATCCATGAGGCGGCCCTGGATCTGACTGATGATGCGATTCAGCAGGCATTTTTTGCTTTGTTCGAGCTGATGAAACCCTGATAGTAAAGTCTTCCGACCTGCCAGCAATCCCGTTGTCTGGGTGGATAAAATGGGCATTTTGCATGACATCAACCAACAAAACTTAGCATAAAAAAAGCCAGGAGGAGACATTTCCTTCTGGCTGCTCTTATCTTTTATGGTTTGGTTTTTCTATTCAGAATTTCCGTTATTGAAAATCACCTCTTCCTTGCCGGCCAGCCTCTCCTGGATGCGGTTGACGACAATATCAAGGTGTTTCGGCTTGTGGACGAAATCCAGGTCGTCAGTGCGGATGGTGAGTACGGGACACAGGTCAAAGGCTTGCATCCAATCGCTGTAGAATGTTTCCAGCAGCGAAAGATAATCGGCGCTGATGCCTGTTTCGATATCCCGCGCCCGGCTCCTGATGCGCTTGAGTAGGACGGGCACCGGAGCACACAGGTAAATCAACAATGAAGGGGGCGGCAGCGTATTGACGACCAGTTTGAATACTCGCCGGTAGGATTGGTAATCGGTTTCGGTGAAATTCCCCATGTGGTTCAACGCCCGTGAGAAGATGTACGCGTCTTCGTAGATGCTGCGGTCGATGATCGCCGAGCGCGGGTCTTTCCACATATCGAGGTATTGTTCGGCGCGATGCCCCAGAAAGTAGATCTGCAGATGGAATGACCAGGCACGCATATCGTTGTAGAAATTGGGCAAATAGGGGTTATCGGCTACCGATTCGAAAGCTGTATGCCAGCCCAATCGATCCCCGATGCGTTCAGTCAGCGAGGTTTTCCCCGAGCCAATGTTTCCTGCCACCAGGATCAGTCTTTTTACCATATTCTCTTCTCTTTCCTGTTAGATTCGGGTTTATTGTAGCCCTTTTTTGATTTCTTTGTATTACGGCAAGGCTCCTGTAATCCGAAGTTACCAGAAAACGAAGCCTATCTCTGCAGGCAAAAACCATCATTCAACCATTTCTGACCGATATGGATTTGCCCGGTGAACAGATTTGAACTATAATCCAGCCCCGAGATTGCGTATAGCAATTGAACCTAAAAAGAGAATTTTAAATATGCCTCTCCAAAAAAAAGATTATTGACTGGTTCCTATTGTCACTTTTGATACTTCCTCTTCTGGCTGGCTGCAATTTGCTGGATCGTACCGAGATTATTAAATCCCAACATATCTCCCTGGATGGCTACGCCCATGATATTGATCTCAATCCGGTTGATAATGCACGCCTGGATTTGCAAGCTGAGGTGATCAATCACAAAAAATTCCGACAAAAACCTCTGATTGAATTACGTGGAACAGGCATGCTGACAATAGGTAACAAAGTATATACGGTTATTCTCTCGAACGACTCCCCTTCTTTCCTGAACGGCCCTGAGGGCGTCTGCGATGCTTACTTCGAGGGAGGTGGGCAGCAGGCTTTTCTTGATGGACAAAAAGCTGCGATACAGCTTTTTCTCAGTGAGTCACTGGATTCGGCATATGGATTGATAGGAACTGTCCCATCTTCGACACCCGTATCTGAAAGTGGTGGTTACTCGGGTGTTTGCTTTGATGAACAGGGAAGGACTAACTGGGAGATTTATCGATTTGACGATCCTTCCATGGCAGCTATTACACTTGGCAAAGATACCTTCTCCTTAGTAACGCTGAGGGAGTTCAAAGTGCAGCATACTCCTCAGTAATTAGAGGAGGCAATGGCCTGTGGTTCACCCCCACTGAACGAGCACGGATCGCAGCATTGCAGTGTGAATTTGTTTGTAAGAGCAAAATTTATTTATCATTTGCAGGTATAAAAAAGCCAGGTTCGCGGATAAACCTGGCGTTTTGTCAATGCAAAGTGATGTGCCGTTCTATGGAATTGACAATTCCTCGTAGTAGTGCAGCAGCCAGTGATTAGACCAGCCGAAAAGCTTCGTATTGAGCATGATTTTCTTCACCTGTGTGCGGTTCAACTTGGCTTCATTAAGAACAACATTGACGTTGTCGCGGCTGATGGCCAGGGTCTTGATGGCAAAATAAAGCGGCCACATGCATGCCAGGCGGATGCGGTGCTGGATGCGGGGGAAGGCCGTTATAAAAGTGATTCCATTGAACAGGTGCCGGCTGGCTTTGTCGGCCAGTATGTTGACCACCTTGATGGCCTTGTCCAGGTTTTCCGGCGCAAACAGGCTGTCACGTGTCAGGCCAAAGCGTTCATAGAATGTCTGCGGCACAAACACCCAACCGCGTTCGTAATCTTTACGCATACCACGGATGATGTTCACCGTCTGCAGCGCCAGGCCATATTCGCGCGAAAGAGGTAAAAGCTGCTCCCTTCTTTTGCGAATAATGGGCGAATACCATGAAAAGATATCTGTCAGCAGGTATCCCACCAGGCCAGCTACCTGATGCATATAGTCATCCATGGCGCTTTCGTCTTCCACGTAAGGCCCATGTTCCTGCCAGCGCGCCATCCCCAGGGAGGTCTGGCGCACTCGATTGGCGATAATGGCCTGTATCTCTGGGGGTAGTTCACTAAGCAGGTCGAGGTAATGAGCGGCCTGGTACGCAGCCTGTACTTCGTCGTCATCCTCGGGGGAAAGGTATGCAATTCCATCATATAGCTTTTGGACGGGCTGCGAACCTTCCAGAACTTCAGCCCACAACCTGAGGAGTTTTGGCTTATCTGAGCCAGGGATACCATCGTTGTCTTCCAGGCAATCAGAAACCCTGAGCAGTAAATAAGATAATGTAATCGACTCTCGCAAAATGTCTGGCAACTGTTCAATCGAGAGCGCGAAGGTCCTACTTACCCTGCGCAGCATCTCATAATGATCTATTAATCCTCCCATTGGCCTTTTTATTGTCTCCTTTTTTGCAGGAAGGTTTGATGCAGTTTGTTGTACAACGGGTGTTGAAGACACATATGGGGCATTATACCTGATATCATTCATTCCTACTCAGTAACTTTTATCCTTTTTCCATTCACTCT
>Ga0210077_1000708_pt1 | contig 11056 bp, 15 predicted proteins | sample RushMan_CattailN_5_FD_185556 | JGI IMG/M metagenome (GOLD analysis project Ga0210077, IMG submission 185556) | Wetland microbial communities from San Francisco Bay, California, USA, that impact long-term carbon sequestration -... | ecosystem: Environmental > Aquatic > Marine > Wetlands ... | reverse complement strand
GCGTGGGCGTGGCGATGCGCATAATCACACGCGAAGCCTCGTTGCAGGTGGCGGAGTACGCCTTCAAGCTTGCTGAGAAGCGGAGAAAACACTTAACCTACGTGCATAAAGGGAACATCTTGCGGGTGACTGATGGCATATTCAAGGACGCCGTGAAAGCCACCGCCCAGCGGCACCCAACGGTTGCAGTGGACGACATTCACATCGACGCAGCAGCCATGCACCTCATCAAGAAACCAGAAACCTTCGACGTAATCGTCACCACCAACCTCTTCGGCGACGTGCTCTCCGACGAGGCGGCGCAGGTCACGGGAAGCTTGGGGTTGGCGGCTGGCGCAAACATCGGCGACACCTACGGCATGTTCGAGCCCGTCCACGGGAGCGCGCCGAAGTACACGGGCATGAACCGCGTGAACCCGACCGCGACAATTATGGCGGCGCAGATGATGCTCGATTACCTCGGCGAAAAAGCAGCCGCAACGAAAGTTGAGGACGCCGTGCTCGCCGTACTGCGAGAAGGCAAAGTGCGAACCCCCGACTTGGGTGGTTCCTCAACGCTCAGCGAGATGGCTGAAGCGATAGCCGCCAAAATCCGCTAAGCAACTTTTACGAACGTGTATGAGTCAACGTGCACTTCGAAGCCGCCGTTCTGGGCTGCCTTAACCCTCGCGTTGACCAACTGCACCCTCGAATCCACCGCTAACGTTTTCTCAAGTTCTTCCGCCTTCTCGTTCCAAGCAACCACGGCAACCTCGCCCGTGTCGTCCGCAAGCGTGAACCGTAGCACCGTCCCAGCGCTGTTGTCGCTTCTTGTGAAGATGGACGAGGAAAAGACTGCTTTCACCCTGCCCACGAGGTGGATACCGTTTTGCGTTTCCGCTATGGCGCGGATTTTCGTGGCGAACCTCTCGATGCCCGGGTAGTCTTCGGCGCTCAAGCCTTCAGGCTCAATCTCGATGATGCTTTTGGCGCCCATGTGCAGCTCGACTCTGCCCGAGCGGTCTTCACGCGTGTATCCATGCTCGAACCGTGCGACCTGCCCAGCTTTTAGCTCTCCCGACTCCACGGAGCTTGCTTGGTCGTTCCAAAGCATGACGCGCAGCACGCTGTCCTTTCCCGTGACGATTAGGCTGGCGTATTTTCCGGATTTTTTACCCTCAAAAGTGCGCGATGGAAAAACCGCAACTATACGACCGGCAACGGTGACATCATTCAAGCCTGCAATCAAGCGACTGATGGGCAGTTCGCGGCTGTGAGCGTGGGCGTTTGGGGTTTCTACGCCGTACTTGGCGGCGACCACCCGAAGAAGCGTGACGTCGGCGATTAATCCGCCTGTCCTTTTCCGCTCGGCTGCCAGCGCGTCGATTATTTGTTCTCGGCTGGTTTCCGGGTGCTTCTGCAGAATCTGCTGGATTATCTGGTCGGGGGTCATGTTTTTCGGCGTCGTCTCGAATTAGAGAGGAGGCTTGCTTTAAATTTTTGCGTTGAGCGCTTAGTGCAGGTTTATTTAAAACAGCACTCACCTTTCTAGGTGAGTGCGGGGCTGGAAAGTGACAGGTGCAGAGGCTCTTTACGCGCTTGGGTTCGCGTTGGTTCTCATCGGCATACTCATAATCATAGCTGCGGTCATTTTGGTGTCAATCTTGGGTGCGAAAAGAGGGAAAGGGAAGGTGAAGGCTGGCGGCGCGGTGATTATTGGTCCAGTCCCGATAATTTTCGGCACCGACAAGAAATCGCTCAAGACGGTTCTGCTGCTTTCCGTGGCGCTTACCGTGCTGCTTATAGTCGCCATGGTCGTTTACTACTTTCTGTTCAGGTGAGAACTGATGGGGTACGCGGATGAGGAATCGGGTGAAAATGCCGGGGAAGAAGGAGTCACGGTTTCTAGCAGGCTTTTCCTGTTGGTGATTCTTGGGTTTGTGATGGTTTTCCTCGGCGTAATCCTCATCGTGGTTGCCGCGGCGCTTTCGGGCGGTGGCGCGACGAGCGTGGGGGCGGTTATCTTCATCGGCCCGTTCCCGATTGTAATTGGTGCGGGTCCCGACATGACTTTTTTGATTGCTGTCGGCGTAGTCCTTGCGGTACTGAGCGTTATAGTGTTTCTGGTTATGCGTAGAAAGGGTGAAAGCTTCGGCTTTTAGGCTTTCGTGGCTGTCGTTTGCTCTTCTTCTTTGCCGTAGAAAGAGTACAGGAATATGAGAATTAGAGCTACAAACGTGGATGCCATGAGGACGTATTCCAGCGTTAGGAAGTATGCGGTTAAGTCCATTTGCGCGTCTCCTTTGTGTTTGGTTAATGTTGTGGTGTTTTAATATTTAAGCAGTAGGTTTTTTCCACTCACTCATCAACGAATTGTAGAGCTCGTCGTTTTCCTCAAGGGTTTCATACCAGCCGAGGTTGCGAGCGATTTTCTGCGCAATCAAGTGATAACAGAGGTGGACCTTCTTGTCTAGAACGCGGAAGTAGAAGTCGTCGCAGGGGCAGAACTCGGCTTCGGGCATTATGAGGTAGTCGCGTTCCCTGCCAATGACTATCCAGACGGTTCTGCCGCTGGGCCTGAAAACATACTTCTTAACACGGTTTTCCTTCAAGGCGTCAAGGGCTTTTGTGAATCGCTGCCCGAAAAGCTCGTAGAGTTCAGTCAGGTTCTTGCCGGAAAGCTTGCCCTCAGTTTTCGCTTGCCTGCAGATTGCGTTAAGCGTGTCGATTTCGTTGTTGTCAGTCATGCGCGGGCACGAGCCTTCCAGAAAAGATGTTGCGGTTTAGCCTACGTCGATTCGTTCGCCTTTCGGCTGTTTGGGGGCTTCGGCTTTAGGAAAGACAACTTCTAAGACGCCGTTTTTGTAGGTGGATTTTGCTTCTTTCACCTTGACTTTGGCTGGCAACGTGACTTCCTTGTAGTACTTGTACTGCGACGTGTCAACCGAAATCGTTAGCGAGTCGTCTGTGCCGTGAAGTTTGATGTCTGCTTTCTCCACGCCCGGCAGCTCCGCCACCACGCGGATTTCGCTGTCTGTTTCCACGATGTCAACGAGTGGTTCGCGTTCTTCCTTGACTTCCGGTCCTTTGAGCGATTTTTTGATGTTGCCGAACTGCTGGATTTCAGGTTTGCCGTCGGGTCCGATTTTCATGCTGTAGCCGTACACGAAGGGACCGAACTCTTTGACGGTGCTTCCGTCTGGGAGCTTACGTTCTTTCACGTAGTCTTTGGGGACGTTTTCCGAGAACTTCTTGAACTCTTCCTCCATCATCTTCTCCATCTCGCTGAACATGCGGTCGATGTCGCCGAAAAACGGGTCGCTGCTGAATGGTCGGCGTTTTCGCCTAGACCATTCGGGATAATCTTCATCGTCTGATGACATGTATTCTTCACCTTGTAATGTTGAATTGACGGCTTTCTATAAATTTTGTGCTCCATTCTGACTTTTTCGAATCAGGATTTTGACCTGTTAATTGATAGAAGCCGCGGTTTTTTTCCGACTTACAAAAGATGTTACAATAATGCTATTTGGATCCAATAGCGATTCAATGCAGAAACGATAGAGGGGGGGTCTGCCAGCAGAGCAGTAGCGCCTTCAGAACTATACATGGCTCCTTTAAATAAGAGGGCTATAGACTGCTCCGAGCGGTTCAGACCACCGTATAGGTTGCGGAACGGAAAAAGTATAAGAGTATGAGTGTTTTCTGTATTGCAAAGCTGGAAAGCGATAGACATGAATGTTCCCAAAGAAATCTCCACGTACTGCCCAAAATGCAAGAAGCATCAAGCTCACACCGTAAGCCTGTACAAGGCAGGTAAACGCCGCGCATTGGCGAAAGGCGAACGCCACCACGAACGAGAAAAACGCGGCTACGGCGGACAGAAATATCCGCTTCAAAGAGAATTCGCCAAAACCACCAAGAAACAAACCCTGAGGCTTAAGTGCAAAGTCTGCGGATACATGCGCCACAAGGATGGCATTCGCCTCAGAAAACTCGCAATCATCTAAAAGGAGAAAGGAAAGAAATGACCGAATGGAATAAACTCATACCCAAGCCCACAAGTACCTTCATTCGCGTAAGATGCTTGAAATGTGGGAACGAGCAGCTTCTTTACAGCCACGCCACCAACAAAGTCACGTGCAACGTGTGCGGTGCCACGCTCGCCGAACCTGCAGGTGGAAAAGCCAAATTGAAAGCTGAAAAACTATCCAGTCTCGAATAGGAGAAAAAACCCGAACATGGCTGCTGAACGCAAACCCGAATACCCTGAACCTGGCGACTTAGTAATCGCCACCATAGAAACAGTCACTGATTATGGGGCATACGCCAAACTTGACGAATACGACAAGCGCGGGCTGCTCCACATCTCAGAAATCAGCAGCAGCTGGATAAGAAACATCCGCGACTACGTCCGCGAAAACCAGAAAGTCGTTCTCAAAGTTCTTCGTGTAGACGTGGAAAAAGGGCACGTTGACCTGTCACTCAGGCGCGTCACCAAAAGAGAAAAAAAAGAAAAAGTTCTCTCCTGGAAAAAAGAGCGGAAAGCTGACGCCTTGTTGCGCGGCGTCGCCGAAAAAGTCGGCTTAACTGCTGATGAGGTTTACAATACTGCAGGCGCGCTGATAGATGAGAAGTACGGTTTGTACGAGGGCTTTGAAAAGGCACTGCGTGAAGGACCTGAGGCTCTCACGAAAATCGGAGTGCCTGAAAACCTCGCTGAAGCATTCGTGGCGGTGGCGCAGGAGCGCATTAGGCTTAAGATGGTTAAGGTTAAGGGCACGCTGGAAATCCGCTGCAGCAAGCCCAACGGCGTCAAAATCATCAAAGACGCCTTCCTGAACGCCAAGAAAACTGAGAAGGCAAGAGACGCTGAGATACGCCTCTACGTCAAAGCCGCACCGAAATACAGCGTGGAAGCACTGGCGGAAAATTACAAGCGGGCTGAAGAAGTTCTCCAGAAAGTCGCTGACGCCGTCATCGCGAACGTTGACAAGGCAGACGGACAGGGAAGTTTCAGAAGGGAAAAATAAGCATGGTGCAGCTCCTGCGAAAATGCCAGAGTTGCGGCAGCTACACACTTCGAACGGACCAGTGTCCCCGTTGCGGCGGAACCCTGCGCACGCCACATCCGCCCAAGTTTTCGCCTGACGACAAGTACCTCAAGTACAGGATGGCTATGAAGAAGGAGCAGTTGGAAAAGTGAAGAGCACCTACATCAAAGAAAACGTGCAGGTTGAGCTGAATAACCCCATTCTCGTTGAAGGCTTTCCAGGCTTGGGGCTTGTAGGCAAAATTGCCATCCGCTATCTCATTAAGCGTTTAGGCGCGAAAAGGTTTGCTTACCTGTATTCGCCGCACTTCCCGTACTTTGTGCTCGTTAACAAGAAAGGCGATGTTCGCCTGCTCCGCGGAACCTTTTATTACTGGAAGAACCCGAGCGGCACAAACGACCTTGTGCTGTTCACGGGGGACAGCCAATCCCAAACCGTTGAAGGACAGTACGAAATCGCCGACCGCATGCTTGACTTCGCCCAGAAACACAACGTGAAAACAATCATTACAATCGGCGGCTACCGAGTGGAGGCGAAGGAAAAACCCAAAGCATACGCCGCCGCCACAAACCAGCCGCTGCTGGACAGAGCCTTGAAGGCGGGCGCCATCGTCAGCGGTTCAGGGAGTCCCATAGTGGGCACTGCTGGACTGATTCTTGGCTTGGCACGGTTTAAGCACATCGAGGCGCTCTGCCTGCTGGGGGAAACCCGCGGATACCTGCCTGACCCGATGGCTGCGAGAAGCGTGCTGGAAGTGCTGAAGTCAACCTTCAATTTCGACGTTGACTTGACAGGGTTGAACGAGGAAATAGCCAAAGCGGAAACGATGGTGACGCGGTTGCAGAAGATTGAAGAGAAGAGAGCCTTGCAGGCTGAGGAAACCCGCAAAGAAGAAGACAAGAAAATCACCTACATCTCTTAGGAACAACAGCTTCTTCTGGTACTCGGCGAAAACACAGTTCCCTCATCATTTTTGCGCATTCGCTCTCAAGCGTTAATCTAAGCTTTGGTTCAAGCTATTTATAGAGGGGGTATAAGTCAAAAATCGCAAAAGGTTTCTTAAATTCGAAATAAGAAAAAATGAGAAAGCGTTCGAGCTTTTTGGCTTACTGCAACGCCTTCCTTAGTATTTCCGCCTTATCGGTTCTTTCCCAAGTGAAGTCTGGGTCTTCTCTTCCGAAATGCCCGAAAACAGCAGTCTTCCGGTATATCGGCCTCAAAAGCTTCAAGTGTTCAATGATGGCTTTGGGTCTCATGTCGAAATTCTTTTTCACGAGTTCAAGAATCTCTTCGTCAGGCAGTTTTCCTGTGCCGTCTGTGTCAATGAACACGGAAATCGGTTGTGCTACGCCGATTGCGTATGCTATTTGCACTTCGCATTCCTCCGCCAAACCAGCGGCAACGATGTTCTTGGCGATGTACCTTGCCATGTAGCAGCCTGAACGGTCAACTTTTGAAGGGTCTTTCCCTGAGAAGCATCCGCCACCGTGGCTTCCGAAGCCTCCATAAGTGTCAACGATGATTTTTCGCCCTGTCAACCCAGAATCTGCTAAGGTTCCTCCAACCACGAACCTGCCTGTGCCGTTTATGATGTACTTAGTTTCGGAATCCAGCTTGTCTGCAGGCACGATGTACTTTATGACCTTATCGATTATGTCATTTCGCATCTGCTCCGTGTCGACCGAGTCAACATGCTGAGCGGCAATCACCACAGTAGTCACCCTCTCGGGTTTTCCATCACAATATTCCACCGTGACTTGGGACTTGCAGTCAGGCCGCAGATAGGGCAGCATGCCGTTCTTCCTGCACTCTGCCAAGCGCTTAACAAGCTTGTGTGCAAGCATAATCGGCAAAGGCATCAACTCCTTCGTCTCGGTTGTAGCGTAACCGAACATCATTCCTTGGTCTCCAGCACCCTGCTCGTGAGTTTCGGTTTCATTAACACCCATGGCAATATCCGGCGATTGCTCTTCGAGAGAGACCAGAATGCCGCAGGTTTCCCAGTCCAAGCCGTCTCTTGCGTTGTCAAACCCAATTTCCTCCAATGTTTTCCTGACAATCTTTGGTATCTGCACATAACACTTGGTTGTGATCTGACCAGTGACGATGACGTTTCCCTGCATAACCAACGTTTCGCAGTCAACCCTTGCTTTCGGGTCGTTGCACAAGATAGCGTCCAAAACGCTGTCTGAAATTTGGTCTGCAACTTTGTCTGGATGACCTTCTCCGACGGATTCAGAGGTGAACAAGTATCTTCCTTTTTTTCTCATGGAAATCCCTTTGCTGCTGTGATGGGAAGTTAATAACTTCATGTTTTTCTTAAAAGGCTTTCCCAAATAAACAGGAAGATTAACCTGACGCCTGCTAAGGTTTTATCTTAACTTACGCATCTTAAAGGATGTTGATTACAATGAAGAAAACCGTGCAAACGCCAAAGGCGCCGAAACCGCTGGGACCTTACAGCCAAGGAATACAAGCTGGAAACTTCCTGTTCATTTCTGGGCAAGTGGCGATAGACCCGAAAGAAGGCAAAATAGTCGCCTCGGACATTAAGGCGCAGACCATTCAGACGATGGAGAACATTCGCGCTATTCTGGAAGCTGCAGGTTACAGCGTCAGCGATGTTGTCCAATGCAACGTTTACCTCTCATCCATGAAGCTTTTCACCGAATTCAACATGGAATACGCAAAATATTTCAACAAGGATTTCCCAACCCGCGCCACAGTGGGAATCGAGCTTATGCCTGGAACGCTTGTGGAAATTTCTGCAGTAGCCTACAAGGAGTAGAACGCTTAAAAGGTTCGAAGCCAACCTTAAACGTAGATGAAACTTTATGTCAGAGTCAAGCGAGAAACTGCCTATATCCGACTTCTACAAAGTAATAGAGTACGTCACAATTTTCAAGAGCGCGAAGTGGTGGGAAGCCATCGTGGTTTACGAAGCATCCGGCAAACGTTCAATAGGCTTTTACCTCTGGGAAAAAAGGAACGATGTGTGGAAGAGGAAGAACAAGTTCAGCGTCCGAAACCTCGAAGAATGGGAAAAACTGAAAGCCGCCATAGACCAGCTTGCACCTAAACTCGGGTCAAAATAGCCTTTGGAGCACCTCAGGCAAGAAATGTCTGAAACACGATCCGCTTCTTTCTCCAGAACGTTCTCTCCCGCACAAATTATAATAACCCGCCGATTTAAATAGAACCGTGGAAGCATTATGTCCTCCGCACTCAAGAAATTTATCGAAAGCTTAGCTCATGGAAAAGCGCCAGGACCATCCACCACGTTCTCCATGTTCCACATATTCCTCGCTCTGGAATACATGGCTGAAAAACCCATCGGACGCAACAAACTGGCTGAGAAACTAAGCGTCGGAGACGGAGCAATCCGCACGATTATAGGCAGATTAAAGGACGCTGAACTTATTTCCATCTCAAAAGCGGGTTGCATCCTCACCGCAAAAGGCTTGAAAGTGTGGAGAGAGTTTAAAGAGGTCTTTCCGAAGCGACTTGCGGTTGGAAAAACCGACTTAACCACGTCGAAATACAACTTCGGATTCTTGGTTAGGAATAGTGGCGGAAAAGTTAAGTCCGGCATTGAACAGCGTGACGCGGCGATAATGGGTGGTGCGCGAAGAGCCATAGTGATAGTATCTAAAGGCGGTCACTTAATCATCGAGTCGATTAGCGACGACATAGTGAAGGAGTTTCCGAAAGCCTCCAGCCAAATCCTCCGAGATTTTGAACCAAAAGACAACGATGTGATAGTGATTGCAGGCGCTGATGACCCGTTGAGAGCTAAGCGTGGCGCGTTTGCCGCAAGCTGGATTCTCATCGACGGCGACAAGAAGAAGTGAATCCGCGTTTAGAAAGTGTATTTTTCTCCTCCCGTTAGTATGCGCTCCAAGGTAGTGTTGACGTTCGTTAATCCTTCATTTGTTTTAGCTGAGACGGGAATCAACAGGAACTTCAAGCCAAGCTGGCTGATGGCGCGCATCATGTTCCTGCTGAAAAGGCGCTTCGTGCCCTCCAACTCATCTTCGATGGAAGCCTCCAACGCCCGCACGTTGGCAGACCAATCGGCGATTTTTTCGGCATCCTTTTTAGGAATCAAATCACACTTTGAAAGCAAATGAACCTGCGGCTGGAGAAACCTGTTGTAGACGGCAGCAGAGAGAAACATGTTGGAAACGTAGTTAAGCGGGTTGACTGAGAAAACCGCGTCAAACAGATAAACAATGGCTTTCGGCTCTTTAGTCAACTCGTTCACTATGTAGGGTCCGCTTGCCCTGAACGCGAAAAGCTCCATCTGTCCCGGCGTGTCCACCAAAACAAAGTCAGCGTCCACCGCCTCAATATCCCTCGTGATGTTTTCCACCTCGTCCGCGATGAGGTCAGCGGCCATGATTAAGGCGCCGTTGGGTCCTAACCCGTACTTCTCCATTAAATTGCCCACGTCCACGTAGTTTCTGACGTCAACATCTGGCGAGTAAGGAAGCTTCAACGCTCCCGGATCCAAGTTGACAACCGCCACGTCCTGCTTGGACATTTTGAGCCATTCGCTTAATGCGGCTGTGAAAAGGGACTTGCCTGAGCCGGCTGTTCCGATGACGAACGCAACTGGCATGTTTAGTTCTCCTTTCTAGGCGGTTGTGGTGGTTTGGCTGTAAATAACCTTTCTGTCAATCAGCACGCTGCTAAACCTGATTTTCCGGGTCACCAAAATGCTGAGAGTGCTTTGAAACCACGACTGCAATCACGCCTATGATAGCGGCAATAACAGCAACTATTATCAGTGCACCCACAAAGAGCGGTATAACAGTAGTGTTTCTTGTCTGGCTTATCGCGCCTGTGTATTCGCTGTCGCCAGACCAGCTTGCCTGCAACGCGCATATGCCTGCGGTGTCGGCTTTCCAAACGTACTCGAAGGTTCCGTCTGCTCCCGTTACGGCTGTCCCAATCACGACCCACGGTGCATTGTTAATCTTAGCGTACAGCGTAACGTTCTTGTCTGCTGCTTCAGGTGCAATTTGCCCGCGGAAGGTTATGGCGCTGTTTTGAAGCGAGATTATCGGCGAAATCTCCAGTGACATGGTGCTGGGTTCGAAAGCGTTGAAGCTGGCGGAAACCTGTCCCGGCGCAACCTGCTCCGCGTTTTCGAGTGTGATTATCTGGGAAGTCGCTGTTTTGCAGTCTTCGGGGCATTCTCCGACTCTCCATCCTTCTTTCCAGTTTCCGCCCGTGCACTCCGCGATGTAGTATTTGGTGCCGTCGTGAGTCATGTAGTAAACAGAGTCCCTTGCGTCTGTTGGAGGGCTTGCAAGGTGGACTCCGACGTTCATGTGAGATTCGCTCTCGTAATACAGGAGCACAACGTCGAGTCCTCCAGCTTTGAGTATGGAAGCGGTGATGTAGGAGAAGAGGTCGCAGTCGCCCTTGTTCGCCATCATGGTTTCAACAGGGTACATCGCTGGATTAGTCACTTCGTAGGTTATTTGGTGGACAAGCATGAGGACGCCGTTGGCGAAGTCTTCCTCATTCGAGTAGATTTGCCACATGCAGTCAGCTATGGGCTTCATCGAATATGGAGTGACGAAGTCGGCGAAGTCATGGCTTTGATGCACATCATTCCTTTTTTGCTCGTAGTATTGAATCAGCGTTTGAGGAACAACCACGTTTAGTTCGTATGCTATGCTGCCGTCGGGTCGGTTGAGAAGCTGATAGGTGAGCGTATCGTTTTGCGCTTGGCAAACTTTAGCTGTTGAAAAAACCACGAGAACAGTCAGTATGACTATGGTTGCCTTGGTGAGCTGCCGGTTCATTTTTCTCAACAATTTTAACGGATAGCGGGTTTATTGGTCTTGTGAACAACCAATTATTAGCCAAAATAACTAAGTGCGACTCTCGTTCTGGAAGACTCTGCCGCCTGCTTTCTCTATCAAATCCGCAAGCTGAGCCGCAGCTTTCTGCAGTTTCTTCTCCGGGTTTTCAGAATCTGCTAAGGTGGTGGATAGGTGAACTTCGATGTG
>Ga0210077_1000707_pt1 | contig 11058 bp, 13 predicted proteins | sample RushMan_CattailN_5_FD_185556 | JGI IMG/M metagenome (GOLD analysis project Ga0210077, IMG submission 185556) | Wetland microbial communities from San Francisco Bay, California, USA, that impact long-term carbon sequestration -... | ecosystem: Environmental > Aquatic > Marine > Wetlands ... | reverse complement strand
CCTTTTGGCGATGACCATTGGATTTTCGGCGGGGCTGCCATACCATGCCGTGGTGATCCTGTGTTTGGTCTACACCCTGTTCTTTCAGGGGGATTCTGCAGCCATTCATGCCGGGGTCATCACGGCGGCAAAACCCGAACGCCAGGGTGCCACCATGGCCCTCCAATCTCTGGGAGGATTTGCCGCCGCTTCGCTGGGGTCGGTGGCTGCCGGCATGATTTTAGACCTGACCGGTGGCGGGGCGACGTCATTGTCCTGGGGGTTGACCTTCGGTTCAATGGGCATTGCCGCCGCACTGGGCCCTGTTTTGCTGCACCAAACCCACCGGCGCTTGAACCCTCAATGACAAGAGCGATCGTATGGCAAAGCACCCTGAGACCTTTGGAAAATGCTCATTTTTGTTCAAGTTCAAGGAAGGGGGAAATTTTAACCGCAGGAATACATTGAGTATTTTGGAGATTAAGCCCCTGTTTTCTGAAACGCCTGTTTTGATCGCTATGTTAAAAAAACCAGGTTGCGCCGACTAAAAATAAGAGCGCATTGGCCCCGTGGTTCGGCAATTTAATGTACGCATCCGACAGGTGAATTCCCCGAATCTGCAGGGTCAGCGCGATATCATCCAGAAAGAAATAATGAGTGCCGGCACCGAGTTGAACATTGAATTCAAATGTTGAGCCTAAATCGGGTTCGCCGATATCCGTGCCGGAAACGCCTGCGCCTGCATCGATAAAAGGAACCCAGCGGCTGTGAGTGATAAAAAGGTATCGAGGCCCTATGGTGAGCCCAAATACACCGGCCGGTTCCGGATGATGTTGTTCGCCGCCAAAAATTTCCCCCCATAGTTCCAAATTGCCTTCATACCATCGATCCTTAAACATAACATCGGTTGCCATCCACCCCATGTGACCGTATACCAGCGCTAATTCATGAGACTCCATACTTCCTAAAATGTTGAGGCCAAACCCTGATCCGGCAGTTAAACCGGCGTTCATGATATTTTTCCTAAATCCGCCGCCCACATCGGTTTTCCAGATGGACGATGGTTGCGGTTGGCTGCCGGATTCAGACGTCACAGGGGTTTCCGCGATGGCCGATGACGGCAATGACGCGGAAAAAATGACCAGAATTAATGCCAAAAAAATGGGGAGACAATGATCGTAAATTCTCATTATTTCAACTTTACCTTAAAATGAACGTCTGATCTTAGGGCGCTCACGTCGAACGGAGACCGGTCATTGTCCGTCTTTACCCGTAAATCAAGGTCTCATTCAGTGCGGCATTCGCCCATTGCAACCGATTTGAAAATTCCCGGACTTGTCGCGCCGTGTTCGGCGGCCAAGGCCGTCACGGCAGCGGCTGGTCGGTGTAGGCGACATTGGCATCCTCCCGACGATATAGCGGGAGTTCTTTTCCGGATCTCACATCTTCCACCCAATTCGGATTAAGGAGCATCGATTTGGCGCTCAAAACAATATCCGCATTCGTCAACGCATCCTCAGCGTGTGTTCTGTCAAAAATTTGACCGCAAATCATCAACGGCAAATCAGTGGCGTCTCTCGTAATCCGGGCCATGTCCTGATCCGTTCCAAAGGCTTTGTCTTTGTATCGATACGTCGATACCGAGATGGCATCGATGGGTTGTTTAGACAACAGTTTTATCAATTCCTGCCATTCCTCTTTACTGTCAAACAAGGATACTTCCATGTCAACGACACCCCAATTCGATATTCTGAAAGTCAAAAGGCGATCTTCCGGAACGACGTGATGCACGGCCTGAATCACCTCTTTTGCAAATCGAAAGCGATTTTCAATTGTCCCGCCGTATGCATCCGTCCGCTGATTTGCATAGGCACTTAAAAAGCTATTTATCAGATATCCATGAGCGCCGTGGATCTCAATGCCGTCAAATCCTGCCGCAACAGCTCCTTTTGCGGTCTCTACGAACCCGGTGATCACATGGTCGATGTCAAACGTTGTCATCTCATCCGGCAGGGGATACGGTTTTCCCGTCAAACGATTGTTTTGTTTCGGCCGAATGGGGCTCGGCGCTATGACCCGGTTTGCCGGATTGATTTCCTGCCATGCAATCCGCCCGCAATGGAACATTTGCATGATGGCTACGGCCCCTTTATCCTGAATCGCTTTGACAACCGGTTTCCAGGCATCAATCTGGCGTTGGGTGAGCATTCTGGCCTGTCCCGGATAACCCTGAGCGCTTTCATAATCGGTGACGATCGCCTCGGTGTAAACGATTGCCGCGCCATTTTCCGCCCGTCTGACCAGAAATTCCAAAACATCTTGACGGGGAATACTGTCATTTATGGATGACATACGCGTCATCGGCGCCACACCCATACGATTTTTAAGGACACGGTTTTTGATATTAAACGGAGAAAAAAGATTGTCTTTGCTCATGTTGCACCTCAAAATAAAAATTAGCGGGGGGACATCCTGTATTCAGCATTCAAGCGCGATATCAAAAATCGCTCATCCCGACGATGATATCGAACGCTTCAGCGGTCACCGGCTGAATCGAAAGACGCATGCCTTTGCGCAGCAGCAGCATGTTTTCAAGCCCGGGGACCGTCCTCAGTTTTGCCAGAGGAACCGGCTCGGCAAATTGACTCTCGAAACAAATGTCCACCATATACCAGATCGGATTTTCAGGAGTGCTTTTCGGATCAAAGTGTTTGCTTTTCGGATCCCATGCCGTGAAGTCCGGATATCCGGCCTTAACAATTCTTGCCGTGCCGACCACCGAAGCCTTGACGCCGCTGTGGTAAAACAGAACGCGATCGTTGATCTGCATTTTATCCCGCATAAAGTTGCGCGCCTGGTAGTTCCGGACACCGTCCCAGTGTTCGGTCCGACCGGGCTTGTTTTTCAAGTCCGCAATCGAAAATTCACCGGGTTCCGATTTCATCAGCCAGTAGTTTACAGCCATTTCGCAGATCTCCTATATTTCCCTGTCGGCTATTCGATGACCTTTTTGGTTCTTAGCACGCTCCGAAGAAGCTCGACACGCCGGCGGTTTGCACCAAAATCCGAATAGCCGGTGCGGGATGCCGAACGAATCGAGATGATCCCATTGGATGAATTCAAGGATAGTTCAAGATCATCAATAAACCGGAAGATCCGGCTCTTGCATTCCACATGGATGTAGTCGCCGGTTGCCTTGACAATTCGCCACTTGGGCATTGAAGCGATTTCATCCCGGATAATGGGCCAACTGACCATAGGATCCCCTTTTAGATGAAACGGCTCAATGGCATGCCGCTCGTCTTTTGCCTCCGACGAAACACAATTTGGGCGCTTGGGGCAGCCCCTGAGCCCGGAGGGATCATGATTGATCTCGTCGGGTGGTTTTCCGGAGCACCCGCCGGCGATGGATAGGATCAGTGCCACGGTTAAACCGATTTCACCAAATCTGGACATTTACAACAACTCCTTTTCCCTTGATGATGCGCCTTGCGGCGTGCCGTACTGCAGCCCGGAAATCCTAAATAAATTAAGTGCGTGCCAAAAGTCCCGGCAGGTACTGCCATACCAAGGGACGTCTCTCAAATCCTTATTTCAGCTACGGAAAACCAGCGCTATTCTTTCAGCGTTATCTTTAAGTGCCCCTCTCTTACCTTGATGTCCTTGACCCCATCGGAAAAGGTTTTCCAGAAACCTTTGTCGGTACCAAATTCTTTGACCAGATCTATATTCTTTATGCCTCCCAGCCAGGCATTTGGCAAGGGTATACCCATAATGGTAATGCCTTTGAGGATGACCACCGGTTTACCCTCAAGGTATTTAAAAGCCACCCCTGTTCTGACACGAAGAATTTTGCCGCCAAGCACGGGGAAGTCTTTATCGACAGGCACCAGAAGCTTTGCGCTGACAAGATCATCGGATAAATCGATGGCCAATTTTCTTGCAAGATCCGTATTTTTTGCCAATAATGCGTTCAGTTCTCTTTCAGTGAAAATGATCTCCCTTTTGATGTTTTTTTCACTGTAAGGTTCCGGTTCGAGATTGCCGTTTGAATCGAACCGGTCTGCTTTGGATGGTTTCTTGAGGCTATCTTTCTTCTGTAAATTAGCATCAACCCCTATGATATCGAGCTTTTCTATTTTAGCCGCCAGTACCTGCTCTTCGCGAGGGTTCAGGGTCACAGGCTTGAATTCTGATGGGAAAAAGTAGGTTTTGAATATTAAGACGGTCGTCCCCGCGGTAATAATGACGGCAACAACGATTAAACCAAAGACTTGCAAACAGCCAAATCGCTTGCCGGTTATTTTTGAAACAATGCGATGGTTGTTTTCCACCATGTTTAGTCCTCCGTAACACCTGCGCTTCACTTAATTTCCAATCAATTTACAAAAAGGTCAAAAAATTGAAAGATAGAAAATGTCGGCGACAAACATCAGCCAGAGCCGGTCAGCGCGTTCCCTTTCCAGGAAATACCCCCCGAAAAAGAAACTGAATATACTCGTCAGCGCGGCGGAAGAAGTCAAGAAGGCACCCGGTCTATACATGTATCCCTTCCACTTGGTAACGAATCATAGGGTTGAATTTAAAAATACATGAGCCTGTTCTTAAGTCAACGCTTATTTAATTTAATAAACGTAATATCTTAAGGGGTCTCGGAAGTCCCTTTGTCAGGAATCCTCCCGGTCATCAGGGCGACCTTAAGCCCGCCATGCGGCAGCAGATGGGTGGTCGATCTGAAAGGAAGCAATCCGGCAAGGCGGGGATTGATCGAAATCAGGACAAATTTCCACCCTTTGTATTCATTTTTCAGTCTCTCGCAGACGGACAGGAAAAGGTCTTCACTGGCTTGTCGCGATCCCAGCCGTCGCCCATACGGCGGGTTAAGCGTCACCAGCCCGGTTTGGTTTGTCAGTTCACTTGGCGAAAGATCGAAAAAATCCCGGGTAGAAACGGCGACGATGCCGGACAGGCCGTGTTGCGTCACGCTGTTATTAAGTCTTGAAACCGCCCGGTCGTCCCGGTCCGAGGCAAAAACGAAAGGGATGTCTGTTCGAACGATCTTATTTTCTGTTGCCTGTTTCATATGCTGCCATCGGTTGGGTTGGAACGACGGCCATTCCATGAAAGCAAAATTCCTGAAGCTTCCCGGTGGAATCTTCCGGGCGATCAGGGCGGCCTCGATGGCAAATGTGCCGGAACCGCACATGGGGTCTACAAGCGGTTCTGTCCCGGTATATCCGGAAAGCATCAGGGCGGCGGCGGCGAGGGTCTCTCGAATGGGTGCTTGGGCTGTGCGCGGTTTGATGCCCCGCTTGTGAAGCAGATCGCCGCTGCTGTCAATGGACAGGGTCACACGGTTATCGGACAACCGGACAAAGATCTGCTGGGTGATGGCCGGTCCAACGGCGGCTCCTGCTGAGAATTCGTTTTGCGCAAAGCGGAAGGCAATACTTGCCTGAACAAGCCCGGCAACCGCGTCCTTGTGATACAGCCTTGAATGCCGGGAGGTCACGCGGATGCGGGTCGGGGCGCCCGGCAGTATAAAAAGCTCCCAGGGGACAGCGACCAGGTTGTTTTCGAGTTTCCGAAAATTAGCGGCATGAAACGACTCGATCCGCATGAGGAGCCGGTTGGCGGTGCGAAGGTTCAGATTGGCAAGGTAGCAGTCGTGAAGCCGCGCCTCGAATTTAATCCCGCCTTCGACGATCGACAGGAGGGTTCCGGACGGCAAGAGGCCTTTCAGCTCCTCTTGGCAAATCGTTTCAAGGCCCGGTGCGATGGCCGCAAAAAACTGCCTTTTTCGACCGATCACATGCCGTTTTATCCGTTTTTTAAGCGGCGTCTCAGTTGTGGCTGCGGCCATTTCTTTCCCATTTCATTCCGTTTTTTGGATGTGCTTGCAAATGAATTTCCCTTTCATCTTTGACACTTTTTCATTAGCATATTATATATTTTAAATTTTTAAAACAGCCAAAGGGTGAATTAGATTCCTGATTACAAAAAACAGTTACGGGTAAAACTGGAGGAACTGTCCGGAAAATGGCAATCAGAAGGGCTGCCCTCCAGATCGGCGCTTGAAAAAGCAGCCGGGGATTTGCGTGATTGGAAAAAGAAAACAGGTTGTTCGGGGGTATGGGACACCCCCCCGTCGATGGTCACGGCAACCCTTGACGATGGCCTGGGGCATGGACTCGAAGTTATCCGCATGTTTTCTGAAGCAGCAGGCCTTGACATCATTGAACTCGGACTACTTGTGACCCCTGACAAAATCATCACCGATTGTCAAAAAAACCAACCTGATTTATTCGGATTGACCGTACTCCAGTTTGATTCAGAGGAAAACATTTTAATGATCAGCAGAAACCTCCCGTCAAAAACAAAAATAATTGCAGGAGGACCGGTTTTTGCGGCAGATCAAGGATTTGCCCGGCGGACGGGTATCCATTTCGTAGCAAAAAACGTGGCCTATTTTATTCGGTTTCTGCTTCGGTTTGAAAGCGGAATCACTCAATTAGGATAAATTTCAATAGCTCTGAAAAAGGTAGGCTGGTTTACGAGATGGAATATGTTGTCATCTGTTTTGCGGCTTTGGTTGCTTCCTGTCTGACCCTTTTTTCGGGTTTTGGTCTCGGCACCCTTCTGATGCCTGTGTTCGCGATCTTTTTCCCTGTGGAGGTCGCCATTGCCCTGACCGCCATTGTCCACTTCCTGAACAACCTTTTCAAGCTCTTCCTGGTAGGCAAGTTCACCGACAAGGGGGTTTTGTTCCGGTTCGGAATTCCCGCTATCATTTTTGCCTTTTTCGGTGCAAAGGCTCTCCTTTTATTATCAGGCTTAAAACCGTTGTTCGTCTACCAGCTCTTTGAAAAGTCTTTCGAGGTTACCCCTGTAAAGGTCGTGATCGCCATGCTGCTGGCGGTCTTTTCCATAGCTGAATTCTCACCGCGACTCTCCAAGGTCTCCTTTGACAGAAAATATCTTTCCATCGGCGGAACCCTGAGCGGATTCTTTGGAGGGCTTTCGGGCAATCAAGGGGCATTGAGAAGCCTGTTTCTTTTGAGAGCAGGATTGTCTCAAGAAGGGTATATCGCGACCAGCACGGTAATCGCTTGCTTTGTGGACGTCACCCGCCTTAGCGTCTACAGTTCTTATTTCTTCAAGGCAAAAGGCACATGGAATCTGCCTTTGCTCTTTGCGGCAACCGGATCGGCATTTTTCGGTGCATTTATTGGCGCCCGTTTCATGAAAAAGGTGACCATGCGCGCTATCCGAATCCTGATTTCCATCATGCTTTTAGGAATTTCTGCGGCTCTGGCCCTCGGAATGATATGATCCACATATAATACTTCTTCACTCGATCGCTTGAAACTTTTTCATGAATTTCCGGTCGATGTAATCCTTGACGATAAATGCGATTCTTCCGTCGAGTGTCAGCCTTTTTTTTCGCAGAACCCCCTTCCCGCCCCCCATATTGAATATCAGCAGATAATCGCCGCCCGGGCTAAAAACCTGAAGCGGTTTTCCCTCCAGCGCGGCCATCAGGTTGTTGTATAAAATCGGATTTTGACGAACGGCATATACCCCCACCTTGTCCAGGGGTTGGTCCTGAAAATAAATGCAATCACCGCCGCCGAACATTTCCGGATAGGCAATACTCTGCAGATAGGCATTGACCCGCATTCCGCCATCCGGTCCAATCGGGATGCCGGATCTTTCAAATATGGCGTTCGGCTTAACGCCAATGGCCAGAAAGATCAAATCCAGATCGTATCGCTCTCCGGACGCCAGGATGATGCCATGAGGTTCAATGGTTTGAACGAAGCCGTTTGTATGGATCTCTACGCCATGTCTTTTAAGGGATTTTTCAATCCGGGCTCTTACCCCCTCCGGGTATTCGGCCATAAGATCCTTGCCGGCAAAGATTTTTACGCGGGGTTGATTTGCGCCGTACCCGGATGTCAACTGCCAGATATTTCCCGCAATCTCCACGGAAGAAGGTCCGCCCCCGATAATACCGATAGTGATGGGTTTTTGTGACGCCAGTTCCTTGATTCTGGTTTGCGCTTCCACGAGCTTTTCAATGGGTTTGACCGTGTAAATGTTCTCAATATCTTTCGAAAGGTTCAACCGCGGCACATAGCTGCCCGCATTGAAGGAAGCCACATCGTAACTAACGGTTTCTCCGGATTCCAATTCAATTTGTCTCTTATCGGGTCTGACGCGAACAGCTTTCCCCAGCACAAAAACGCCACCCTGTTTTTCAACCACATGTTTCGTCGCAAACCGGATATCGGACGGCGAATAGGTCCCTCCCAGCATACCGGGTCCCATACCGGAATAATAATGGTGTTCGGAGGGGCCGATGACCGTTACCCGATGGCTTTTTGCTACAAATGCATGAATATTGGCAAGGGTCATCATATGGGCATGACCGCCGCCGACAAGTACCAGATGTTTGGCCATGGTTAATTCCTTTTAGCTTACGGCTTTATGTTATCCCCTAACTGAGCGTTTCAAATTTTAATAAGGTTATAATAGTGTGTCCATCAACCTTCCCAGTTGCTCTAAATGAGCGCGCTCTTCCTCTGCAATTTTTTTCATCGCACCCCGGCTGCGTTCATCTGTACTGCGATTCGCAGCCCGGGTATAAAGATCCAACGCCTGCGCTTCGATGGACATGGCAAGATCGACAATATCCGACAACGTATCCCAATCCGGTTTGAATAACCGGATATACTCGTCAGTGGTCAGTCCCCCTTCCACGGCCTTTACCACCCGTCCCGATTCAAAGGTGTCTCGATCGATTTCTTTTCCGGTGATCTGAATGTATTCTTTTAATATGCGGTTCTGATGGATCACTTCGATATCGGATAGCTTTTGAAACAGGGATTTGACCTCATTGGCGGCCACTTTATCGATCATGGTAAGATAAAAGTCCTGCAAGCCAGCCTCAAGAGAATAGGCAACAACAAGTGTCTCTTCAATGGATTCGTTTCCCGTAAGAAGATCCAGTCCCTGTTCTTCGGATCCGAAAGCCACGGGATCGTCCCAGGCCTTAATACCGCCGGACACGTTGATGACTTGATTGAATCCTTTACCGGCAAGCATCTGCGAAGCCACCCGGCTTCGTCCGCCCATAGCTCAGTAGATCAACACCGGTTTGTCCGGATCGATTTCGTCCAATCTTTTATCAAGCTCGCCAACGGGGATCAATTTTGAACCGGGGATGTGATGCTTTTCGTACTCGCCGGGTTGACGAACATCCAGCAGGGTAAATTCATCCAGGCTTTTCCCGGCCATAAATTCTTTGGCTTTCTCGGAATTCATAGACTGAACAGGGGTAAAAAATTGTTTCCAACGCATCACGCCCTCCTTGTCTATTCAAGTTGATTTTTAAAAAAAATTGTCGTCTAAAAGGACTCTTATAATCTTTATCAAAAAAATATCCGGAATGCCATCTCTAACATTACGATAACGTGTCTTTCATAAAACAAAGAATTTGACTCTCACAGAGGTTACAGAGTTCACTGAGGGGGGTGCGTTGTTTTTTCCGGCTTCCGCCGGAAAACAAAAAAATCTTATCTCTGTGTGCTCTGTGTGCTCTGTGAGAAATGGCTTTAATTGAATTTTTTAAGCGTTTTTCATATGCTCCGACAAGATTTTCAGGTATTCCTCTTTTACATTTTCTTTTCCATATTTTCTTTCCAGCCGTCGAACAGTAAAATGCCCGCGCGCGACTTCCTGGAAATGGTCAACAAACAAAAGATTGATGGTCGCGCCGCCAAAGCCGCCAATGACCGGTACACTCTGGACAAATACTTTTTCAGAAACGACTGTCCCAAAGCGAGACGCAAGCTGGGAGATTAATCTTGCAATAGGCGGAGCGCCACTTTCCGTCAGACCTTTCGAGGCAATATGTTTGGCAGCATCGCTCACCGCTTTTGCCAGGACAGCGCGAATCGTGAAATACCCTGTTTCAGCCCCGTCATCTGTATCGGTTTTCCCGCCAAAAGCAAAAACTTCGAGGCAGGCCAACCTTGATTGAAGTGTTGAAATGTCCTCTCCCTCGCTCCGCGCGATATCGGCAATCGAACGTAAAATTATCGATGTCGATATCGGAAGTTCCACAGCAAGGGCAGGCAACCCAAAGGCACCGCCTAAAGCACCGCTGATACCGCTTGCAATTTTATGCGCAGTCGTCGATGCGCCGCGCATTAACTCTTTGTCCATTGTTTTTACGGTGAGAGATAGTAGATTCTTTAAGGTAACCTTTACCGCATCCTGTATGTATTGAGATGTCTTGACAGGCAAGCTGTCGATTATTTTTCCAACAGGTTTTTCTATATAGCTGGTAATTTTTGAAATGAAGCTGGGAAATTCGAGACGCACTACTGCTTGCTTAAGATCTTCATAATCTTTTCCTTCAATAGCCATGAAATGTCTCCGAAGGTTTCATCCTTTCAATAGAGAATTGGACTCTCGCAAAGAATGTATAATTAGCCACAGACCCACACAGACATCTTCTTCGGCCGACGTGGCCAAAGAAGAGAGTGCCATCGCTTCGAGATAAAAAATAGTAGTTGCTTGCCCTGTTAAATGCTGCGTTAGCAGCGCTCCGCAGGAGGATTTAACCGGGGTCTGTGTCTGTCTGTGTGGGTCTGTGGCTAAAGAAACAATGAACTTTATTTCCCCGAAAAGGTCGGGCCGACCATAGGATCAAGCATACCACCCGCGCCGGTATACTCTTCTCGCTTTCTCATGGTGGAGGAAGACATTAGTTTCGCCACATCCTTAGACTGGCATTCGGGGCATTGGGGGGGCGGATCATTGGAAAACAGCAGAAGTACTTCAAAGCAGTGAGAACATTCTTTACACTCATATTCGAAAATTGGCATTAGCTCCTCCGTAAAAAATTAGCAGGCAATTAATCATTTATATATTTTTAAATGAACCATTTTGAAAATTTGAAACGCTCAGATCAGGCAACTTTTATAGCACTACACCTAAATTTTATCAATTGATATATTTTTGGACGCCTTCCAATTCATAGGTAATCTCTGTTGATGCAAAAAAAAATAG
>Ga0210077_1000706_pt1 | contig 11074 bp, 6 predicted proteins | sample RushMan_CattailN_5_FD_185556 | JGI IMG/M metagenome (GOLD analysis project Ga0210077, IMG submission 185556) | Wetland microbial communities from San Francisco Bay, California, USA, that impact long-term carbon sequestration -... | ecosystem: Environmental > Aquatic > Marine > Wetlands ... | reverse complement strand
GCACATCCGCGCCCATGGCCTTGGCCAGATCGAATACGATTTCCAGGTTTTCCTGATCTTCGATCCCCCTGCCCACGGACACCAGAACATCCGACTTGGTGATATCGACATCCCCGACTTCGGCTGCTACAATCTCCAGATAGCGGCGGAAGCCGCCCTGGACACCGCCCTCCAGGGCTTCGGCGGTTTTGTCGACGATTTGGGTCACCTTCGCCCGGTTTTCATCGGCTTTGAATGATCCCGGTCGAACGGTAATCACAGCCCCTTTGGAAATATCGCAAAGGACATGGGTACTGACCTGGCCGAGATATTCTTCACGAATTGCCTTGAGTTTCCCATTTTCGATGCCTTGAAAACCACAAACATCCGGAAGATACGCGGCATCCAATTTGATGGAAAAACCCGGCGCTAAATCCATTCCAAAATGTTCGTGGGGGATCAGGACAATGCTTTCTTTCGGCAAGATACGGACCAGTGCCGGCCGGAGCACCTCTGCACTGACATGAGCCAAAGCTTCGTTGTCGATTTTCCAGACCTCGTCAAAATGCGGCCCCACATTCCGGCACACGCTGTCGAGTTTGGCGCCGGAACCTGCAACAAGGGCGGTTATCGAAGCATCCGGATTCAACGCTCCGGCAGCGGTAATCAATTCAAGGGCCGTATCATCCGCCGTCCCGTCTTTGTGAAGGATATATGCGAAAATCGGTTGAGCCATTATTTGATCCCTCCTTTGGCTTTTAAGAGTTCGATGAGTTTGTCGATGATTTCATCGGTGCTTCCTTCCAGGATTTCCGCACCTTCCCCGGGTTCGGCCACAAAATAATCGAGCCGCTTTGTTCGCGCTGCGGATTCTCCGACAACATCTGCCGATATCCCGAGATCCTCGGCGGTGTGGACCGGAATTTCAAGAGATGCGACTTTGCGTATTCCACGAATACCGACATACCGTGGTTCATTGATACCGGTCTGGATCGAAAGAACACACGGCAGATCGATCTCATTCATCTCCTGATTTCCACCGGCGATTTCACGGCCGACTTTGATTGTTTTTTCATCGACAATTTCTATTAAATTGACCAGCGACGCATACGGCCGGTCGAGCATCGCAGCCAGCATACCGCCGACCTGACCCGACCCGTCATCTGCCTGCGCACCGGTCAGAATCAGATCATAGTTGCCCTTTTCAACCTCGGCCTTCAAAACAGCGGCAATCCCCTTACCGTCAGATCCGCTGAACGCTTCGTCTGATAGGAGGATACCATGATCAGCCCCCATGGCCATTTCCCTTCGAACAACCTCTTCGCCTTCCTCATCGCCCACGGTCACAACGGTAACGCTGCCGCCGACTTTGTCGCGAATCTGAATGGCTTCTTCAACCGCATAATTATCCCACTCGTTGACGGAATATACCAGGTCATCACGTTCAATATCCGTGCCGTCTCTGTTCACCTCAATTTCGTTTTCCGAGGTATCCGGAACCCGCTTGATGCACACTAGAATTTCCATAATGTCCCTCCAATATAAAAAGTTGCTTCTTAACCGAGTTTATTGCTTTATCAATCGACAATCAGATGCCTTTCAACCAGTTCCACAAGATCAATCGCCTCCATCTCCCCTTCCAGGCCGCTGGTCTTAATGGCATCTTCAATATTGACCATGCAAAACGGACAGGCCGTAACAATCACGTTTGCTCCGGCATCTTTGGCCATCTCAACCCTGACCTGCCCCATTCTTTTTTCTTCGATGGGCTCGTAAAACAGCATCAGCCCGCCGCCGCCGCAACAAAAGGAGCGGTCCCTGCATCTTCCGGTCATTTCGACCCGGTGAATACCGGGAATCGCATCGATGACTTCCCGGGGATCATCGTAAAGGTTGTTGTGCCGGCCAAGGTAGCACGGGTCATGATATGTATAGATCTTTTCTGAATTTTCAACAGGCTTTAAACGGAGGTCTCCTGATTTTAAGTGTTTCAGAATGGTTCGGCTGATGTGCTCCACCGGCGGAATATCCTTGTAATCGTGTGCCAACGCATTGAATGCGTGCGGGTCTGCCGTTACGATACGCGCCGCACCGGAGTTAATGATGGCTTCGGTATTGCGATCCCTTAAGTCCAAAAAGAGCATTTCCTCACCGAATCGGCGGACCTCATGGCCGCTGTCTCTTTCATCAGGCCCCAGTATCCCGAAATCGATACCCGCAGCGAAAAGAACTTTTGCCGCGGCACGGCCGATTTCCTGGATCCGGTCATCATAGGATGTGATGCTGTCGACAAAATAGAGGGTGTCGGCGGTCTCTTTCTTTCCCAGGATTTTTATATTGAATTTTTCCGGCAAATCACGGGTCCACTCCGAGCGCTTTTTCTCCATCTTGCCGTAAGGGTTACCGCGTTTTTCAAGGGCTCCCAGCGGCTTTTGCAAGGATTGCGGCACCATACCGTCATCCACCAATCCGCGTCTTACGTCGACGATTTTGTCGATATATTCGATCAAAACCGGACACTCCTGCTCGCAGGCGCCGCAGGTGGTACACGACCAGATCTCATCTTCTTCCAAAACATTTCCGATAAACGGATTCACATCTACAGACTTTCCCCTGAGGGGATATTTAGCGAATGAATAGCTGCGGCATTTCACTGAAATGAACCGGGGAGAAAGCGGGCGGCCCACGGCATTGGCCGGGCAGTTGTCCGAACATCTTCCGCAATCGACACAGGAATAAAAATCGAGGATATGTTTCCAGGTAAAATCCTCGTAGTTCTTGACGCCGAAGGATTCAAGGTCATCCAACGCTTCATCGCCAACACCCCATCGCACCGGTTTAATGGTGCCTTTGTCCAGCTTCGATAAAAACACGTTGGGAAAGGACGTAATCACGTGAAAATGCTTTCCCATGGGCAAAAAACACAAGAAAAAGAAAAATATCAGTTCATGGGAATAATAGGCGCCAAGATGAATGTGTTGCAGCAGATTCATCGGCGACAGCGTCAACATATGAGCGGCCATCCAGGTTCCGGTCATGGGAACGAGAATTCCCGTTGCTATCCCTTTCTGCATTTGTGCCGCAAACTCGCTGCCTTCAAAGGCCATATCGCAAGTGACCAGGCCCGTGATCAAAAGCAGCACCAACACGGCTTCCCAGGTATGTTCTTTCCCGTATTTCGGCGGAACCGCGTATCGTTCCGGCTTGATAATAAGCCGGCGATACAAGGCGGCCAGACAGGCGATCAGGACGAAGGTTCCGGCAATATCCTTCAGCACCATATATACTTCGCCGACGGTTCCGCTCATCCCCGGCAGAACATAGCCGTCTGAAATTCCGAGCAGCACGAGGGTGATGGATCTTAGGGCCAGGATGACAAAACCCGCAAAGAGCGTAATATGAATGATGCCGGCATCCGGATACCTGGGATGCCGGTATTGCCCGAGGGCATACTTGAGCATTTTACCGCATCGGGTCCACAGCCGATCAAGCCGGTGATCCGGCAGTGCTTTGACCATGGGTTTGAGGCGAAGGGCGATGATATAGGTAAAAACCGCCACACCCGCCAGGGGGATGATCAAGGAGAATATGACGGTGGGTATCCCGAAAACAAAAGCTTTGGCCGGTGATATTAAAACATGTTCCATTCTTTAATTTTTTTTTACTCCTTTTCCCCGATAAAATCGGGTGACGATTTTATGAATGAATGTTCATTCATTTTTTAACAAACGCGCCTTCATACTGTCAAGAAAAAGTTCAATTTCTCGTTCGCTTCCAAATCTACGTTGCTATAACATTACGGCATAAATTACAAGCTTTCTTGACAAAGATCCTTTTTCATCCTAACAGATAGAACCGATAACATTGGCATTGGCGTGCTGACAAAGCTAATTTTATGACATCTTCAACCTTCGATTATCCAACAACAACGTGTTTGATCATGCGCCGTAAAACGCACGATAGTGGTGCCATAGCCCATAAGGGGGTCTCATGACAACGGAGATTAAATATGAAGATAAGCCCTGGTTGACCAGCTATGAAAAAGACGTCCCGGAAAAAATCACCTACCAGGAAATATGCCTTCCGGATATTCTCAAAAGAACCGCCGGCAAATTCCCCCATAAAACAGCCCTTCTTTTTGAAGGGTATAAGCTGACCTATCAGGGTCTCAATGATATGGTGGATCGCTTTGCCGCGGCCTTAAAGTCCTTTGGCGTACAAAAGGGCGACAGCGTCGCCATCCTTCTGCCCAACCTTATTCCCTGCGTCGCAGCCTATTATGCCATATTAAGGATCGGCGGCATCGCCGTGATGAACAATCCTTTGTATTCCAACCGTGAGCTTGAACACCAGTTCAATGATTCCGGATCAAGCATATTGATCACCCTGGATCTTTTGGGAAACCGCATGATCGATCTGAGACCCAAAACACAGATCAGACAGATTATCTATACCTCTATCGGCGATTATCTTCCCTTTCCAAAGAACCTGTTGTTTCCCCTGGCAGCCAAAAAGAAAAAACTTGCCGCAGATGTCAAACCTGCCGAAAATGTTTACCGATGGAAAGATATTCTGGCTCGAAATGAACCGAGCCTTCCGGAGGTTGTATTGTCCTTTGACGATGTTGCCATGTACCAGTACACCGGCGGGACTACGGGTATTTCAAAGGGTGTGATGCTGACCCACGGCAATCTCAGCAGACAGGTTCAGCAAATCGCCGCATGGTTCCCAACCTTCGGCAGCGATGAAATCATGCTGGGTGCCCTTCCCTTTTTTCATGTGTTCGGTCTGACCACCGCAATGAACCTGGCCATCTACATGGGATGGGGAGACATCCTTATTCCAAAACCCCAGCCCGAACCGCTGATTAGGACCATTCAAAAATTCAGGCCGACATTTGCACCCCTGGTGCCCACCATGTATATCGGGATATTGAATCATCCGTATATCGATAAAATCGACTTGACGTCCATCAAAGGATGTTTTTCCGGAAGCGCTCCGCTCCCGGTGGAAGTCTTAAGAAATTTTGAAAACAAAACCGGCGCCGTCATTGTGGAAGGATACGGCCTCACCGAATCATCGCCGGTAACACACGTCAATCCCTTTGCCGGCGGTAAACGAAAAGTGGGCAGCATCGGCATCCCCATTTCGGACACAAAATGCCGAATCATCGATCTTGATGAGGGCGTAAGGGACCTTCCCATCGGTGAATCCGGAGAACTCCTTGTCAAAGGCCCGCAGATCATGAAAGGCTACTGGAATAAGGCTGAAGAGACAGCCGCCACGCTGACGGACGGCTGGCTTCACACCGGCGATATTGCCAAAATGGATGAAGATGGATATTTCTATATCGTCGACAGAAAAAAAGATATGATCTTATCCGGTGGTTTGAATGTGTACCCGCGTGATATTGAAGAAGTATTTTACGAACATCCCAAAGTTCAGGAAGCTGCCGCCATCGGCATCCCTCATTCCACCCGGGGGGAATCCGTCAAAGTATTCGTAATACTGAAAGAAGGCCAATCTGCTACTTCGGAAGAACTGATCGAATATTGCAAAGATAAAATGGCCACATTCAAGCTGCCGACCGAAATCGAATTCAGAAAGAATCTGCCTAAAACAAATGTCGGGAAAATTTTAAAAAAGGATCTCAAATCAGAGGAAATGGCAAAGCGGCAAAAAACCACGTAAAATATTTGATTTTTAAGCAGAAAATGAATGAACTTGTTTTAGCAAAGATCCTGCGCTTCAGGTGGCTGGTGTTTATTGTGCTGGCTCTGGCCTATTTCTTTGTTTATTTCCACCGCCTCTCCCTTTCCGTGGTCGCGAACGATCTCATCAAAGATTTCCGGACATCCGCCGGCGTCATGGGGTTTCTGGGATCGGTGTATTTTTACTGTTATGCCGCTATGCAGTTTCCCGCCGGTCTTCTATCAGACTCATTGGGTCCCCGGAAATCCGTTACGTTTTTCTTAATTATCGCGTCTGCAGGGAGTATTCTTTTTGGTTTCGCGCCAACCATAAAAGCTGCCTTTTTCGGAAGGGTGATGGTGGGGCTTGGTGTTTCCATGGTTTTCATCCCCACCATGAAAATCTTGTCTTGCTGGTTTCATCCCCATGAGTTTGCTTTTATGACCGGCATTTTAAATGCAGTGGGAGGCATCGGCGTATTGGCAGCCACGTGGTTTCTTGCCGTGATGACGCTGTTTCTCGGATGGCGCGTCTCTTTTGAGCTCATCGGCTGCTGTACCTTTATTATCGTAGCGCTGGTATGGTTTGTTGTCAGGGACCGTCCCGAGGATAAAGGCTGGCCTGCCATCGCAGCGCTTGATAATGACCGCAATAAAAAGACCCGGCCGCTGAAACAGATATCGCTGCTGGAAGGAGCCCGCCGCGTTTTTTGTGAAAAATATTTCTGGCCGGTGGCGATATGGTTTTTTTTCGATTGCGGGATTTTTTTCGGTTTCGGGGCGCTATGGGGCGGACCTTACCTGATGCATGTCTACGGTATGACCCGGGCACAGACCGGTGGCGTACTCAGCATGATTGCATGGGGAATGATCGTCGGCAGCCCTCCGTTGGGATTGTTGTCGGACAAAATTATGAAAAGCCGAAAGAAGCCGCTTATTCTGTGCAATTTGATACTCGTCGTCGAATTTGCAATTCTCAGCATTTACCCGTCAGGCCTTCCGCACTTCGCGCTGTATGGCCTATTTTTCATCTTCTCGATATCTGCGTCATCTGTGGTTATTGTCGCCTTTACCACCGTCAAGGAGCTTTTTCCCGTGGAGATCGCCGGCACGTCAACGGGAATGGTCAATCTCTTTCCGTTTTTGGGCGGCGCCGTCTTTATGCCCGTTTTGGGGCGGGTTTTGGATGCGTATCCAAAATCCAATGCCGGCGGGTACTCGATCGAGGCCTACTCGATGCTTATTTATATTCTCCTCGGCGCCGCCATCTTATCGCTGATCTGTACTTTTTTGACGAAAGAAACGTATCCGGTTCAACACGACACCGGATTTTAATGCATGTCTGTCCCCAATCCTTCATCGTGCGGCCGCTCGAGGTCTAAAACATACATTTTATTTTTACCGATCTTTTTTAAAACGACCATTCCGTACGAATAATACAAATAGCCGTAAAACCGTCCATGGGGCCCCAAAATTTCTGTAAGGTAAGGTTCATATTGTGTGGTCGGATAAATCCATTGGGTAATTTCGATGAGTGTCTTTTTATCGCGAACCGGCTTCCATAAATCCCCCACAAGGCTGGTATCATTATCTTTTGGATCGAACCAAACGCCTAACGGCAATCGAACCCCGTACCCTGCATAATAAATGTTGTAGTCTTTCCATTTATCGATCAAATCCTGGATGGTCACCTTCGCCCCGGTGCTGGGAAGTATTTTAATGCTGCCGTAATTATCCTGCAATTGGACACAACCGGAAATCATCAATACCAGACATAAAATTAAAGATATGTGAATATATTTTTTCATTGTTTTTCTCCATTTTCTAAGAACCACAAATCCATATTGACATTTTTTTGCTGATATGTGGTCGTTGACATCAAAACAGAAAAAGTGACCCGCGAAGTGAGCGTATGTGAACTAAATCGGAAGAATTAATAAGAACTTAAATTTAGGCATATTACATCATATTGTATCACTTATAACTTTAATTATTTAAGCAAGAGGCGTATCGAGAATTAATTGACGGATTCGGCATCTTCAAGATCGTTTTGCTACGAAAATAAGCATTGCACGACACGATGTCAAAGCTCAGGCAGGTCGGTTTCAAGGCGCATCCGGTTCGGGGCTGCCGTATCCGCCGCCGCCAGGCGTCTCGATACGAAGCCGATCCCCTTTGTGAAGCATGGCGGAAAATTTCCCCCCTTTTTGCTCTTTTAATTTTTCTCTGAAAATGACGTTTTTTCCCACCGCACCCGGTTTTCCGCCAAAAAGTCCGTAAGGCGGGATCTTTCTTCTTTCAGACAAAACCGTCACTTCGGCGTCCGTCAGCAATTCAATTTCGCGAACAACCCCGTCTCCGCCTCTGTGCCGGCCGTTCCCTCCGGTTCCGCGCCGTATGGAATACTCGGTGACAAGAAAAGGATAACTGTATTCAAGGGCTTCCACCGGTGTATTCATGGTATTGGTCATGTGACAATGAACCGCGCTCTCTCCGTCAGATTTTAAAGATGCGCCCAGGCCGCCGGCGATGGTTTCATAATATGCAAAAGGACGGCTGTTTCTCGGATCGATGCCGCCGATGGTGACGTTGTTCATGGTTCCCTGGCTTGCGGCGGGGATTTGATCCGGAACCGCATGGGAAAGGGCTCCCAATACCAGATCCACAATCCGCTGGGACATTTCCACATTTCCACCGGCGACGGCTGCCGGAAAACAGGCGTCCACGACGGTCCCCTTTCGGGTGATCACCTCGATGGGCCTCAGACATCCTGCATTGGTGGGAATATTTTGGGTCACCAGCGAGCGAAAAACATACAGAATCGCCGAAAGGGTGATGGCATATACCGCATTGATGCTTCCTTTTACCTGAAGGTCGCAGTCGCTGAAATCGAGAATTGCCGAATCATCTTGAATGGTTATTTTAACGGTTAGTTTGATGGTGCGATCCGAAATGCCGTCGTCATCCATAACATCCTCGAAGGTATAGACACCATCCGGAATTTTTTGAATGGTCGTTCGCGTAAGACGTTCTGCATAGTCCGTCAGGGCGCCGGCATAAAACCGGGTCTTTTCAAGCCCGTACTTTGTAATGAGTTCCTCGGTCCTTCGCACACCCGTGATATTGGCCATGATCTGGGCGGCAAAGTCGCCTTCCCGCTCCATGGGCGTTCGAACATTATTCAGCAAAAAGCCCATGATTTTTTTATCGATGGCTCCTTTTTCCACCAATTTCAGGGCCGGAATGATCAGGCCCTCTTGAAATATCGAGGTGGAAAGCGGCATGGATCCGGAACTCATGCCGCCCACGTCCGCGTGATGCGCCCGGTTGGCAACGAAAAACACAGGGGTTCCACTGGTTGCAAAAACAGCTGACACTAATGTAATATCAGGTAGATGAGTTCCTCCTTTAAAGGGATCGTTTAAGATCACCATATCCCCTTTTTCCCACGTGACACTCTTAATGGCCGCTTTGACCGACATGGGCATGGAACCCAAGTGAACCGGGATGTGCGCTGCCTGGGCAATCATGTCTCCCGATTGATCGAATACGGCACACGAAAGGTCCTGCCGCTCCTTTATATTGGGTGAAAAGGCCGTTCGGGTCAGGGTGACCCCCATCTCCTCAGAGATGGATGCAAATCGATTTTTAAAAACTTCCAAAAGTATCGGATTGACTTCCATTGTGGCCTCTATTCTTCTCTTTCGTCCGTCATGATCTCCATGACCATATTTCCGTATTCATCCACATGGGCCGAAGCAAACGGCGGGATGACAAGTGTTGAAGAATATTCCACCACCACCGCCGGCCCCTTGATTCGGTTTCCGCTTTTCAGTTTTTCCCTGGCGATAATTTTCGTCGGCACATATTGATGATCAAACACCACCTCGCTTTCTCCGAGAAACGCATCAGCCGGGGGTTTTTTTTGAAATTTTTCCCATTTCTTGAATTCGGGCTTTGTCGGCATCCCCCTTGCCCGAAGCCGGATATTGACGATTTCGATAGCCTTGTCTTCATTTCGGTAACCATATGTTTTTTCATGAATGTCTTGAAATTGTTCCACAAAATCCTTGCCAAAGGGAACAATAATTTCATAAGATTGACCCTGATAACGCATGTCGAGATATCTTTCGAGAAAGATTCCCTCTTTAGAAATTCCCTCGGCCAGAAGATCTTTTTTCCCCTTATGCTCAAGGTCATAAAACATCCCGGACAGCGACGAAAAAGTGACATCCTCCTGGTTCTGCATGATCGTCAATGAATAGTCCTTGATCACATCCGCCATGAGCATGCCGATGGCGGAAAGGATACCCGGATTTTGAGGAAACAGCACTTTGGGTATGTTCAGAAGTCTTGCCAAAAATGCGGCGTGCATCCCGCCGGCGCCGCCGAATGAAAACAGGGTAAATTCTCTGGGATCATATCCCCGCTCCACGGAGATCACGCGGATGGCCCGTTCCATGGCGGCATTGGTCACATCGAGGATCCCTTCGGCCAGTTCTTGTGGGGTCAGCTGCGTGTTTTTGACCATTTTATCGAAATAGGACGCCAGGCGTTCCTGCTTCAATGCCATTTTGCCGCCGAGAAAGTGTTCGGGAATCAATCTTCCCAGATAAAGATTGGCATCGGTAACGGTGATTCGCTCTCCTTTGCCGTAACAGATGGGGCCGGGATCGGCGCCGGCACTCTCCGGACCCACTTTGAGGGCTCCGGCTTCATCCAGCCTTGCGATGGAACCGCCGCCGGCGCCCACCGTGTGGATATCGATCATCGGCACCTTTACAGGATACCCGGAAATGCCGGATTCCAGGGTTAAAGACAGGTCTTTGTCAATCAAGGAAACATCGGTGGATGTTCCGCCCATGTCAAAGGTAATCAAGGAGGTGGTTCCGGTCATCCTGCCGATCTCATAGGCCCCTACCACGCCGCCGGCAGGTCCTGAGAGAATGGTTCTCACCGATTCTTTCATGGCCGTCTCCACCGAAATACTGCCGCCGTTGGACTGCATAATTCCCAAAGTATCTCCCGGGTCCAGGTTGTCGATCAGGTGTCCGATATACCGCTTCATCTTCGGCGAAACATAGGCATTAATCACGGTGGTCGATGTTCTCTCAAATTCTCTGAACTCGGCCAGGATCTCATGGGACAAAGAAATCTGGAAGCCGGACGGTTCGAGCAATTCTTTGATCTTTTTTTCGTGTAAAGGATTCACATAAGAAAAAAGAAAGCACACGGCCACGGATTCGACATCCAGCTCCTTAAGGCGCAGACCGATGTCTTGGGCGGTTTTCATATCCAGCGGCGTGAGTTCTTCACCGGTCTGAAGTATCCGACCGCAAATTCCGAATCTCAATTCCAAAGGAATGATGTGGGGCTCCTTTCGATAGGCAAGATCATAGAGGCGG
>Ga0210077_1000705_pt1 | contig 11078 bp, 9 predicted proteins | sample RushMan_CattailN_5_FD_185556 | JGI IMG/M metagenome (GOLD analysis project Ga0210077, IMG submission 185556) | Wetland microbial communities from San Francisco Bay, California, USA, that impact long-term carbon sequestration -... | ecosystem: Environmental > Aquatic > Marine > Wetlands ... | reverse complement strand
GTCGGCTATCGCGCGGCGCTGCTCGTGCTGGCCGCCTTCCCCGCCGCCGCGCTGGTGCCCTTCGTCATGCGGCGCGACGACCTGCCGCAGGGGCACCGCGGCCGCGGCCTGGTGTCCCCGGGCGGTCTGATCGAGCTGCTGCGCGAGCCGCGGCTGCGCGCGGCCTTCCTGGTAAGCGGCCTGCTGGCGATGGGATGGGACCTGTTCAGCTTCGCAATGCCGATCTACGGCACCCGCATCGGACTCTCCGCCTCGACCATCGGCCTGGTGATGGCCGCCTTCGCGGGCGCGACTTTCACGGTGCGAGCGGTCCTGCCCGCGTTTTCACGCCGCGCGAGGGAATGGAGCGTGATCAGCGCGGCGCTGCTGATCGCGGGCGTCGCCTTCCTGCTGTTTCCGCTCGGGCGCAGCCTGGCGACGCTGACGACGCTCTCGTTCGCGCTCGGCATCGGCCTCGGCTGCGCGCAGCCGATGATCATGGCGCTGCTGTACGCCGCGTCGCCACCCGGCCGCCAGGGAGAAGTCGTCGGTGTGCGCACGATGATGCTCAGCACGAGCAGCACCCTGCTGCCGCTCGTGTTCGGCGCGCTCGGCACGGTACTCGGCATGGCGCCTGTGTTCCTCGCGATGGCGGCCGGGATGCTCGTTACGGGCTGGCGCCTGCGCCGCAACGCCTGAGCCGGCGCGACGCACTGATCCCGGGATCGAAAAGGAGGTGCAGCGGGCGTTCCTGCCACGCGGCCTGATCGCCGCGGCGGAGGCTGCCGGAGGAAGAACCTCCGGCAGCAACCGGAACCGGTGAATTATTTCAGGTGCTTGTTGACCAGCTTGGTCATCTCGAACATCGAAACCTGCGACTTGCCGCCGAACACGGGCTTGAGCTTCTCGTCGGCGTTGATCATGCGGCGGTTTTTCTTGTCCTGCAGGCTGTGACGCTTGATGTAGCCCCAGATCTTCTTGGTCACCTCGGTGCGCGGCATGGCGTTTGCGCCGATGACCGCCGACAGCGACGCGCTCGGCGTCATCGCCTTCATGAATGCAGCGTTCGGCTTGCGCTTGGCTGCCGATTTCTTCTTAGCGGGTTTCTTCGCGGCCTTCTTCTTTGCCATCGTCATCTCTCCTCTGAGCGATTCTAAAATCTTTTCGAGTGGAAATTCCTCCCGCCGACTGGGAGCGGGTGTCGAGAAGATGCCGAATCCCGCGAGGCGTGTCAACGTTTTTCAGAGGGAAACGCGCAGTTTCAGCTCACGCTGTTGCGTGCTGTCGCGTCGAGCCAGACTTCGAGTCCCTGCGCGTTGAGCTCGATGTCGCCGCCGAACACGCGGCGCAGCTCCTGCGCCGACAGCCGCCAGCGCTGCCTTTGCGCCTCGGCGAACACCAGCCGCTCGACGCCCTCCCGCAGCCGCGCGCCCCGCTCCGCGCCGTCGCCGCGATGCCGCTCCGCGAGCGCGACATGCTCGTCGATCAGCCGCCGCAGATCGCCCGCCAGGCGCCGCAGGTCGGTGACGCGGCCGAAATGCGTGACGTAGACGGCCGGCGGCCGGCAGCCCAGGATGCGCTCGATCGTTGCCTTGAGGGCGGGCGGGTCGAATTGCGCCGGGCTGGTGGTCGGGAACGAAAACTGCTGGCCGTCGCGGTCGAGCTCCCGGTACGACAGCCCGAAGCTGTCGCCGGTGAAAATTCCCCCGCTGGCGCCGTCGCGCACCACGACGTGATGGCGGGCATGACCCGGCGCATCGAGGAAGGCGAGCTCCCGCCCGGCCAGCGAAACGGTCGCGCCCTCCGGCGTTTCGCGCACCCTGCCCGGCGGCACGGGGAGCACTTCCCCGTACACGCGCCGCGTCGTCTGCTCGCCGTAGACCGCCACTGTCGCCTCCAGGAGACGGCTCGGGTCGATCATGTGGCGCGCACCGCGGGGGTGCACCGTGAGGGTCGCGTTCGGGCAGCGCGCCATGAGCTGCCCGGCGCCGCCGGCGTGGTCGAGATGAACGTGCGTGAGGATGACGTAATCGACCTGCTCCGGCGCGACGCCCTTTTCAGCCAGCGCCTCCAGAATGCGGCCGACCCCGTTCGCGGTCCCGGTGTCGATGACCGCCGCGCGCCCGCGCTCGACCACGATGTGCGCCGCGTTCAGCCGCTCCCGCTCGAACAGGACGTCGACCGCGCTGATGCCGTGGTCGTAGTCATGGACGCCCTGCATTCAGGACGGGTCGCGCGCGAGGCGGATGCCGCTGAACTGCCAGCGCGCCGCCGCGGGAAAGAAATTGCGGTAGCTGGCGCGGATATGCGTGGCAGGCGTGGCGCAGGAACCGCCGCGCAGCACGTATTGATTGACCATGAACTTGCCGTTGTACTCGCCCACGGCGCCTTCAGACGCGCGAAAGCCCGGGTACGGCGCGTACGAGCTGCTGGTCCACTCCCAGGCGTCGCCGAAGAACTGGCCGCTCGCCGCGCCCGCGGAGGGCGCCGCAGGATGCAAGCGCCCGCTCTCGAGAAAGTTGCCCGCCGGCTCGCGCCCGCCGGCCACGGTTTCCCACTCGGCCTCGGTCGGCAGGCGGGCGGCGCGCCAGCGCGCGTACGCGTCCGCCTCGTAGTAGCTGACGTGCGTCACCGGCTCGTCGGGCTCCAGCGCGCGCACGCCCTCGAAAGTGAACTGGCTCCAGCCGCCGTCGCGCGCGATCCAGTACAGCGGCGCCTCCCATCGCTGCGCCTCGCGCTGGTCCCAGCCCTCCGAGAGCCAGAGCTGCGGGCGCCGGTAACCGCCGTCCGCGATGAAAGCGAGGTACTCGGAATTGGTCACCAGCCGGTCCGCGACCTCGCAATGGCCGACGAACACGCGATGGCGCGGGCGCTCGTTGTCGAACGAGAAGCCCTCGCCGTCGTGGCCGATCCGGCGCACGCCGTCGGGCAGCGCCTCCCAGCGCATCGTCTCCGGCGCGCGTCCCGAGTGTCCGCGCGCGCGCTGGTAGGCGGGCAGCAGCGGATTGCGCGACAGCGCATGCTTCACGTCGGTCAGAATCAGCTCCTGGTGCTGCTGCTCGTGGTGCAGGCCCAGTTCGATCAGCTCCGCCAGGCGCGCGGCCTGCTCCGGGTGGCGCGCGAACAGCGCATGCATGCGCTCGTCGACGCTCGAGCGGTAGGCGAGTACCTCGTCGAGCGATGGCCGCGACAGCATGCCGCGCTCGGGGCGCGGGTGCCGCGGCCCCACCGTGACGTAGTAGGAATTGAACAGGACGCGGTACGCCTCCCGGTAGGGCGCGAAGCGCGGCAGGCCCGGCTCCAGTACGAAGGTCTCGAAGAACCAGCTGGTGTGCCCGAGGTGCCACTTGACCGGACTCGCGTCCGGCATCGACTGCAGGACGCAGTCTTCCGGCGACAGCGGGGCGGCGAGCTCGAGCGTCTGCGCGCGCACTCGCTGGTACGCGCCGAGCAGGCTTTCCAGTGCGGCCGTCGACTGCGCGTCGGCCCGTGGTTTCGGTGAGGACTGCATGGGGCCTCCTTGCACGGATGACCCGATTACACCGCGCATCAGAAGACAGCGCAACCTCGGCGCCGAACGGTAAAATGGCGCGCAATGAAGATCTCCCACCTGAGGCACGAATACATGCACGCCGGCCTGTCGGAGGCCGACGCGCACGCCGACCCGCTCGAGCAGTTCCGCCTCTGGTTCCAGGAAGCGCTGGATGCGCACCTGCCGCTTCCCAACGCCATGACGCTCGCGACCGTCACGCCCGAAGGCGCGCCCTCGGCCCGCATCGTACTGCTCAAGGGAATCGAGGACGGCGGATTCGTGTTCTATACGAACTACGAAAGCCGCAAGGGGCGCGAGCTCGCCGCGCGCGCCGAGGCCTGCCTCGTGTTCCTGTGGTCCGAGCTCGAGCGCCAGGTCCGTATCGAGGGGCGCGTCGAGCGCGTCGCCGCGAAAGCGTCCGACGAGTACTTCGACAGCCGCCCGCTGGGCGCGCGCCTTTCGGCGTGGGCCTCGGCGCAAAGCGAGCCGGTGCCCGATCGCGCGGCGCTCGAGCGCGCGCTCGCCGATGCCGAGCGCCGCTACCGCGAGGCGCCGCCGCGCCCGCCGCGCTGGGGCGGCTACTGCGTCGTGCCGTCGGCGATCGAGTTCTGGCAGGGCCGCCCCAACCGGCTGCACGACCGGCTGCTCTACCGCCCGCATGGCACCGGCTGGTCGATCGAGCGCCTCGCTCCCTGACGCGGTGCTCGCCTTCCTGCGGCGCAGCGGCCTCGCGGCGCAAGACGAGCTCCCCGCGGCGAGCGCGCTCGCGGGCGGCGTCTCGTCGGACATCTGGCGGGTCGACCTCGCGCGCGGCCCGCTGTGCGTGAAGCGCGCCCTGCCCCGCCTGCGCGTGGCGCAGCTCTGGGAGGCGCCGGTCGAGCGCAACCGCTACGAACGGCGCTGGTTGGAAGTCGCGAACCGGATCGTTCCCGGCCTCGCGCCGCGCGTGCTCGCCTCGGACGACGCCGCGGGCTGCTTCGCGATGGAAGACCTCGGCGCGCTGCCGCTGTGGAAGGCCGAGCTGGCCGCCGGGCGCGCGGATGCGGACTTCGCGCGCGCGCTCGGCGAGCGCCTGGCGCGCGTCCACGCCGCCACCGCCGGCGACGCGGAGATCGCGGCCGAGTTCGCCACCGACGCGAGCTTCCACGCGATCCGGCTCGAGCCCTATCTCGCCGCGAGCGCGCGCGCGCACCCCGCTCTCGCCGCAGCGCTCGAGGCGCTCCTCGCGCGCACCGCGAACACGCGCCTCGCGCTCGTGCACGGCGACGTGAGCCCGAAAAACATCCTGCTCGGCCCGGCCGGCCCTGTGCTGCTCGATGCCGAGTGCGCCTGGTACGGCGACCCGGCCTTCGACCTTGCGTTCTGCCTCAACCACATGCTGCTGAAGTGCCTGTGGGTCCCCGCGGCGAGTGACGCTTATTTGAATTGTTTTGATTCATTGTATACAGCTTATCTACAGGGGTGTCGTTGGGAAGAACCCCTCGATCTCGAAGCGCGCGCAGCGTCTCTCCTTCCCGGTCTGCTGCTCGCGCGCGTGGACGGCAAGTCGCCGGTGGAATACGTGACCAATGAAGCGCAGAAGGAGCGTGTGCGGCGCGCGGCGCGCGCGCTGCTGCTCGAACCGCCTGCACGGCTGCAACAGGTCCGCGACGCATGGCGAAGATCCTGAACGTGCGCGGCCGGCGCGTGTGGGATTCGCGCGGCCGCCCCACCGTCGAAGCCGAGGTGACGGTCGGCCGCGGCTCGACGCCGCTCGCGAGCGGGCGCGCGATCGCGCCGGCCGGGGCCTCGACCGGCGCGGGCGAAGCGAAAAGCATCGACGTGCGCAAGGCCGTCGAGCACGTCAACGGCGTCATCCGCAAGGCGCTGCTCACCGCGCGCGTGGAGGACCAGGCCGCGGTCGATCGCAGGCTGATCGAGCTGGACGGCACGCCGGACAAGGCGCGCCTCGGCGCGAACGCGATCGTCGCGGTGTCGCTCGCCTGCGCGCATGCGGCGGCCGCCGCGGCGAAGAAGCCGCTCTGGCGCTACCTCGCAGGAAACAAGCCGGTCGCCCTGCCGGTGCCGCAGATCCAGATCTACGGCGGCGGCGCGCACGCGCGCGGCCGGGTCGACGTCCAGGACTACATGCTGGTCTGTCCCGGCGCCGGCAGCTTCGGCGAAGCGCTCGAGTGGACCGCCGAGGTCTACCGCGCCGCCGGCGCGCGCCTCGCCAGGCGCAACCAGCTCGCCGGCGTCGCCGACGAGGGCGGCTGGTGGCCGTCGTTCAGGTCGAACGAGGAAGGCCTCGCCGAGCTGGTCGGCGCGATGTCGGATGCCGGCTTCGAGCCCGGGCGCGATTGCGCGATCGCGCTCGACGTCGCCGCGACCCAGCTCTGGCGCGGCGGACGCTACCAGCTCTCGCTCGAGAACCGCTCGCTCACCATCGACCAGATGCAGGCGATGCTCATGCGCTGGCTCGAGGCCTACCCGATCGTCTCGATCGAGGATCCCTTCGCCGAGAACGACGCCGCAGGGATGAAGGCGTTCACCAAGGCCGCCGGCGACAAGGTGCAGATCGTCGGCGACGACTACTTCGTGACGAGCGAAGCGAAGCTGCGCGCCGCCGACGGCGCCTGCAACGCGATCCTGCTCAAGCCGAACCAGATCGGCACCCTGACCGAGACCCGCGCCGCCTGGGACGCCGCGCGCGAGCTCGGCTACCGCGCGATCGTCTCGGCGCGCTCGGGCGAGACCGAGGACGTCTCGATCGTCCACCTCGCGGTAGGCTGGGGCGTGCCGCAGCTGAAAGTGGGCAGCTTCTCGCGCTCCGAGCGCATGGCAAAGTGGAACGAAGGTTTGCGCATCGAGGAGACGCTCGGCAACAAGGCGCTGATCTACCCGGCGCGGCGCCTGTTCAGGCGGCCCAGGTCCTAGCGCGATGACGAACGGCGCCTTTCCCGATCGAAAATACCTGGTCGACGCGCGCGAGCTGGGCGCGCTGCTCGGGTCGGCCACACTGCTCGACCTGCGACCGGCGGAGGACTTCGCGCTCGGCCACATCGAGGGCAGCCGGCACCTGGACATCTACGGCGTAAGCCTGAACGATTCTTCGGAGGCGCCGCTCGCCGCCTTCCTGGCGAGCTTCCGCACGCTGTTCGGCGCTCGCGGCGTCACCGCCGACAGGCCGGTCGTGGTCTACGACCACGAGACGGGCGAGCGCGCAGCGCGCGCGGTGTGGCTGCTCGCCCTGCTCGGGCATCCCGACGTGCGTATCCTGGACGGCGGCGCCGCCCACCGCTCTGCCTTTCAGGGGAACGCCGAACTTGGAGTTGCTCGCGACGCGCTTCGACGTGCAGAGCGCCATCGGCGACGAGCCGACGGTCATCGTCGACGTGCGGCGCGAATCGGAATACCGCGGCACTGAGCGCCGGGCGCGCCGCGCAGGAACCGTTCCCGGAGCGGTGCACGTCTTCTGGCGCGACCACCTCGACGCGCAAGGTGCCCTGCGTCCAGCCGAGGACATCCGCGCACTCTACGAGTCAAAGGGCGTGACGCCGGACAAGACCATCATTCCCTTCTGCCAGGGCGGCTACCGTTCGGCCAACACCTTCCTCGCGCTCAAGTCGCTCGGCTATCCGCGTGCGCAACTACGTCGGATCCTGGGGCGAATGGGGCAACCGCGAGGACTCGAGCATCGTCTTACTGGAGTGAAAGCCGAGCTGTCGGTCGCAGTGCCTGTTTCGCAGAACGCACAAAATCTAACCGCGGCGCGCTCGCAAGACAGTTAGTATCCCGCCGGTTCCTTTGTTCGAAAAATCATCATGCATCGGATTGCGCGGTTGTTTCGACGCGCCGGGATCGCTTTGCCAAGGATTCTCGGGGCCGCCTTCGTCGGCCTGCTGCTCGCGGGAAGCGGCCAGGCCTACGCATCGGCGGGCTGCACCGCGCTGTCGGGCTACTTCGACTCCGCGAACTTCGGCTACCACGGCAACTCCACCGGCACGGGATTCAGCGCGGGCGACACAATCACGGTCACGGTGGTCAGCCCGGGCAACGCCGGCTCCTACTACAACGTCACCGACACCACCTCGAGCACCACGCTGATCAGCAACCGGATCACGTCGAGCACCTACGTCTTCCCGACCAGCACCGGCGACACGGTCTCGGCCAACGTCAACAACACGGGCGGCGGGCTCTACATTTCCTGGTCCTGCGCCCCGGGCACGCCGCCGCCCGCGACCTCGACCAGCGTGAGCGGCTCGCCCAATGCTTCCACCTACGGCCAGAGCGTCACCGCGACCGCGACGGTGACAGGCGGCAGCGGCACGCCGACGGGCACTGTCAGCTTCACCGTGGACGGAGGCGGCGCCACCGCGGTGGCGCTCAGCTCCGGCTCCGCGGCGTTCAGCGCCTCGTCGCTCGCCGCCGGCACGCACACGATCGCCGCGGCCTACAGCGGCGACATCAACAACCCCCCGAGCTCCGGCAGCTACACGCAAACGGTCAACAAGGCGAACCAGACGATCAGCTTCCCGGCGCTGGCGGACACGTCGTTCTCCGGCACGCCGCCGACGCCGAGCGCGACGGCGAGCTCGACCCTCCCCGTTAGCTACAGCTCGGGCACGACCGCCGTCTGCACGGTGACCGCGGCCGGCGCAATCAGCTTCGTCTCGACCGGGACCTGCACCATCCGCGCCGATCAGGCGGGCGACAGCAACTACAGCGCGGCGACGCAGGTCTCGAACAGCTTCAACGTCACCGCGGGCAGCAACGTGATCACCTTCGCGCCGCTGTCGAACCGCGCGCTCGGCAGCGGCTCGTTCACGGTGTCTGCGGCCGCCAGCTCCGGGCTGACGGTGAGCTTCGCCTCGAAGACGCCTTCGACTTGCGGCGTTTCGGGCACGACGGTGAGCCTGCTCGCGATCGGCACCTGCACGATCGAGGCCAGCCAGCCGGGCAACACGACCTACGCGGCGGCGACGCCGGTCGACCAGAGCTTCTCGATCACCCAGGCGGTGACGACCGTCGCTCTCGCGGCATCCGCGGGCGCCGCCACCTTCGGCACTCCGGTGACCCTGACCGCGACCGTTACCGGCTCGAGCCCGACCGGCAGCGTGACCTTTCTCGACGGCGCCACGACGCTCGGCAGCGCCGCGCTGGCGGGAGGGGTGGCGACGCTCAGCACCAGCGCGCTCGCGACCGGCAGCCACAGCGTCACCGCGAGCTACGGCGGGGACGCGAGCAATCTTCCCGCGCTATCGGGCGCAGTGACGATCACGGTGAGCACGCGACCCGATCCGACGCAGGACCCGAACGTGACGGGCCTCGTCAAGGCCCAGGTCGCGGTGCTGCAACGGTTCGGCCGCGCGCAGATCGACGACATCGCGAACCGGCTCGATCGCATGCACGACGACGCGGAGGACCGCGGCGGGCCGGTCAGCTTCGGCCTGAGCCTCGACAGTCCGGACATGCCGCCGGACGGCGTATCGGCGCTGCGCGGTTTTGCAGCCGCAGGCGAGGCGCCCGCTTACGACACGGGCGAGCTGCGCCAGCTGAACCATCCCGTACTCGCGCTTGCAAAGGCGGTCGATGCCGCGCTGCCGGCGATGGGGGTCGCCAGCGGCGCCGCGCCGTCCCCCTACCGCATTTGGGTCGGCGGCTCGGCAACGCTCGGCAGGCGCGATCGATTCGGCGCTGTCGACGGCGAGTTCCACACCTCTGGCATCACTTTCGGCATCGACGGCAAGGTCCGCGACGGCCTCCGGGCCGGGATCGCCCTCGGCTACGCGAAAGACCGGACCTCGATCGGAACGGATCCGACGCGCAGCGACGCCAACGGTTTCTCCGCTTCCGTGTACGCCAGCTACCGCGTCAGACCGTCCACCTTCCTCGACCTGATCGGCGGCTTCGGGCACGCCTCGCTCGATTCGCTGCGCTATTCCTCCGCGGGAAGCGTCACGCTTCAGGGTTCGCGCGGCGCGAGGCAGATATTCGGCTCGGCGTCGCTCACGCTGGAGCGGAAAATGGGGACGACGACGGTTGCGCCCTACGGGCGCCTGGACGCGATCCGCAGCACGCTCGACCCCTATTCCGAAACGGGCTCGAGCTTGTGGGCGCTGAGCTACCAGCGCACGACCAGCACCGCGATCAGCGGGTCGGCCGGCGTACGCGCGACCCAGGACATCCCCGTTTCCTGGGGGACGCTGTCCGTAACGGCGCGGGTCGAGGACCGCGCCCGGCTGCACGGGTCCTACACCCAGCAGCTCTCCTACGCCGACCTCGTCGGCGGGAGCGTCTACTCCGTCACCGACCAGGGCCTGTCGAACAACGTAATGCTCGGCGGCCTCGGCTTGCGCGGCACGAGGCACTCCGTCGGATTCCAGGCGGAGTACGAGTTCTCGTCGGCGAGCGGTGGCGGCTACGCACAAACCCTGCGACTCGGGATGCGACTTCCCTTCTGAGCGGTCGGCGAAGCGGCCGCCTAGTTGGGCTGCCGGAACGATTCGCTGATACCGAGGTCCAACCGAGTCTCGGCAAGCGCGGCGCACCACGGGACCCAAGCTGAATAAAACGTCCGGCAGCACGTATCCGCCGCAGCGACGCATTCCATGGCTTGCGCTCGGCGCGGAAGCGCTCGGCACGGCCTTGCTCGTTGCGGTCGGCCTCTCGATCGTGATTTTCGACTTCGGCCGCGGCAGTCCGGTGCTTCAGCTCATACCTGACGCCGGCCGGCGGCGGCTGATCACGGGCTTCCTGTTCGGCACCACCGGCGCCCTCATCACGCTCTCCCCGCTCGGCAAAGAAAGCGGCGCGCACATCAATCCTGTCGTCACGCTGAGTTTCTGGCTGATGCGCAAGCTCAGGTCGGATGTCGCGCTGGGCTACGTGCTGGCGCAGCTCGCAGGCGCGGTGGCGGGCGCGCTGCCGCTGCTGGCCTGGGGCGAAATGGGGCGCAGCGTGGCCTACGGCGCGACCCTCGTCGGCGCCGGTGACGGCGCGGGCTGGGCCCTGCTGGGCGAGACGGCGTGCACTTTCGCTCTCGTCTTCGGTCTGTTCTTTTTCCTTCAGCATCCGAAATTGCGCGCCTATACGCCGGCGCTGTTTCCCTTTCTGTACGCGCTGATGGTCTTCGTCGAGGCCCCGCTCTCGGGCACCAGCACCAATCCGGCCCGCAGCCTGGGGCCGGCGGTGATCTCGGGCGCTTGGCAGGGCTGGTGGCTGTACTGGCTCGGCCCGCTGCTGGGCGCGCTGTCGGCGCTCGCCGTGTACCGGCTGAACTGGCGGCGATGGTCGGCGATCGAGGTCGCCAAGCTGCACCACTTCGCGCACGACCGCTACGGGATATTTCGCGCTTGATCTCGAGTGCGCCCGACTGAGACCCGAGGAGTATTCATGAGAGCGCCGCAGGCAGCCGCATCGCATCCCACCTGGGCCCACGCGGGCAAGGACATGGTCGGCACGAGCCTCGGCTCGTCGCGCGTGTGGTTCACCCTCGCCGAGGGCATCGTCACCGAGGTCTATTACCCGCGCATCGACATTCCGCAGATCAAGGACCTGGGCTTCATCATCGCGGACGACCGCGGCT
>Ga0210077_1000704_pt1 | contig 11118 bp, 11 predicted proteins | sample RushMan_CattailN_5_FD_185556 | JGI IMG/M metagenome (GOLD analysis project Ga0210077, IMG submission 185556) | Wetland microbial communities from San Francisco Bay, California, USA, that impact long-term carbon sequestration -... | ecosystem: Environmental > Aquatic > Marine > Wetlands ... | reverse complement strand
AAATATCGCCGAAAAACAGTCCCCAAGTATGATAGCAGTGGCATCAAGCTGTCTGACAGAAACAATTGGAGACGACATGGTAAGTATCATAGAAAAATTCAAAGATGCAAACCTTGATAAGGAGCTGCCTGTAATTGTTCCAATTTCAACTCCAAGTTACGTTGAATCACATGTTGAGGGGTATAATAGGACTATAAAAGCACTGGTCGAGCATTTAGCTGTTCAATCCCTGCCAAATGGAAAAATCAATATAATCACAGGTAATCTATCCCCTGCAGATGTGAAAGAAGTCAAAAATATGTTGAATGAACTGAACTGTGAAAGTATCATTCTAACAGACACTTCAGAAAACCTTGATGCACCGCTTACTGAAGAGACTCTATCTTTATATGATGGGGGAACAACCATGGGGGAGATTGAAGATACAGCCAATTCGTTAGGTACAATTTCGCTGTCTAAACATGTAGATTCTGCAGGAGTATTTCTTGAGAAAAAATTTGGGGTTAAATCAATTTCTGGACCTCTTCCTGTAGGTCTTGAAAATACAGATAGATTTGTAAAATCAGTATGCGAAATTGGAGATCTTGACATCCCTGAATCAATAGAAAAAGACAGGGGTAGATTGGTAGATGCAATGGTAGATGCTCATTCCTACAACTATCACCGAAAAGTAGCTATATTTGGAGATCCTGACGTTGTATCTGGACTAACACGTTTTACAAGTGAAATGGGCATGATTCCAACGGTTATATGCACAGGTACAGAAAGTAAAAGGTTCATCGAAGACATCAATGAAATTTCAGAACAAAAAGGAATTTCACCTGTTATTTTAGCAGGCGGTGACCTTTACGACATGCATAGGGAAATTAAAGAAGCAGGAGCAGATATATTAATTGGAAATGCTTATGGGGCAGGTATGGCCAAAGAAGAAAATATTCCACTGTTTAGAGCAGGTTTCCCCATATTTGACAGGTTAGGGGCGCAGAGGATAACTACATTAGGTTATAACGGTGGTATTGACTTTGTTGACAGGTTAACAAATACGATACTTGATTTCTACTACGACGAAGCCGGATATGAAATAAGTGGGGAAGAGGAAGTGATGGAAGAATTTGCAGGAGGAGATTTAATTGAAAATAGCAGTAGCATCAACTGATGGTAACATTGTAGATTTACATTTCGGGGATGCAAACCGCTTTTTAATCTTTAAAATTGAAGATGGAGAAGGTAAATTTCAAGAATTAAGAGAAAAGACAGCAATGCCCTTAAACAATCATCAAGAACGATGGGTAGCGTCAATAGATCTTATAAATGATTGTAAGGCAGTTCTTTGCAGCAAAATTGGAAATGAACCAACCATAGAACTTAGAAAATTAGGAATAAAGCCAATACAGCTTGACTGTGATGTTAAAGAAGCTGTTAATGAATGTTCAAAACATTTGTTGAGCTAATTAATCATGTCAATGAGTTAAAAAAAGATATCTCAGATTACCTGAACTCTAAGTTTGTGGTATATGTGGGGTTAAAGGTTGATAACAGTTAACATATCGTTGGATTATAAAAAATGTGAAGGTTCAAAATGCGGGGCATGTGCATGTATATGTCCTACTAACGTTTTTACTCTGGAAGAGGGTAACGTATCAATAAAATCACCAGAATACTGTAAATTATGTGGTAATTGTTTGGAAATCTGTCCTTATGGAGCTATAAATATAGTGGAAATAAATGGAAATTTCTAAACTTAATCCACAAGAAAGGGGAGATAAAAAAATGGCTAATGTAACAATCGATCATGGAAAATGTGACGGTTTAGAATGCGGTGAATGTGCAGATGTTTGTTCGATGGAAGTCATTATAATTGATGGGGAAAAAATAACAATCCAGAACGCCGAAGAATGTAGTTTATGCGAAATTTGCAGGGATATTTGTCCTAATGGAGCTATAAAATTGAGTGAATAAAAATCAGGTAAATTAAATTCATTTATTTTTTTATTTTATTAATGTAAAATTTTTTTATTAGATCTAAACAATATAATTTTAATCGATTTTATAAAATTTAAATTATTATACGGGTGATATTTCTTGAAAACAGTCGTTACAGCGTGTACTCGGGATTGTACTGGTGCATGCAGTATAATAGCAAGCGTAGAAGGCGAAAAAGTCGTTAAATTGCGTGGAAACAAGGAACATGATTTCACGGCCGGATTTTTATGTAAAAATACAGCTCAATATCTTGAAAATTATTTTTATAGCTCCCGAAGAATCATTTATCCTCTTTTAAAAGAAAATGGGGAATGGAAAAGGATAAGCTGGGACACAGCACTTGATATTACCGCTTCCAAGATTTCAGGGGTCATTGAAAAATATGGGAGTTCAGCGATCCTTTACTATCAGGGCTTTGGTGCCCGTACAGCTTTACAGGCTATGAATAAAAGATTTTTCAATTTACTTGGTGGAGTCACAACTACGTATGGTACAGTATGTGGGGGGATAGGCCATACTGCCATGGAAATGGATTTTGGAGCTAAAATATCTCATGATCCTCTGGATCATCTCAACAGTAATTTTATAATTATCTGGGGAAGAAATCCTGCAGTAACAGACGTGCATTTATGGCGAATTCTTAAAAAAGCAAAGAGGAATGGGACCAAGCTCGTGGTAATAGATCCTGTAAAAACAAAAACTGCAAATCATGCTGATGTATTTATCCAGCCAACACCGGGATCAGACTATTACCTTGCGATGGCACTTGCTAAAATCATTTTAGAAAATGATCGGGTGAGATATGGTTTTATAAAAGGTTATACCAAAAATTTTGATTCTTATAAAAAAATACTGGATCAATACGCTCTTGAATATTTAACCGGTAAATGCGGTGTTGATATTGCGGAAATAAAAGAATTAGCACTTGCATATGCAAAAGGTAAGCCTTCAAGCATTGTTACCGGGTGGGGAGTTCATAGATACGTGCAGGGACACCTTGCTTTTCGCATGATTGACGCTCTTGCTGCTATAACTGGAAACATTGGGGTTTCCGGAGGGGGTGTAAGCCAGGGCTTTGAAGAATATGAATACTTTGATTTTTCTGTGGAACTGGATGAAATTGGAAAAAATCAAAGAAAGCTTCCTATGCCTGAGATTGGTGAAGATATATTAAATACAGACAATCCCCCTATAAAACTTATCTTTTTAGCTTCGGGAAACCCTGTTACTTTAAATCCTAACTCTTTAAAAGTTAAAGAAGCTTTTGAAAGTGTAGATTTTGTTATCATGGTTGATCACTTCTTAAATGATACTTCAGATAGTGCAGACTTATTCCTACCTACAACCACATATTTGGAAGAAGAAAATCTAATTGGCAGCTACGGTCACAGCTGGGTATCGCCAATAAATCCAGTAATATCTCCACAGGGTGAAGTAAAGTCTGAATTTGAGATATTCCAGCTTCTTGCACAAAAGCTCGGATTTGGAGATGAAATGTCTGGAAGTGCTAAAAAATGGCTTAAAAAACTGGCAGCTCCTATATTAAATCAGGGCATAACTTTTGAGGATTTGCAGAAATACCCTCAGAAAATGGTCAGAGAAACTAAAATACCCTTCAGCGATAGAAAATTCAAAACAAAATCAGGACGATTTGAATTTATTGAAGAACTTTCATTTAAAGATACTGATATTGAAGATTTCCCATTAAAACTTCTTTCCACCATGACAGAAGATTTCATAGGATCTGTGGTTCCAGAAAGCGAACTTACAGATGGATTTCTGGAAGTACATGTTCATCCAGATATCTTAAAAGAAGAAGATATCAGTGATGGGGCTAAAGCTTTACTTGAATCTCCTGTTGGTAGCCTTGTTGTTAAAGTAAAAGAGGATGATCAGGTAAGGAAAGATTATGTCCTTACTTATAAGGGCGGATGGTTGAAACACAATAAATGTGTAAATGTTTTAACTCAGGACATGATAAGCGAGGTTGGAAATGGAACACCTTACTATGATACACGGGTTAGAATAAAAAGAAGGGATGATTAATAAGTTTTGATATTTAAGAGGTTTCTTCACGTTAAAAATCTCTGATTTTTAACAGCGTGCGAAATTTATAATTAGATAAATGCCATGCATTTCTATACTTTCGGAAATCTTTGATTTTTGAGGCCATATGAAACATCTGGTTTCGTGGGTTTTATTTAAAGCATTTTTTTTGTTTTTTTATTTGCTTAGTAATATCTTTTTATTGTCTAAATTGCTAATTTTCCGAATTTTAATTTAACAAACTTTTTATAAGGGGGTAAATGCAAAACTCCATTAAATATGTAAGCAATTACTAAAAAGAGGGCTGAATATGAATGAAATTTTTGACAAAAGAATGGGCTGGAGACCTGATCTCCCTGATTTCAGGGATTATACGGCAGAAAATGAGAATATAAAACCATTAATGAAAAAAATAGGCATTGCAGAACCAGTAAAGGAAATTCCATCTACTGTAGATTTGAAAAAATGGTGTTCATCAGTAGAAGACCAGAAAAATTTGGGATCATGCACTGCAAATGCTGGTGTGGGGCTTGTAGAATACTTCGAACGTAAAGCGTTTGGTAAGCATGTGGATGCATCCCGACTTTTCCTTTATAAAACTACCAGGCGTCTTATGGGTCTAAAAGGGGACAGCGGAGCAGAACTCAGGACAACTATGGCAGCAATGGTGCTTTTTGGTGTCCCGCCAGAAAAATACTGGCCTTACACTGATAAAACCCCTGATTTTGATAGGGAGCCAGATACATTCTGTTATGCATGTGCCGGGAATTACAAATCTATTCAATACTTAAGACTGGATCCTCCATCTTCTTCTAAAAATGAGGTTTTAGATAGAATTAAAACAAATTTGGCAGCAGGACTGCCTTCCATGTTTGGATTCACAGTATATGGCTCCATAGAACAAACCATGGATAATAATGGAAAAATACCATTCCCCTGCGGCGGAGAGCAAATTGAAGGAGGTCATGCTATTATGGCCGTGGGATACAATGATAAAATGAAAATTAAGAATGATAACTGTAGCACTTCAACTACTGGAGCTCTTCTTATACGAAATTCGTGGGGTACAGGTTGGGGGAGTAAAGGTTATGGCTGGCTGCCATATGATTATGTGCTGAAAGGACTGGCCACTGACTGGTGGACTCTTCTTAAAAACGAATGGATTGATACAGGAGAATTCCAGCTTTAAAATTAAAGAATACCTGTTTTTTATTTTTTTAAAATGAGTATAAAAAAAGGTTAATTACCTCTCCCGTTTGCCTTCAATGAACTCATTCACCATGTTATATGCTTGTTCATCTATGAACTGTTCTGGTGGATGTTTCATAGTGTAAGCTGAAATTGAGGTCAGCTGACCGCCTATACCTCGATTTAAGGCTAATTTACAGCATCGAATCGCGTCTATGACACATCCGGCAGAATTTGGTGAATCTTCCACACTGAGCCTTAATTCTATGTTCATGGATACATCACCAAAGGTTTTACCTTCCATTCTGAGGAAACACAGCTTATTATCCTTTTGCCATGGAACATAATCACTTGGACCGATGTGAATATCAGGATCGTCAAGTCTTTCTGCAAGTACAGACTGCACAGCTTCAGTTTTTGATTCCTTTTTTGAGTCGAGCCTATCCCTGTTTAACATATTGAGAAAATCAGTATTTCCTCCAGTGTTTAACTGGTACGTGCGTTCTAATTTAACTCCTCTTTCACGGAATAGATTAGCTAATGTCCGGTGAGTAATCGTAGCGCCTATTTGAGCTTTTATATCGTCTCCAACTGCAGGAATTCCTTTTTCTTCGAATTTTTTGGCCCACTGGGGGTCGCTTACAATAAAAACAGGCATGCTGTTTATAAATGCAACGCCGGCATCAAGGGCACACTGTGCATAAAATCGCACCGCTTTTTCAGAACCTACTGGAAGATAATTCACCAGTATTTCAGCTCCACTTTCCTTTAAAACTTCTACAATATTGGATTCTTCCTCATCTGCGACTACAAATGTGTAATCATCATCATATTTACTCATGTGGGGAGCAATACCATCTAAAACTTTACCCATGGATACTTTTACTCCCATATCTTCGATTTCAGGGCAAAAAACATGGGTACAATTTGGTTTTGCAAAAATAGCTTCACTTACATCTTTACCTACTTTCCTTTTATCTATGTCAAAAGCAGCAACCACTTCTATATCTGATGCAGTGTAACCTTCAATCACAGGATGCATAAGACCAATTGCATCTCCAGGATTTTTATCCTTGTAGTAATGAATTCCCTGTATTAATGAGCTTGCACAATTACCAAGCCCAATTATCGCTATTTTTATCTTTTCCAACTATAACACCCTCTAAAGCACTATTAAAATTGTTGATGTGTTTGTCAATATTATTTAAAATTAATATCATAATTTTACTTTATTATTTTATTTTGAGTAATTAGGTTCTCTTTAAAAGAGAATTAGCTTAATTATACTATTAAATGTTTCGATCAACCAGTTATTAGTTATTATAATTAATAACTATTTAAATTCGACTAAAAGATTAATAACATTCTATATGTGATCTTCTATTTCTCTATCTTTTAAATTTTTTTAATTGAATGATATTTAACTTTAGTCAGACTAATGATAAATCTTAAATATTCCAATAACCAGTAGATTCAAGACTCATAAGCCCCAGAAAACCTGCTGCTGTAAGAACTGCACTCCATATAACAATACCTATGCTCATCCATAATAATAATGGTTTTTTTGTAGATCCTAAAGCAATTCCAAGTGCAGCTCCAAGGGGCGCGCCAAAAAACAGCGGTGATAATAACCCCAATCCAATTACGCCATATTTATTCCAGATTTTATAATATCTACTGCTTTTTAAATCTTTATTTTCCCCATAACGCCATTTTATAACTCTTTCTCTGATACTACTGCCCACAGTTGAAACCAGAAACGCGGCAAAAATAGCCCCTAAAGTTGATACAATGAATATTATAACAGGATTAAGATCAATAGCTAATCCAACAGGTATTGCTAACCATAACTCCAGAATACCTGCCCCAAAAACAAGTAATGTACTTGTTATTACATCCATTTTTATAACCTGCTTTGATCACTAGATCTAAGTTCTATTTTAAAACCAAACAATAATTTAGTAGTAATTTAGATCATTTAAAGTTCACCCAATATTTAAAAAGAAATAACTAAATCGACATACAATGAAATTTCAAGTTTACCTTTTCCGCCGTTCCATTTCTGCATCTCGTGTACAGTAAAAGTTGTATTTAACTCCAATTCCGTATTTTTGTCCAAATGGGCAGGTTGGACACATGCATCCCCTTTCTTTATCGATACATTTTTCACTTTTTCCAAGCACGCAAAAAAGTTTTTCCCCAACTTTGCTAGCGCATTCATTGTAAGTTGGACAGATAGGACATACACAATCCTTTTTCATGCCCACAATCGTATCATCTTTCTCTTCATCTGATAATTCCATTAATTCACTGATTTTTTCTTCAAATTTGTCCATTATGATATCTCCAAATCCAATCTCTAAATTACCGCTATTGCCCAGTAAACAAATAACCACCATATTAGAACCAGTATTGTTGTACGGATAATGGGTATTTTTCCAAATTCCATTTTTGAGATCTTAGAACCTACATACCAGCTTAAAATAATTGCTATTACCAGTACTAAGCTGTTTACAAGCCCTACTATATTTAAAAGATCTTTAGACATAACATAAATCCATACAACTGCAGTTATAATTATTCCTATCCATAGAAGTGGTTTAATAGTTTTATTTACTTTAATGGTCAGTTGTGTGATTTCTTCTGATTTTCTTGACATTATAATCATTGTAAACAGCACCATTATGGATCCAAGAGCTAATATAATGCCTAAAAATTCGAAAAACAGGGCTGTAACTGGTTTACCAAATATTTGCTCTTTAAGAAGGGGTATTAATACAAGTGCTTTGAGAGATTCATCAGGTGGAAATGATTCTATATTGCCAATGACCAGTGAATATTTCCCTGCATCGTTTGTATTGAATACTCTGATATAATAAGTCCCAGCACTAACATTTTGGGTAAATTCAGGTCCTTGAAGGTAATAATCACCTCCAAATTCCTCAAACATGGGTGTCCAGTTTGATTTTGTTCCATCAAGCAGCGCAATAGCTTTTCCAGAAGAGTCAGTTATCTGTGCAGAGACAAAATCACCGCTAATACCTGGACTTTGGGGTACAAGAAGGTTAACATACAATTTAAATGGTTTATCTGAAGTTATTTTGTAATAATCAGGCTGGCCATTTAAATCTCCGTAAAAAGCCTGTGATATCTCTGGATTCTGCACCACAATTGGATTGTTCATTGAGCTGTTTACTCCCACCTCTAATCTAGGCTGATGCGCGCTTACAGCACAGATAGACAAGAATAAAATTAGTAATATAATTAATGACTTTAATCCAAAATTAAAATGTTTTTTGGGAGTCATGTTATATTATATGTATTTATTATTTAATAAAAATTTCTAATAATGGTTTAATTATCTAAATTCTTGATTAGGGCTATGTTTTTTAGCTGAATCAATTAAACCATTTTTTTACTGGAATATATATTGTATATCTCCCTGTTTGTGTCTATGTTTATTTATTGGTCGTGGTTTTATTTTCAGTTAGTGGTAAACCACTAAATAATTTATTAAAAATAATATTAATATTAATACTATGAAAATGTTATTTATATTCTGGAAAATAAGGGGCTATATTCCATTTTTAGTGCATTAATTAATTTCTAATAGAAGGAGGTTAAATTTTTGGCCGTATTCGACTGGTATTTTCAAAACGGGATCGATGTTTTAAGAGTAATTGCCGTTGGCGTACCTATGTATTTTATTTTAGTCTTTCTGCTTCGAATTTCTGGTAAGCGTACGCTCTCAAAAATGAACCAGTTTGATTTTATTATCACGGTGGCATTTGGTTCTACAATTGCGTCAATTCTACTTCAAAAAAATATAACCTTGATTGAAGGGATAACTGCCTTGGCCCTTTTAATATTTTTACAGTTTGCAGTTACATGGACATCTGTGAGGTTTTCCTTTGTAGATAAGCTGATAAAATCTGAACCAGCGCTTGTTTTCTATAGGGGAAAGTTTCTTAAAGGTAACATGAAATCAGAAAGAGTAACTGAATCTGAAATATATCAAGCCATGCGAAGTAAGAATGTTACCAATATTAAGGATGTATATCAGGTAATACTTGAAACTAATGGTTCATTAAGTGTTATGACCCTGAAGCAATCAGATGCAGCGTATTCAAATAGTGATGTCAATAAATCTCAAAAAAGCAGTAGATAGTCTAATATGAAAACAGGATATTGTCAACAGTTAAGTATTGCTGTATATTTCTAAAATGTTTTTTAATCATATAACTATTTAATCTCTATTTTATGTCAAATTCAATACTTACAAAATATTTTTATACTGTATAATTAGATTATATTCTATGATTAGACTATCCAATGTTGAAACAGCTGTATTGGGCCTCCTTTATGAGCATCATCATTACGCGTACAGACTTGAAGAAATTATAGAAAAAAGAAGGATGCGCGACTGGGCAGATTTAGAGTTTTCTTCAATATGTTCTGTTTTAAAGGGGCTTGAAGGGAAGAAACTGGTTAAAAGTGAAATGGGAGAAGTGGAGGGCAAACTTTCCAGAAAGGTTTATTCAATAACAGATGAAGGCAGAGCTGTTTTCCTGGAAAAAATTAAGGAGCTTATATCAAAAAAAGGCAATATCATTTATCCATTTGACCTTGGAATCGCGAACATGAATTTTTTAAGCCATAATGAGAAAATTCAAAGCCTTGAATTATATTTAAAATCTTTAGAAGAACGTATTGGATTCATGGATAATTCAATTAGGGTGCAGAAAGAAAATAATGTTCCTTATAATTTTATTGCTATTTTTAGCCGTTCAAACGCTCTTTTAAAAGCTGAAAGGGATTGGGTAATAGAATTTATAGAAAAACTTGAAGACAACGGAATTTAGACATGTAACATTTTAAATAAATTGATCTTTGGGCTGGATGAATAAAAATGGGTTAAATAATTGAAAATTACTCTGTTTTAACTTTTATTTTGAAATTAAAATTTAATTAATTTCCATGTTAACAAAACATTTTTATACTATATTCTATATTTAGAATATTATATGTCTAGAATTTAAAAATGTGGCATCTATTTCGATTTAATTCATTTTTTAAGGGACATTCTTTAATAAAGACGTCATTCAAAATATATTTTTTCTTATCATGCCATTATTACACTGAAATAAAAAAAAATAGAAAAAAAGAAAGTTTTTATTTTATTCTTGGCATTACTAATCCTCCGAATACTGAAAGTATTGCTAGTATTAGTCCTGCAATAGGTAATCCTGTTTCTTGCAGAGGTATAGTTTTGCTTGCTGCTTTCACTTCATTCACTGCATTTATTGTAAGTGGAGTTACACCTTCACTGTTAATATTGTAAGTTTCTGAAGAGATGGATGAACTGAATACATAAACTCCAGGTTTAGTTACTTTACCTGTAATGTAAAGGTAAGGATCTCCGACTGGAACGTTTGTTAGAGTCCAGGTTATTGTGTTGGTTGTGCTGTTGTAAGTCCAGTTTCCGTCACCACTAATATTGGTTAATTCAAAGCCTTCAGGTAATGGAATAATAATTGTAACGTTTGTTGCCGCGTCTGGTCCGTTGTTTCCAAGTTTGTAGGTTATTGTGAATGTTTCACTGACTTTAGGATTAGTTTTGCCGGAGGTTATCTGGATGTAAAGGTCGGATTTAGGCACGTAAATGCTTGCATTTGCTGAATTAGTTGAACCTTGTATGGATGCAGTGTTTGTGGTATTTTTGCCTGCCATTATGGCTGTAACTTTTCCACTAAGGGTTAAAGTAGCATCTTCACCATTTGCAAGGTCAAAAGTCCAAATACCGCCCGCATAAGTTCCTTTGGACGGAGTAACTGTGATATCTGCAAATTCAGAAGGCATTAAATCACTAACTTGAACGTTTGTAGCGTCGCTTGGCCCATT
>Ga0210077_1000703_pt1 | contig 11127 bp, 10 predicted proteins | sample RushMan_CattailN_5_FD_185556 | JGI IMG/M metagenome (GOLD analysis project Ga0210077, IMG submission 185556) | Wetland microbial communities from San Francisco Bay, California, USA, that impact long-term carbon sequestration -... | ecosystem: Environmental > Aquatic > Marine > Wetlands ... | reverse complement strand
ATCGTGTGATGAGCAGCTCCAGTCTTTTTATGAGCAGCTGGGATTGCACAGGGGAATGGCGATGATGTCGAGAAATTATGGAAAGCAGAGCAGTAGGATTGTATAAGTGGTATTTTTTGAGAAAAAATAGGTAAATAACTTGGTCAGATTGAATCTGAAATCATGCCTAAGTCCAGGACTTTTCACCATTTTTCAGCCATGCTCAAACGAAATGCGTACATATTGGTTTTCTTGCTGCTGGTGGGCTGTAATTCCGCGCTTTTCCACGGAATCAATCCCTCATCAACCCCATCGCCTGTTGTACCGCACGCGCAGCGTTGGGGGATTTACCGTATGGATCTGGCTACTCAAAATGTCTACCTGCTGTATAGTTCCTCGAGCGAGATTTCTTTTCTTCACCTGTCCAAGGATGGAGATCGCTTCGTGTTTTCGAAAAAAATCAGTGCTGATGTGAACGCCCAGGAAGAAATTTTTTCGTTGGATGCGGATGGTAGTCACCTTCAGCAGCTGACCAGCGATCCATACAGGAATCTCTACCCGGTATGGTCGCCGCATGACACCCAGCTAGCATTTCTCTCGCAGCGCAGCGACACGCTGGGTATCTTTCTCATGAATGCGGATGGCAGCCGGATCAAAGAGCTCTACGATTCCGAATTTCAGGACGCAGATATCGATTGGGTTGGAGATCGGATTACATTCACGAGAAACAGCCAGATCTGGACGATGCAATCAGATAGAAGCGGCGCCAGGTCGCTTACGAAACCGCCCCGGGGTGGAGAGTGGGGGACAGCCAACCTGCCTTTTGGCGATTATGACCCGCGCATAAGCCCGGATGGAGCGAAAGTCGTGTTCGAGCGGCTGTTGGACGACAGATCTCCGAACGGTAATTATGATCTGTTTTCAATCGCCCTTCAAACTGGTGAAGAGACCCAGCTGACCGGGTCCGGATATTCTCAAGGCCTGGCAAGCTGGTCGCATTCAGGGAGGCAGTTGGTCTATATCGTCGCTGCAATTGATAGCAACGGTGTGTACGATACGTACATGATGGACGTTGATGGCTCGGTGCGTCAAAATATCACTCCTGATTATTTTCCACCTCAATTCCTGTGCCAGTGGGTGGTCTTTTCAAGCGACGATTCAGCGGTTTTCTTCATTGGCGAGTGGTGGGTCAATGATTGATGTAACTGAAATCTGGATATGAATGAGAGGGAAAATGAAAGCAGTATTGGAACAGATTGTTTATAAAGATCAAAGTCGGAAGTTGACCATTATAGGTCTTTTATTAATGCTTATCGGAGCCGCCGTTGGTCTACTTGCACCGCTTGAGATGTACTGCTTTTACCTGTTTTCTGCCGGAGGTCGCTTCTACTATGAAGGCTTTGGGTTTGGCTCATTCATGTTTGGCAATATCGCCAGCCAGATCATAGGATATTATCTGATCGCTGTTGTATCGATCACATTGGGATATGGACATTTGACCAGGCAGCGTTGGATCAGGAAGGCTACCATCGCACTTTTGTGGACATGGCTGGTTATTGGCATCCCTATGATCGGGATCGTCTTTTTTATCCTGGCGGGTACCAAGCAGCTCTCATTGGCGGCGATTCTGGCAGCATTGGTTTTCCTGGGTTTGTCTTACCTGGTTTTTCCGGCGTTACTCATCCGCTATTATCAGGGGACCAGTGTTCATTTGACGCTGGAAAATGCCTCCCCCCGATCCAGTTGGGTGGAAGCCTTACCGATCCCGATATTGGTGCTGAGTTTTTTGTATCTTTTTTTCTTCATCATGTTCCATATCCTGATCCTCTTCAATGGGATCTTTCCCCTGTTTGGCACTTTCCTTTTCGGATTTAAAGGAATCATCGCAATCGATGTGACGGGAGGCTTAATTGTTCTTCTCACATGGGGTACACTGCATCGACATGAATGGTCATGGTGGGGTTCAGTAATCCTTTTTGGGATGTTATCCACCTCCACGATCATGACTTTTGCCATGCATTCCTTTATGGATATTCTTTCTGTCCTCGCATTTCCACCCACAGAGCTGCAGTTCCTACAGGGTATCCCGGCGCAGGGCTATCATTTCGCCATACTGTCAGGGATACCTTTCATCATCACCTGGCTAATCGCTGTATTCTCGCGACGAAATTTTGGGGTGACAATCAATAGTGCGGCTGAAAGCAAAAAAACCCCTGCATGATCCCAAGGAAGAGGTAATCAAATACGATTGTGAACAGATTATTTTTTTCTTATCAAAATCATCTGAAGGACATTCTTTGTAATTCACTCGAAAAGGACTATGCTATACTCTGAGATAATTTTTGATGGGTAACCATGGCAGTTGGAGATCGTTTTTCACACGGTGGGCGGTCTACCGCTTGTTCAGGCAGTACATTCAAACATTACGGTCTTAGTTAGTGAACCTATGGATTGAGGGTAATCAACTCATCAATCTGCAGATATCAAAATAGTTTCGTTACTACAAATAGAGGGAAAATGATCAAATCACAACGTGGATCTTTGACTCCTGCAGAACGGCTTCTGCATCCCTTCCAGGAATTCACTGAGAAAGAAGCTTCAGGCGGCATCCTGCTGCTCATTTTCACAGCAATGGCATTAATCTGGGCGAATTCCAGCTACGCCAGCAGCTATCACAGCCTGTGGCAGACAGAAATGAGTATTGGAGTGGGGAGTTTTGTGCTGGATAAGCCATTGCTGCTGTGGATTAATGATGGACTGATGGCTGTTTTCTTTTTTGTGGTAGGTCTGGAAATCAAGCGCGAGATCCTGGTTGGGGAATTAGCCTCATTAAGGAGGGCCGCTCTGCCCATTATCGCTGCTGTAGGGGGAATGCTTTTACCGGCGCTCATTTATTTAGGCTTCAACCACAATGGCTCCGGCGCATCGGGTTGGGGTATCCCCATGGCAACGGATATCGCCTTTGCCCTGGGAGTGCTTGCTTTACTCGGAAAGCGAGCCCCTTTATCGCTCAAAGTATTCCTTACGGCGCTGGCAATTGTGGATGACATTGGAGCAGTGCTTGTTATTGCCATTTTTTATACAGCTGAAATTGCCTGGATCAGCCTGGCAGTTGCTGCAAGTATTTTTGTAATGCTCATGCTCATTGGCTGGTTGGGAGTGCGCCATCCTTTGGTTTACCTGATACTGGGGATTGGGCTGTGGGTGGCATTCCTCAAATCAGGGGTGCATGCGACAGTCGCTGGCGTCCTGCTGGCCTTGACTATTCCCTGTAATTCAAGGATAGACAGGAAGGAATTTGTATCCAAAAGCCGGACCATCCTGGATGACTTTGAACGCAGCGGCTCTGGGCAAGGATGCATCCAGGAGGGACAACAAGCAGCATTGCAGGCTCTCGAAACGAACGTCCAGGATGTTGAAGCGCCGCTGCAGCGCATTGAGCATACTTTGCATCCCTGGGTCGCATTTTTCATTATGCCGCTCTTTGCCTTAGCCAATGCAGGTGTTACATTGGGGAGTGAGTTGATGACTTCGCTTGCGAATCCGATCAGCATAGGTATAGCTGCTGGCCTCATTCTCGGAAAGCAAGTGGGCATCATGGCGGCAGTCTGGCTGGCAATAAAGAGTAAACTGTCGGCGCTGCCGGGTGGCATCACCTGGCGGCACATTTACGGCGCGAGCTGGCTGGCAGGGATTGGTTTCACGATGTCATTGTTCGTCGCCGGATTGGCGTTTGGTGATTCACCTGCCCTGTCTATTGCGAAGATAGGCATATTGGCGGCCTCGCTGCTTTCAGGCATTGTCGGCTGGCTGATATTGAGGAGTTCACGGTCATTGAGAACGTAAATATTCTTGAGCTAATAACCTGACTAATTTACTTGAATTTACGAGTTCCTAGTGTTCCGTCAAGCCTGAAAGTATTGTTTGAATTGATTGAGCCGGAACACTTTAAGGTTTGTCCAGGCATTAGAGCATCATTTTCAATATTTATTTTGAGCCTGGACAAACCACTAACTCAGCCTATGATCTTTTCTGAAAAGCCTTTTTTCTTCTGTCCAATTGCGACCAGAGTAATGATGTGAAGAGCTGAATAGTCCTGCTCCGTTCGCTTAACATAATTGTAATTAATCTTGAGGAGGTGTTGCAAAAAAAACTAATATTACTATAATAAAACTATATTGGATCAATAAGGGGAGTTTCCTGGAAAGGAGGTGAATGAATATGTTGTGCGCTTCTCAAGAGAAAGGACAGGGGTTGGTGGAATATGCTCTGATCCTGGTTCTCGTCGCGGTGGTAGTAATAGTTATCTTAGCGCTGTTAGGTCCAGCAATCGGTCGTATTTTCAGCAACGTCGTCGAAATGGTGTAACCAAATTTCTTCCAATTGTATAATCATTTATCTGTGAAAAGACCCCCAACAGGGTCTTTTCATTTATAGTTCCATCTGGATAAACCTCATCTGTGATGATTTCCATTGATGACAAAGTTTTAACACCCGCCTCCTGGAATTGATCCACTGCCCTGATCCTTTCCTCTCGTAGATTGCGATATAATAAACGTTGGGGGTATTGGGTTGCGGTTGTTTTTATCGGGAGAAAATTCAATGGATTTCAAGTTTATACCGGGTAAGAGCGTTAGTGTACCTGAGATACCCTACAAAGATCAGGTTAGCCTGCCGGCAAATCAATCAGCTATGATCATCGTTGATATGCAGAATGATTTTGTCAAACACGGTGGATCACTGCTGGTGCCGGCTGCCCTGGAGACGGTCGCCAGTATTCAACGTCTTATCCACCACGGGCGTGAAGCAGGGGTGCACGTCATATATACACAGGATACAGCCATCGGAGACGATCCGGAATTCCAGATCTGGCCCGCGCATTGTGTTAAAGGCACCTGGGGCTGGCAGATCATCGAGGAGCTCAAACCACAGGAAGAGGATCTGATCTGCATTAAGAACAGGTATGACGGTTTTTACGGCACCTGGCTGGATCATTTTCTCAACCATATCTGGGGGATCAAGAGACTGGTGATCGTGGGAACCGTTTCGAATATTTGTGTACTCCATACAGCGGCTTCGGCTGGACTGCGCTGGTACAGCGTGATCGTGCCCGCCGATGGGATCTCGGCTTTAACAGAATTCGACCAGGCGCTTACTCTGCACCAGGTCTCAGGATTATATGCGGGCAGCGTTGTACGCAGCACGGAGGATATCCGCTTCGTGTGATATTTATAGGTGATCGAAGAACTACAAGATAGGAGTTTATCTAAGCCCAAGTAAGGGCTTCTACAATTAGCGAAACAATGGGGTTATTGACGCGCTTTTCAAAAAATTATTTATTGAAACTCAATAAAGGAGATCGTTATGCCTAGAAAAAAGATAGAGGTTCCCTGTAATGTGGAATATCTTTCCATCCTGGACAAGGATGGCAAAGTAGATAAAGATCTGGAGCCGGATCTACCAGAAGAAATGCTCGTCAAGCTTCACCGCGCAATGCTGCTTGGCCGCCGTTTTGATGAGCAGATGCTGCGCCTGCAGCGCCAGGGGCGCATTGGCACTTTCCCACCCTTAAGCGGACAAGAAGCAGCCCAGATTGGAGCCGTTGCGGCCTTGAAGTCAACCGATTGGGTGGTCTATGCCTTTCGTGAAGCCGCTGCACAACTATGGCGGGGAAAATCAATGGCATCAATCCTGGCTTATTTTGGCGGGTATAAACAGGCTGCCGAAGTCTCAGAAGACAGCACTGACCTGCCGGACAGCATACCGGTCGGAACTCAGATTGTTCTGGCGTCAGGGATCGGTTACGGTATTCAATACCGTAAGAAAGATGATGTTGTGCTTGTCTTTTTCGGTGAGGGCGCTACGTCGGAAGGCGATTTCCACGAAGGGGTTAATTTCGCGGGCGTATTTCAAACCCCAACCATCTTCCTGTGCCAGAACAACCAGTGGGCCATCTCATTGAAACCTTCTCAGCAAACGCATGCTGAGACATTTGCCCAGAAAGCAATGGCTTACTGTATACCAGGAATTCGGGTGGATGGCAATGACGTCCTTGCCGTTTATACGGCGGTCGGCGAAGCGGTGGAACGCGCCCGAAACGGAGGCGGACCAACCCTCGTCGAATGCGTGACCTATCGACTGTCCCTGCACACCACCTCTGATGATCCCAAGCGTTACCGCACGGAAGAAGAATTGAAGGAGTGGGAACAGCGCGATCCGATACCGCGCTTCCAGAAGTATCTTACGCAAAAAGGCCTTCTATCTGATGAAAAAATCGCTAAGCTGGAGGATGAGGTAAACGATGAAATAAAAGGTGCGATACAAAAGGCAGAAGACCAGATGAAGGAATTTGACGGGGATGCTATGTCCATTTTTGAGCATATGTACGCCGAGATGCCCCCTTACCTGGAAGAACAGCGGCAGGAACTGGAAAATGAACTGTCAGAAGAGGAGGTGAAAAATGGCTAAGATGACCATGGTACAGGCGATCAACCTGGCGCTGCGCCAGGAGATGAAAAAGGATGACCGCGTGATTTTGCTGGGCGAAGATGTTGGAATTGATGGCGGCGTATTTCGAGTAACCGATGGACTGCTGGAAGAGTACGGCAAGGAAAGAGTGATTGATACGCCGCTGGCAGAAGCCATGATTGCAGGCGTATCGATCGGCATGGCGTTATATGGCCTGCGACCGGTGGCAGAAATCCAATTTTCCGGGTTTTCCTACATGACCATCCAGCAGATGGAATCCCATGCGGCCAGGCTCCGCTGGCGTTCTAACGGAGGTTTGCACGTGCCCATGGTGCTGCGTATGCCCTTTGGCGGCGGTGTACGCGCCCTTGAGCATCACTCCGAGAGTCGAGAGGTTTACTACGCTCATACGCCTGGATTGAAGATGGTCATCCCGTCAGGACCACGAAATGCACGTGCGCTTTTGGTCAGCGCGATTCGCGATCCGGACCCGGTGGTCTTCTATGAGCCCAAGTCGATCTATCGCGCCTTCCGTGAGGAAGTGAGCGAGGATGAGGAGACGATGCCCCTGGGTAAAGCCCAGGTTGTACGCCAGGGCAAGGACTTGACCATCATCGCTTATGGCGCCATGGTGCGCCCTGCGTTGGAGGCAGCCGAAGCTCTACAAAAGGAAGATGGTTCTGAGGTCGAGGTCATTGATGTATTGACGATTTCTCCCCTGGATCATGAGACCATGGCTCAATCAGTCCAGAAAACCGGACGAGCCGTCGTTGTTCATGAAGCGCCGCGCAGTTTCGGTCCAGGCGCAGAAATCACCAGCCGCCTGGTGGAAAAGTCCTTCTGGTATCTGAAGGCGCCGATCAGGCGGGTCACCGGTTTTGACATCATTTTCCCATCTTTTGGATATGAAAAATTGTATTTACCGGGTGTACAGCGGATTCTGACTGCCGCCCGCGAAACATTGCACGCTTGAAAACACGATAGGAGGGAATATGGCACGCGAATTCAAACTACCTGACCTTGGAGAGGGGATTTTCGAAGGAGAGATTGCGGATATTCTCGTTTCCGTAGGCGATGAGGTGGCGGAAGACCAGCCGATACTGGAGGTGGAAACAGATAAAGCTACTGTAGAAATTACTTCTCCGTTTAGCGGAAAGGTATCTGAAATCAAGGTCAACAAAGGAGACCTGGCAGAGGTTGGGGACGTCTTGCTTGTTTTCGATGGAGAAGCAGTCACGGCAGAGGAAGAGGAAGCCCATCCCGCCCCAAAAGAAGCTAAAGAAAAAGAACAGCCAGAAGAAAAACAGCCAGTGGAAGAAGAAGCTGAAGAAGAGGCGGAAAAACCTGCTCCTTCAGGCGGCCCGGCGCCGGCTGCACCTTCTACACGTCGTCTGGCACGCGAACTAAGCGTGGACATACAGCAGGTAAGAGGCAGCGGCCCGGGTGGACGCGTGACGCCCCAGGACGTAAAGGCGTTTGCTGAAGGTGGGGCAAAGAAACCGGAAGCCAGGCCTGCTCGCAAAGAGGAAAAACCGGCTGGAAAACCAGCCAGAGCTGCAGAGCAGATCTCCACCTTTTCGCCTTCGGCAATCCCTGTCCCGGAGCTGCCCGATTTTACTCGATGGGGCGAGATAGAAAGGGTGCCCTTGCGCTCCGTGAGACGATCCACGGCGCGCCATATGGCTTTGGCATGGTCCCAAATTCCACATATCAATCATAAAGATGTAGCCGATATTACGCGGCTGGAAGCGGTAAGGGGGAAATTAAAAGAGCAGATAGCCGAAAGAGGCGGCAGCCTCACCCTGACGATTTTTGCACTGAAGGCTATCGTGGCGGCATTGAAACTGTATCCAAGCTTTAACGCCAGCCTCGATATCAACGAAGAAGAGATCATCCTGAAGAAATATTACAACATTGGGGTGGCAGTCGCCACGGATCGCGGTTTACTGGTGCCTGTGATACGGGAGGTGGACCAGAAAACGATCACGCAGCTTTCCATCGAGCTGAAAGAACTGGTTGAAAAAACGCGTGCCGGGAAAGCGGATCTTGAGGATTTGCAGGGAGCAACTTTCAGCCTCACCAACCCGGGACCGCTGGGTGGGGTAGATTTCTCCCCAATTATCAGCTACCCAGAGGTGGCCATATTGGGGATGGCAAAAGCCAGGTGGACGCCAGTGGTAATGGGTGAGGTTGTAACAGCTGAGATTGTCCCGCGCTATATGCTGCCGCTAGTCATAGCTGGCGATCACCGCATCGTCGATGGCGCTGACGTCGCTCGCTTTATGACCACAATCGTGAACTTGCTGGAAGATCCAGATAAACTGCTGCTAGAAGTGTAAAGGATTGCAATTCACCATAAGGGAGGAATAATCCATGGTAATGGGTGAAGAGACTATTGAGACCCAACTCGCAATTGTAGGAGGTGGGCCGGGGGGCTATGCGGCAGCGTTTCGGGCTGCTGACATGGGCATGGACGTGACACTGATCGACATTGAGGAGCGCCCAGGTGGGGTGTGTGTATACCGGGGGTGCATCCCCTCAAAGGCTTTACTTTACCTGGCAGGATTGGTCTTCCAGGCGCGCCAGGCGAATGAAATGGGGATTCATTTTGAACCACCGGCATTTGACCTGGATGCTATTCGCAGTTGGAAGGATGGCATTGTCGACAGGTTAACCAAGGGGTTGATCAGCCTGTGTAAGATGCGTGAAGTGCAGCTGGTTCAAGGACGCGCCAGGTTCGAGGAAGCGGATACATTGCGCGTCTCAGGAATGCAAACCACGCACGTCAAGTTCAAACAAGCCATCCTGGCTACGGGTTCACACCCAATCAAGCTCAACAACATCGAATTCAATGAAGGGGGACGTGTTATAGATTCGACCGGCGCACTCAACCTGGCAGATGTCCCGGAAAGACTTCTTGTGGTTGGTGCAGGTTATGTTGGGCTGGAAATGGGGTTTGTGTATGCGGCATTGGGCAGCCAGGTCACCATGGTGGAAATGACGGAGGAGGTACTGCCAGGCGTGGATCGGGACCTGGTACGCCCGCTGGAACGCAGGGCAAAAGAAATATTCCAGGCGCTTCATCTCAATACAAAGGTCGCCGATGCAAAAGAGAGCAAGGATCAGGTTAAAGTAAAGCTGGACGGAAAAGTGGATGAGCCCGACCAGGTTTTCGACCGCGTGCTGGTCGCTATTGGACGGCGCCCCAATTCACAGGACCTGGGGTTGGAAAAGACGGGAGTTAAGCTAAATGATAAGGGCTTTATCGAAGTGGATGAACAGCAGCGCACTGCGGATGAACACATCTACGCCATTGGCGATGTGGTTGGGGGTGTTCAGCTGGCACATAAAGCCATGTACGAGGGCAGGGTTGCAGCTGAAGTGATTGGCGGCGAGCCGGCTGCCTTCGATGCGCAGGCTATACCGGCAGTGGTATATACCGACCCTGAGGTGGCATGGGCTGGGTTAATGGAAAAAGAGGCTAAAGATGCCGGGCGCAACGTTACTGCCACTCGTTTCCGCTGGGGGGCATCCGGACGAGCTTTGACGTTGGGCGCTTCGGAAGGACTAACCAAGATGGTACTGGATGCGGACAGCGGACAGATCCTGGGGATGGGGATTGTTGGACGGGAGGCTGGAGAGCTGATTGCCGAGGGAGTCCTGGCTATCGAGATGGGGGCGCTGGCAGAAGATATGGACCTCAGCATCCATCCTCATCCGACGCTCTCGGAGACGATCCAAGAGTCGGCTGCTTCCTTCCTGGGGCATCCCACGCATATCATGCCGCAAGGGAAGAAATAATGGTGCAGAAAGAAATAAGATAAGAAAGGGGTATATGACTATGGCAGACTTAATCAGAAAAGGAAAAGCAATCTGGAAAGGAGACCTGAGGAAGGGGGAGGGACACGTCAGCTCGGACAGTGGTGCGTTTACAGATAAGAGGTACAGTTTTTCAACACGATTCGAGGACGAACCCGGCACGAACCCTGAAGAATTGATCGCCTCGGCACACTCTGCCTGTTACAGCATGGCATTTGCAGGCTACCTTACGGGCAAGGGTATCAAGGTGGAGAACATCGAGACCCACGCTGAAATCACGCTGGTACCCAAAATGGGTGGGGGGTTTGAAATCACGCGTATGAAGCTGCACGTGCATGGACAGGTCCCTGGCCTGGATCAGGATACATTCGAGAAATACGCCGCGGAAGCTGATATGGAATGCCCGGTCTCGAACTTGCTGCGCTGCGGGTTAAAGATCGATATCGATGCAGCGCTGGAGTAGCGTGAATAAACCCATAAAGGATTATGTATGGGAATGTAAATCTTTGTTGGAATTCTCTACCTAATGGTTTTGGGTGAAAAATAAAAAACCGCCTCCCTGGTCTTTCCTTAAGACGGAGGCGGTTTTGATTTTCTCAAAGTGCTTTGTTTTTTATCCTTTTACCGATCCAGCCAGGATGCCGCGCACGAAATAGCGCTGCAGTGCGAAGAAAATTATTAGTGGGACGATAATTGATAAAAATGCTGCCGCAGTGAGCAGCTGCCATCCGCCGCCAAGCGAACTTGTCAGGTTTGCAATAGTAAGAGTCATTGGCGCTAAATTGGGATTGCTGCCCAGGAAAATCAATGCCACCAACAGGTCGTTCCAAACCCACATGAATTGGAAGATGGATAATGAGG
>Ga0210077_1000702_pt1 | contig 11132 bp, 11 predicted proteins | sample RushMan_CattailN_5_FD_185556 | JGI IMG/M metagenome (GOLD analysis project Ga0210077, IMG submission 185556) | Wetland microbial communities from San Francisco Bay, California, USA, that impact long-term carbon sequestration -... | ecosystem: Environmental > Aquatic > Marine > Wetlands ... | reverse complement strand
CTGGCTTACGGACTGCTATCAAGCGAAGGGTACGTTACGACGCGTGGAGCGGGCGGTACCGTTGTTGTTTTCGATGCCAATCGTGCGCTGAAAACCCGGACGAAGCAGACGCGGAAGCGGAGCTGGGAAGAAAGCGCGGAGGTTGTTCCGGCGATGCCGTTCGTGATGGGGCTGCCGGCGTTTGATGCTTTCCCGCGAAAGCTTTGGTCACGGCTTACGATCCGGCGAGCGCGCTCGCTGCCGCTTCACCAGCTGAATGCACCACCGGCCGGATATCTGCCGTTGCGGGAAGCGGTGCGTTCGTACCTTGCGGTATCGCGCGGCGTTACATGCTCTACCGACCAGCTGTTCATTACGTCGGGGTTTCAAAGTGCTCTCGGTCTAATCACGCGAGCGCTTCTGCAAAGTGGCGACGCCGTGTGGATGGAAGATCCGGGCTATTTCATGGCGCGGCTGGCGTTTGAGGAAGCGGGCGCGAAATTGGTGGCGGCACCGGTGGATCAAGAAGGACTCAACGTGAAAGCCGGCATCGCGAATTCACCCAACGCGCGCTTCGCATTCGTAACTCCTTCGCACCAAATGCCCTTGGGGGTCTCCCTGAGCCCTGCGAGGCGGTTGGCACTGCTTTCATGGGCGGCGAAAGCGGGCGCATGGGTGATCGAGGATGACTACGACAGCGAATTCCGTTACGGCAGCCGCCCTCTGCCGGCATTGAAGGGCCTCGACGATGCCGAGCGCGTATTTTATCTCGGCACTTTCAGCAAGGTATTGTTCCCCGGACTGCGGCTCGGATATATGGTGGTTCCGCAAGCGGTTTTGGATCGCGTAAGCGGGATATGCCAGCGTCTGTATCGCGACAAGCCGATTTTTAGCCAAGCCGTTGTAGCGGATTTCATTACGGAGGGGCATTTTGCACGTCACATCAAGCGGATGCGTGAATTGTACGCGGTGCGCAGAGCAGCGCTCGCGAAAGCGCTGGACGAGGTCTTTGGCGAGCAGGTCAGTATCGAATTGCAAGCGGGTGGGATGCATCTGCTGGCGCGATTTCCCAATGCCGAGAGCGACACGCAAATGGTTGAACGCGCCATCAGACATGGACTTGTCCCAGCGGCGCTTTCCATTTGCAAGATTCAGGATGACTGCGGGCCAGGGCTTCTGCTGAACTTCACGAACATCCCGCCGGAGGCCGCGATGGAAATGGCCATGCGGCTCAAGCGGGCTCTCGACGCGCAGGACGAACCGTGCTGAACCCTTCGACACCGTTCGCTCATCTGAGTAAAATCTCAGGAGAACAAGGATGAATGAACGGCAGGCAATTTCAGCCGCGGCTACAACGAGCCGAGGCGTGGAGCAACGAGGAGACGCGAGCGCTCGCGATTATTTGCTGGCGTACGCGCTGCTGCGGGTCATGCTCGGAGTGAACATCGCGATGCATGGGATCAGCCGCATCCTGATGGGTGCCGGGATCTTTGCAGCGGGAATCGAGAAGCAGTTCGCAGCGACCGTGTTGCCGCATTTCGCGGTGGCGGCGTTTGCAAATGTGTTGCCTTGGGCGGAAGCATCAATCGGCCTGTTGATTCTCTTCGGAGTGGCCACGCGCTTCGCGCTGGTTGCGGGAGCCCTGCTGATGATCGTGCTGACATTTGGCAGCACGCTGCACCAGGACTGGCAGATCGCCGGAATCCAACTGATCTACGCGATTGCGTACGCGCTGCTGATCGCCTTTCAGAGATACAACGCTTTCTCGGCCGATCGGGTTTTCGCCGCGAAAAAGGCCTGAATCTCGCGGCAGAATTGGCGGCTAGATAGCGGCGTTGGTGGCGAGGGCCTCCACGGCCGCAAGCAGGGGAGCAAATTCCACGGACAGGTGGTGGCGTTCCTGCAAGTACGCAGGATCGTTGTAAGAGAGCCAGACTTTTCCGGCAGCATCCTGCGCGACGAGAATTTTCAACGGCAGATCGATGGCGATGCCGGGCGAGGCGAGCATCAGCGGCGTGCCGGCCTCGGGATTGCCGAAGATCAGCAACTTGGTAGGCGGCATCTGCAGTCCCACCTTTTCCGCTTCGCCGCTGTGGTCGACCAACGCAAATAGAGCGATTCCCTTGGCCCGCAGAATTTGCTGGAGCTTGGCGATTGTTTCGTCAAAGGTGTGATTGCTCGGCTTGCTGACGATTCCCTGGCTGGAAAATGGCGGCATATTGACCTCCCGCGCGGCAGATGGGTCGAAAAAGCCGGCATGCTGAAAAGCGTCCCGGTCGACGGCCTGGCTCCAAGCTAACGGCGAAAGACGATTTTGCCGGCGACGATGGTGGCCATGGGCGCGCCGTGGAAGGAGCGCCCGTCGAATGGCGAGTTGTGCGATTTGCTGGGCGAATCCGAGGCGCGGAAGATCCACGCGTGGTCGGTGGAAAAGATGGTGACGTCCGCGGGCTGGCCCGCGGCGAGCTTGCGTTCGATGCCCAGGACGCGCGCGGGACCGGTAGTGAAAAGCTCCACGAGGCGCATGAGCGGGAGCGCGCCGGTGTGCACGAGCTGGTCGAGGCCGAGCGCCAGGGCGGTTTCGAAGCCGACGATGCCGAAAGGCGCGCGGTCGAATTCCACGTCCTTGCTGGCGGGATGATGCGGGGCGTGATCGGTGGCGATGGCGTCCACGCTGCCGTCGGCGAGGCCTTCGATCAGCGCGTCGCGATCGGAGCGCGAAGCGAGCGGCGGATTCATCTTGAAGCGCGTGTCGTAGATGACGTCTTCGTCGGTAAGCGTGAAGTGATGCGGCGTGACTTCGCAGGTGACCCGCAGCCCCAGTTTCTTGGCCGCCCGCACATAGCCGAGCGAAGCGCGCGTGGACATATGCGCGACGTGCAGGCGCGCGCCGGTGATCTGAGCGACTTCCACGTCGCGGCCCACGCAAATCGATTCCGTCTGCGACGGGATGCCGGGAACGCCGAGCCGGATGGATTGCGTGCCTTCGCGCATGGAGCCGCCGGCGAAAAGCGACGTATCCTCGCAATGGTCGATCACCGGAAGGCCGAGGCCGTTGCAATAGTCCATGACCTGGCGCATCAGGCGCGCGGTTGCGACGGGCTTGCCGTCGTCGCTGACGGCTACGATGCCGGCGTCCTTCATCGCGGCGATTTCGGCGAGCGCTTCGCCCTTGCTGCTCATGGAGGCCGCGCCGATGGGCCAGACGCGCACGCTGGCGGTTGCGGCGGCGCGCTCCACGATGCCGCGCGTGACCGAGGCGCGGTCGTTCACCGGATGCGTATTCGGCATGCAGCAGACGGCGGTGAAGCCGCCGCGCGCAGCCGAGCGCGTGCCGCTCTCGATGGTTTCGGAAAGCTCGCCGCCGGGTTCGCGCAGGTGGCAGTGCAGATCGATGAAACCCGGCGCGACGATCAGGTCCGAGGCGTCGAAAACTTCCGCACCCGGCGCGGCAAGATTCGCGCCGACTTTGGAGATGCGGTCGCCTTCGAGCAGGACGTCGAGGCGGGCTTCGGTGTCGCTGGCCGGATCGAGCACGAGGCCGTTCTTAATCAGAAGCATTGGAGCGATCCTTTGCGGGATGGGGCGCGTCCGCGGGGGCGCGGCCAATGAGATGGTACAGCAGGGCCATGCGCACGGCGAGGCCGTTGGTGACTTGCTCGAGGACGGCGGATTGCGGGCCGTCGGCTACGGACGGGTCGATTTCCAGGCCTCGGATCATCGGACCGGGATGCAGCACCAGCGCTTCGGGACGCGCCAAGCGCAGGCGCTCGGGCGTGAGCTGGTAGCGGAGAATGTAATCGTCCGGCGAAAGCGCGGGCTCGTGCAGGCGTTCGGTTTGCACGCGCAGGACCATGACCACGTCCGCGCCTTCGAGAGCTTCTTCGATGCGGGCGGTGCAGCGGACGTTCGGGGCCATGGCTTCGAACTCCCGCGGCACCCACATGGACGGGCCACAGAGAGTAATGTGCGCGCCGAATTTCGAAAGCAGGTGGATATTGGAGCGCGCCACGCGGCTGTGAATGATGTCTCCCAGAATGGTGACGTTCCAGTCTTCGAGCTTGCCCTTGCGGTCGCGAATGGTGAGCGCGTCGAGCAGCGCCTGCGTGGGATGCTCGTGCATTCCGTCCCCGGCATTGAGGACCGGCACGTCCACGCGCTGGGCGATAAAGGCGGCGGCGCCGGACGAGGCGTGGCGAATCACGAAGCCATCCGGCCGCATCGCCTCGAGCGTGCGGATGGTATCGACGAGCGATTCACCCTTCTTCAGGCTCGAAGACTCGGCCTGCAGGGACATGGTGTCGGCACCCAGGCGCGCCGCGGCGGTGGCGAAGCTGATGCGCGTACGCGTGGACGATTCGAAAAATGCCAGGGCCACGGATTTGCCGCGCAGGGTGGCCAGTTTTTTGAGCGGGTTACGCTGGAATTCCTGAAATGGCTTGGCCTGATCGAGAATAAAAAGTATCTCGGCTTGGGTGAGTCCTTCAATTTCGAGCAAGTGTGACGAGCGCTGGAGCACTGGCTTCCTTTGTCTTCCGCCTCCTCAAAGATGCCGGCAGATCAGGGAACGCGGTCGACCAACATGACGCGTTCCTCGCCGTCCACTTCCTGGAGGCGAACCTCCACGATTTCCGTACCGCTGGTCTGGACGTGGCGGCCCACGAACGTGGCTTCCACCGGCAGCTCGCGGTGGCCGCGGTCGATCAGAACGCACAAGCGAATGCGCTTGGGCCGCCCCAAGTCAAACAACGCGTTCATGGCGGCGCGAATGGTCCGGCCGGTGTACAGCACGTCGTCGACAACCACCAGGTCGCGCCCGTCCACCGGGAAATCGATCTCGCTGGAATGAAGCACGGGCTGCGGACCCACGGTGGAAAGATCGTCGCGGTAGAGGGTGATGTCCAACGTGCCGACCGGAACTTCCACATGCGTCGAATCCCGCATCAGCTTCGCCAGGCGCTGCGCCAGCGGCACTCCGCGGCGCCGGATGCCCAGAAGCGCCAAATCCGTGGTGCCGCCGCTCTTCTCGATGATTTCGTGCGCCAGCCGCTTGAGCGTGCGGCTGATTTCATCGGCTGAGAGAAGCTGTCTTTTCTCAACGACACGCATGGGGCGACTTATCCTAGCATAGACGGCGGCGAGCGCAGCGCGGGAATCGGTCCGGCGAGCGGCACGAGCCCGCCATTCTTGACCCCCATGCTAAACTCTCACCGGTGAGTTCGCCCGAGCCGGCACGAATCGCAAAAAGGCCCTCGGGGGTTGACCTCCGAGTTTCCGTCGGTAGCCTCCGTCTCAAAAACCCCATCATTGCCGCCAGCGGCACGTTTGGATACGGGCTGGAGTTCGCTCATCTGGCCGACCTAAACAAGCTGGGAGGAATTGCGGTCAAGGGACTCTCGCTTGAGCCCATGGCCGGCGCTCCGAGCCCCCGGATGTGCGAGACGCCCAGCGGCATGGTCAACGCGATCGGGCTGCAGAACATCGGCGTCCGGGCCTTCGTAGCCGAAAAGCTGCCCGAGCTACGCAAGTACGACACGGCGGTGCTGGCAAACGTATTCGGCCGGACCGTCGAGGAATACGTCGAGGTGATCCGTATCCTCAATGACGCCGAGGGACTGGCGGCGTACGAATTGAACATATCCTGCCCCAATGTGAAGCAGGGCGGCGTGGAGTATGGTACCGACCCGGCGCTCGCGGCAGAGGTCGTCGCGGCGGCTAAGCGCGCGGCAACCAGGCCCCTATGGGTAAAGCTCTCACCAGTTGTTGGAGGGATTGGAGTTATCGCCAGAGCCGTGGAGGATGCTGGTGGCGATGCAGTGGTCATAGCGAACACGTACCCCGCATTGTGTCTAGATCCCCACACCCGAAAGTCCCGCCTTGGGAGTACGACGGGAGGGTTGTCCGGTGCAGCGATAAAACCTATAACCATGAGGCTGGTTTACGAGGCCAGCCGGGCGATTCGAATCCCGATTGTCGGACTCGGCGGGATCGAGAGCCCGGAGGACGCAGCTGAGTATATGGTTGCGGGCGCTTCGGCAGTGGAAGTTGGCACGGCTCACTTCGTGGACCCGCGGGCTTCGGAACGGCTGGTGGGCGGCCTCGAAGAATGGTGTAGGAAAGAAAAGCTATTTGAAATCAGCAAGTTACAAGGCTCGATAAGCTCCTAAACGGATTGCCTTCGAGCAGCGTGGACAGGTAAAATATTGCTGAGTCAAATTGAGGATAACTGCCAATGAAAGCTAAAGTGTTCGTAGTGCTGGAATCGGTGTTTTTAGGACTGGGTATGCTTCTCCTTAGCCCGTCGGCCAATCCCACGGCCGTCAGCGAGGTAAGCAACCCGTCAAAAGCGATAGCCATCCAGTCGACTGCCTCCCACCAAGAAGAGCTCGGCCCGAATGGTCAGCCAAAGCCGCTGGCCGTCTGGGATTGCATTTCCAGCTGGTACGGCGAAGATTTCGACGGCCTGCCGACCGCGACCGGCGAAACTTATGATATGTATGCGGCTACGGCCGCGAATCCCACACTCCCGCTCGGATCGATCGTCCGGGTGGTGAACCCGAAGAACCACCGCAGCGAGGTGGTTCGCATCAACGATCGCGGTCCTTATGTGGAAGGGCGCGAGCTGGACGTCTCCTACGCGGTAGCCCGGCAACTGGGCTTCGAGCAGCGCGGGACGGCCAGGGTGCGCGTCGAACTCCTAAAGGTGCCGCCACGCCCAACGCAGGATCATCGCAACTAATCGTCGCACTGGACTTTGATCGCCTGGGCCCGGCCCTCGCCATGGCGAGGCGGCTTCGCGGCCCGGCGGGAATGGTCAAGGTCGGGAGCCAGCTCTTTACGGCCGAAGGCCCGCGCGTGGTGCAAAGGCTCGCGGGCCTGGGCCTCAGCGTATTCCTCGACCTGAAGTTCCACGACATACCGAACACGGTGGCGGGATCGGTGGCCGCTGCCGCCGGGCTGCCGGGCGTGCAGATGATGACTCTTCACACCTCGGGCGGCTTGGCCATGATGCGGGCGGCGCGGGAAGCCGTCGCAGGGCGGAAGCGGCGGCCGGTCTTGCTGGGCGTGACGATCCTTACCAGCCTCGATACCGCGGCGCTGTGCCGCATCGGGCTGGCGGGGCCGGCGTCGGCGCGAGTGCTTGCCTTGGCGCGGCTCGCCAAGGAAGCCGGGCTCGACGGAGTGGTCGCTTCGGCGCACGAAGCGCGCGCGATCCGGAAAGCCTGCGGGCCGCGATTCCTGATCGTCGTGCCGGGCATCCGGCCGGCCAAGGCGGCTGTGGGCGACCAGACCCGAGTCGCTACGCCTGCTGAGGCAATTCGCGCGGGAGCCAACTACCTCGTAGTCGGGCGACCGATCACGGGCGCAGCTGATCCGCGCGCGGCTGCCGCTGAGATTGCCGCTGAGATTGCTGCCACGCGCCGGACATAGCGGCACTACCTGCCATCTCGACCAGTCCGCTTCCTACATCCCGGAACGCGCCCATCCCCGAAGCGCTTCCCGCTTGCAAGAATTTCGCGGCGCGGATACGCTCAGAATGTGGGAGGAGTGCGGCTTCCCTGCCAGGCTCTCTATCTAAATGGACAGCGAAAAGCACGTAATCGTCGGCACCGCCGGCCATATCGACCATGGCAAGTCCGCTCTGGTGGAGGCGCTGACGGGCACGAACCCCGACCGCCTCGCGGAAGAGAAGCGGCGGGGTATCACCATCGACCTGGGCTTCGCATTTCTGCGCGAGGGCGACGTGCGCTTCGGCTTCGTGGACGTGCCGGGGCACGAGCGCTTCGTCCGCAACATGCTGGCGGGTGCGGGCGGAATCGACGTGCTGCTGCTGGTGGTCTCCGCGGACGAATCGATCATGCCGCAGACGCGCGAGCATTTCGACATCTGCCGCCTGCTGGGAATTCCGCGCGGCTTGGTGGCGCTGACGAAATCCGATCTCGTCGAACCGGAAATGCTCGACCTGGTGCGGCTCGAAGTCGACGAGTTCGTGCGCGGCTCGTTCCTGGAGGGCTCGCCGATCGTGCCGGTGAGCGCAAAAACGGGCGCCGGCCTCGACGTGCTGAAACAAGAGCTTTTGAACGCCGCGCTTGCCGCACCCGCGAAAGACGCCACGCGCCATTTCCGGCTGCCGATCGACCGGTCGTTTGCTACCAAAGGCTTCGGCACGGTCGTTACCGGCACATTGATGTCCGGCACCGTGCGCGTAAAGGACGAAATCGAGCTGCACCCGCTGGGGCGGCTGGCGCGGGTGCGCGGGCTGCATTCCGGCGGCCAGCCGATCGAACAGGCGTTCGCGGGCCAGCGAACCGCCGTGAATCTTGCCGGCGTGGAACACGGCGAAATCCGGCGCGGCATGGTGCTTTCCTCGCCGGGGGTGTTCCATCCCACGCGGCGCATCGACGCGCGCATCACGCTGCTTCCGTCTTCGCGGCCGCTGCGCAACCGCGCGCGCGTCCATTTCCATCAAGGCTCGGCGGAAGCAATCGCTGAGATCATCCTGCTGGGCCGCTCGGAAATCTCTCCGGGAGAGGAAGCGCTGGCGCAGTTGCGCCTGGATGAAGAACTGCTGGCGCTGCCGGGCGACCGCTTCATCCTGCGGCAGTACTCGCCGGTGATTACCATCGGCGGAGGCGTGGTGATCGATTCGGGCGCGCGGCGGCACCGCCGCAGCGATCCGGCCGCGGCCGAATTCTTGCAGACGCTCGAGCTCGGCGACCGGCTGGAATCGCTCGCGGCGCTGGCCGAAGCTTCCCCGCGAGGGCTCACGCTGGAGGACCTGCTGGCGCGCACCGGCTGGCTGGAACCGGAAATTCGCGACATCGCCGGAGAGCTTGCCGCGGCGAAGCGCCTGCGCATTTTGAACGAGCAGCCGTTCATCGTGGCGCCCGAAAAGTCCGTGCAAGACTGCGGGGCGGCAATTCGCAAGGCGGTCGACGACTTCCACCGCGCGAATCCCCTGCTACCGGGGATTCCAAAACAAGAGCTGCGCGGGCGCGCAGGCAATCCCCGCGCCGAACTTTTCCAGAGCGCCATGGAAGATCTCGTCCACGGCGGCGTGGTAAGCCTCGCGGGCGACTTGGTGCAGCGCGCCGGGCGATCCATCTCGCTTTCGCCGGAGGAAGCCCGCGCCAAGGAATTGATCGAGCAGGCGTTCGCGCAAGCGGGGCTCGCGGTGCCCAACGTTTCCGCCGTGCTCGAAAAGCTGCCCGTGGAATCGGCGCGCGCGCGGAAGATTTTGCAGATTTTGCTGCGCGAAAGCGTGCTCGTGAAAGTGGCCGAAGATCTGTTCTTCCATCGCGACGCCATCGCCCACCTGCGCGAGCTGATCGCCGGCTACCGCAAGGAACGCGGCGACCGCTTGCCGATTACCGCTTTCAAGGACCTGGCCGGCATCAGCCGCAAGTATGCGATCCCGCTTTTGGAGTACCTGGACCGCGAGCACGTGACCCGTCGCGCGGGCGACGAGCGTGTTATACTATAGTCTCTGGGTAGAAATGCCGGGAGCGCCCAGCCAGGGGGCTTTCGCGCATGAAAGGTAGGTGTTGTTATGTGGGATAGTCCCATCCATTTGTTGATCGTCGCGATCGTCGTACTGGTGTTGTTCGGCGGTCGAAAGATTCCCGAAGTGATGAAGGGCTTGGGCCAGGGCGTACGCGAATTCAAGGATGGCATGCGCGGCGATCAACCTCCGACGCAACCTCCCGCTAATCCCGTTCAACAGGCAGTGCAGCAGGCTCCGCCGGTGAACACTGCTCCGGCAGCACCGATCGCCGCCGAGCCGAAAAAGTAGCGCAGAAGCGGTACAAGTGAACCCGCGCGCCCAATGCGCCGTTCACTTTTCGGGCATAGCGAGCGAAGCCGCCCTAGTCCTGGGGCCGCCGGGGATCTCCCAAACCTTCAGCATCGTCTGAGGGTGTGCTCGAAATTCACGTACGGGATTCCAATCGGCGGCCGCGGAGCCGCCATTTTCCTTTTCGGTGCGCGGCAATTGTACGGCGTCTTATGCCTTCCAGCCCGCTTCCTTCAGCAGCGAATAGAGGCGCGCCAGCGGGAGTCCCACCACGTTGAAGTAGCAGCCCTCGATGCGCGTCACGTAACGTCCCGCGATTCCCTGCACCGCATAGCCGCCGGCTTTGCCGAAAGGCTCGCCGCTGGCGACGTAGCGCTCGATCTCTTCGTCCAAAAGCGGTGCGAACGTGACGCGCGTGACTTCCTCGGCGACTTTTTCCCATGCGCGCGGGCGGCGGATCAGCGCCAGCCCGGTGCGCACTTCATGCACGCGCCCGCTCAAGCGCCGCAGCGTGCGCCGCGCGGCCTCCTCCGATTCCGGCTTGCCGAACATTTCGTCCTCGATCACCACGGTTGTGTCCGCGCCGACGAAAATCGTCTCGCCGCTGATTCCCCGTTCATCGGCTTCCGCGTCCGCCACGGCGCGGGCCTTTTCGAGCGCCAGGCGCTGCACGTAATGGCCCGGCAGTTCTCCTTCGCGCGGCGATTCGTCGATCAGCGCGGAGCGGGCATCAAACGCGATTCCGGCATTGCGCAGAATCTCCGCGCGCCGCGGCGAAGCCGATGCAAGAACCAGTCTCATCGCCGCTTCGCGCTCCTCGGCGCTTCCGCTTCCGCTTTCGCGGCTGCGAGCGCGGCTTCCGCCTGTGCTTTCGTCCAGCCGAATAGACGTGCGAGATGCACGGCCTGCGCGTTGGAGCTCAATTTCACAAATTGAGCGGCCAATTTCGTTCGCGCCGCTTCCGGCGCGACTTCAAAAGCCTCGGCGGTTTCCTCGGGAAACGCTCGCGAGGTGAGCTCGTATTTCCCGGAGGCCCACGCGCCGGTCTCCTGCTCCGAACCGAAATGCGAAACCACCAGCAGGCGCTGCAGGTCCAGAATGGCGCGCTTGAATCGCACGTTTCCGGCGGTCGTTTCCATCTTGCAGGCGTGGCGCAACTCGAGCGTGGCCAGCGGCCCATGTTCCGCCAGAGCCCGCCAGATCAGACGCGCGTCGTCGTGAATGCGCCCTTCGCGATAGAACAGGTCGTGGTCGCCGGGCGCCGCAGCCGTGTCGCGCACCGCCAAGAAATTAGGCAACTGCCGCCGCGATATGAAGGTTCCCTTGCCGCGAAAGTATTTCGCGTAATGCGCGCGGCGCC
>Ga0210077_1000701_pt1 | contig 11186 bp, 6 predicted proteins | sample RushMan_CattailN_5_FD_185556 | JGI IMG/M metagenome (GOLD analysis project Ga0210077, IMG submission 185556) | Wetland microbial communities from San Francisco Bay, California, USA, that impact long-term carbon sequestration -... | ecosystem: Environmental > Aquatic > Marine > Wetlands ... | reverse complement strand
CGCATTCCGTATTGGAGCAGAGGAGACAGCCTTCGGCCCGATGGACCACCGCACCGCAATCCGGGCATACCATATTTTTTATGCTGCCTGTATGGTCGTCATTAAAGTGGATATCCGCATCTTCAATGCGTTTTGCAACTTCGCGATACATATCCGAATAGGTTAAAGCGACTTCAAGCCCTTTCCCCATACCGGCCGCGCAGCTGTTCACCTCGACATCCTTGCCGGAAGATATGGCTTTGGTACACGCCGGGCAATGAATCGATTTCATGGAACCGATAATCTTGTCGGGCGCCACGCCGGCCCGGAGGCAGTAAGACAAAAGAATGCCCAGCGCCTTGGTATTGGCCGCACAGCCGCCCCCAACGGTTCTGATAAAAATTTCTACAACGCCGTCTTCGTCAAAATGGGGATCCACATAAAGCTTGCCACAGGCGGTTTTCATTTTCAGGCTCGGGCCTGTGGTCGCCCTGGGCCGATTTTTGAGTTCTCCCCGAGCCAATGTATGCGCTTGCTTTGACTGGTCGGGAGTCTTCCGGGAGGTCAGAGCCTGAACCACGCGGGAGCCTTCCCTGTAAAGCGTAATACCTTTGCAACCCATTTCCCATGCTTTGAAAAATGCTTTGGAAATTTCAGATTTTTCTGTGTCATACGGGGCATTGATGGTCTTTGAAACACCTGCATCCACGCCGCCTGCCTGAAGTGCCGCCTGAACCATAATATGTTCATCGACGGAGATGTCTTTGGTGGTAACGAAAAATTCAGGCAATGATCCGGTCTTTTTTCTTTGTGTCCATTCCTTGACCACGACCGGCACGATGTCGAGATGTTCATCTTCGAGGCAGGCTTTGGTATAGTTAAAGGCAAAATTCGGCTCACAACCCGATGAGCAGTTTGCAATCAGAGAGAGTGTGCCCGTAGGCGCAACGGTGGTCAGGGTGCCGTTGCGTCTTTTTGGATTCCTTATCGGATATGCTTCATAGGCCGGCGCCACCCCTTTTTCTTTTCCCAACGCAATGGAAGTCTCATTGGCGACGGAATAAATTTCCGTCATGACCTCTTTGGCCAGGTCGATGGATTCGTTGGCGCCGTAACGGATATGTCGTTTGATACACATATCTGCAAACCCCATGATCCCCAGGCCGATCTGCCTGGTTTTTAATGTCATTTCTTCGATTTCTGCAATCGGGTAGTGGTTGACCGAGATGACCGAGTCGAGAAATCGAATCGCCGTCCTCACCGTTTCGCGCAATTTTTCCCAGTCAATTTCCGCCTCGCCTTCGATCCAATCGCCTCGAATCATCTGTGAAAGGTTGATGGATCCCAGGTTACACGAGCAATAGGGTAATAGCGGCTGCTCTCCGCACGGGTTCGTCGCTTCGATTTCACCCATGGCCTTTAACGGATTATTATTATTGATGGTATCCAAAAACACGATGCCCGGTTCTCCATTTTCCCACGCGCCGTCAACAATTTTTTCCCAGAGTTTGGATGCAGAAAGGGTCTTGTAAACCTTTCCATTGAAAACCAGATTACAGTCACCGTCATTTTTAACGGCCGTCATAAAGGCATCCGTGATCCCCACCGACAAATTGAAATTTTTCAGGGTACCCTCTATCTTCTTGGCCGCCAAAAAGCGTTCAATGTCCGGATGATCCACGCGCAATATGCCCATATTTGCCCCTTCACGGGTCCCCCCCTGTTTGATAATATCACCGATGGTAAAATCGAAGATTTCCATGAAAGAGAGGGGGCCGGAGGCGATGCCCTCGGTTGAACGAATGTGGTCTCCCTTTGGGCGAAGTTTCGAAAAACTCATTCCTGTCCCGCCGCCGTAAGCCTGAACATCCACTGCATCTGAAAGCGTTTTGAAAATACTCCGCCGGCTGTCTTCCAAAGGAAGGACAAAACAGGCGCTCCCGCACCCCTGGTTTCGGCCGAAGTTTCGCAAGGTGGGGCTGTTGGGTAAAAAGTCAAGATTCAGCATGATTTCTTTATATCTTTTTTCCCATTTTTTGCGATCATTGGATTGTTTTTCATCCCCCGCGACTTTATGCGCCACCCGCTCACATAATTTTTCCCAGGTTTCGCCCGGCGCAAAGTATCTTTTTTCTAATATTTTCAGGGCATTTTTTGACATTTCCATTCTCTGTCTCCCAATAGATATCGTATCTGTAACATCTGAGAAGTCGCTGTTCCGATGTTCAATAATTTTTTATAAATATGTTAAAATGAAGGATCAAAACCTAAAGGCATCATAACAAAAAGCGGATGACAGGGCAACCAAATAAGGCGGAATCGATAATGATCCCGCCTTGTTTGCTTTGCCCGTGTTTTCAGGAGGGTGGGGGCTTTTGGTTATTTTAATGCTTCTTTTGTTTGGATCTATACATGTTTTCATCGGCCCGATGAATTAAATCCTCGGCGCTGTCCCCTGGGTCCGAGAAAGCCACACCGGCGCTTACCGTGACATTGATATCGCCCACCTGGTGAGAAAAAAACCGTTTTTTTTTAAGATCTTCTCTAAAATTTACAATTTTCATTTTTGCAATGTCCGGATCCAACTTTTCAACAACAACGGCGAACTCGTCCCCGCCATACCGCGCAATAAAATCATTTTTCCGAAAGGCGTTTCTCAGGCAGTCGGCCACGATTTTTAACACTTTATCTCCGGCCACATGACCCAATGTATCATTGATCCATTTAAAGTTGTCTACATCAAAAAGTATCAGCGAAACAGGTTCTCCCTGTTGGCTGGCCATTTTCAACGCGTCATCGATCCGGATGTCGAACGCACTCCGATTAAAAAGACCCGTGAGTCCGTCCTTTGTTGCGGCCCTTTGAAAATAGGCGACTTTTTTGGCCATTTGGCGGGCATCTTTTTCCGTTTCAACAATCTTTTTCTTGAGTTTATCGATATTCTCCCGGGTTTTTTCGGCTTTTTCCGTTTCTTCTTTTTTCCTTAAAGCGAAAAGTTCCTTTATTTTCGTCAGTTTTTCAACAACGGCGCTCTTTATCTCATCGATAGTCGCATAAATATTGAAAGAGTCTGCAATGGAACCGACTTCGGTGTTGACTTTCGTCTCGAACTTTTCGATTTCTTTGAGTCTGACATCCTGACCGAATTCGGCGGTCAGCGTCTTCTCCAATTCTTTGACATGATTCAGCAGCGTCAGGAATGTATTGTTGATGTATCTAAAATCTTCAGATATTTTGTTTTTGAGTAACCGGATGTAGCTTAAAAATTCCTTTGACGGTCCTTCAAGATCCACCTGCATGTTCTCTTTTGGGCAGTCGATGTCAATAGCATCGGCCCGGGTTTTCAACGCGCCGGTTGTCGGATAAAAGTCATCCACCAGTGCCACCACGATGCTTTTGATAATTTTGCACAACCGTAACAGGCGCTCGTTTAATTCTTCCAGTGTGTTCCGTTCATCAAAAACCTTTTTGGTCTCTTGAGCAAAAATTTTGTTTTTGAGGATTTCAACCTGGGATTCAATCTTATCAACAGCCAGTTCCCGGCCCGGGTCAATCATCTTTTTAAGCGCATTATATTCTTCCGATAACGCTTCACGCATCACTGCAACCCTGCCGAGGATAAAGATGACGTTTGAAAGACATCTTTTTTCATCCTCCCGCCGCTGCTCGATGAGAAGGCATTCTTTTTTTAAGCGCTCCATTTCATCTGTTATCGTGTTATCCATAAATTCCACCTCGTTAAATGCGAAACCGCCGAATCCGCCTGCGCCGACATCAGGACGGCTTTTTTAACAGCGTCAGCGTTTTTCCCACAACATGTTGCACAGTGAATCCGTACTTTTCCATCATAATACCCCCCGGCGCCGAAGCACCAAAACCATCGATACCGATAACATCACCGCCGGCGCCGACATATCGGCACCATCCCATTGGAGAACCGGCCTCCACCGCCAGACGCGCCGGGACATCCGGCAAAAGGATACGGTCTTTATATTTTTGAGATGTTTTTTCAAAAAGTTCCCAACTGGGCATGCTCACAACCCGTGCGGCAATTCCTTTTTCATTAAGGTGTGCCTTGGCTTCCAGAATGACATGAACTTCGGATCCGGTGCCGATCAATATGATATCGGGTTTTCCATCACAATCCTCCAGGATATAGGCCCCTTTTTCCAAGCCGTTTTCCATGGCACCGGAATTTAATACCGGCAGTTTCTGACGGCTTAGAATCAACGCCACCGGTCCGGTGGTGGTTTTAAGGGCATGGCGCCAAGCTCGAGATGTTTCTGTTGCATCGGCCGGCCGGATAACGGTAAGGCCCGGAATTGCCCGCAAACCGGCCAGATGTTCTACGGGCTGGTGCGTGGGACCGTCTTCGCCCACTGCGATGGAGTCGTGGGTGAAGACGTATATCAATGGAATCTTCATAATGGCGGCCACGCGAAGGGACGGCCGTAAATAGTCCGAAAAAACGAGAAATGTTCCACCGTAAGGCCGGAGCCCGTGGTGAAGAAACATGCCGGACATGATGCCTCCCATGGCGTGTTCCCGAACACCGAAACGGATGTTGCGCCCGTCGTAGGTATCTTTTTGAAATTCACGGGATTCATTCAAATAGGTTTTGTTCGAAGGAGCCAGATCCGCGCTGCCGCCAATCAATGTGGGAAGATTCGGGGCAATGGCATTTAAGACTTTTCCGGATGCCGCCCGCGTAGCCACAGGTCCATCGGAAACGCTAAATACCGGGATGTCTTTATCCCATCCGGTGGTAAGAAAACCACTCATGGCATCCACCCATTTTTGGGTCATCTCCGGATATTTTTTACTATAAGCCTTGAATTTTTCCTGCCATCTATCTTCGGCGTTGCTTCCGTCGTCAATACACTGTCTGAAATGATTCGATACCGCTTCAGGAACGTGAAAAAAGGCATCTTCAGGCATGCCGAGACATTTTTTGGTCAGACGGACCTCTTCTTCACCCAACGGTGCTCCGTGGGCGCCGGCGGTATTTTGCATGTTGGGACTTCCGCAGGCGATATATGTGCGAAGAACGATCAAAGACGGCTGCTGCGTGTGCGCTTTGGCGGTCTGGACGGCGTTATAAACGGCCTGGATATCGTTGCCGTCGTCAACGCTTATAACGTGCCATTGATACGCCTTGAATCGAAGGGCGACATCTTCCGAAAAGGTGATCGCCGTAGGACCTTCGATGGAGATACGGTTGTCGTCGTAGATGCAGATCAATTTACCGAGTCCCAAATGGCCGGCAAGGGACGCCGCCTCTGAAGAAATGCCCTCCATCATATCGCCGTCGCCGCAGATCATGTACGTGTAATGGTCGACGATCTCGTGTCCGGGACGGTTAAACCGTGCGGCAAGGTGGCGTTCCGCCATGGCCATGCCCACGGCATTGGCAAAGCCCTGCCCCAGCGGTCCGGTGGTGGTTTCCACCCCCGGTGTATGCCCGAATTCGGGGTGGCCGGGCGTGTTACTGCCCCATTGACGAAAATTTTTAATATCATCGAGACTAACGGCATATCCTGAAAGATGAAGCAGGCTGTAAAGGAGCATGGAGGCATGTCCGGCCGAAAGTATGAACCGATCCCTGTCGAGCCATCCGGGATTTAAAGGATTATGTTTCATTATCCGTGTCCATAGGACATAGGCGGCTGGCGCGAGCCCCATGGGCGCGCCTGGATGACCGGAATTGGCTTTTTGAACCGCATCCATTGAAAGGCCGCGGATGGTATTGATACACAAATCGTCGACGCTTATCAAGTTTTCTGCCAGACCTTCAGTCCTCATTCATTTCTCCTTTTTTAAACATATGGTGAGTGGTATATTCGAATTACAACGCTCGCAAAAATTCAGGCTTCAGGGCTATCTTGCCCGTCAGGGCCTCATCAATAAGACGTAATGTCTTTTGTTTGTCTTTGGGCAGTCTTGCCTTAATGGGAAGATAATTTGATGCATGGTTGGCATGGAAAAGCCCACTTGAAAGTTCCGTGGCATCAATCATGGCCTTGAGTTCCTTTAGCATTTCATCCGCTTTCAGCACGGGAAATTCTCCATTTTTAAAGTCCCGGTATAATGGTGTGCCCGGAATGAGCATCAGGGTCAGCGCGCCGATATAATCCGGATCGATGGCGGTAAGGACCCGTCCGGTTTCACGGGCATGAATATTCGACCGCAAAGGACCGGCAATCCCCAGAAGTACGGTAATGGAAAGCTTGATCCCTGAGGTCTTTACTTTTTTGCCCATTTGGATCATTTCTTGGGATGTAGCGCCTTTGTTGATCTGTTTCAAAGTAATGTCGTCTCCGGTTTCAAGGCCCATATAGAGGATGCCAAGGCCGTGCGCTTTAAGTGTTTGAAGCTCTTCAAGGGTTTTCATTTTCAGGCTTTTGCAATTGGCATAGGCCCCCACGCGGGTGACCCAGGGAAGCTGCCGTTTGATTTCCTGCAGGATACTCAGAAGCCTTTTTTGGGGAACGATGAGGGCATCTCCGTCGCATAAAAACAGGCGACGCTGCCTTTGGCAATGAGCCGCCGCAAAAGCGATATCGTCCATGATGACCGTATCCGCTTTTATGCGAAACCGTTCTCCTTTGTACGCACCGCAGAATGTGCATTTGTTCCGAGAGCACCCCACGGTAACCTGCAGAAGAATACTGTTGGCTTCACTGGGCGGTCGAATGATATTTCCTTCATAGTGCATATGAATGGTTCTCCCAAACGAATAAAATCGAAAAGATTTTAACTAAATTTAATACTTTTATGCAACCTTTTTTCACAAGCCGATTCATCTTAAAGAAATAGCGTTTACATTTGTCATATAAGTTTGATACGGTTGAAAACATTTGAAGAATGGAATGCGAAGCGTGCCCTATGATACTTCAGTTGCTCTTATTTATTGTCGGATTTTTAATGCTCTATTTCGGCGCCGGCTGGCTGGTTAAAGGATCGTCGAGTCTGGCGCGAAGTATGGGTTTGACCCCCCTTGTTATCGGCCTGACCGTCGTGGCATTCGGGACTTCCGCTCCGGAACTGGTGGTGAGTGTCGTTTCTTCGATTAAAGGCAAAAGCATGATCGCCGTTGGAAATGTCATCGGGAGCAACATTTGCAACATTACGCTGGTGCTCGGCATTTCGGCATTGATACAGCCGATCAGGGGCAACCGGTCCGTATTCAGGCGGGATATACCGATAATGCTCAGCGTATCGTTATATCTTTTGCTGATTTCGCTGAATTCGAAAATCGGAAGGCTTGAAGGCGCCTCCCTTTTGGCGGGTATCGTCTTGTATACCGGTTTCAATTATTATATCGCCGTCAAGGAAACCCGACATAAAATCCATGATGAAAGTGTTGCATTCGTGCATGTTGCCGATGGCATCGAATATATCGCTTCCCGAACCCGGCAAGTGGCGTGTATCATAACTGGAATCGTCGCTGTCGTTATCGGTGCCGAGATTCTCATTGATTCAGCGGTGGCCATCATGAAGGCATTCGGCGTCAGTGAAAAATTTATCGGCCTGACCATCGTAGCACTGGGGACGTCCCTTCCTGAACTTGCCACTTCCGCCATCGCCGCCATGAAAAAAGAATCGGACATCAGCATCGGCAATCTTGTGGGAAGCAATGTCTTCAACATCCTCAGCGTTCTCGGGGCCGCCTCCATGGTAAAACCCATATCCATTCCCGGCGGTTTTGTTCAAAGCGGCCTGTTGATCGATTATCTTTTCATGATGTTTGTCAGCTTTTTGCCGTGGCTGATGATGAGAAAAACAACCATCGTGTCGCGCCGGGACGGCGTGTTGCTTCTTTTCTGCTATGTCGGGTATATTCTTTATTTGCTCATCAAAAGCTAGTTATTTGAGCCCTTGCCGCGAGATCATGCGGTTTAAAAAAAGATTATCCATGAAGCGGCTGTTTGGAAAAACATCCCTCAATTATTTTCCCCCCCTACTGTTTTAAGACCGAATTTCTATGGAAGGATAAAACCCCTTTTTCGGTCCTTTACGGTAAGGTTGGACGATATGATATGAGATATACTGTTTTTTCTGGGCATGCCCCTTGTTATTCCTGCCGTCATAAAAAGCGCCGTTGGTTTCCAGAATATGCTCGATCCGATGTTTAAAAGCCTGAATAAATTTGGAACCGGAACCCTGAAACGTCATGGCTTTCAGCGTCAATTTTTCTTTGACTTTTGAAAGTTCCCCGATGGAAACGGTGTTTTCTTGAAGATCCTTTGCATTTTTGATATGCCCCCACACCAGATGTTGCGCCGGAATGATTAAAGGTTCATCAAGATCAATGATGGTATGGGGCATAACAATACACGCTTCACCGATTTCGAGTGAAGATTCCGATTTCCCCCTTAAAAAGGAGTTAAACCCGACAAAAACATTTCTCCCCAGTTTTGCATGGATAATTTTGGCACCATGGGCCGTCACATTATTGCCTTCAAGCCGGGAATTGATGATGTAACAGTTTTCCTGAACATTTGATCCTTTGCCCAGCCAGGCATTCCCCAGATGCGCCCTTTGAACCACCAGGACGTTTTCACCGATATGGTTTTGCCCATTAACCAGGGCATAACGATTCAAAGATGCGTTTCGAGGAACTGAAAGCGGCGCCTTATAGGGCAGAAGGTCAAAAAGTTTTTGAAAATCGTTTTTTCGGGTATCCATGAAATCCATGAACAGCCCCCCGGGTATAATGTCCGATTCTTCGGCGATATATTTCTTTAGCGTTTTTCGGGAAAAAGCGTAATGAAATTCAAAATCATCCCCTGATTTGATCCAGACGGTACCGGGTTTCACACGATAATGAGAAAGTTCGCCGACCTGCACATATGAGAATGCCCCGATAACGGAGTCATGGAGTGTGGTCAGATCCACGGTGCTAAATGGTCCCAGAAAACATCCTTCTATGGAAGAACCGTGAATATTGGCATACGGCATGGATGCCGTATTTTGGATGCATAACTCTTCTAAAAATTCAGGATCATGAGAATAACAGTGAACCAACGTTTTAACCAAAATGGCGTCTTTGATCCGAATGACTTCATCGTCATGAACAGGAATTTCAAGCCCCTGAAACTTAAATTGATCTCCTTTGCCTTTCAGTTCATCTCCTCGGACATCGCTCTTGTAGAGTACGGCGTGATCCACCAAGCATTTTCCTAAAAAATAACTTCCGGCAAGGCTTGAACTGCGAAAACGAAAATGAATCGGGTGCTGGTGTGTCATGCCTAAAAATGCATTTAATTGAAGCAGCCGTTTCAAGGGGATGATGCCTCGAATAAAAGCAGCGGCATCAAATCCGAAATCACGCAGGTTGACATTAATGCGGCCGATAATCCTATCAAACAAATTTCCAAGCTGTTTCATATGGTCGCCTCCGGATCCCGTATGGTGTAAAAATCTCGGCACAGATGATCAGTCTTTGATATAACCCCTAAAAAGGTCTGTTTTGCTTAAAGCGTACAAGTTAAAAGTGCCTAAAATTATTGAGTCGCTCGCGCAGCGCAGGCGCTTGCGCCGCGTGTCGCTCCACTGGTTTTATATAACCGGAAGAATTCCTTAATCCCGCCGAGGCGGGACTCACTTTAAACTTTAGTTCACTTCAAACTCTTCCATCGATTCTCCAGGCAGAGCCATAACTCTCTGACCCGGACCGGAAGACTATGTTTTCAATGTAAAAAATAATGGCGTCAGTCGCCTTCAGGTTCCAGGCCGAATCTTTTTATTTTGCGCCACAGGGAAACCCGGTCGATGCCCATTATTTTCGCCGCTCTGGTTTTATTTCCCTCGCATTTATCGAGGACCCATTTAATGTAATTTTTCTCCTGTTCCTCAAGGGTCGGCACCTCTTGATCATGCCGGCGATAGGTTTCAATGGAAAGATTGCTGATGTATTCCGGCAGTTCGTTGACGCTTATTTCCGGACCGTTCGCCAGCGCGACCGCTCGTTCGATGACATTCTCCAGCTCTCTGATATTTCCCGGCCAGCCGTACTGGCAAAGTAATTCCATACAATCTTTTTGAATCAATTGAACATCTTTGTTCATGTCCTTGTTCTTTTGAAACAAAAAGTGATACGCCAGAAGCGGAATATCGCCGTTCCGCTCCGTGAGGGAAGGAAGTTTTATGGTGATGACATTCAACCGGTAAAACAAATCCTGTCGAAAATGCCCCTTTTCCACATCCTCCTTGAGCTCGCGATGGGTGGCCGCAATAAAGCGAACATCCACTGGAACCGGTGTTTCGCCGCCCACCGGTAAAATCTCTTTTTCCTGAATGACGCGCAATAGCTTCACCTGCATGCTCAGCGGCATATCTCCGATCTCATCCAGAAAGACGGTCCCGCCGTCGGCTGTCTTGATCAACCCCGCCTTTGCCTTTGAAGCGCCGGTGAACGCATCCTTTTCATGACCGAACAGCTCATTGGCCATGAGTTCTTCCGTAAACGAACCGCAGTTAAATGCAACGAATTCCTTCTCTGAACGGGGACTGAACCGGTGGATGGATCGGGCGACCAGTTCCTTGCCGGTGCCGCTTTCGCCAAGTATCAACACATTGATATCCGAAGGGGCGATCTGTTGAAGGGTTTTCTGAACTTCCATCATGATCTTGCTTTGACCGACAATGGATGAAATCTTTTGCTGTTTTTTGAGTATTTCTTTGAGTTCAATGTTTTCCAGACGAAGCCGCCGCTTTAACAGCGCCTCTTTGGTAATTTGGCGAACTTCTCCGATGTTATAGGGTTTGGCGATATAATAATAAGCGCCGTCATGCATGGCCTGAACCGAGGTTTCAATGGTGGCAAAGCCGGTGATCATGATAACTTCGGTGTAAGGCTGAAGTTCCTTTGTTTTATGCAGCACCTGCATGCCGTCCACTTTGTCCATTTTCAGATCGGTAATCACAAGATCGAAATTTTGTGACTGAAGCAAGTCCATCGCCTTTTGGCCGTTGTTTACGGCAACGACATCGTAGCCGGCTTTGATCAGAATATGTTCGAGGTTCTTTCTTGCAATATCTTCGTCTTCAACAACCAGAATTATCGCTTTGTTTTTATCCACACTTATCCTTTTACAATCGCCGCTATCCGGGTTGATGATACGGCAGAAAACAGGTAAATGTCGTTCCTTTGCCGATTTCGCTGGAAACGGATATCTTGCCGTCATGCTGCTCTATGATGCCGT
>Ga0210077_1000699_pt1 | contig 11245 bp, 7 predicted proteins | sample RushMan_CattailN_5_FD_185556 | JGI IMG/M metagenome (GOLD analysis project Ga0210077, IMG submission 185556) | Wetland microbial communities from San Francisco Bay, California, USA, that impact long-term carbon sequestration -... | ecosystem: Environmental > Aquatic > Marine > Wetlands ... | reverse complement strand
GAGCCGCTTCGGCCGCGCTGCTCTTGGCGTCCTCCACTTCCACCTCCAACGCCAGATGATTCTATTGTCGCCGCACGCGCCGCGCGCCCACGCGCTTGCTCGGAACGCAGATTCGATCCGTGGCGGCCCGAGGCCCCCAATCGCGCGTTGCGCGCCTCGCCTGCCTCAGGATCGCTCTAATTCCATCCGGAGGGCATGCCGAACGGAACGGCCCACGAGAGGCCTTCGATTTCGCGAATCTTGCCGCCTTCGATCTTGAAAAGCTGCGGCTTCAGGAACGTGATGGGCCGCAGAAAGTTGCGCGGCACGGCCACGTCTCCCACGCCCGGCACCAAGACCGACTTCACGTTGCCTTCGTTGTCCAGCAGCGCCAGGTTCAGCACCAGCCCTTGCTGCACGTCCACGATCATCGGACGCACGTCGCGCGGCTTCTGAATGGCGCTGAGATAGCCCTGATTGATCTCTGCGGCGCAGCTTCCGCCGAACACGTCAAAGTTCGCATGCGCCGGATCCATCACCGGACCGTTGGAGTTATTGCTGGTGGCCATGCCGTTTTCGCGGCTGCTGCATTCGCTCGCGAACGGAACGATCGAGGCCTTCTTCTCCTCGTAGCCCTGGAAGTATTCTTTCGTCGCCGCGATCATCTCCGCGCGCGGCGTTTCCTCCGCTTTGGAAAGCGGGGCCAGTAGCGCCACATCCGGAGAAATGAAATCGCTGGGGTTTGGTTCATCAATCAACAGTGGAGTCATGATTCCCGCCGTGTTATCGCCCAAGCCTCCGTGCGGACGCAATTCCTGGCGCGCCATGATCACTTCCACCTGGGTGATCTCATGGTTCTGCACCCGCAGCCGCAGCGCCATCATGCCCTTCAACTTCTTATGGAACTCGGTGTAGCTCCCGTAATAGCCCGCTTCGCCCGTCTCCGGATCGGCCAGATAGACGCGATAGGTCCCCAGCCCGGTGAACGTCTTCCAGATCCCTTCGCCCGGCTTCACTACCTGCCCATCCTCGGTGTATTTCACGTTCCGCGCCAGCGCCAGCCCGCACGGGCAGCGCTTCAGCATCGCGTTGAAGTAGCTGTTCACCACCTGCAGCAGGCACGTGCGGTCGCACGGCTCTGGAATCGACGCGTTCACCGGCAGCGGCAAGTGCGTCAAATTCTTCCCCTGATCCGGCGACGCCATCGCGCGCGATGAAACCGACGGCAACGCCACGGCCCACACGGCCACTGCTACTCCGAAAACGAGCAAGCTACGCCACAAAAGTTTTGACAAGGGGATCTCCTATTTCCAGGGAAACGCCGGCTTCATGTTGAACGGTATTTCGTACATCGTCATCTCGATGCGGCTGATGCTGCCGTTTTCGACGCGATAGGCCTCGTTGGCGATATTCGTGCGCGGCACCATGAAATACGCCGGCACTTTCCACACTTGGCCGTCGGTCAGCTTGATGGACGTCACCGTTCCGTCGAAATCCAGATAGGACGAGGCCAGAACCGCCCCGTATTTCACGTCCGTCACCAGGAAGCGCCGGTCGCGCACCCCGGTGGTGAACCCGAGAAAGCCCAGCTTGTACTGGTCCGTGCAGTTCATCGTGGTGAAGTTGCTGACGCTCTCGTCGGAATGCCCGTAGTTCTGCGGGCGCGGACGATTCGTCGTGTACGTGCCGTCCTCGGTGCGCTGGCAGTCCGGCGTGAAGGCGTAAACGCCCTGGCCGTCGTTCAGCTGCAGCCCCTCCAGGTACATGTAGGCCGCTTGATCGAGCGCCGCGCGCGTCTCGCGCTGATCCTTCGGAATCGGCACCAGCCAGCGCGGATCGGGCTTGCCCATCTTTTCGTATACCGCCGCGCCGCGCGGATCGTGCGCCACGAACTGCTCCGCCTGCGTAATCTCGTGGTTCAGGACCTTCAACCGCACGATCAAAATCGCGCCCACGCCGTTTTCGTACACCACCGTGATGGCGCCCACGTCGCCGCGTCCCGGATCGCAGTAATAATGCTTGTAACGGCCCAGCCCGCTGATGGTCGCCCACAGCGCCTGGCCGATCTTCAGCCGCACGTTGTCCTGCGCGTACTCGACGTGCGGGGAGAGCGGCGCTTTCGACGGATCGTGCGCCGCCATCGCGTCCAGGTACTTGTCCATCATGCCTTCCAGGCACGCCCGGTCGCACTGAGAAGCTAAGTCAACGGAGCTTTTCGCCGCTGCCTGTTGCGCAGCAATCGAGGGCCTCGCAGTCGCGAAGAGCGATGTTGCTAGGAATAGGGAGCCAATCGTCAACAGCCTGATGCGACGCGTCATCAATTCACAACTCCTCGGTCTCGAATAAAGGTTCGTGACGCATGCCATTCAATAAAACTGCCGTACACAAGGTCGACAACTCGAGCCATATCGTAAGAGGAGCGCGAAACAATCGTCTTGCTTGCTGGCGAACAAAGGGATTTCGTGAGAGAGAACAATTATCGAGAGATGGTATTGCGCCCACCTGCTGGCTTTTGCTATATGTCTGCTCCCTGATTCTTACGCGGAGGCCAAAGTCGTGCGCAAGAAACATTTAATATTTATATTCGGGCTCGCTATTGTCCTGTCCTGCAGCACGTGGACAACCGGAGCGCTCGGAGCAAGCGCCCCCCATGCGAGCGAAACTTGCAACCACGCTTGCCTTAACGGATTTATGGACCGTTATCTCGCAGCGCTTGCCAAGCACGATCCTTCAAGTCTGCCGATTGCGTCAAACGCCAGACTCACGCAAAACACAAAGCCAGTAAAGCTGGGCGAAGGCGTATGGAAGACGATCGAGCACATAAAGTTCCGCGGTGAAACCATTTCGGACCCGAGCACCGAACAAGTCGTATTTTTCGGAGCCATCCAGGAAAAATACCCTTCTCTGCTTGTAGTACGCCTGAAAATTGCCGGACGAAAAATCACGCAAGTTGAAACCACCGTAGCGCACGGAACAAATCCCGTTCTGCCGCCGCGGGACGGGTTCGAAGTCACGCCCGATCTGTCCCTGCTGGCTGTCATCAAGCCCTTTCTGGAAACCACACTTCCGCCGTCGCAGAGATCATCCCGCGCTCAGTTGATCGCAGCCGCGAATGCCTACTTTGACGGAATCGAACACGAACCTGGTCACGTTCCTTTCGCTCCGGGCTGCAATCGGATTGAAAATGGGCAGTTGACCACCAATAACCCAACCAACACCGAGGGGCTGCCGCCTTTGGGCTGCGAAGGTCAATTTAAGGCCAAGCTATTTACTTACATTTCCGTAGTTCGCGACCGGCGCTTCCCCGTGGTAGACGTATCCCGCGGACTCGTCGTCGCCATGGGGGTGTTTGACATTCCTGGCAGCAAAGTATGGATCAGGGACGGCAAGGCCATTCCGGCCCCGCCCGCAATCAGAAATCCTCGAAGCAACGTACTCAACGAGATATTCAAGATCGAAGGTGGGAAAATCCACCTAATTCAAGCCTTCAATATCGCCGACGCGCCTTACGGCACGAGCACGGGCTGGCGCTGAGCGCTTCGTTAACCCGCACTACTGCAGTTCTGTTCTTCGGAACGGCAACGACTGGGAGGGATTCCGAAGCGTTGTTTGAACGCCGTGCAGAAATGTGCGGAACTACTGAAACCCCATGAAAATGCAATCTCGGTGACCGATCGGTCTTCGAATCGCTCATCGAGAAGTTCGTTTCGGCAGCGATCCAGCCGCGATTGCCACATGTACTCCGAAACAGTTGTGCCTTCCGCCTCAAATAGCTTGTGAAGATACCGCTTCGTGCAATGAAAAGCGGTGGCGATTCTCTCGATGCTGAGCTCGGGATCTCGCAGATCATTCACAATGAAGGTCTTGATGCGCTCCCGCAGGAGTTCTCTGTGCGAGTGCTCCTCACGGTCGCCGAGGGATTCGATAATCGACAGGCGCAGAAGGTGACAAACCGTTTCCGCGATGTCCAGTTCGGAGCGCGGGCCCAATTTCGGAAGCTCGTTGATGAAGGAAAACAGAAAATCGCAAACGACTCTTCCGATTCCAAACGACCTGGAGAATGGACGCAATATCAGCTCATCCATGTTGCACAAACGGCTGATCAACCGGTTCCGCGGGATCGTCAGGATCAAAGTCTCGGATCCATGAGGCGCCAGGATCGCGGATGGTTTGGAGGCGTCGAGCACCGTCCATTGCCCCGCCGGCTGAATCAGCCTGCGGCCGGCGTGCGTGAAATATGCCGTTCCTTCCAGTTCGATCGATATCTCCAGGCAACCATCGTATCCGTGTGCGCTGGTTAATTCGCATCCGTAGCCCGTACCGGAAAGTTTGCAGATTCGAATGTCGCCGATGCTTCCGTATTCGAATTTGGCTACGGCCGGCCGTTCCCAACTCTCGAAGTTCGAGCCGCGGCGCCCGAAAATACTCCACAGGGCGTCCGAGATTAGCACCGCTCTCTCAGCCGGTTTGACGTGATCAGTAGAAATGTGCCGAAGCAAGCCCATACGCCCGTACTTCTCCGCACTCGTTCCAGGCTCGCGCGCTTCGCTTTTTTTAAGCAACGCTGGAATCTTTTTGTATTACACGTATGGCGCGCGGGTGGACGAGACAATGGTTTTTTGCTCTCTGGCCCCCAACCGAGCATAAAAACCTGGCGCGGAATCTAGAACAATAGCAGTTGGCTGTCAATAGCGCTGACGCGAGTTGCACGTTGTGCGTGCGCTGCTCGCCCTTTGGCCGTACCGGAGTGGACCGTGGTTGTTCTCACTGGCTAAAGCTGTTGGTTCTCTGCCAGAAAAGACATTCCCCGGCCTTAAGTCCAGACTCCCCCCGCCATGTTTCTGATCACCGTATTGATCACGGGATCGCACACTCAAACGAGAAGCACCACCGATCGGGAGGCCGGTATATGAGATCCAGGCTGCTTTGGAGTTCGCGACTTGCTGCCATTATGTTGGTATCGTGCGCGGTCGCACTCTGCATTGCTCGTCCGGTTGCGGCGCAATCCGCCGGCACCGGCTCTATCACCGGTATCGTTACAGACGCTTCCGGGGCCGTTGTGCCCAATGTGTCCGTTGCGGCCACCAATGTGGGTACGGGCAAATCCTATCGTGCCACCACAGGCACTGATGGTATGTATCGGTTTTCGCTCCTGCCTCCCGGCAAATATAACGTCAATTTCAAAGCGCGGAGTTTCAAGACCGTCCAGAGTATGGCAGCAGTGGTCAATGTGACCGAAACGACGGTGCTGAACCAGACCCTCCAAGTCGGTGGTAGCACTCAGACCGTTACGGTCGAAGCGACGACGCCCGCGCTCAATACAGCGACGGCGACTCTAGGCACGCTTGTAGGTTCGAAGACCATAACGACTTTGCCCCTTACGAACCGCAATTACACCCAAGTCCTTGATCTGTCGGCTGGTGTGAGCGCTTCCGTCAATGATGCGGCCGTCCTTGGCAAGGGCACGCAGCTCACGAGCGTAAACGGCGCCAATCCTAGTCAGAATAACTACCAAATGGATGGGGTCTCGATAAACAACGCTGGGAACCTGGGAAATGCTGGCGACCAAAGTGTTGCTGCGGGGATTGGAATTCCCAGCCCGGATGCGATTGAAGAATTCAAAGTGCAGACCTCGATGTATGACGCCAGCTACGGTCAAAACCCGGGAGCGAACGTGAACGTCGTCACGAAATCGGGCGGCAATCAATTTCACGGAGACGCATTCGAGTTCTTCCGCAATACATTTTTCAATGCCAACGACTTTTTCATTAAGCATACCGAGATCGCAAATGGACAGCCAAACAAACCGGGCGTCCTCGATCAAAACCAGTTCGGCGCTACCTTGGGCGGTCCCATCGAGAAGAACAAACTCTTCTTCTTTGTCAGCTACCAGGGAACCCGTTCGAGAAACGGTATTGCAAGCCAGGGGCTGACCTCGGGCGTCACGCTGCCCAATATTCCGAACGAAGCGCGGAATACATCCCTGTTTGCGACTGACCTTGCAAACGCGACCTGCGGCATGTTCACCTTCGGGCCGACGGTACAAGGTCCTTCTGCTGCTTGCGGAGCGAATCAAGGGCCGGAGAACATCAGCCCCGTGGCATTGGCTGTCCTGAACTTGGCTGGACCGGGCGGCAAAGGATATTACATTCCCACTCCATCGGCCGATCCGAACTGCGCCCCGAACGGATTCGGATCGTACTCATGCAACTTCAGCGATCCCGCCACATATTCTGAAAACCAGGGGATCGTGAATCTGGATTACTTGATCAATTCCAACGAGAGTTTGCAGGCGCGTTACTTTTACACCCGGAATCCTGCACTCGTTACCCTCGGCGGCTATTTGCCCGGAGAGCCTCAAACGAATTTTTATTCCAACCACAACGCCGTCTTGAGACTTTCTTCGATCTTGAGCAGCTCATTCACGAATGAGGCCACCATCGCCTTCCAGCGGAATCTGGGTACGAACAGCGATACCCCACCTGCAGCTCCGGCGGACCTCGGTATGACACCCGCCTTTTCAGGTGAAAAATATCCGCCGGGCATCTGGACCCTTGTGGACGGAGTTCACCTGTTTGATGCCTTTAGCCCTTCCGGGGAGACCACCAATCAGTTTGAGTACGGAGACCAGATTGCGTGGGCCCACGGATCGCACACAATTCGCGCGGGAATCGACTATCAGCGGGTGCAGTACAATGTCACCGCAGGAGCGGCTCGTGGCTTTCTTTTGATGGGCAGTTTCGGTGATTTTCTTGTCGGCGGCCCCGGCAACATCTATCTAAACCTGAGCAATCTGGGAAACGCAGCAAACGGAGAGCAACTGCATAGCTATCGCGTGAATAATGCTTCCGCGTTCGTCCAGGACGACTGGAAGGTGAATTCCCGTTTGACTCTGAACCTCGGGTTGCGCTGGGAGTTCGATGGAAACCTGCATGACAAGTACGGCAACCTTACGAACATCTGGCCCAGCCTGCTCGCGTCTGTGCCGGTTCCGTCCTCGCCGACGGGATCGCCGGACAACTACGTCGGCTACGTCGTGCCGAATAACTACACTACTCGCTACGGCAATCCGACGCTACCGGGCGGAGTCCTGAAGACCGGCATCGGCTACTCTCTTGCAAACCATCCACCGTATTCGAATTTTGCGCCGCGCTTCGGATTTGCGTGGCAGCCTCCGCATACGTCCAACTTAGTGCTCCGTGGCGGTTTCGGCATTTTCTACGACCGCGTCTGGTACGATGCTTTCGTCCACGGGTTCCAGGGGAACTCTCCGTACGGAGCGTCGCTCAACTACGGGCCCGGAAACTCCTTTACGCTGCAAAATCCGTTTCCGCCAGCTCCCTTGGAAACTTTCCTCCAGCGTTATAGCAGCCTGACCTGCGCTCCGGACGGAACAGCCTGCTCCGGGACCAGCTCGAATCTGAACACAAACTTCCTTAGCTCGACCATTCACACTCCGCTGGTGCAGCAGTACAACTTCGAAGTGCAATATGAATTCGCGCCCTCATGGGTGCTCCAGGTGGGCTACGTCGGATCGAGCGGCATCAATCTGATGGATGTCTATCGCAACTACAACACGGCACAACTGGCGACGCCGACGAACCCGATCAACGGGCAGACCGCCAACACGCTGGCGAACGTCGCCCTCCGAGTGCCGTATCTCGGATATCAGCCGTCCGGATTGCAGGGTACCGACTTCGTGGGCAAATCCAATTACAACAGCCTACAGGTCACGCTGCGAAAGCAGTTCTCTCACGGCTTGACGATGCAGGCCGCCTATACATGGAGCAAGTCGCTGAGCGACTTGGTCCCCGACGCTGCCACCGGAGGATATCTTGGGGCAAACAGCAACAACCCGCAGGATCTCCGCCAGCAGTACGGCCCCTCATTCTTCAATCGGCCGCAGCGTCTGGTCGTGAACTATCAGTACGATCTCCCAACGCATCAGCGTCCGGGTCTAACTGGAAAATTGATCAACGGCTGGAGCATCTCGGGAGTTACCATCGCTCAGGACGGCAACCCTCTCACGCTCACCGATGCCACTGCCGGCTCGATCTACGGGATTCCCAACGCCAGAGCCGAGTTGTGTCCAGGTGTTCCGATCAAGACCGGAGGATCGATTCAATCACACCTGAGCGACTATTTGAATCCCAACGCCCTCTGTGCGCCGCCCACCGGCGGGATTTATGGTAATGGCACCGGTTTCGGTGATTCTGGCGTCGGCCTCGTTCTGGGACCGGGCCAGTTTAACTGGGACATCGCGCTCATCAAGCAGACAAAGATATCGGAAGGCCAATCCCTGCTGTTTCGTGCGGAGTTCTATAATGCCTTCAATCACACTCAGTTTGCGAACCCGGCTACCGCGAAAGGCGGGAATTACGGAAGCATAACAAGCACGAGCGTAAATCCCAGGCTCATTCAGTTCGCTTTGAAGTATATGTTCTAGCGGTCGATGTTCTCGCCCGACGGCCCGCGGCCTTGCGGACCGTCGGGTTCCGTATCGGGGCTGATGCAAGCCGCATTTCGGTGTGTCGCCCTCCACAGGCATACCAAAGCTACGGGAGGTCAGCAAACTGTGACGACGCGATTCCCCGAGATGATGGATTACAACGGCTTCAACGCCCCGTCGCGAGTCGAGTGCGATGTCTTCGATCTTGTCGTAGAGGGAAATCTTCCGCCTGAAATTAACGGTTCGTGGTACCGGTCCACACCCGATCCGCAATATCCTCCCAGGCTTGGACAGGACACTTACATCAGCGGAGATGGCATGATCAGTGTCTTCCGCTTCGAAAATGGCCACGTAGACTTTCGAGCGCGCTACGTGATGACGGATCGGCTGAAAGCAGATCGCGCCGCGCGCCACGGCCTGTTCGGGCTGTACCGCAATCCTTACACGGATGACCCGAGCGTGCGTGGCATCAACCGCTGTGCCAACAATACGACACCCATCTTTCACGCCGGCAAGCTTTTCGCCCTTAAAGAAGATGGTCTTGCGATGGAACTGCACCCGGAAACGCTGGAAACCATCGGAGTCTGGGACTACCAGGGGAAACTCAAAACCAGGACGATGACCGCACATCCTCGGCCAGACCCGGAAACCGGCGAGCTCCACTTTTTTGGCTACGAAGCAGCCGGTCTTGGCACCCCGGATGTAGCCTATTGCGTGGCCGACCAAGAGGGCCATCTCGTCCGTGAGGACTGGTTCAAAGTACCGTATGTCTCCCTGATGCACGATTTCGCGGTGACCAGGGAGCACGTCATCTTCCCGGTGTTTCCCACGGTCGCGGACCTGGATCGCATCAAGGCGGGCGGGGCTCACTGGGTTTGGGAGCCTGATAAGGACACCTACGTCGGCATCATGCCTCGCGACGGCTCTATCGATCAGATGCGGTGGTTCCGGCGGCCGGCGTCCTCTGCGTTCCACATTTTCAACGCATACACCGAGGGCAAGTACGTCCATGTAGATCTCAGTTTGGGGAAAATGCCGCCGTTCCCGTTCATACAGGAAGCTTCGCACGTGGCGCCGAACCCTGAAAATATGAGCTCGAAGGTCGTCCGCTGGACGTTCGATACGTCAAAGCCAGGCGAAAAGTTCGAAGAATACGATCTTGGCCCCGGCGGAGATCTTCCTCGGGTGGCCGCCAAAGACGGAATGGCGGATTACTCCGTTGGATACTACGAGCGCGTCGACCTGGAAAACGGCCCGCCGCTCATTGCCGGGCCAGTCGGCGTTGGCTTCAATACTCTTACGCGCCTTGAGATGAAGAGCGGTAGGCACCAATCAATGCATCTTCAGGGTCCAACCACGCTGCAGGAGCCCGTTCATATCCCCTCGAAGATCCCCGGACACGAAGGGTATCTCGCGTTAGTTGTGGATCTTCACGCCGAAAATCTTTCCGACGTGCTGATTCTCGATGCCGAACACATCGACCGCGCACCGCTCGCGCGGATCAAGGTTCCCTTGCGCCTGCGCACTCAGGTGCATGGCAACTGGGTTCCAGCGGATCAAGTGGGTTAAACAGCGCCCCCGGGAAGCGATTCCCTGCGAGCGTTCCTATCGCTTCTTCCTTCGCGGCCGCGGCTCAGGGCTGGCCCGCATCGGCTGTTAATCGTCACCAGCCCTCTGAGCCAGGTAAAGTCCCCTTACGCTCATACGAACTCTCACCCCAATCGCGTGACGCAGTTGCTGGTGGCCGTCCTCGCGGGTCTGCAAGTACCCTTCCTTTGCGGCGAGACGCACGAACTAGGCGAAGAACTCGCCGGCTCGTATCTGTATTAGTTTTATCTGTACCACTGGCTGGAATCGAACAACTACGACTAGTTTCTGACGGACAACGACATCTAAGATGACTGGACAGTGGTATGCGCTGACCAGATTTCACGTCCTGACGGAATCTTTGCGTAGCACACCCGGGTAAGTGGTTGAAAAGAATGGTCGGGGCGAGTGGATTTGAACCACCGGCCTCCTGCTCCCGAACCAGATTCCAGCGCCTATTGAAATCCATTGAAATTCGCGGGTTCCAAGTGATTCCTGTTGAAAGCGTTGCGACGCTCGTGCGGGAACTTGCGGAACCCCGTCGAACTTTGAGGCCCTGGCAGCTACGATTTATCTACACTTGCGTTTTCTCTTCTTGTACGGTAATATTCCGTACATAAAGATTCTCCGACGGAGATGGCATGGGACTCGCACTAAATAAAAGCCACAGGCAGGTTCGGAAAATCGAGCGTATCGAAGCGCGGCTTAATCCGGACCAGAAGCAACGGATAGAACATGCCGCTGGCCTGAAGGGTACTTCAATTTCGGATTTTATGGTGTCCAGTGCCGAGGAGGCTGCGGTACGAGCCATCGAAGAGCACGAGGTATGGACCTTGTCGCGCCGGGACCGCGAGGTGTTTGTCCGGGCGCTCCTGCGTCCCCCGGCTCCGAGCCGACGCATGAAGGCGGCGCTCAAGCGTTATAGACGCCGAGTGTTCGCTTCGTGAATCCGGACCGGGGCGAGGTCCGCTATCGCCTCGAGCCACTCGGGAAAGAGCATGACCGGGCCTCGTTTTCGTGCGGCGTAGAGGCGTTAGATCGCTACCTGCAAAAGCAAGCCGGCCAGGACCTGGCCAAGAGGGTGGCAGCCACCTTCGTGATCACGCCCGATGGCAAGGTCATTGCCGGGTTTTATACCCTATCCGCCCACGCGGTGAATCTGGCAGACCTGCCTGCGAATATTGCAAAAAGGCTTCCACGGTATCCCCATTTACCTGCAACGCTCTTAGG
>Ga0210077_1000697_pt1 | contig 11278 bp, 9 predicted proteins | sample RushMan_CattailN_5_FD_185556 | JGI IMG/M metagenome (GOLD analysis project Ga0210077, IMG submission 185556) | Wetland microbial communities from San Francisco Bay, California, USA, that impact long-term carbon sequestration -... | ecosystem: Environmental > Aquatic > Marine > Wetlands ... | reverse complement strand
CCGTTCAAACATCCCCCCTTGGCTCCGGCAATGCTAGGCTGGGGTTTGAGCCAAGTCAATTGTCCGAAAGTACTTGCCGTTTAACGGCCGAGCCCTCTATCGAGATGGATGCGAGTCCGGGCGATCCTGGTTTGCGTCCGGATGCGCCCCCCGCAGCGCGAGGCGCGCGGGCATCATTCGGGTCGGCGGCAGATTTCGGCGGCCGAAGCGAAATGCCCGCTTTACACGCCCCGCGAGCCATGTTAATTTGTGGTCCCGTAACCGCCGATCCGGAAGCGCCAGGCGGAAGGGCCATCGATCATAGTCCCTCCCAACGTTACTGTCTCGGAATACCACTCTATCAAGATTAGACCGAAGCATCTCCCGCGCACACGCGCAGGGAGAGCAGACCAAGCGAGGGGCTGGTGCTAAAACTTCGTAAAGTCGAGCTGTTCGGGTTTAAGTCGTTCTGCGAGAAGACTCCCATCACGTTCAGCGGCAGCGGGATCACCTGCATCGTCGGGCCGAACGGGTGCGGGAAATCCAACGTAGTCGATGCCGTCACCTGGGTGCTGGGCGAGCAGAGCCACAAGATGCTGCGCGCCGAGCGCATGTCGGACTGCATCTTTAACGGCACGGCGAAGCGGCCGCCGCTGGGAATGGCGGAAGTGGCCCTTTCGCTGGTTGACACCGAGCTTTCCGAAGCAGTGGCCAAAGTCATTGACGGGCAGCAGGATGCGCCGGCAGCTTCGAGCGAGACGGACGGATTCGCGGCCGCGGAATCGCAGGCGGATGGATTTGCGGCGGCCGACCCGGCTGAAGCGGCGGCCGAAGCGGTTTGGCCCGAAGGCGAAAGTCCGGCTGCGGATGCCGCGGGCTCGAAACGCAAAGGGCGGAAGCGCGGCGAATCGAAGCCGTCGATTCATTCGCGGCCGGGCGAGGTGGTGGTAGGCCGGCGTCTATACCGCTCCGGGCAGAGCGAATATCTGATCAACGGGCGCGTAGCGCGCCTGCGTGACGTGCAGGAACTTTTCATGGGCGTCGGCCTGGGCCCGGACAGCTACGCGATCATCGAGCAGGGCCGCATCGGGCAGGTGCTCAATTCCAAGCCCATGGACCGGCGCGCCATCATCGAAGAGGCCGCCGGCATCACGATGTACAAGACCAAGCGGCGGCTGGCGGAAGCAAAGCTGGAAGCTTCGAAGATCAACCTTTCGCGCGTGAACGACATTCTGGTGGAAGTGGAGAAGCAGGTCGCGTCGCTGAAGCGGCAGGCATCGAAGGCGCGGCGTTACGCGGAAATTCGCGACCAGATGCGCGGGCTTTTGCGCGTGGTGCTGTCCAGCAAGGCCGAGCATCTGGATATCGAAGCGGCGCGGCTGGAAAACCTGCTGCGCGAAATGGATGCGACCGAGGCGCGCGAGGCGCAAGCGGTGCAGGAAATGTCCGACGAGCAGGAGCGGCTGAGCTCGCGCACCTACGAGCTGGAAGGCGAACTCCGGCAGACGCACAACCAACTGGGGCAGACATCGCTGGACCTGGACCGGGCGGAAAACCGCATCACCTTTAACCGCGAGCAGACGGCGCAGCTCGATTTGCGGATCCATACGCTTGGGGAGGAAATCGAACAGGCGGCAAAACAGTCGGCGGAACTGGCCGCGCGCATCGGCGCGCAGCGAGATTCCGTGGCGGCGCTTCGCAATCAGGGCGCGCGGCTCGAAGCGGCGCTGCGGGAATCCTCGGAGCGCGTCTCGGCCAGCGTGGCCGGACAATCGGAACTCGAGGCACAGATCGCGGAACTGCGCCAGCTCGCGGCGCGGCTGGTAGAGCAGTCGGCGCGGGCGCAAGCGGAATCGCTGCAGGCGGAAGAAGCCGCCGCGCGCCATACGGCCGCGGAAGCGCAGCGGTCCGAAGCACTGCAGGCGATCGAGGAAGAGTGTGCGGCGCTGGAAGCGCGCGCCGCGGGCTCCGAGGCGGCGTTCGTTGAAGCGGAAAACCAATCGCGGCAATTGGCTGCCGCGGTTCGCGAGGCGCAGTCGCGCATCGGCACGCTGCGCCAAACGCAGAAAGACACCGGCGCGGAGCTGGAGCGCACGCGCCAGGAGCTTTCCGGCGAACGCGCGCGGCAGGCCTCGCTCGAGCGGATCTTGAGCGAACGCACCTACACGGCGGACGCTGTGCAGAAACTCTTCGGCTCCAACGGCAGCGGGACAAACGATGGCGCCTCCGGCAGAGATTTCCGGGCCGTTGGCTTGCTGGCCGATTACGCGGAGGTACAGGAGCAATACGAAGGCGCCGTCGAACAGTTCCTGCGCGAAGAGCTGGAATACGTGGTGGTGGAAACGTTCGACCATGCGCGCGCCGGCGTGGCCCTGCTGCGCGAAGAAATGGGCGGGCGCGCTACGTTCTTCGTCGATTCGCTGAACAAATTGAACATCGAAATGCCGGAGGCGGATGCGGAACTGCCGCGGGCCGAAGGCGTGCTGGCGCGGCTGGACCGGCTGGTGGAATTCCGCGATCCGCTGGGCCCGGCGACGAAATATTTCCTCACCAAATTGCGGACCGCGTACGTGGTGGAATCACCCGAAGTGGCGGAACGCATGGCGCGCGAGAATCCGCACAGCTATTTTCTGACTCCGGACGGCACCTGCTATCACGGCCGCATGGTTTCCGGCGGACGCAAAGGCGAAGCGGGACCTTTGGCGCTGAAGCGCGAGCTGCGCCACCACGAATCGGAAGTGGCGCGCCTCGAAGCCGTCGTGCGGGAACAAGAGGCCGCCCTCGCGGCGATCGGGCAGGAAATCACCGCGGCCGAATCGCAGCTTTCGCTGGCTACCGCGCAGCATCTGGAAGCGGAAAAAGCGCTGGTCGCCGCCGCGCATCAGCGCGATCAGGCCCGCAGCGAATTTTCGCGCACCAGCCAGCAGCTGACGGCAGGACGCGAAGAGATCAACCGGCTTCGCGCGGACGCCGAAGCGGCGCGCCAACGCGCGGAGCGGTCGCGCGCCGAACATGCTACAGCGTTGCGCTCGCGATCGGAAGCCGAAGCGGAAGCGGCGGGCGCGGCGGAAAGACTCGCGGCCATGCGCCGCGACCTGCAATCGCTGCAGGAGCGCGTGGTGGGCGGGCGCGAGGAACTCGCGACCATGTCCGAGCGGCTGGCCACCGCCGAAGCCGCCGAACAGCGGCTCGCGGACGAAATGGCCGGCGCCAATTCGCGCGTGGAATCGCTGCGCGAGCAGCATTCGAGCCTAGTTCTCCAAAAGGCGGAAATCGAATCGTCGTGCGAACAGCTCGCGCGCCAGGCGGAAGACCTGCGCAACGAAAAGGTTCGCCTGGAAGAGCGCAAAGCCAGCCTGGAAACGGAATGGGACACGGCCCGGACGCGCGCCGGACAGATCGAGGAAACGCTGCGCGGACGCCGGCAGTCGCTCGACGAACTGCGCGCGGAGCGCAGCCATCGCCAGGTGGAAAAGGCGCGCAACGACGCGGACCGCGATTACCTGCGGCAGACGTGCGTGGCCGAGCTGAACTCGCAGCCGGAAGAGCTCCTGGTGGAACAGCAGCAGATGCTGGTGGGCGAGGATCTGGTGGCCGCTGAGACCAGCTACAACGAAATGAAAGCGCGCGTGGAAGCGATGGGCCCGGTGAACATGATGGCGCTCGAGGAGTTCCGCGAGAGCGAAGAGCGCGAAAGCTTCCTGCGGCGCGAGCGGGACGACCTTGTGCAGTCGATCCAGAACACGCAGCTTACGATCAACGAACTCGACCAGGTGTCGCGGTTGAAATTCGAAGAGGCGTTCCAGGTGATCAACGCGAATTTCGCCACCGCATTCCAGACGCTCTTCGGCGGCGGCCACGGCGAAATGCGGCTCAGCGAAGCGGACAGCTCCGGCGAGGCGGGCATCGACATCGTGGCGCAGCCGCCGGGCAAGCGGTTGCAAAACGTGCTGCTGCTTTCCGGAGGCGAAAAAGCTCTTACCGCTCTTTCACTGCTGATCGCGGTGTTCAAATATCAGCCCAGCCCGTTCTGCATACTCGACGAAGTGGACGCGCCGCTCGACGAGGCCAACGTGGGCCGCTTCAACAAGATGCTGGCGGACATGTGCGCGCAGACGCAGTTCATCGTGGTGACGCACAACCGGCGCACGATGGAGATGGGATCGGTGCTGTACGGCGTGACGATGCAGGAACCGGGCGTCTCCAAGCTGGTTTCGGTAAAATGGGAAGAGCCGGACGCGGCGGCCGCCGAGCCCCCCGCGGCGAACGCAGCAAGCAACGCGGCATAATTTCCCCGCGACGAAATCAATTCGTAGTCCGCAAACCGCCGGGGCCGCGCGTGCGGACGGGCGCTCATCTGCGCAAAATCCGATTCATCGCATCGGCGCTTTAGCGGTTGACACGCAGTCTCTCTGCGCTAGAATACCGCCCTTCCACAAACGAGGAATAAAACCATTGTCTTCTCCGCAAATGAATGCCGTCGTTTCAGAAACGAATTTTCCAGGACTTAAGCTTCGAGGCCGCGGCAAGGTTCGCGACATCTACGAGGTGGGCGACAAGCTTCTGATCGTCGCCACGGACCGGCTTTCGGCTTTCGACGCGGTGCTGCCGACGCCGATCCCGGACAAGGGCCGCGTACTGACGCAGATTTCCGTTTTCTGGTTCGAGAAACTGGCGGACGTGGTGCCGCATCACGTGATTACCGCGAAAGACTTCACCGGCGAGCTGGCACCGTACGCGGAATCTCTCAAGGGCCGCGCCATGCTGGTGCGCCGCACCGAACCCGCGCCGATTGAATGCGTGGTCCGCGGATACATCACCGGATCGGGCTGGAAGGACTACCAGAAGACCGGAAAGATTTGCGGCATCCCCTTGCCCGCCGGCCTGCGCGAGTCGGACCGCCTGCCCGAGCCGATCTTCACCCCGTCTACGAAAGCCACGACCGGACACGACGAAAACATTTCGTTCGACGAGACCGTGGCGCGCGTGGGCCGCAAGCTAGCGGAGCGGCTTCGCGACACAAGCCTAGAAATTTACAAGCGAGCAGTGGAGCACGCCGCGGCCCGCGGCATCATCATCGCGGACACGAAATTCGAATTCGGCCTCGACGGCGACCAGCTGATCTGGATCGACGAAGCGCTCACGCCGGATTCTTCGCGCTTCTGGCCCGCCGACCAATACGCGCCGGGGCGCTCGCAGCCTTCATTCGACAAGCAGTACGTCCGCGACTATCTGGAGAAAATCGGATGGAACAAGCAGCCTCCCGCTCCGGCTCTGCCGCCCGACGTGGTGGCGGCGACGACGGCCAAGTACAGGGAGGCGTACGAACGCATCACCGGCCACGCACTCGACTGAACGGAAACGCGTCACTTTAGCGGGCGCACCCGCGGAGCGTGCACACGTGAAAGAGCAATTGGAATCCCTGGTCGGAATGATGGTGGAACGCGGGATCTTACTCGAAGAGGCTGTGACGGAATTCGAGAAGAAGTTCATCAGGCGCGTGCTGGAACGCTCCAACGGCAACCAGTGCCGGGCCGCAAAAGTCCTGGGCATTCACCGCAACACACTGAGCCGCAAGATCAACGAGTACCACCTCGACCGCTCCAACCGGCGGCGCTGAACGCGGAATTCCAGCCCCAGCCTTTCGAATCACGGCTTCCCCAAAAAAAGCAGCCGGTTCTTTGCAGAATCGGCTGCTTCCTTGCGAAACTTCGACTGCCAAGACGGCCCGGCGCTAGCGGCGGCCGCGCTTGGCGGGCGTTGCTTTGGGAATGATGGTGGGGTCCACTTTTACCTGATCCCAATGGAGCAGGAAGGGCGAGGGATCGTAGCTGACCAAGGTGCCCGAAAAGCGGACGCCGTCGTCCTTCTTCAAGCGCAGCACTTCCGGCTGCGGAGTGATTTGCGGAGTCTGCGTGGCGCCAGTGGCAGGGGCAGTGACGGCGCCCGCGGGCGGCGGCGCCGTCCACACTTTCACGTCCATGTTGGCGGTGGTCGCCGCCTGCATTTCGGCCGCGGTGGCGCCGCTATAAACCATGAAATCGACGTGGTCCGGCGACTTCTGTACGTCGATAATTTTGCCGACGACTTCCGGAAATTCCGCGCCGCAAATGGCCAGCCAGGTCTGCGTAGCAGTGTCTCCGCCGCCGCTCAGCGAGGTAAGCACAGTAATGATGTTGCTCGACTGGCGAATCTTGTTCAGATCGTCGGCGCTGGGAAGACTCCAAGTGGTGGGCCGCTGCGGTGAATTGGCGGCGAGCTGCAGCAGGTTGTTCAGCTGCGGGTCCACTTGCGGCACGCAGCCGGGCTGTTCGTAAGCCAGCATCGCGCGGCGCAGATAACTCTTCACCTTTTCCGAATCGGGAACCTTCAGGTCCACCGCGCGGGCGAGGGCCCAGAAACCGTCGAGCGACTGCGCGGGAGTAAGCGCCAGATACGCCAGGCCCAGGCGGTACTCGGAGACGGCGTCGTTGGGATCGTTTTGGAGCGCGGAATTGAACGCCTGCACAGCGTCGGTGTTGTCTTTCAACTGCAGGTCCGCATATCCGGCAGCCGCGTAGAAAACGTTGAGGTACTTTTTGTATTGGGCGTCGGTGAGCTTGGAGCCGGGAGCAGCCTTGTACTGCTCCAGCAGCTTCGCGCCCTGCAAGGAAGCGTCGCGCTGCTTGGTCAGCTGATCCTGCAAATCCGGGCTCTGCGCGTTGTAAGCGTAGGGGAAGAGCTGCACGCGAGCCTGAATGGCCTGCACGCGGCGCGCTAGATCGGCTTTGTCGCCGAGCGCGACGAGCTTGTCGGCGTACACGATCGAATTCTTGTAGTCCTTCATCTGATAGTACGTCTGATAATAGATCTCGTCGACGTACTGCATCAGCGTGGAATTCGGGAAGGCCTTGACGAAACTGTCCAGGCACTTGACCTTGCTCGTAGGGTCCTTCTCCGACTGGCAGGAGGTGAACTGGTTGTACTCCGGCATGGTGTACGAAGGCTTCTTAGCCTGCTGGGCTCCTTGCGCAGCGCCCCCCCACACCAAAAGAGGTACCACGCTAAGAGTAGCAACCGCGACGACGATTCGATTGAGATACTTTCGCATGGTCAGTTCCGCGCCTCCTGGGCTACTTGTTGTTCGGGTGGCCGATCGCTGTCGGGCCCACTACCTGGTAGGATGCCACATTCAACGATTTTAGATAAATCGTCGGGATTATAGGGAAACCTCCCGAGCCGTGCAAGTCTGAATGCGTGAACGCGTTACGCCGCCATCGGCAGCGTTTCTTGACGCTACCCCTGAATGGTGAGATGGTGCATAGGCCCGATGCGTCACCCGGCACACATTCATGGCTACGGAAAAACCGCTCGAAGGCAAAATCGCTCTCGTCACCGGAGCCAGCCGTGGCATCGGGCTGGCGATTGCGCGGCGGCTGGCGTTGATGGGCGCGCGCGTAAGTCTCTGCGGGCGCGACGCCAAACGGCTTGAATCCGCCGCAAACGACTGCAAGCGGGCCGGCTCTGAAACCGTCGCAATTCCCGCCGATATAACTCGCGCGGACGAAATCGCCAAGCTCATCGAAACCACGGAGCGCGCGCTGGGTCCAATCGAGATTCTCATCAACAACGCCGGAATCGGCTACTTCGCCCCGGTGCAAGACGCCGATACGTCGCAATGGGACGATGTGTTAGCCACCAATTTGAAGGCCGTGTTCCTGCTGAGCCACGCCGTTGCGCCGGGGATGATCCGCATGGGCCGCGGGCATATTGTGAATATAGGGTCCCTGGCTGGGAAAAACGTCTTTGCGGGCGGCGCCGTCTATTGCGCGTCCAAGTGGGGCCTGCTGGGCCTGACCGGTTGCATGGCCGAGGACTTGCGCGCGCACGGCATTCGCGTCAGCGCCGTTTGCCCCGGATCGGTGGCCACGGATTTCTCGCCACATGCCGGGCGCGACACCAGCAAGATGCTGCAACCGGACGACGTGGCCCACACCGTCGCCGCAATCCTCACCCAGGCGCCGCAAAGCTTTATCAGCGAAGTGCTGATGAGGCCCGCCCAGAAGCCTTAGAGCGGCCGCCGAATCCTTTCCCCTCCTTCGGCATCCAACCGCTTACAACGGTAGAAAGCAGAGACCAAGGGAGCAGTCCCATGATGATCATCCGCCTGGCGGCCGAGCGTGGCCGCAGCAAAGTGGCGTGGCTCGACTCGCGATTCACGTTTTCCTTCGATCAGTACTACGATCCGGAACACATGCAATTCCGTTCGCTGCGCGTGATCAACGAGGACGTAGTCGCTCCGTCGCAAGGCTTTCCCATGCATCCGCACCGCGACATGGAAATTCTCACCTGGATTTTGGAAGGCGCGCTGGAGCATCGCGACAGCAGCGGCGGGCACGGCGTGATCCGTCCCGGGGAGCTGCAGCACATGACCGCCGGCCGCGGCGTGATGCACAGCGAATTCAATCCGTCGCCGAAAGATCCGGTGCACCTGCTGCAGATCTGGATTCTGCCGGAGCGCAATGGCCTCGATCCGGGATACGAGCAGCTGGCGTTTTCGGATGCGGATCTCGGCAACACGTTCGGGCTCGTGGCCGGACCGAAAGCGCCGATCACCATCCGGCAGGACGCAAATCTGCACATCGCGCGGCTCGATCGCGGGAAAGAAGCGGCGTTGCCGATTGCCCGCGGCCGGCATGCGTGGGTGCAAGTCGCGCGCGGCGCGGTGCAACTGAATGGGCAGGCACTGGCGGCCGGCGACGGGGCCGCGCTATCGGATGAATCGGAAATTCGCGCCGGGGCCACGGAGCCCGCGGAAATTCTGGCGTTCGATCTGGCGTGAGACTCTTCGCATTGGGCTTCGCCGCGAGCAGCTGATGTGCCGCGCGATTGCCGCGCACCCGCTACACCGGCATGGCCCTCGACGCCCGGTTCGCCTTTAGTCCATAATGGCCGCTCTGAAAATCCAAGGAGGATCCTGATTGATGGCTGACCGCAAGAATCCCGCTCCGACCGCTACGCCAATTCACGAAATTCTCACGCACCGCTGGAGTCCGCGCACTTTCGACGCGCGGCCGGTCGAGCCAGAAAAATTGCGCGCGCTTTTTGAGGCCGCGCGCTGGGCGGCGTCATCCTACAACGCGCAGCCGTGGTATTTCATCGTCGCCTCAAAGGACGATCCGGCCAACTTCAAGCGCGTGCTGGATTGCCTGGTGGAGTTCAATCAGGGCTGGGCCAAGGCTGCGCCGGTGCTGGTTCTCAGCGTGGCCGGGCTGAAGTTCCCGCATAATGGACAAGACAACCGCCATTGGTTCCATGACGTGGGCCAGGCTGCGGCGACGATGGCACTGCAGGCTACCGCCATGGGTTTGCAGATGCATCAAATGGCGGGCATTCTGCCGGACAAGGCCCGGGAAGTATTTCACATTCCCGAAGGATTCGAGGCCGTGGCGGGAATCGCGCTCGGCTACCCCGGCGACCCGGCCGCGCTTCCGGAGCAGCTGCGGCAGCGCGAAGTGGCGCCGCGCGAGCGCAAGCCGGCTTCCTCGTTCGTGTTTACCGGAGAATGGGGCAAGACTTCGCCGATCGTCGCGAAATAGGGCTTGCGGCGGAAGCGCCGCGCACAGATTACCGAACGAGCTATCAGCCTGGGTTGCTACTTAATCTGTTTCGGAAATGGCGTGAAGCCGCATAGACCGGTCGCGGCTCCGTTTTCTTTTTTGTCGATTGCTTTCTGCCCCGCACCTTGTTATTTTCCCCCGCTGTGAGCTTGTGATAACTTCATCCAAAAAGGGGGGACCGGGGGTGGCTCAGCAATCAACGAAGCATTTCGGACGATCTATTGTCATCGCGCTCGCTTCGGTGTCGTTCGTTTCTATCACTGCCGCTCAAACTTTCAAGCGCCCGGCGCCCACCGCTGCGGACTGGGCTGCGGTCGCCAAATTGCCCGACTTCACTGGCGTCTGGGAAGTGCCGCTAGGGGGGGAAGGACACTCGCTGGTTGTGCAACCTGGGGCGGCTAAACAGAATCCGCGGAAAGCGAGCTCGTCTCACTTCTCCCCCGCCTCTTTCCCGACGCAGCAACCCGTTCCTCTCACGCCCGCATGGGCCGCCAAAGTGAAAGATTTGAAGGCGCACGCTGCGGAGGACAATCCTCAGGCGAATTGCCTGCCGAACGGCATGCCGGCAATCATGGGTATGCCCTATCCGTATGAGTTCTTAGTTACTCCCGGCCAGGTGACGATCATTGGCGAGGCCTATAGGATGGTTCGTCATATATACACGGATGGACGCCCGCTTCCCAAAGACCCCGATCCGACTTTTTGGGGCACGTCGGTCGGTCATTGGGAAGGCAAGACGCTGGTAGCCGAGTCCGTGGGCTTCGTTCCGCAAACGCATATCGCACCGAACGTCCCGCACAGTGACCAGATGAAAATCATCGAACGCTTTCGGCTTGTCGATCCCAATACCATGAGTGTCGAGACGACGGTTATTGATCCCGTGGCTTTGACGCATCCGTACACGACGACCCGCATCTTGAAGCGTCATCGGGATTGGACGATCGATGAATATATCTGCGAGCAGAACAACCGTAACTCCGTGACCAACAGCGGCAAAGCGGAAGTGGATACCATCCCTCCCCCTCCGAGTGGCCCGGACCCAAATTTCAAGTAGGATTAGCAGATTTCATTTAATACCCGGAGACCCTTGATGAAGCAAATGAAGGCGAACTTAAAACAAGCGGCGTTGTTTTTAATCCTGCTGGCGGCACTGATGGTCACAGCGGGTACGGCAACCGCGCATCACGGATTTGCCGATTACGACATGACTCGCCACGAAACTGTGGTGGGGAAGGTGAGAGCTTTCCAGTGGACGAACCCTCATACGTGGCTTTGGCTCGATGTGCCCGATGGCAAAGGAGGCGTGACCCTCTATGCCTTTGAAGGAATGAGCCCAAACTACTTGGGTCGCCGCGGATGGACGAGACACTCGCTGAAACCAGGCGACAAGATCACCGTCACCTTCTTCCCGTTCAAGGATTCCAAGAAAAAGGGCGGGACCCTCGCCAACGCAAAGAAGCAGGACGGTGAAGTGCTAAACAACTTTGTGCCAGCCAACGCGAGGTAAGCCTGCCGGGTGATGATCGTGCGTCCGCCGTCATAGCTTGAGGCCAGTCTCCCGGAGTATGGCCTCGCGCTTCGACGGCGTCGCTCCCGAGCGTTGCTGGCAATAGGTCACCCAACGGTGGTGGCCGTCCCGGAAAGAGATCATGCCGTGGGGCAGATAGGCTGAAAAACCCCAGCAAGTGCTACATCGGCGG
>Ga0210077_1000696_pt1 | contig 11284 bp, 11 predicted proteins | sample RushMan_CattailN_5_FD_185556 | JGI IMG/M metagenome (GOLD analysis project Ga0210077, IMG submission 185556) | Wetland microbial communities from San Francisco Bay, California, USA, that impact long-term carbon sequestration -... | ecosystem: Environmental > Aquatic > Marine > Wetlands ... | reverse complement strand
GTTTGACGCCCTGTATGAAGCGATGCCTGACCTGCAGGGTGCAGCCCTGATCCGCGAGGTGCACGTGTACGGGCAGTCACTGCCGGTCGGAGCCGAACAGGAAGGCGCCGCCCAGCACATCGGGTTGGGCACCAGTCTGCTGGAACAGGCTGCAAATATCTCCCTTGAGCATGGATTTTCACGCCTGGCAGTAATCTCTGCCATCGGCACACGCCGTTATTACCAGTCACGCGGCTTTGAGCGTGGAGCACTTTTCCAGGTAAAGAAGCTGCGCTAGAATAGCGGGAATACCGCCATTATGTTCTCTTTTGCGAGACAGACCAAATTTCAATTTTGAGCGCTGCACCCCGCTGAGTTTTACAACCAACGGGATGCAACAACTTACAGCAAGGAAAAAGGATGGATCAGCTATCATCGTCGCAACAGATCGCAGCAATCCGCAAGAAAAGGCTGGTTATTTATCTTGCGGCAGTCTTCCTTTACTGGATGTCGCTCTACCTGTACGCATCCACACTGCCAGTGTATGTCGAAGGCAAGACAGGCGACCTGGCCCTGGTGGGGACGGTACTGGCGATGTATGGTTTGTGGCAGATGCTGGTGCGTCTTCCGGTTGGTATCGCAGCTGACTGGCTGGGTAAGCGCAAGCCCTTTATCATTGCAGGTTTGACCATGTCTCTCCTAAGCACTCTGCTGATGGGCTATGCGTTTGGATTTCCAATGCTGGCAGCAGGTCGCGCCGTCAGCGGGCTGGCAGCCGCCACCTGGGTGCCGCTGGTGGTGACCTTCAGCAGCCTGTTCCCACTTGAAGAGGCCGTACGCGCCACAGCTATACTTACCGTGGTTGGTTCGGCCAGCCGCATGCTCTCCACTGGCTTAACAGGCACGCTCAACGACCTGGGCGGCTACCCCCTGGCTTTCGTCCTGGCTGGCGCGGCCGCAGCCCTGGCTATCATCGTTATCCTGCCCGATCGTGAGAAGACTCACCCTCCAAAACGCCCCTCAACCAGGCTGGTCATGCAGACCATCTCGCGCGGTGACGTGCTTATCCCTTCGCTGCTGGCTGCGGTTGCGCAGTACGCTATATGGGCATCCACGTTTGGCTTCATCCCCATCCTTGCAGAGCATTTGGGCGCCAGCAACGTACTTCAGAGCATGCTGATGAGCGCCAATATTGCCATGGTCCTGGTGGGAAACCTCGCGACTACTGCGCTGGTCAGGCACATCGGTTCGCGCACCATGCTTTTCGCCAGCTTTTTTCTCCTCAGCGGCGGACTGCTGCTGGCTTCGCTGGCGCACAACCTGGGGATGCTGTTTGCTGCCCAGGTCTGCACCGGGATGGCAGCCGGTGTGGGCGGCCCCATCATGATGGGCAAAAGCATCGAAAAAGTGGAGGATGAACAGCGCACGACAGCCATGGGGCTGCACCAGTCGGTTTATGCCATCGGCATGTTCACCGGCCCGTCTTTCAGCGGCCTGCTGGCTAACTATTTTGGCATCCAGTCCATGTTTGCCGGGACAGCGGTCTTGTGCCTGGTGCTGGGTCTGGTCGGGCTGCGGCTGCTGAAGGCGTATTCAAAGCCCCTGCCTGCAGTCCAGGCAGATTGAGTGACACCTGGATTATTTTTCTCTTCGCAGGCAATATGCAGTTTTACGTTACATTCACCCGATTATTGATGGAACACAATTTTTGCTTTACAAAAAAGATACATTGACCTGATTATGATCTAATCGAGTCACAAATCTCAAATTAATAAATCAAGAAATATTGGCCAGTTATTTCTTCCAATATTGAACGACTTTTCCCCCACAACTCCTTCTGCTGAGGATAGATCCGTAGATAAGACAAAACTCACTGACAGGATTACGCCATCGGTTTATCCAGGCGCTCGGAGATCTCCACCAGATGTTCCCAATTATGCTCCAGCATGCGTCGCAGGCAGCGACGCGCCGTCCAGGTGACCTGTCCATGGGGGACCTGGCGTTCACGCTCTTCTGGAGTCATTGCCTCCAGGCGCTGATGGATGATGCTCCAAAGGGATTGGAGAGACTCTGCCAGCCCCTGCGGTCCATGCTGCACGGCTTTGAGCGCCTGCGGAAGCCCGGGCACCCTTCCCACCTGGTAGGTCAGGTAGCCACACTGCGCTCCGGCTGCGTGTTCGAGTATCTGGAAAATGGCACGACTGCCATCGCCCGGGTCAGCGGTCATCTGATCATCGCTCAGACCCTCTGCCATGTGCAGCAGTGCATCTTCTATCCACCCCAGGTGCTGCAGGTAAACGTGAAGTTCGTCTTCGCCAAGCTCCTTGAAATCCGGACCAAAGCCAGGCATGGGGTCGCCGTTTCCTATCCAACTGCCCTCCATGACGTGCTCGACAACATCAGTGGTAAAGGGTTCCACCGGGTTGACTGTGCCTCCATGAGCGTGCAAAAAGCGCAAAAACAGGTGGATCGCATCGGGGGTTGCCTCCAAGGCTGTCTCTGTAGTCGCCCCTCGCACCACGCAGCCCAACAGATCCAATACGTGTACCATTGTCCTGCGCTTGCGTGGTCCGGATTCAACATATAGAGCATATTCTTTCATGTTTTCAGTTCCTCCCTGTCCTTATCTCAATTGTCCTAAGTATAAATGAGTTTTTTCATTTCGAGTCAAAACATACCGAAACGGAATGGTTTTGGAGTCGTGATGGATTTTAGGTAGGCGACAGGGTGAATTCCTGACCCAGCAGAACAGGTTGTTGGGTGTAATTCCTCCATAGATATCCTTCACAAACTGGGATCACAGAATTCGTCCCTACTCGACCTCCCCAAATTCCACCAGATGAAATTGGGGGAGGGATGAGGGAGATAGGTTTACTGGATTATATTTGTGCTTAGCTGCGGTTTTGCGCCAAAACCGGCAATAGGTTCTACCTGCGGCTGGATGGATGACGAATGGTACGGGAATTTCAATGTAGAAACCGAGGGAGATTATGAGTTTCAGGTAATGCTTGATCCGATATTGACACTGAAATCTGATTTTGACGGAGATGATACCTTTGATTCTGCTCAAGAAAATGATCCATCCATATGGATAATCACTGTACAATGTATATAGGCCGGATTCCCAGCCTTGCTTATGCCTCTTTTCGATGCTTGGATTTACGAAGAGAACCGTCCACGAACAGAGCACGAATACACGAAAAAAAGCTTCCGGGATATACATGATGTTGGATGGAATAGGACAGGCGACTTCAAAATGATAATGGTTGCATCAACCAGAAGGATTCCTATGGAGCTACCCAAAATTTGTGTATTTGGGGACCATCCAACTCGGATTCACCAGCTTGAAAACCTCGAAACTGCCGTACTTCTATGAGCCCTCTCACCCTTGACGCCACCCACAACAATCTGACCTACCGTATCATCGGTGCAGCGATGGCCGTCCACAATCAGCTTGGGCCAGGTTACAAAGAGGAAGTATACGAAAAAGCTTTGCTCGTCGAGCTCAGCCAGCGCAATATCTCCGCTGTTTCACAATACCCGGCTCCGGTCGACTATGCAGGCGAACAAGTGGCATTATTTTACCTCGACTTGTTAGTCGAGGATCACGTCGTCGTGGAACTCAAAGCCTTCAGCCACCAGCTAACGAACGACGAACGCGCTCAGGTCATCAATTACCTGAAGGCAACCGGCGCTGAGGTAGGACTGCTCTTCAACTTTGGCCGACGAGCCTTGGAATACAAGCGTATCTTCCCTGGTCATTCTACCAATACTCCCGTCCAACGCATCGGACGCGACAACATTCTTAAAAAGTAATGGAATATCAGGCAGGTAGCTGTTATTCGTGTCTTCTTGAAAAGAATTCGTGGATGGTTCTTTACTTTTTTTGGTTTCCTACCCACTAAATTTCACCTGACTTGCTCACTTTTGCCATTTTCGAGAAATTTATCGAGTAGAAATCGAATTTTCAGGACACTAAGCGAGTTTTGTGCCTATCAGAACTTAATTCCTCTGAAAAGGCACAAATTATGCGAAATCAGTAAATTTCAGGTAACTAATTTGGGCAAGTCAGTTGCTAATACTCCCGTCCAACGCATCGGACGCGACAAATTTTTTAAAAAGGAAGGGAATGTCAGGAAGGCAGCCCGTTATTCGTGTATTCGTGAAAAGAATTCGTGGATGGTTATTTGTTATTTTTTTGTTTCTTACCCATTAAATTCCAGTAAGTGATTCTGCAAAAAAAGTTCAAAACCAATCGAGCTATCCTCTCCCTGCTCCACTTCATCCTATTGGCTGGCTGTACCTGTTCAAGCGTCGACTGACACATGAAATAAGTAGAGGAGTGAGTACGCAGGTGCGGTCTTTCGTCATCCGCCTTTATAATTTTTAAGTATTGGCAGTCTGGTTTTTCTCGACCTCTACTAGGAATTTCTCACGGTTGGCTGACCGTGAGACTTTGCCGCTGCTGGTCTTCACCAGCCAACCTTTTCCCACCAGGTGCACACGCTGTACGGCCACATCCGACCCATGGTTGATGCGTTCACGGATATCCTCGGCAATCCGCTCGCGTTCGACCTCATTTTCAATATCCACTTCAGCGACAATGACCACTTCCTCTGTACCCGCATCCACATCCTCGACGCCGAAGGCTGCCACTCGCCCCGGGTGCACACCCTCAGCCTGCATGGCCAGTTCTTCCAGGTCTTGCGGATAGATGTTCTTGCCCCCTACGATGATCAGGTCTTTCTTTCTCCCGGTGATATATACCTCCCCATCCGCCATGTAGCCGTAATCACCGGTCAGGTACCAGCCGTCCAGGAAAGCCTTGCGTGTCTCATCCGGGCGGCGGTAATATTCGCTCAGCATGCAGTCGCTGTACAGCGCAATCTCTCCAACCTTGCGCTCCGGCAGATCATCTCCTTCCGCTGACAGGATGCGCACTTTTGTGTTCGCAATCGGCCTCCCTGCGGATACCATCTTTACCGAAGGACGTCCGGGCGCAGCCGGCTCCGCTCGCATATGGGTTTGCAATTCTTGCCTGTCGATTTCATCCACGTTTGCGGCAGAACCCATTCCGCCCTGTGTTACGGCAAAGACATTCTCCGCCATGGCGTAGCAGGTCGCCAGGGCACTGGCCTTCAGGCCGTAGGGCGCAAAACACGCCAGGAATTGCTGGTGGCTGTCCCAGCGCATTGGCTCCGAGCAGTTGATCACTGCCCGCCAGGAGGAGAGGTCTACACCCTGCATATGGCGCGGGCGGATCTTTTGCGCGCAGAAATTATACGCGAAGTTCGGCAGCCAGGTGAGGGTGCCGCGGTACTGCGAGACAGCCTGCATAAGGCGGTAAGGGGCGCGCACCCAATCAAACGGAGACATGAGCACCAGCGGCACCCCCGTGAGGATGGGCACCAGGAACCCGGCGATCAGCCCCATGTCGTGGTACAGCGGAAGCCAGCTAACCACTACATCATTTTCTCTCAATTGGATGGCCAAAGAGTAGCTTTCCAACTGGTTCAACACTGCCCGGTGAGAAAGCGCCACGCCCTTCTGCAGACCGGTGGTGCCCGAGGAGTGCTGCAGCAGGACAATGTCATTTTCCGAGCGCTTCAATCCTTCCAGTCCAGAAAAATCTTCATCCACCTGTATCTGAGAGGTACTTTCGTTGATAACCGCACGCACCGAATCGCCGGTCTTCAAGGCAGCCCGTACCTCTGGCTCGAACTCCGCATAGGTCATGATGGCGGCGGGCTGGGTTATGCTGACCAGTGAGCTCAGTCCATCGCGGTAGCGCTCGGGCAGCAGTTTCTCTGTTAGGAACGGCATAATGGATGGGATCGCGCCGTGCAGGATAGCGCCGAAAAAGGAAAAGATCAGCTGGCTGCCGTGCTGAAGGATCAATACCACCACTTCATCCGGCTTTATGCCGTGGGCACTCAAGGTACCGGCGACAGCCAATGAACCCTGCACGAGCTCACCATAGGTGATCGTCCTGTCAGGCTCGCCTGACTTCATCAGGATGACGGCTGCCCTATCCAGGCAGGTTTCAGATTTCTCTTTAAGGATGTGTGCCAGGGTAGTCATGCTTCAGGATTGGCGCTGCCGGATTATTTCTGCAAGCTGACCGGTGGTATCGAATGTGGCTGCATTGAGTTCGGTGTCGTCGATTAGCACGCCAAAAGTATCTTCCACGAAAAGTGCCAGGTCAACCAGGCTGAAGGAATCGACCAGGCCGCTGGAAATGATGGCTTCCTCGCCGGCGAGAAACTTTTTGCTCCCCTTCAGTATTTTTGTGGTGATAAATTCATTGAGCCTGGTCACGATTTCATCTGTCACGCCTGTTCTCCTGGCTGTTGGTATGGTTTGATTGCTTTATTGTAATGGAAGTCCCTGACGCAGGCAATTCAAACGAATTGCCGAATATATCCCATTCCCATATTTCGCGCCACCAGATGACATCGAACTCGTTTCAGCAATCTTCTCCCAAATATTCCCCCATAATGGATCATGTTATAATGAATCGGCTTGCAGGGATGGGTATTTCCCCGTATGAACTCAAAATGTTAAAGCAAGAGTAATTGTTAACGTGCTGACATCATTTTCTTCTCTGCCTGACTTTCCAAATAACAGCTTCCCCTGGCAAGCAAGAGTCTATGTCAATACCGTGGAGAGTATATGACCGTTGATGATACATTACGCATCCAGATGAGTGAACTGGCTCTGCAGTGCCTGCATGACGAAGAGCTGCCTTACGAAACGCCATTAGAAGATTTATCTGCCGTCAAGCTGCTGGGCTCACACGCCATCTGCGACTCTCTCGGATTGGTCAGCTATGTTGTGGCTCTTGAAGGCCAGATCAACGACCGGTTCGATACCCAGATCGCCTTGATGAGCGAACGCGCCATGTCGCTGGAGCGCAGTCCTTTTCGGAATCTCGAAGCGCTCATCGATTATGCCATGGTACTGCTGGGCGAACAGATCGAAGACAGTCAGTAGTCGATCCATTCCACGAGAGAGTAAAATGCCGCCTGAAAAACCCGTCATGCTGATCACTGGCTCCCGCAAAGGCATCGGAAAATACCTTGCGCAGACGTACGCCAGCCGCGCTTATCGTGTCATCGGCTGCAGCCGCAAACCGGCTGATTGGGAGCAGGAGGGCTACGAGCATTACATTGTTGACGTGGGGGACGAGAAGCAGGTCATTGGCATGTTCCACCACATCCGCAAGACGTATCAGCGCCTGGATGTCACCCTGAACAATGCCGGTATCGCCAGCCTCAACCACACCCTGCTGACGCCGGGCAGCATGGTCGAAAACATCCTCAAAACCAACTTCCTGGGCACCTTCCTGACCTGCCGTGAGAGCGCCAAGCTGATGATGCAGCACAAATCCGGGCGCATCGTCAACTTCAGCACGGTCGCCGTTCCCATGGACCTGGAAGGCGATGCGATTTACGCCGCCTCCAAGAGTGCAGTGGAGAAATTCACCCGCATACTGGCGCGCGAGATTGGTCCATTGGGCATCACGGTCAATACCATCGGGCCAGCGCCCATCCAGACTGACCTGATCCGCGCTGTCCCGGAAGAAAAGATTAACCGCCTGGTGCAGAACCTGGCAATCAAGCGCCTGGGCACCTTCGAGGACGTACTGCACGTGATCGATTTCTTCATCCATCCGGACAGTCACTACATCACCGGGCAGATCCTTTACCTGGGAGGCATCTGATGCTGGATTGGATGTTTGCCCGCTTCGCAGCCAGCGGTGAGGCGCAGGCAATCATCTGGCAGGACAGGCCTTACACCTATACCTGGCTGCTGGGGGAGATAAAGCACTGGCAAGAGGTGCTGGACCAGCAGGCAGTGTCTACTGGCGATGTGGTTGCCCTGGAAGGGGATTATTCCCCAAGCGTGGTAGCCCTGCTCCTGGCGCTCATCGACCGGGGATGCATCATCGTGCCGCTCACCACCACCGTCGAGGCGCTTAAACCGCGCTTCAAACAGGTCGCTGAAGTGCAGAAATCCTTCCTGTTTGGCTCGCAAGATTCCTGGGATTGTGTCGACGAGCATGTACAGCCCACGCACCCCCTGGTCCGCCAGCTTCAGCAGCAGGAAGACCCCGGCCTTGTCCTTTTCTCCTCAGGATCGACCGGCGAGCCCAAGGCAGCCTTGCACAACTTCAACAGACTGCTGGAGAAATTCAAGGTTAAACGACACACGCTGCGCACCATCACCTTCCTGCTCCTGGACCACATCGGCGGGATCAACACGCTCCTGTATGTGCTTTCCAATACCGGCACCATCATCGCCATCGAAGATCGCAACCCGGATGCAGTGTGCGCTGCCATCGATAAGTACCGCGTCGAGCTTCTGCCCACCTCACCCACTTTCCTCAACCTGCTGCTGCTCTCTGAAGTGTACAGGCGCAACGACCTCTCCTCGCTGCAGCGCATTACCTACGGCACCGAACCCATGCCCGAAGCGACTCTCAAGCGACTGCACGCCATATTCCCCAACGTGACGCTGCAGCAAACCTACGGGCTTTCGGAATTAGGTATCCTGCGCTCCAAGTCCAGGTCCAACGACACCCTGTGGGTGAAGGTTGGCGGTGAGGGCTTCGAGACCAAAGTGGTGGAGGACATCCTGTGGATCCGCGCCGAATCTGCCATGCTGGGTTACCTCAACGCCCCCTGTCCCTTCGACGAAGAAGGCTGGTTCAACACCGGCGACGAGGTGCAGGTGGACGGCGAGTTTTACCGCATTCTGGGACGGTGTTCTGAAATGATCAACGTGGGGGGAGAGAAGGTTTACCCGGCCGAGGTGGAGAGCCTGCTGATGGAGATGGAGAATATCGTCGACGCCAGCGTGCGCGGCGAACCCAACCCCATCACCGGGCAGATGATCGTCGCGCGTGTCACACTTTCGCAGCCGGAAGAACTGGCTGACCTACGCAAACGCATTCGCACAACCCTCAGGGAACGGACTGCACCGTACAAAATCCCCGCCAAGATCGAAATCGCCAACCAGGCGCTGCATTCGGCGCGCTTCAAGAAGATGCGCAGCGCGGACGAGGACCAGTAATCTTCCTTTCGAATTCGAAAATTTCCTGTAAGAAGAAGCTCCAATCCGGTCAGGTTTTCGACTAAAGTTTGTAGAAAACCTCATTTATATCACGTATATATATATTACATTCATATATATTGTGTTATAATATATCATAATATGATATATACGCGAGGTCAAGAGATGCCTATCAAGAATGAAGAAAACCTGCCATTAAGCGATTCGGTCTATTACATTATGATCTCGTTGATCCAACCGCTGCATGGCTATGCCATCATGCAGCACGTCGATGAGATCAGCCAGCACGAAATCAAAATTGGACCTGCAACACTTTATACATCCCTCACAAAGCTGAAGGAAAGCAAGCTAATCGTCGAGAGAGATGACATCATACAGAGTGATGAGCGCAGAAAGCCATACATGCTCACACCAAAGGGCATCCAGGTGTTGAAGGCAGAAATAGAGCGCAGAAAACACATGCTGCAGCAAGGCGTTAGCGCATTAGCGAAAATCGGAGAAAACACAGATGGATAACAGGCAAAACGTAAAAACGAGAAAGAAGACCGTCCTTAAGTTGTTTTTTGCCTGGCAGGATCAGGAAGAACAGCACTGGCTGGAACAGATGGCTGCCGAAGGATGGCTCTTGAACAGTATTTTTTTTCTGCTCTATGAATTCACGTACGGTGAACCCGGGGAATACATTTACCGTATCGACTATAAGCTCACCCCGGATAAAGACATGTATGAATATAAGGAGATCTTCGCTCAGGGTGGATGGAAGCATGTCTGCTCTTTTAGCGGCTGGCAGTATTTTCGCATCCCGAAAGAAGAGTATTCAACCGATATTTACACTGACGCTGCCTCCCGGATCGAGGTTTTGAAAAGGAGGTTAGCTCTGGCATTTATCATTGCCTTACCCTCCTTCATTTTTTTGTTTATACTCAGACCTTACCAAATCACCAGTTATGGCAGTGTGTTACAGATTTTTCTGGGTCTTTTGAGTATTTTCATGCTCATTGTACTGATACTCCTTGGTGTATTGATTTATAAGCTGTACCAGCATATCAGGAAACTGGAGAAGGAAATCTAATATCCGGAGAAAACATACATAATAGTGCACATTTCGAATCGCATCCCTCCGTGGTTTTCAGTGGTAACGGAAAGGAAACTGGTGCATAATAAGGTAGTCTGTATGCCAATAAAATAATGGAAAGGAAAACCAATGAGTCCCGAAATTTCCCCTGAAGCTCTCGAACTGCATAAAAAGAATATCAACATCGATGGACACTGCGATACGCTGCTGCAGATACAGCGCGGCTCGCTCGACTTCGTCAACGGGTACCAACCTCCGGAAGATCCCTGCGAAGCCCAAAAAATATTCAGCCACATCGACCTGCCGCGCATGCTTGAAGGCGGTACAACCACCCAGGTTTTCGCCTGCTTCGTGATGAAGGAATACCTGCCAGCGGATGCCACCAACCAGGCTCTGCGCCTGTTCGATCTTTTTTACCAAACGGTCGAAGCCAGTGAGGGCAGGTTGGCCATGGTGACCAACGCGGCAGAGATCGAGACCAGCAAGCAGGAAGGCAAAACCAGCGGGATGCTCAGCATCGAGGGCGCCGAATCTCTGGAAGGCGATCTTGCTATCTTGCGCAACTTTTACCGCCTGGGGCTGCGCCAGGTCGGCTTCACCTGGAACTGGCGCAACCAGGCAGCCGATGGATTGGGTGAAGCACGCACGGGCGGCGGGCTGACTGAGTTTGGCGTTGCGCTGGTCAAGGAAGCCAACCGGCTGGGCGTGATCCTCGATATTGCCCACCTTGCCCCCGCCGGGGTACGCGATGTGCTCGAGCTCAGCGAGCAGCCCATCGTCGATTCGCACTGCGGCGCACGCGGACAGACCGACCACGTACGCAACCTCGATGACGAACAGCTTGAAAAGCTGGCCCGGAAAGGCGGCGTTGCCTGCGTCACGCTTGTACCGCCATTCATCAATGCAGATGATAAGAAAGCTTCCATCGAAGACGTAATGGACCACATCGATTACATCGTCAAGCTGATTGGTGTGGATCATGTGGGGATCGGGTCAGATTTCGATGGGTTCGGCGGGCATCTGCCCGGGCTGGAGGACGTCGCCTGGATGCCCAGGCTCACCGAGGGATTGATGAAACGTGGCTACAAGGACGAACAGATTGCTCAGATCATGGGGGGCAACTACCTGCGCGTCATCCGCCAGGTCTGTGGTTAA
>Ga0210077_1000695_pt1 | contig 11300 bp, 4 predicted proteins | sample RushMan_CattailN_5_FD_185556 | JGI IMG/M metagenome (GOLD analysis project Ga0210077, IMG submission 185556) | Wetland microbial communities from San Francisco Bay, California, USA, that impact long-term carbon sequestration -... | ecosystem: Environmental > Aquatic > Marine > Wetlands ... | reverse complement strand
CCCGCCACGAAACCTTGGCTGTGGTCTTTTCAATGCCTTTTTCAACATCTTCGGCCGTCAGGTTGATACGGGCCATCAGCTCTACATTCAGACGAACCGTGCCGTCAAACGCCACGGCTCCGAAGCCGGCTTCGGTATTCCATGGCAGGGTGATTTTGCTGACCACGGCCATATCAAAATCCAACCCCAACTTTTCAGCCATCACCATTCCCACCGGCACACCGCCGGCAGGTATGGCCAAAACGACCCCGGCCGGGTGATCATGGGCTGCAAGCATCCGGGTCAGGACTTGACCGGCATGGGTCCGGTCCTGAAAAACACGGGTTTGATCCCGCATTTCAGGCAGATCGATGATGTTGGGTGTCATAGCATTTAACGATTCTCATCAATATTCATGCAAAAAGAATATCAGCCAATATACAAGACGTCCACCAAAAAAAATCCCAAATCTTGCACAGACGGTCCTGAAATGGTAGATACTCTCATCGAGTCAAAACTCGATGAGATGTTATTGGTTTTTTAACTTCAATGGGTCATTTTTTGCTCATTTAAGGTATAATTTTTAAATACAATGGTAATAAAGGTAATGTCCAACGAAAAAAAAATACCCATCGCCGTGGTCGGAATGGCCGGACTCTTTCCCGGCGCCCCGGACCTTGATACCTTTTGGCAGAACATCGTCAACAAGAAAGACACCGTCATCGAGGTGCCTTTAGGACGATGGATTGCCGGATTGGATGATATGGTTCACCCGGATCCCATGCCGGACAAAGCCTTTTCAAAACGGGCCTGCCTGATTCAGGATTTTACGTTCGACCCCCAAGGTCTCGATCTTGACGATAATCTTTTAACCGCACTGGACCCGTTGCACCAGATGGCCCTTCACACCGGCCGGAACGCCCTTTCGGGCTGCAACATGTCATCCGTCGACAAAAACAACATCGGGATCGTGCTGGCCGCCATTGCGCTTCCCACGGATGCATCGTCATCCATTACCCGAAAGATCCTCGGAACATCCTTTGAAGAAAAGCTGTTCGGCCAATCATCGCGCGAAAAACATCCGTCGCTTTCAACAGCAGAATGCCTGGCCGCCAGGGTGACCAGCCTTCCGGCGGCCCTTTTGGCCCAAGCATTAGGCCTTGGCGGCGGAACCATGACCCTGGATGCGGCCTGTGCATCATCTTTGTATGCCGTGAAACTGGCCTGTGACGAATTGTCGTCTTTCAGAGCCGATGCCATGCTGGCCGGCGGCATTTCAAGGCCGGAGTGCCTCTATACGCAGGTGGGATTCAGCCAGCTCCGCGCGTTGTCCCCGTCCGGCCGCTGCGCCCCTTTTGACGAAACCGCGGACGGCCTGGTGGTGGGAGAAGGCGCGGGCATCCTGGTATTGAAACGCCTGGATGACGCCCTGCGGGATCAGGATACCATTTTGGCCGTTATCAAAGGCATCGGGCTTTCAAATGACATGCGGGGCAACCTTCTGGCACCGGACAGTGAAGGCCAGGTGCGTGCCATGAAAAACGCTTATGCGTCCGCAGGCTGGTCTCCGGAGGATGTGGATCTCATTGAATGCCACGGCGCAGGAACGCCCGTAGGTGATCTGGTGGAACTTCAGAGCTTGAAAAATCTCTGGGGCGAATCCGGATGGTCAACCGGCCAATGCCCCATCGGATCCATAAAATCCATGATCGGCCATCTGCTGACCGGCGCAGGGGCTGCGGGCATGATCAAAACCCTTTTGGCCTTAAAGCATCAAACCCTGCCCCCTTCCCTCAATTTCAGCCGCGCTCCGGACAAAAGTCCCCTTCACGACAGTCCGTTTAAGGTACAGACCGAACCCGAACCCTGGGAGAAAAAAGACCAAAATACCCCCCGCCGCGCCGCAGTCAGCGCATTCGGCTTCGGCGGCATCAACAGCCACCTGCTTTTTGAAGAGTATAATCCTGAAATCGAAAATTCCCGTATAAAAATCAACAATCATAAATCTGCAATCTCCTTTCACCAATCAACAATCAACAATCACAAATCAACAATCCAATCCCCTTCCATCGCCATCGTGGGCATGGCCGCTGCCTTCGGCCCCCTGACATCGTTGAGGGCTTTCCAGGAAGTGGTTTTAAATGGCGCATCGATCCTTTCCAAAAGACCCCAGGGCCGGTGGAACGGGTGTGACGCGGTTGCCGATCGTCATCTGGATAAAGCCGCGTCCTGGGGCGGCTTCATGGAGAAACTCTCCATCGATCTTGAAGCGTTTCGCATCCCGCCCAATGAAATTCCCGACATCCTCATCCAGCATCTGTTGATGCTGAAAGTGTCCATGGATGCCATGAAAGACGCGGGACTCCCTTTAAGATACGAGCGGCCCCGAATGGGCGCCGTCATCGGCATGGAATTTGACTTTGAAGCCACCGATTTTCACCTCCGGTGGCATCTTTACAACCAGGTGCGGGAATGGAAAAAACAAGGCCGCCTGGATAATAATCTTTTTGACAAAAAAGAAATCGGCCCATGGCAAAAATCGCTTCAGGATGCCGCTGGTCCGCCGCTGACCAACACGCGAACCCTGGGGGCCCTGGGCGGCATCATCGCCAGCCGGATCGCCAGGGAATTCCGTTTGGGAGGGCCGAGCTTTGTCGTCTCCAGCGATGCAGCCTCGGGTCTGAGAGCTCTTGAAATCGGCGTGCGGTCTTTGCAGCAGCATGAAACCGACATGGTTCTCGCAGGCGCCGTGGATCTTTGTGGTGATGTCCGCAGTGTAATGGTATCGAATCAGATCCGACCATTAACAAAACATCACGGCATCCGTCCCTTTGACGCATCTGCAGACGGCACCCTTCCCGGAGAGGGCGCCGCAGCCGTGGTGCTCAAAAGACTCGACCAGGCTATTAAAGACAATGACCGGATTTATTCCGTGATCAAAGGATTGGGCAAAGCCGGCGGCAATAAAGATCATACGCCGTCGAAGGCCGCCATTGTTCTGTCCTTAAATCGGGCCTTAGAGGACGCCGGAATCTCTCCGTCGGCAATGAGTTTTATCGAAACCCACGGCAGCGGCAGCCCCATTGAAGACCGGATAGAAACAGAAGCCCTGGTCCAGGTGTTTAACGGCAAAAAACCCGCTTGTGCCATAGGATCCGTAAAGCCGAACATCGGGCACACCGGCGCGGCTGCCGGTCTGGCGTCACTCGTCAAAACCAGCCTCTGTTTGTTTCAGGAAATTATTCCGCCGTTATCTAATTTTTCAAGCCCTGCGTCTTCTCTGTGGCAAAACAGCCATTTTTACCTGCCGGCATTTTCTCAATACTGGGCAAGAGACCGGGCCGATGGCCCCCGCAGGGCATGTGTGGGTGCCATGACCCTGGACGGCAACTGCATGCACGCCATCCTGGAAGGTGTTGAATACAGTGCCCTGGACTGTAGTTCCGGCCAAAATGCCGGCCGGATCGTCGAAAAGGCGGATTTGGAAAGAAAGCGCCCATTGGGGTTTGCGGCACCGGGGCTTTTTGTGGTTGAAGGAAACACCGAAAATGAGTTGCTGGAAGGTCTTTCTTCACTCTCGCTTCATATTCAATCCTCTTTGGATCGAAACAGGCCATCGGCTCCGGTCGAGAAAAATGATTCAATGGGTTCAAAGAAGGCGGAATCCTTGGCCGTATCATGGCACCAAAAAAAGCAGTCAAATCCGGACAATAAATATGCCGTATCCATCGTTGCCGGAAACCTCGTGCAGCTGAAGACGTTCATCGATGACGCAAAAAAGGCCGTCTCCACCCAAACCCCGAGATACCTGAACGGTCCGGACGGTGTGAGTTATTCCTTGTCGCCCCTGGGGCCGCGTGCTGAAACAGCCTTTGTGTTCCCGGGCTCCGGAAATCACTATGTGGGCATGGGAAGAGGCATCGGCGTGCTGTGGCCGGGAATTCTTCGAAAGATGGATGCCGAGACCTCCCGGTTAAAGACCCAGTTGATTCCCGATTGTTATGTGCCCTGGAGAACCTCATGGGAGACGGGATGGGAAAATGAGTCCTTAAAAAAAATCGTTTCGGATCCGCTGAATATGATCTTCGGCCAGGTGGTTCACGGCGCGATGATGACCCGACTTGTCAAGGGCTTCGGGATACGGCCCCAGGCCATGATCGGATACAGCCTCGGGGAATCCGCGGGACTCTTTGCTTTGGGCGTGTGGCCGGATCGCGGCCAAATGTTAAAGCGCATGCTCAACACAAACCTTTTTTTCACCGAGCTTGCAGGTCCCTGTCATGCGGCCCGAACAGCATGGAAAATTCCTGAAAACGAAGCAATGAACTGGTGCGTTGCCGTTGTCAACCGATCGGCGGACAAGGTTCGAAGCATGATCGGCAGCCAACCTTTTGTAAAGCTTCTCATCATCAACACCCCGGATCAATGTGTCATCGGCGGCAGAAAACCCGATGTGAAAGCGACCATTCAAAAACTGGGGTGTGAAGCAGTCTTTCTCGACGGCGTGGTCACGGTCCATTGCGATGCGGCGGCGCCGGTGGCCCAGGACTATAAACAGCTTCACCTGTTTCCCGCCACACCGCCAGAAGACATCCGGTTTTACAGTTGCGCCCTGGGCCGCGCCTACACGCCGACCCGGGAAAACGCTGCGGAATCCATTTTAAACCAGGCCCTTTCAGGGTTTGATTTCACCACCCTGATCGAGCAGGCCTATGCGGACGGCGTCCGTATCTTTCTTGAAATAGGGCCCCATGCCTCCTGCACGGGAATGATCAAATCGATCCTTGATGCAAAACCCCACCTGGCGCTTTCAGCCTGCAGCCGGGGCGAAGACGACCTCCTGACGATCCTAAAATGTTTGGGAACATTGGCCAGCCACAGGGTTCCCATGGACCTCGATGCACTTTACGGCGCCCATGCCTGGCCGCCATCCGCCCATGAGATCTCCACCTTAACACCGGGACGGCGGATGACACTTTCTGTGGGCGGGAAGATCCCCTCCCCCGTCTTGCCTGGGACTGAAGTCGGAAGCCTAAGGGCAGAAGTCAGAGATCAGAGGTCAGAGGTCGGAGAAAGGATAAAGTCTTTGCCTCAAACCTCCAGCGAAACGATCCTCAAACCTAACGCGGCCGAAGACGACCGTCGAAGGCCTCCCGGCTATATTCAATACCGAAATCTCATGGATACGTTGACCGAAAGCACACGGGCTACCGCGGACGCCCATCAGGCGTATCTCGATTTTTCAGATACCATTGCCAAAGGATTCGAAAAAACCTTTGAGACGCAGGCAAAGCTTCTCGAGACCTTGATTGCCGATGACGATTTTCAAACCCGGAGCGATCCGGCAGAAGAACCCCGAAAAAAAACCGCTTCACAAACCGTTTCGCCGGAAGACCGGCGGACAAGTGAACCGGCCTATGACCGGGACAGGTGCATGGAGTTTGCCGTAGGCTCCGTGGCCAAAGTGCTGGGGCCGGAGTTTGCCGTAGTCGATACTTACAACGTCCGTGTTCGCCTGCCGGATGAACCCCTGATGCTGGTGGACCGCATACTTTCCGTCCGGGGCGAAAAACAATCCTTGGGCTCGGGACGGGTGGTGACGGAACATGATGTTTTGGCGGATGCCTGGTATCTTGACGGCAATCGCGCGCCGGTCTGCATTTCGGTGGAAGCCGGCCAGGCCGATCTCTTTTTATGTTCCTATCTGGGTATCGATCATGTGGTAAAAGGAAAACGGAGTTACCGGCTTCTGGATGCAAAGGTCAAATTTCACCGGGGTCTTCCTATTCCCGGGGATGTGATTCGATATGAGATCGAGATCGATCATTTTTCCCGCCAGGGGGAAACCTATCTCTTCTTCTTCAGATTCGAAGGGTATATCGGAGCGTCGCACCTGATCAGCATGACCGACGGGTGTGCGGGTTTCTTTACCAAAGAAGAGGTGCTGCATTCCGGCGGGATTATCCTGACCGAAGAAGACACCCGGCACCTTCGCGGTCAAAAGCCCGGGGACTGGCCGGTTTTTGCTTTTAGCCTTGGGTCCGATAAAAAAGATCCGGATTCTTTTGAAGCCGAAAGTTACGATGACGCGGCCCTCGAATGCTTAAGGCAAGGTGATCTTGCCGGATGCTTCGGTCCCGGCTTTAACAACATACGGCCGGCTGAATCCCTTTGGCTGCCGGGCGGCAGGATGAGGCTGATCGACCGGATTCTGAGCCTTGATCCATTGGGCGGACGATACGGGCTCGGACGAATCCGAGCCGAAGCGGATATCCATCCCGATGACTGGTTTTTGACCTGTCATTTCATGGATGACATGGTCATGCCCGGAACCCTGATGTATGAGTGCTGCGCCCATACGCTCAGGGTCTTTATCCAGCGCATGGGATGGGTGACGCCAGAACCCGATGTCTGCTATGAACCAATGATCGGCGTTCAAAGCATCCTCAAGTGCAGAGGACCGGTCACCCCGGAAACCCGCAACGTCTGGTACGATATCGAGGTCAAAGAGATCGGTTACGCGCCGGAACCTTTTGTTATTGCCGACGCCCTGATGCTTGCCGACGGGCATCGTATCGTGTCGTTCAAAGACATGTCCATGAAAATGACCGGTATCACCCAAGAGGAAATCGAATCATTATGGAAAAATAAAGACAGAGGTCCCCGGTTAAATTCGCTTCGCTCGTCTTCTTCGAAGAATTTAACGGGGCAGGCAGAGGTCCCGTCTTCGCTCTCCGAGCTACGCCGGGCAAGCGGAAGTCGGAGGTCTGTAGGGCAGGCTTTCCAGCCTGTCGAAATCAGAGGTCAAAAAACCGTTCTTTATGATCGGGACAAGATTCTTGCCTTTGCCGTTGGAAAGCCTTCGGAGGCCTTCGGCGATCCTTACAGGGTATTCGACCATGACCGGGTCATTGCCCGTCTTCCGGGACCGCCCTATTCCTTTTTGGACCGGATTGTTGCCGTTGAACCCGAAGCATGGATCTTAAAACCCGGTGGATGGATCGAAGCGGAATATGACATATCCCCGGATGCATGGTACTTTAAAGCAGACCGTTCATCGTCCATGCCTTTTTGCATCCTGCTGGAAGCGGCCCTTCAGCCCTGCGGATGGCTGGCTGCTTACTTGGGATCTGCTCTTAAAAGCGAAAACGATTTAAAATTCAGAAACCTCGGGGGAAATGCCGTATGGCATCGCATGGTTTCTCCCGAAGAAAAAACATTGACCATCCGCGCCCGGATGACCAAAGTTTCCGATGCCGCGGAAATGATCATCGAACATTTTGATTTTGCGGTTTCTCAAGATGCCCAACCCATTTATTCAGGGGATACCTACTTTGGTTTTTTCACAAAACAGGCCCTGGCACAGCAGGTGGGGATACGAAACGCTCACAAAGAAGCATATACGCCTTCTTTGGATCAAGTCCGGCAACTTCGGCCCTTTGTTTTTGAGGATGCAGCCCCTCTTTTTCCCGAAGATCCGGATGCGGATCCGGCGCCTTCCCTGGCCATGCCGGCAAGAGCCCTTCGAATGATCGATTCCATTAACGTTTTTATTCCGGACGGCGGTCCCAAAGGGCTTGGTTTTATCCGGGGGGTCAAGACAGTGAATCCCGAAGAATGGTTTTTCAAAGCGCATTTTTTTCAGGATCCGGTCTGTCCGGGTTCTTTGGGGATAGAATCATTTCTTCAGCTCATCAAGTTTATGGCCATGAAGCAATGGCCGCATCTAAACAAAACCCATCGCTTTGAATGGATCATGGATGAACCCCATTCCTGGTCCTATCGCGGGCAGATCGTTCCGGGCCATAAACGCATTGAAGTGGATGCCGTGATCACAAAAAGGGTTGACACACCCGTACCGGCCCTGTACGCAAATGGCTTTTTGAAAGTCGACGGGCGCTACATCTATCAAATGGAAAACTTCGGCTTGAAACTGATTCCTGTTTGACGTGGACAGGATGAACAGGATATTCAGGATATTCATTCGGGCTTCCGGCCGGAAAGATTTACAACTCGGGGGAATATTGGAATAATGGCGTAATGGAATAATGGGTTTGAAGGATTTTTGGGCAATTTAAATTGCTTATTTCCTTACTAATACCCAATATCCCAACATTCCATTCTTCCATTTTTCTATCAATTGAGTCTATAATAATATGTCAACTAATCAACCATTTAACCATTTAACGAAACCTTTACATGTTATATTCCAACGTTTATATCGATTCCTTCGGCTATGAGCTGGCCCCCAATGTGGTCACTTCCGAGGAAATTGAACGCCGTCTCGAACCATTGTATAAGGCACTCCATTTTCAGAATGGGCAACTGGAGGCCCTCACCGGAATTCGGGAACGCAGATTCTGGGATCCGGGATTTGCCATGTATGAAGGCGCCGTAAAAGCCGGCCGAAAGGCATTGAATGCTTCTGCTGTTTCCCCGCACCACATCGGTATGCTGATTTACGGAGGCGTTTGCCGGGACAATTTGGAGCCTGCCACCGCCTGCGCCGTATCCAACGGCCTTGGATTGGGTCCGAAAACTCAGATTTATGATGTTTCAAACGCATGCCTGGGCGTATTAAACGGAATGATCCAGACGGCCAATGCCATCGAACTCGGCCAGATCAAAGCCGGCCTTGTGGTGTCCTGTGAATCCGCAAGACAGATTGTCGAATCGACCATTGACCGGCTTCTTGAAACAAAAAACATGGATCATTTCAAAACTACCATCGCCACACTCACGGGCGGCTCGGGGGCAGTGGCCGTGCTTTTAACCCACGGATCCGTATCCGATAAAGGGCATCGTCTGCAGGGCGGTGTCGTCAGGTCCGCTGCGATGCATCACAAATTGTGTCGCTGGGGGCCGGATACGGGAATACCCGCCAGCGGTCTCCATGTCATGCAGACCGATTCCATTGGGGTTTTGCAGCATGGTGTGGCCCTCGGCATCGAAACCTACTCCGCTTTTAAAAATGAACTCTCCTGGCCCGAGGATAAGCCGGACAAGGTCATTTGCCATCAGGTGGGGGCCACCCATCAAAAAAATATCCTCGAATCCATCGGGATCCCAAAGGAAAAAGACTTTACAACCTTCAAGTACCTGGGAAACATCGGCACGGTCTCCCTTCCCATCACGGCCGCCATTGCAACAGAACGGGAGTTTTTGGTTAAAAACGATCTGGTGGGCTTTTTCGGCATCGGCAGCGGCCTGAACTGTCTGATGCTGGGGGCAAAGTGGTAAATAATATTGGAATCTAACCTTACATGAAACGAAAGGAGAACGCTTTGAAAAAAACAGCATTTCTTTTCCCGGGTCAAGGTTCGCAGTCCGTCGGCATGGGGCTTGATTTTTATCAGGAATACGATGTTGTGAGAGAACTGTTTGATATGGCCGAGGAGATTTCCAAAATAAAGATATCAAAACTGTCCTTTAAAGGTCCCATTGAAGATCTCACGCAAACCGTGAATCTCCAGCCGGCCGTCACCGCGGTAAATCTGGCATGTCTTGCGGCCATTGAAAAAGAAGGCGTTCGGCCCGACATTTGCGCCGGCCACAGTCTCGGTGAATACAGCGCCCTGAATGCCTCTGGTGTTGCCTCCCGGGAAGATACCTTCAAACTGGTCTTTAAACGCGGAGAACTCATGCATCGTGAGGCCATGCGGAACAAAGGGGCCATGCATGCCATTGTCGGGCTCTCCATAGACGATGTGTCCGAAATCGTCGATGAGGTGAAAAAAGAGGGGGTTGTGGCCATTGCCAATCATAATGCCCTGCAACAAATCGTGATCACCGGTTCTCCTGATCCGGTGGAAAAGGCGTCATCCTTAGCTGCCGCACGCGGCGCAAAAGCCATAACGCTGAAAGTCAGCGGTGCATGGCACAGCGAGCTGATAAAAGGCGCTTATGATGAATTCAAAAATTTTATTGAATCCATACCATTTAATACCCCCCAATTTCCCTTGGTGTTTAACGTCACCGCCGATTTTGAAAAAGAACCCGATGAAATAAAATCGATCATGGCCCGTCAGCTTTGCAGCCCGGTCAAGTGGTATGACGCCATGTGCAAGCTCATGGAAGAACATGTTGAAATATTTGCAGAAATTGGGCCAGGGAAAGTCCTTGCCGGCCTTTTGAAAAAGATTTTACCCAAGGATTATCCGTGCCGGATATTCAATGTTAATAGTTTGAGATCACTGGAACAATTTTTGAAAGAAATCGCGTAAATTCGATATTCCCATATTTTTGTTATTAAAAAATGATGAAAAAGCAAATTTGTGCTTTACATATTTTTTCCCATATTGTATTTTTTTCATTTACATAAATGAATGTTGCGGTTTCATTCAAGGGTTGAACTATGAAAAAGAAAGATATCGACTACTTTAAAACTTTTTTAAACAAGCGACTCGAAGAGCTGTTAAGCCATGCAGACAATACGGTTTCAGGCATGACAACGCCCAAGGAAAATTTTCCGGATCCAACCGACCGTGCATCCCTTGAGGCAGACCGTAATTTCATGCTTCGCATTCGGGACAGAGAAAACAAACTGATCAAAAAGATCAAAAAAGCGTTGGACCGCATTGAAAACGGTACCTTCGGCGTTTGCGAAAAGTGTGGTGAAGACATTTCCGTCAAACGTCTTAAGGCCAGACCGGTCACCACGTTGTGTATTGACTGCAAAACCAAGGAAGAGGCTTTTGAAAAAGCCCTTGGATTATAAATCGAATCATCAATAAACATGTGAGAATCGATCTTCATATCCATTCAACTGCTTCAGATGGAACACTCTTGCCGTCAGAAATCCTTGCCTTGGCCCAAGACCTCGATATTGCGGCAATATCCATAACTGACCACGATACGTTGGAAGGTTCTAAAAACGCCCTTTCTTGTGGAATTCCCCCTTCGGTCAAATTTTTAACCGGCGTTGAAATCAGCGCCGATCCGCCGGATGATTTTCCGCTGTCCGGAAGCCTTCACATCCTGGGGTATGCTTTTGACGTCGATCATCCCGAACTGAACCAAACACTGACCCTGTTGAGGGATTCCAGACAAAACCGGAATCCTCGAATTCTCGAACTGCTTTCCGACCTGGGCGTTGACATTACCTTTGACGAACTCAGGAATCTGGCTGAAGAACGTCATCTGGGAAGACCCCATATCGCCCGGATTATGGTTCAAAAAGGGGTTGTGCCGTCGATCGATGCGGCATTTGATCAATATCTGGGGCATGGCAAGCCGGCCTACGTCGATCGTTTTCGATTCGGATGCGAAGACACCATACGGATCATTTTGGATGCAGGCGGGATTCCTGTGCTGGCGCATCC
>Ga0210077_1000694_pt1 | contig 11307 bp, 12 predicted proteins | sample RushMan_CattailN_5_FD_185556 | JGI IMG/M metagenome (GOLD analysis project Ga0210077, IMG submission 185556) | Wetland microbial communities from San Francisco Bay, California, USA, that impact long-term carbon sequestration -... | ecosystem: Environmental > Aquatic > Marine > Wetlands ... | reverse complement strand
GACCAGTTCGAAGCCGTGAGAGGCATGGGTCCCTTCAGGAAAATCTTCAAGATGCTGCCTGGCATGTCGTATGATGTGCCTGATGAGATGTTAGGGCAGGCTGAGGGGCGGCTTGAGAAGTGGCGTGTGATAATTCAGTCCATGCGTCCCGCGGAAAGAGATAACCCAAAGATATTGAATTCCTCTCGGGTGAAGCGAGTGGCACGGGGTTCTGGGACAACAGAGCGAGACGTGAAGGACCTTTTGAAGCAGTACGCGATGATGCGCCGGATGCTGAAAACTTTCAAGCGCAAGAAGAGATTGCCGTTCATGGGCAAAGGGTTCCCAACGGATTTCAAGTAGGCTCAAGTCATGGAAGTTCTAGAAAAAGCGCTGCTTATGCTGGAGAAGCACCCTCTCTGCGACCACTGCCTTGGCAGACAGTTCGCTTTGCTCGGTTACAGCATAGAAAACGAAGTAAGAGGCAACGCCCTAAAACTCGCCTTGACGTTGCAGGCGAGTGGACTTTATTTTTTAAAAAATGAGGAAGGCGCCAAAAGGCTGAAGGTGCTGGTAGCCAACGGGTTCAGCCGCGAAGCCCAAACCACACTTAAACACTTGAAGAAGCGAGTTTCCAAGAAAGGCCAGCTGCAAACATGCTTCTTATGCGAGGGCAAGTTCCAGCAGGTTGAAGGTCTAGTCCAAAAGGCTCTGGCTGCCGTGGGCGCTTATGAGTACACGACTTTTCTAGTCGGCGTCGAGGTGCCTGTCGCCGTTGAAGAACGGGAAGACGAGTTTAAAGCCGAGTTCGAAGTAAACTATGGAGAAAGCCTAAGGCACGAGTTTGGACGCGTGTTTGGCAAAGCCATTGCAGAACGGAACGGCAAGGAAGTCGAGTACAAGAAGCCCGACATGGTTGTGGTCATTAACCCGTTCACAGAGCAAATCCGCCTACAAGTTAACCCACTATTTGTTGCTGGCCGCTACAGGAAACTGGTCCGCGACATTCCACAGTCAAAATGGTTTTGCTCCAGCTGCCGCGGAAGAGGCTGCGAAAAATGTGGAGGCACCGGCAAGATGTACCCTGAATCCGTGGAGGAACTGGTATCCAAGTCCTTGTTGGCGGCTGCGGAAGGGGAGAAAACAGCGTTCCATGCTTCTGGGCGCGAGGACATCGACGCCCGCATGTTAGGCACTGGGCGTCCCTTCGTGCTTGAAATATCTAAGCCTAAGAAGCGTTTTCTGGACCTGAAGGAGCTTGAGGCTGAAGTTAATGCTGGCGCCACTGGCAAGGTGGAGGTCTCCCGGTTGCGGTTTGCTAACAAGGAGCTTGTGCGGCGGCTGAAGGGAGGCGAATCCGCTCAGAAGGAGTACCTGGTGACTGTGGAATTCGAGAATTCCGTGTCTGAGGAGGACCTGCACGTTTTGGAGGAGAAGCTGACTGGCGCTTCGGTGCAGCAGCAGACGCCCCTGCGCGTTCTGCATCGGCGGGCGGATTTGACGCGGGAAAAGTACATATATAAGGTTAAAGTTAAGAAGGTGGCGCTTAACAAGGCTGAGCTGGAGGTTCGTTGCCAAGGAGGCCTTTACGTTAAGGAGTTAGTATCTGGAGATGAAGGAAGAACAACGCCGAGCGTTTCGGATTTGCTTGGAAACAGAGCGAAGCCTCTCAAGCTCGATGTTTTGAACGTTATTGTAGATGATGAATGAAAAAGGTGAATTGTGGATGAGAGGGTCAAAAGGTTATTATTCGGGCGCACGCGGGCTTCTGAAAAAGCCTGTGCGGGAGAAAGGCAAGCCTAAACTTAGCAAACTGCTGACCGAGTACGCGCCAGGTTCACAAGTAATAATCAAGATGGACGCAAGCGTGCAAAAGAGTCTGCCGCACAAGCGCTTCCACGGCAAAATCGGCACAGTTGTAAACCGGCGGGGACGCGGCTACGTGGTTAACGTGCCTCAAGGCAATGCTGTTAAGCAAATAATCGTACGGGCAGAGCATTTAGAGCCGTACAAAGGTAGTTGAGCATTATGGAAAAAGAGACAAGCGAAAGTAAACTCACGTTGCCACAAGTAAAGAAAGTGCTGGAAAGCATCGGCGACGAGAACATGGACCAGATTCAACGGCGCACGCTGGATTACGTTAACAAGTTCTCCAAGGTAGACGCGGACGCAGTGGACGGGCTATTAGAAAAACTCGTGAAAGAGTACGATCTGGACGATGCTGAGGCTGTTCAAGTGCTTAACTGCATGCCTGAAACCGTGGACGAGCTGCGTGTTTTCTTGGCTGGCGGCCGCAAGATAATTGAGACCTCAAAGCTGGAAGCTGTCATTGCCCTTTTGAATGAGAGTAGAACTTCAGAGTAGCAGAAATCAGATAAGTGTTTTAAGCAGAAACGGGCAATAGAGTAGAGGAGTTCAGGGACTGTCATGGAGAAGCGGTACGAGGAGTACGCCTACGTGTTAGACTTTCTGCAGCACGGGCGTCCAGGTTTCCACCCGTCTGGAAGAGCCGGCTACCGAGCAGGCGCTTTGATTCAATGCGTCGGCGAGGGGTTCTTTACGTTGCTTGAGGCTTTGGTGAAGGAAGGCTTGATGCTTAAGCCCAGCGACCGTGTGTACGTGGGCAAGGAATCCCGCGAAGAAGTCACGTACATCATAGGGCGCATAGGATTTGACGAGTTAACCGCCGCCGCGAAAGCTGAGCTCCCAAGCGTCATAAGCCGCATCGTGCTGAACCGTGAAAAATGGTTCGTGAACTTCTTCAACACCGCCCGGGCGATTACGCCGAGGATGCACGCGCTGGAGCTTGTTCCTGGAATTGGCAAGAAGTACATGTGGCAAGTGATTAACCAGCGGGAACGCAAGCCGTTTGAGAGCTACGATGACCTGCAGAAGCGGACTGAGCTGCCGAACCCAGTGAAGCTGATTACGAAGCGTGTGATGGAGGAGCTCGAGGGCGACAGCAAGTACCGCCTTTTCACGCGGGCGCAGTAAGGCATAAACGATGAGCCTTGAAGAAACGAAGCAGCTACTTCGAACCCACCGAATCGCGCCGAACAAGCTTTTAGGCCAAAACTTCATGGTTGAGCCCGCACTTTACCCGAAGCTGGGCGGCTACGTATCACTAAACCAGGCGGATGTGGTGCTGGACGCAGGCGCAGGCTTCGGCTTCTTGACCCGTTATCTCTCGAAGACCTGCCGAGGCGTAGTGGCGGTCGAGAAAGACCCGAGGGTTGCCCAGGTGCTCCGTGAACGCTTCCGCGGCGTGAACAACGTCACCGTGATAGAGGGCGACGTGTTGAAAGCCGAGTTGCCAGAGTTTAACAAGGTCGTGTCTGTTCCGCCTTACTATCTGTCTTCGCGTCTGGTCCTGTGGCTTCTTGAAAGGAAAATTGACTGCGCCGTGCTTTTTCTTCAGCAAGAGTTCGCTGAAAGGCTCGTCGCCCGCGTGGGCAGTGAGGCTTATGGCTGGCTGACGGTTGTGGCTCAGCTCTGCATGGAAGCGGAGCTTTTGGACGCCGTGCCGAAAGCGCTTTTCTATCCTGAGCCTGAGGTGGATTCAGTTGTCGTGCGGTTGGTGCCTTGGCGGCGGGCGCCTTTCGAAGTCAAGGATGAAGCGCTTTTCAGACAGGTCACGAGGTGGCTTTTCACGCAGCGCAACAAGAAGGTCGGCAACGCTTTAGTGCCGTTTCTAAGGAGCACGCGAAAGATGACGAAGCAAGATGCGGCGCGGCTGGCTGAGGCGGCTCCGTTTCGTGAAAGGCGCCCGCGGGAGCTGGCGCCTAGGGATTTTGGAGTGTTGGCGGATGCCCTCGCGGAGTAAGCGCGTGTTCCTCGGCGATTTTGTGTTTTTGGTTGATGAAAATGTATACGAGCCTGCGGAAGACTCGTTTCTTTTCGCGGAAAACCTCGCGGTTGATGAGGGCGAGCGAGTGCTTGACATGGGCACGGGCAGCGGTTTACTCGGGGTGATTGCCGCTGCGAAGGGCGGCAGGGTTGTGGCTGTGGATGTGAATCCTTACGCTGTACGCTGCGCCAAGAACAACGCGGCGTTGAACAATGTACGTGGTAACGTGGCTTTCCTGCGAGGCGACTTGTTCACCGCGTTCAGCGAAGCGGCAAAATTCGACCTCTTACTATTCAACGCGCCGTACTTGCCAACTGAACCGGGGGAGGGCGCCTCGTGGCTTGAGCGCGCGTGGGCGGGCGGCGCCTCAGGCAGGCAAGTCATTGACAGGTTTTTGGATGACATTACTACGTACATGAGTGAGGAAGGCCGGGTTCTTCTGATGCAGTCGTCGCTGGCGGGTGTGGAGGAAACGGTGCGGCGCTTCGGTGAAAAGGGTTTGGCTGCGCGGGTTGTGGCGGAGCGGGCTTTGCCTTTTTTTGAAAAAGTGGTTCTTTTGGAAGCCAGGTTTTAACTGGTTTATTAATACTTATTTTGTGTGCATAATCTATTTTTAACTATTTCTTGATAAACCATGCGGTGTCAAGTTTGGAATCCGAACCTGCAATTAATGCACCTGCTTCAAGCAATCCTGCAAAACCCCGCAGCCTCCACATCAAGCTCATAGCCATCATCGCAGTGGCCGCCATCTTAGTCGTGGTTGGCGGGCTTCTCGTTTCCTCAATGCTTGCCCCGCCGCAGAGCGAAGAAAATGCTTGGCTGTTCAAAGGCGCATACGCAAATTATGACGGAAGATACGATGGAGACATCATGGGAATGTCCATAAGTGTTGACTTCAGCGTCCAAGAACAGATTGTTGACTTAAACAGCACGCACGCGTTAGTAACCACTTCTTTCAAAATGACCCCATCCATTGGCGAAGCTCAGGAAGAATCAAACACAACATGGGTCTCGCTGGCGGAAATGGGTTTCATGAATGCGTTCGATGAAGGCAACATCACAAAAACCTACGAAACCACCGTAAACATACCTAACATTGGAACACGAACATGCACTGCCTACGAGTACACAGTCGCAGACGATGTCGGTCTCACGATGACCGTGTATGTGGACAAGGCAATCGGCTGGCCGGTGAAGATGTCGGCAAGCATGCCTATCGAAGGATACGCAGATTTACAGTTGGACATAAACCTGACAGAAACAAACATACCCGGGCTATCGTAAGCGCGCACCTGAAGGAAATTGCCGTTTGGGAAGCTAAAGCGGCAACCAACTTTTTTCTTTTCAAAAGTCTACTGGACGCTGTTTGCTGCCTTCGCCCGCTGCAAAACAGTAAATAACGCGGTCTAACATCAGAAATGGCAGGCGACAAAATTGACCAATGACACTCAAAATTTTTACCAGCAGCTTCTGGCGAGAGCGAAGGACCTGATTGTTCTGGGTTCTGCGGCGTCGCTTGTGCACTGGGACATGGAAACCGTGATGCCTCCCAAAGCGGTTAGCCTGCGCAGCGAGCAACTCGCGTTGTTAAGCAGCATCAGCCACAAGATGGGCACCGACTCTGAAATAGGACGACTCCTGCAGACCATAACAAAAAGCTCAGAGTATGAGCGCTTTGGCGAAGTGGAAAAACGCAACATTCACCTAATCCAGAAGAACTACGATGAGCAGACCGCGCTCCCGGAAAAACTCGTCTCAGAAACCGCCAGGCAGCAAGCCATAACCGTGAACACTTGGAAGCAGGCGAAAGCCGCAAAACGCTTCGACCTGCTCAAACCCGACCTCGAAAAACTCCTCGACCTGAACCGCCAAGCCGCAGAAATCCTCATGAAAGTCAAACAAACCCGCACTCCCTACGACGCGCTTATTGACATTTTCGAGCCGAAGATGACCGCCGACACCATAACCCTAATCTTCAATCAGCTTCAGCAAGGACTCAAGGAGTTATTGGCTAAAATCCAAGTATCTCCCAACCAGCCTGGCCCCTCAATCCTCAAGCATACAGTTCCTGTTGAAGCGCAACGGAAAATCGCCCAAGTCCTAAGCCAAACTCTCGGCTACGAAACCCACACGGCGAAGGCTGGCGGAAGAATCGACGAGACTGAGCACCCGTTCACCGAAGGCTACTACGATGACGTGCGCATAACCACTCATTATTATCCTGACGCGTTCTCGTCTTCCGTTTTCTCGGTGCTCCATGAGACTGGGCACGCCTTGTACGAGCAGGGGCTGCCGCAGAAATGGAAGTACCAGCCGGTCGGTTCACCCTGCTCCATGGGGTTCCACGAGTCGCAATCACGATTCTGGGAAAACATCATCGGTCGTTCACGGGAGTTCTGGACTGCCCTGTTACCAAAAGTGAAACAGACTGCTGCTCCCAAGCTTGACACTTTGGAGTTAGACAGCTTCGTTCGCGCTATCAACCGTGTCGCGCCTTCAAAAATCCGCATCGAAGCAGACGAAGTCACCTACAGCCTGCACGTTATCATAAGGTTCCAAATCGAGAAGGAACTCTTCAACGGAAAAGTCAGCGTCAGCGAATTGCCCGCTCTCTGGAACGAAAAGTACGCTGAATACTTGGGTGTAAAAGTACAAAACGACAGCGAAGGCGTAATGCAAGACACGCATTGGCCAAGCGGACTCTACGGCTACTTCCCAACGTACGCTTTAGGCAACATCTACAGCGGACAAATAACCGCCACGCTTGAAAGCGACATACAAGACTGGCGGGGTCAAGTCGCTAAAGGCAACCTGAACGCAATACAGGAATGGTTAATCAGTAACGTTTACAGCTTCGGCGACCTTTACGACCCAGCCGACTTGATCCGGAAAGTCACGGGGCACAGCTTGGACGCTGAACCTTATCTCAGTTATCTGCGCGAAAAATACGGTGGACTTTACGGGTTTTGAGGTTGAGCTGTTGGCTTCTTCGTTAACTCCTTGTAGGCGTAAAGCAGAAGGTACGCTACGATAGCGCCGACAAACAGGAAGACACCGAGCCACCCGACAACAGCGTCGTAGTAGTTAGCTCCGTAGAGGAAAAGCACGATGCCTATCAGTGCTGCGCCTAAGCACGCCCAATCAGTCCATTTCATTCAGCAGTCCTCACGCGTCAGATGATAGCATTCACTACACGGTTAGGATATATAGAGTTACCGATAAACCTCAGATTATCCGCCTGCGCGAAGCGAACGGCAAAAAGACCGACAAACTATCGAAAAAAACCTGATAACCCCACTCAATAAAGCGTTGTCATCCGACACTCTTAAATACAAGATAGTACAGAGAGAGCGCAGAGGCAACAAAAAATGTCGGGCACAGACGCTAAAAAACCAGAGACACGAGAAGAACTCGTAAAAATCGTGGCAGACGCCATCAAAAAAGAGATGGACACCAAAGCTTCAAGAAGGAAACCGACAATATCTGGAACGGCGAAGACACTTAACATCCACAGAGACACTTTATACACTTGGCTGAAGGAGTATAATGTTGATTTTAAACAGGTTTCAGACAACATACCGACAGATTCAAGTCCAAATGTCGGAGACTCGGGAAGCGTGTTCCTGATTGGCGAGGCTCTTGTCGGAGAGGGAAACGAAGTTGCGCACATAGACCTTCTAATGGGCGACAAAGACGGGCCGGTCGGAAAAGCCTTTGCTAATGGATTGTCGAATCTTTCGGCTGGGCACACTCCTTTGCTGGCTGTTATACGGCCTAATCTTCCGCCGAAACCGCACACGCTGCTGGTGCCGAAGGTGACCGTTAAGAACATGGAGGATACGGGTAAAATCTTCGGGCCTGCGCAGGCTGCGGTTGCGAAAGCCGTCGCGGACTCCGTCGAAGAAGGCATAATCCCCGCTGAGAAAGTGGACGACTGGGTAATCATATGCAGCGTGTTTATTCACCCGCAGGCAAGCGACTACCGCCGCATTTACCAGTACAACTACGGCGCGACAAAGATGGCGTTGCAGAGGGCTTTGAAGAAGTATCCGTCACTGGATAAGATTAACTACGACAAGGACAGGGCAAAGCATCCGATAATGGGCTTCAAGGTTCCGCGGTTATGGAGACCACCGTACCTGCAGATATCACTTGACGCGCCATCGCTTGAGAACGCCAAGAAAGTCATATCCCAGCTTCCAGGCAGCGACAGGCTAATCATCGAAGTCGGCACACCACTCATCAAACGCTACGGCACCAAAGTAATAGGCGATTTACGGCAAGTAGCAAGGGACTCTTTCATGGTTGCAGACCTCAAGACTCTGGACGTTGGGAAAGTGGAAGCAGATATAGCCTACGAAGACACCGCAGACGCCGTTGTCGCGGCGGGACTGGCACCACGGGAAACTCTTGACGCCTTCGTGCACGAAGCCAAACGGCTCGGGATATACGCTGTCATCGACATGCTCAACGTTGACGACGTTCTCGAAAAACTGCAAACGCTCAAAGAATTCCCAGACATCGTCATACTCCACAGGGGCATAGACCAAGAAAGCGGCAGAACATGTGGACTAGAACGCATACAGATGATACGCAAAGCGTTTCCAAACAAAAAGTTTCTAATCGCCGTTGCAGGCGGAATCGTTCCGGAAACAGCCAAGGAAGCCTTAGAGCAAGGCGCAGACATACTCATAGTCGGCAGATACGTCACCCAATCCAAGGACATCGAACGCTCGGTGCGAGACTTCTTGGAACTGACGCCAAGCATGCGCGAAGACATCGACCTGTTCAGGGTGCACACCGAATAAGCGTGCGGCAAGCGTCTTCCTTTTTCTATCATTTTCTTCTAAGCGAATATTTTGAGAACCAGAAACGCCAATAGGAAAACAAAACTTGCTATCAAGAACTGCGGCAGAAAACCCAGAGTCTCGGCAAGGAATGGACCAAGGAAAGAGCCGGAAGCCGCGCCTAAACCCACAAGTCCATCAAACAAGCCTGATCTTCCAGCGGGAATTAACTCCATCGACAGCGAAAGCGTGAGGATGTAGTAGAAGGCGTAAGCGAAGCCCAGCATAAACAGGATGACAGACGCCAGAACCGTTGTGGAAAACACGAAGTTAACCGCGATAACCAGCAGAAAAACTAGAGAGCTTCGAAGAAGCACCATCCTACGCATGTACGCTTTCGCCCCAGAAGACGACGCACTTCTCCCAGCGAGGAAGTAGCCCAGGACTGCGCCGCCTGAACTCAGCATGTAAACCATGAAAACCATACTTGTCGGAAACGACAATTCCTGAACGAAGAAAATCGGCAGCGGAGTGAAGAACAGGCTGGACGCCAAGGAGAACAGAGCCAGAGCCGCACCAAACGCGGGAAAACTCTCCGCTTTAAGCTTGTCCCGAATGGAAAACCCGTCCACCAGCTTGGAGAAGGTGCCGACGCCCCGATAGGTGAAGTCAATCTTTTTCTCTATACTGACTAGCCGCCGCTCAAAAATCAAAACAGGGTCAGCCACAAGGAATATGGATAAGACGAACGCGACCAAGTTTAAGCCACTGCACAAGATCAGAATGTAGTTGGCGCTGAGCGCGGTTGCCGCCGCGAATAACCCCACGAGCAAGCCGATGAGCCAGCCTATCTCCGTGAAACCCTCGTATAACGCGTAGGATTTCCCCCATTCTTCGCGGGAGTAGTGCTCAGCTATCAGCACGTTTTTCGGAGCCTCATGCGCCACGTGAAGCATAGACATCACCGCGTAAAGGATTACGAACGTTAAGACGTTGGTGGCAAGCGTGAAAAGGTAGAGGAGTGCGGTTGCCGAAATGAAGGAGAGCAGGATGTACAGTTTGAAGCGTCTGGTTTTGTCGCATATGTACCCCCAGAAGAACGAGGCAGGGATGGACAGGAACAGCGCGGCGGAAGTCATTATGCCTAAGTCTACGAGTGAGCCGCCGATGGCTTGGGATACCACGTACAATGGGATAAACACCGAGAGCAAGCCGAACGCGATTTCGTGGAAGAAGAACCCCAGGCGCCACATAGCAACAGCACTGCTTCAAAGAAGAATTAAAACCTTTAGCCCGCAACACTCCACGTTTCCTCGGCGGTTAGGCTGACCCACTTCATAAACCCTTATGAGAAAGCCTCTGGAGGCATCTCCCGCAAAATCCCTTTTTCTTTTTTAATGAGTAGTTTATTCGCTGAGGTTTTTCCGTCGATTGACGATTTATTATCTGTATTAGTTTAGGTTATATTTAAAATAAATCTATTTATACATCTTGGATTGTGCCTAAAATTCTAAACTTGATGTATAACAAGAAGTCAAACATAAATTGCCCTCACAATTGCAAAAATATATATACAACATACGTGAAAGTCGGCAACATACACTTAGCGTGTATAAAACCAAAAAAGAGGAAAAGAAAAAAATGCAAAAAGATAAAACTATGGCTATTGCGATAACTCTAATACTGCTATTCTCAATTGCGGCGTCAGCAATGTTCATACCAAACGCTAGTGCACATGATCCTTCATGGGAGATTGCAACGTTTCCCCACATCTATGCTGCAACCAACCCGATTGGCGTCGGTCAAGAGGCATATGTGTACATGTGGCTATGCCCTACTTACCCGGATGAGGCAGTAACCAACGACTACAGATTCCATAACTACAAGCTTGTCATCACATCGCCCACTGGCAAAGTAACGGAGCAAGACTTCGAGACCGTCATGGACACGACATCCAACCAAGGCACAAGATTTACTCCTGACGAGGTCGGCGTGTACAACTTGACTTTCGTATTCCCAGGCCAAGCTGTTAACGACTACTCACATAGGGATGGCTCTGCGTACGAGGGCGATACTTTTAAGGCAGGCAGTGCATCAACAACTCTCACCGTTCAAGAGGACCAAATACAAGTAATTCCTTATCCGCCGCTTCCAACTGAATACTGGACACGACCAATCTTCGGTACAAACAATGCTTGGTGGGTGATTACGTCAAACTGGTTAGGTTCCGGCCTGCCAGGTTATGCCACCTCGACTGGGCCAAATCTGCTATGTTTCTCAGGTCAAAGCGTCGGTTCTCTAACGAGCCACGTCATGTGGACTAAGTCTATCGGCCAGCCTGGAGGCGTAGTAGGAGGCGAACTTGCAGTCCCAGGAGAAACGTTTTTCGAAGGCACCGCATATTCTCAGAGATACACCAACCCAATAATCGTCGCTGGAATGCTCGTCTACAAGGAACCGTTCGAAACTACAGGTACTGCCGGTGACACAGTCTGCGTTAACCTGTTCACTGGAGAGGAACTCTGGAGATCGTCCACTGTGCCCACATTCTCGTTTGCCTACGTACAAGACATGAATAACCCTGATTTCCACGGAGCTCGATCAGCATATCTCTGCACAAGCAGATTTAGCCAAATATGGGATGCAGCCACAGGAAAGAACGTAGCGAACACAACTGGTGTTCCGAGGGGCACA
>Ga0210077_1000693_pt1 | contig 11327 bp, 9 predicted proteins | sample RushMan_CattailN_5_FD_185556 | JGI IMG/M metagenome (GOLD analysis project Ga0210077, IMG submission 185556) | Wetland microbial communities from San Francisco Bay, California, USA, that impact long-term carbon sequestration -... | ecosystem: Environmental > Aquatic > Marine > Wetlands ... | reverse complement strand
CTTATTTTAGTATATTACAACTAACTGATTTATATCAAAAAGAGCAATTCAAGGTCCTTTATAAAAAGGATGAACAACAGAATCTTTTTCGTTTATGATTTCATCAATTGAAGGCTCTTTAGCAAACGCTCTTTTTATAGCTAATTTTGTGGCTTCATAATTATATTCATATATTCTATCGTTATCTTTAGCAGCGGGATGTATGAAAACACCACATATTATACAGATGTCTTCTACCATATCTTCAGGGATGATTTCATCTTCCACGCAATCTGCAACAGCCATTGCCACAGCCTTTTGTGCGGGCCCATAAATTCTCAAAACATCTTCTTTTCGTTTAAGAGTAACCTTAGGCGATATTAATGTCACTGGTTTGGTTGTAAAATTTGGCGCTATAATTGCAAAAAGAGGAGTATGCTTTTCCATCTGATTTGCAAGAGCGCTAGCAAATGCTTGCCCAACAGGGCCTTCTTTATCTCCTATCAAGAGATCTATATGTGCAACTTCAATTTCTTCTCCAACCCGTGCTTCTCCATTTAAGTACATAGTATTACCTCAGGCTATTTTATGTATTTAATTGGATTAATATTTTTTGAGATTAATATTCCAGCAAGCTCTAAAAATAGTTTTAATTACAAAAATATTTAAAAATTTAAGTGATTTAAAAAAGGAAATTAGAAAAGAATGCTTTATAATGAAAGATTACATGCCTTTTAAACTCATATCCAGCATTCTTTTGGTTTCATCAGCAAGTTCTTGAGGCAGTCCTGTAATGTCCATACTTAAGAATCCTCTTACAATCATGGAAGCTGCTTCTTCTTCTGTAAGTCCTCTTGACATTAGATATAACACTTCTTCTTCTGCTATTTTACCTACAGCAGCTTCGTGAGATAATTCTAAATCTCTGGCGCTACCTTCCAGTTCTGGAACTGCATATATCATAGAATCATCAGATAAGACCAGGCCATGACATTCTAAGTGTCCTTTTGTATCGTGCGTTCTACCTGCTAAATGTCCTCGGGCATATATTTGAGAGTTATCCTTAGAAACTGCCCTTGAAATCATTTCTGTACTCGATCCTTCTCCTTCTAAAATAACACGGGATCCCATGTCCAATATAGAATCTTTTTGACCGCCGAGAATTGACTGGAACAGTACTTTTGAATTTTTACCGCTGCAGTAAGCTGTTGGATATGATTGAATGCTTCTAACTGGGCTTGTAAGGATATAATTACTGATATAGGTCGAGTCATCTCCACACATGATTCCAGTTCTTGGACGTACATCCACCTGTTCTGCCCAGTTGTGCACCATTGTAAATGTAATTTTTGCTCCTTTTTTAAGGTAGAACTCAGATACTCCTACGTGAAGTGCTGAGCTTACATCTTCTCCAGTTGCACAGCCAGTTATAATGTGCAGTTCAGAATTTTCTTCAGCGATGATTATGTTGTGGGCAGTTTGCATTACTTTTTCATCACCGATGAACATACATGCCTGTAATGGAAACACTTCCTTGGAACCCGGTAAAGATCGTATGAAGTAGCCTGCACTTCCTTCTGCGTCTTCTCGAAGCGCTGTTTGCGCTGTATATTTATCTGAATCGGGAGCTACGGCTTTCCACATGTAGTCTTTAATCCATCCATATTTGTCCAAGGCTACATTCATTCCCATTATTTCAACATTTTCAGAAGGACATGTAGTGCATACTCCGCTTTGATCCACCTGAATAAAAGTACCTGATCTTTCTTTTTCACTTGGATCTACTCCTACTTTAAGTAAGGAGTCTTGTACCTTTTTAGAAATTTCAGTGGCCTTATCTACGCGTTCATGTTCTCCCGCCTCTTCTCTTATGAATTCTTCTAGATCTATATCTTCTCCATAAAGAGCTTTCTTTTCCTGGGCTTTTTTAGCGCGTTCTAATGTACTTTGCAACATTCAACACATCCTTTAAATCCTTCTTTTCTTATGTCTTCTAAAATTTCATGTGGACTACCTGAACATGCTATTTTACCGTCCATAAGCACATGAGCAGTATCTGCACCCACGAAATTTAGAATATATCCTAAATGAGTTATAAGAAGCCCCGATTTCTCCCTCATACCTGGTTTTTTCTTTTTATCCAGCAATATGTTGATTTCTTCTGCAAGGAGCTCAACGTTTTCGATATCTACACCTGAATCTGGTTCATCAAACATGATAAAGTCTGGCTGTTGGGCAAGAAGCTGTAAAATTTCTGATCGTTTCACTTCTCCCCCTGAAAATCCCAGATTAACATCTCTATCAAGGAATCTTTCATCAAGTTTGAGTTTGGTGGCAGTATCCATCATTTCCGGGCTTAATTCTTCACCACTTTCTCTATGTTCGATTTTCAGGAGATCATTTAACTTTACTCCCCTAATGGCCGGAGGATTTTGGAAACTAACTCCTACTCCTCTTTTCACACGTTCTGTAGTGGATAAATTGGTTATATTTTCTCCTTTAAAGATAATTTCTCCTCGGGTTATGTTATACTTGGGGAATCCAAGTATACTCATAAATAAAGTACTTTTACCAGATCCGTTCGGTCCTAAAAGGACGTGAGTTTCTCCTTTGTCAATATAAAGGTCTATATCGCTTAAAATTTCTTTTCCGTTAACTTCAACAGCTAAATCAGTTATTTCAAGTAGCAGTTTTACCACCACCGTTTTTAATATTACTATATTTTTTATTTACTTGAATTAATTTCTTTGTAATTTATTTTGGATATATATAGTGCTATATTACTATTTAACAATTGTTAATTTATAGGGAAAAGGGGATGAACAGATCTAGTTCTATAGTGATGATATTCCGGACATTAAATTGAATGTAAAAAATTCTGTTAATGTGCATATGTAGTTGTAAATTATGGAAGTATAGTCAAATAAGTTTTCTACAGTAGAAAATTAACTCTTTATTTTTGGCTATTTGGTGTACTGGACGTGTATTATGGATGTATCTAGAATTTAAATGGTAAATGAGATATTTAATGACAATGGGGGATGTATGCTCTCTTATTTGGAAAACAGGCATTCATGTTATTATATATAAACTTTTCGAATTTGTTTTATAAGTAACCTTTATACTTAGTGCCTTTATATCCATATAACGTACATTAATAGTACAATGATTGGTACAATAGTACATTGAGAAACGCAAGGAGGAAACTCTATGGCTGAGGATGATATAAAAATCGTTATGTTTTGTTGTAACTGGTGTTCCTATGGTGGAGCAGACACAGCAGGTACCGCAAGGATGCAATACCCTCCGAACATACGTGTAATTAGAGTGATGTGTTCAGGACGTATAGAACCACAATTTGTTCTTAAGGCATTCAAAGAAGGCGCAGATGGTGTTATAGTTGCAGGATGTCACCACGGTGACTGCCACTACGACGCAGGTAACTACAAGTTAGATAGAAGAATGAGATTGATCTACAAACTGGTAGATGATTTAGGAATAGGAAGAGAAAGAGTATACCACGACTGGATCTCTGCATCAGAAGGGGAAAAATTCGCAGAAACAGTTAAAATGATGGTTGATCGTGTTAAAAAACTCGGACCATCACCGCTTAAAGCACAATTAGCAGAAGTTGAAGAAAAACAAGCGGAGGCATAAACATGGCAGAAGAAGGTCAAAAAGTCAAAATATTAACAACATGGCTCTCAGGATGTTCCGGCTGTCACCTAGCACTTGCAGATATAAACGAAGCACTTATAGATGTTATGGAACTCGCTGAATTTGAACACAGTCCTGTTTTAATGGATGTAAAATATGATGAAATTCCAGAAGTAAACGTTGCACTCGTTGAAGGAGGAGTCCGTAACGAGGAAAACAAAGAAATGGCTGAAAAAGTCAGAGAAAAAGCGGATTTCGTTATAGCATATGGTACATGTGCAGTATATGGGGGGGTTCAGGGACTTGGAAACTTAAGCACCAATGAAGAGCTTTTAACTGAAGCTTACATAAACTGCCCAAGTAACGTTAACCCAGAAGGTGTTTTACCATCTGAAGAAGTACCTCCATTTGAAAGTAGAATGAGGCCACTTGGCGACGTTATAGACGTAGATTTAAATTTACCTGGATGTCCACCAAGATCTGACATTGTTGCACAGGCTGTTATGGCTTTACTTAAAGGAGAGCCAATTGAATTACCAGCAACAAACCTTTGTGAAGTTTGTCCAAGAGAAAAGCCACCAGAAGGATTGGCAATGGACGAAATAAAAAGACAATTCGAATTAGGGAAACCAGAAGAAGAAGTATGTTTAGTAACCCAGGGATTAGTGTGTATGGGACCTGCAACTGTTTCACTATGTGGAGCAGAATGTCCAAGCATTGCTGTACCTTGTAGGGGTTGTTACGGACCAACTGGAGCTGTAATGGATCAAGGTGCAAAAATGATAAGTGCAATTGGATCTGACTTCGGTGTTGAATCAGATAAAACAATCGATCCAGAAAAAGTTGCAGAGCAGCTCGACGACGTAGTAGGTACTTTCTACACATTCACACTTCCAGCTTCATTAGTACCTATGAAGATGAGGAAACAGGAGGGAAAATAAATGGTTAAATTAACACTTGAACCTGTAACAAGGATTGAAGGTCACGCTAAAATTACCGTTCAACTTGACGATCAAGGAAATGTTGAAGATACCAAGCTTCACGTTATGGAATTCCGTGGATTTGAAAAATTCTTACAGGGAAGAAATATTGAAGAAGTTCCAAGGATAGTACCAAGAATCTGTGGTATATGTGATGTACAGCACCACCTTGCAGCTGCAAAAGCTGTTGATGGTATTTTTGGATTTGCTGCTGATGATATTCTCCCAACTGCATACAAAATGAGGGAAATTATGAACTGGGGTTCATACATGCACTCACATGCACTCCACTTCTACTTCCTGGCAGCACCTGACTTCATAGCAGGAAAAGACAGAAAAACAAGAAACGTATTCCAGATTATTAAAGATGCACCTGAATTAGCTTTACAAGCAATAGAACTCAGGAAAAACGCTCTTACACTTGTAACTGCAACTGGTGGAAGACCAATTCACCCAACATCATCAACACCTGGTGGAATAACCACAGAATTAGATGATGAAACCCAGCAAACATTACTCAAAAATGCTCAAAGAAACGTTGAATTATCAGAAGCTACACTACAAACTGCAATTCCAATATTTGAGGAAAACATAGATCTTGTAAAAGAGCTTGGTTACGTTAAAACATACCACACAGGGCTAGTTAAAAATGGAGTATGGGATGTATACGATGGAAATGTAAGGATTAAAGATATTGAAGGTAACCCTTACGCTGAATTCCCAAATACAGATTACCTGGATTACATGGCAGAAAAAACAAAACCATACTCATACCTGAAATTCCCATACATTAAAGATTTAGGTTACCCAGATGGTATTTACAGAGTTGCACCTCTTTCAAGGTTAAATGTAGTTGATAAAATGCCAGATGTTGCACCTAAAGCACAGGATTACCTCAACGAATTCAGAAAAGCATTCGGTTACGCACACGAACCATTACTGTTCCACTGGGCAAGACTCATAGAAATGTTAGCATGTGCTGAACTTGCTTCCGATGCTTTAGAAGGAGATTTATCCGGACAAAAATTCCCAGATTCACTTGAAAGACAAGCTGGTGAAGGTATAGGAATTGTTGAAGCACCAAGGGGAACATTAACACACCACTATGCTGCAGACGAAAATGGTCAGGTAACCAAAGCAAACATCATAGTTGCGACCATACAGAACAACCCATCCATGGAAATGGGTATTCAAAAAGTTGCAAAAGACTACATAAAACCTGGTGTAGAAGTAGATGACAGTATTTTCAACCTAATGGAGATGGTAATTAGATGTTATGACCCATGTCTATCATGCGCAACTCACGAAATGGACAGTCAAATGAAACTTTCAACCCTTGAAGTATATGACAGTGAAGGACACTTGATTAAAAAACTTTAAAACCATTTAAGGGTGAAAAAAAATGATAATAGTAAACAAAGAAGGCTGCATTAGATGCGGAGCTTGTGAGGGTGTATGTCCAACAGAGGCAATTGCAGTAACACCTGAAGATGTGATTTACTGCGATCTTTGTGCTGGCGAACCAAAATGCGTGGCAACTTGTCCAAAAGGCGCCCTTAGAGCTGAGGAAATGCCAATTGGCGAAACTGGCGAAACCCAAACTCGTATAGTGTTTAGTCCTTCAGCGTGTGATCAGTGTGGCGAATGTGTAGATGTCTGCCCTCAAAACGTCCTGAAACTGGAAGAAGGAAAAGTCCAGGCACAAAAACTGCACGGATTCTGTGTAATGTGCCAAAAATGTGTGGACATCTGTCCAGTTGAAGTTATTGGTGTAGAAGGGGTTAAAGAGCCTAAAATCATTGAAAAGGACATTACGGGACCTATATTCATTTCTGGCTGTGTTGGCTGTGGAATGTGTGTAGAAGAATGTCCAGTAGATGCCATTACACTCTCTGAAGCTGGAGAAACAATCGAAATCGATGAGGAAGCATGCATAAAATGTGGAGTATGTTCCCAAACATGCCCATGGAATGCAGTGTACATATCTGGTAAAGAACCAGTTAAACGAACTAAGGACATAGTAGCATTCGATCTTGATAAAGAAGCATGTATCGGATGTAATGTATGTGTTGAAGCATGTCCTGGTGACTTTATAAAAGCAAAAGAAGCAGACCTTTCGGTGGAACTTCCAGAAATTTGTACAGCATGCGGACTTTGTGCAGAAATGTGCCCAGTTGAAGCAATAAACCTTGAAGTCGAACTTGGACCTGCAAGGCCAGCATCTGAAGAGGGACTTGTAAGAAATGAAGAACTCTGTATACTGGACGGCGGTTGTGCCACAGTATGTCCTACTGAAGCTATAAAAGTAGAACCTGGAGAATCATATGCAATGTGTACCCGATGTGGAGCATGTGCATCTATATGTCCTACTGGAGCTCTTAAGGTAACAGAGATCGAAAAAGAAGTCAACGGCGAAATGGTCAAAAGGGAAAGAATCGAATTCAGCCCATCACTCTGTGATGAATGTGGTGACTGTGTCGAGGTATGCCCATACAACATGCTGGAACTTACAGGCGACAAAAAAATGCCAGTCAAAGGGTACTGTGTACTCTGTGACAAGTGTATTGAGCACTGTCCAAACACAGCATTATCTATAAAATAAGAACCATTTTTTTAGGTGGATTTTTCCACCAATATTTTTTATTTTTTGCATTTAATTTGAAAATTTATTATGATTTTAACTGAAATTATACCTTTTTTGAAAAATTTCTATTTGTGATCAAATCTTAATTAATAAAGCTTATTTTTAATTCATGATTCCAAAAAGATAATACACTTGAAAAATAAGCCAGATCATACTTCTTTTTATCTTTAAATTACCAAATTTATGCTTTTGCACGTAAACACTTGCATAATGGCATTATCTATTAAAATTCATTTTCCCAAAATTAACGTAATATACAAAAAAAATTATTTTAATTAAATTAATGATTATTCACTTAAATTGACATAGATACCATGCTTATCAAGGTCAATTTCAACTATTGTGCCATTAAGTTCTTTTCTGGCACCTAATATGTCTGTAAGATCTATTTTTTCTCCATCTATTTTAATGTATAAAACATCTTCCATTATTTTATCGCCGTCAGTTGAGTAAACAGTTGATTCGCACATTTTATTCACCATTAGTAATTATGTTTTTGATGTATTTTTTATTTGCCCTTAATAAACGAACTTTCCCTTATTCTCAAAAATTTCTCCATTTTCTGCAACAACATTCCCGCGCACCATGGTCATAATGGGCATCCCTTTAACTTTAAATCCTTCAAAAGGGGAATATTTGGCCTTAGTTTTGAATTCACCAGGATTTATTATTCCTTCTTTTTTCATATCAACCACAACGAAGTCTGCATCCATTCCCTCTGCAATTTTACCTTTATTGGAGAGATTGAATATTCTAGCGGGATTTTGACATAGAATCCGTTTAATATCTTCAAAACTCATTTTATTTTCATTCACTTTGGTTAAAATGAGTGGAAGAGTTGTTTCAAGGTTTGGAATTCCTGGTGGAGCTTCCCACACATTTTTTTCTTTCTCTTCAGTTGTATGAGGGGCGTGATCGGTTCCTATTATGTTTATATTCTTCAAATCAGAGATATTTAACTTATGTTCATTATCACGAAGCGGAGGATTGGTTTTTGCAAAGTTTCCACATTTTTTAAGGTAAGAATCATCTAAAAATAGGTGATGTGGAGTTATTTCTGATGTAATTTTATAGTTCCCCCTTTTAGCCTCATTTATGAGATGTAGGGACTTTTTAGTGCTAACATGACATATGTGGATATCCATATCAAAATATTTTGCCATATAAATGGCGTTTTCTACTGCAACAGTTTCGCAGAGCGGCGGCCGTGCATCTGCATAAATTTCAGGGCTCAAACTATTTTCATTCTTTTTTTTATCTGTGCAGAGTTTAACAATATTTCTATCTTCTGCATGTATTGAAATCAAATGAGCCCCTTGTAGTTTCTTTATTTCACCAAAAATTTCCATTAAACTGGGATTGTCAAGCAGATCCATGTATATTTTAAATGATGCAGGTTTAAGCGTCTCTATTTTTTTAATTTCCTTAAGATCATCCACGCCGGCGTGCAGCCCAAAATCAACAACACTCTTGTTTTCTGCTATTTCGAGCTTTTCAAGAAATGACTTTTTGGTGTTTGTTGGGGGATTGGTATTAGGCATGTCCAGCACGGTGGTGAAACCTCCACTAGCCGCAGCCATTGATCCAGTTTTAAAAGTTTCTTTCTTTGGAAATCCAGGGTCTCTAAAATGCACATGGGTATCAATAAGCCCGGGTAAAACTACATTTCCTTTGATGTCAATTGTTTCATCACTTTTTGGAGGAATTTTTTTAAAAGAAACAATTTTGCCATTTTCAATCCCTATGGAACATTCAATATTTTCTGGAACAATTTTACAATTTAAAAGACATAAATCAATCAATTTGACACCTTTTTAGCTTATGAAATTAAAAAGTATTTTTGATTACAAGTTTCTAATGTTTATTAGATCTTTAGTTAATTAAAATTAAAGAGTTATACCTTATATTTGTAGCGCATCTAAAAAATTATAAGTTTAACAAGCTATGTTATGGGCAATAATTTTATATTACAGGTTAAATCTCCCTTTTATTCTTCGGTATTGTTCTATTAGGTCCTTAATCTGTTCTTTAGAACTTTTTTTAACACTATATGGTAAAATACCCCCGTGAAGAGTACTTTCTCCACTTTTTAATTTTTTGATATTATCCAGACTTGTTTTTTTCCAGAGATTCAGCCATCCCTCATCTGAAGATGATAAATTATTCAGGTCTAACCCAAGGTGTTCACTCCAAAGTTTAAGCCTGAATTTTTCGACAGCACCACTTCGAGGCTCGTTGATATCAAAAAATAAGGCATTCATTTCCATATTACGGAAATTCACTGTACTGTCAACACTTCCAAATTCTTCTGCCTGGCTTAAAGAAGAGCCGTCCAGATTTGCAGTACCTATTGTTGCCCAGATATCATCAACAATTGCAACTTTGCTGTGGATATAACAATGACGCATTTTATTTTTTTTATTTTCATATTCACCTGACCACTTGGTAAATATTCCAATTTGGGGGTGGTCTAATAATCTTTCAGTATCCAGGCCTAAAATCTCAAAACCATAATGCTGCCAGCTCCTGTAGGTCGGAACATCTGGAACTTCATTAATAACGATTATCAACTGTAAATCTGGATTATTTTCAAGTGCTTTCTTTAATGCACCAATGATATATTTATTGGTAAAATACTGGTTTTCAATATAAATAAAGTCTTTAGCGTTAGTTATGGCTCTTCTATAAGCTTCCAGTACTCCTTTTTCATCTTTACTTGTGGTATCTGGAGTTATTGATCTTACGATCTGTACTGGCTCGTTTTCTATTTCTAAAGATGTATATGGATTGTTTTTTGATGATGATGTGGGACTATTATCATTTAGATGTGTTTCAGTTTCTTTAATCTTGTTTGAAACATTTCCTATTTTATTTTTTGAAATTTTATCTTTGCCCTCAAAATTCAAGTCTGAAAGATAATTCCACAGTTCAATGAAAAATTCTTCTATATGCTCTATTGCTCCGCCTTCTAAATAGATTGAAATATCGTGCACAGGGCCTTCGTTTTTATTTAACCTGCGGGGTTCGTCAATCAAGTGTTTATTAGTGTCCCAATGGCCTTGAATGAAAGGCGAGCCGATAATAAACGCTTTTTTCCCGTCTGCTATAAGTACCTTTGCGTGCATGGCATAAGGTCCTTTTACAGGGAATTTTCTAACTTCAACATCATTTTCTTTAAAATAATTATTTAATTCATTATAAGTATCTGGAACGATAGGGCTCTCATTCACGATGATTTTTACATCCCGTCCCCTATTTTGAGCTTTCAAAAGTTTATAGGCTAAAGTATCGCCAGATTTAAATTCATCACTGCTTTTTAATAATGAAAAAAATATTGGAATAAAATCGGGGTGAAATTCGTACTGAGTTAAATAGATATAGGACTCGGCTTCTTCTATCACGTCAGTAATTTTTTTATATGCCTTTTCATTGTCTATTAATACTTCAATATTATTTTTTCCCGTAAATCTGGAGGGATAATTCTTTTTTAATGTAGGGAACCATCCTTCAATCTGGGCACGGTTAATTATAATTTTATCTATAGTTTTGATTACATCACTGACATTTCCATAGACTTTTGTTTTTTTAAGCTCAAATACTCCGAGTTTATCTTTAACAGTGATTTGGATATCTGGATTTTTGTCAGTGAGTTCTTTATATTTATTTGGAGAATAAATAATGCGGTAATATCCGTTGTTATCTGTAACAGCCGTTCCTAAAAAATCATCTTCTAATGGAAATAGGATTTTATAACTATCTTCTATAAACTTATTAGAACCATTTAAAGATAAATCTTCCTTGATAAAGGATTTAACTTTGGATTCAACTATATTTAAAGCATTTAATTTCATTTTTCCAAAATTAATGTCTTCTGCCATCACCCTTAATCCAGAAATAGGATCTCTATTTTCATCAATTACCATGCCTTCAACGCCAATATTGTCTGTGTCTAGTTCTATATTTCCAAAATCAAAGATATTTGGAATATTTTCTTTGGATACAGACATTATGACTTCTCCGCCAGCAATAACTTCCAGTTCTATATTGATTTCATCAATAGATGATTG
>Ga0210077_1000692_pt1 | contig 11336 bp, 12 predicted proteins | sample RushMan_CattailN_5_FD_185556 | JGI IMG/M metagenome (GOLD analysis project Ga0210077, IMG submission 185556) | Wetland microbial communities from San Francisco Bay, California, USA, that impact long-term carbon sequestration -... | ecosystem: Environmental > Aquatic > Marine > Wetlands ... | reverse complement strand
TTGTGTATGGGGAACATTAACATTATAAGATTCAATACCTATGATTGGTTTAAGACCCTCTTTTTGTGCCTTTTTATAAAATTCAATTGATCCATACATAGCTCCGTGGTCTGTAACTGCAACAGAATCCATTTGCAACTCCTTAATTTTGTTAATTAATCTGTCGATACTTGAGAGTCCGTCTAGTAGTGAATATTCGCTGTGAACATGAAGATGGACAAATTTATTCACCATTATTTTGTTTCCTTTGCCTTTTATTTTCATACATTACTTTATCGGCTTTTTCAACCACCTCTAAAAATTTATCTGAATGACGTCCTTGTGCATAACCGATGCTTACACCTATTTTTTGATTATTTTCATCTCCTTGATAAGCGCTATTTAAACGATTGATTACACTATTGGGATCCTCGTTCGGTTTCCAAGGCATAAAAACCAAAAATTCATCTCCGCGAGTCCAGCGTACAACAAAATCTCCTTTCCTTAAACAGCTTTTAGTTCTTTCGACCATTTGTATTATTGCTTTGTTTCCTTCTCCGTGTCCTTGAGTGTCATTTATATTTTTTAAATTATCCATATCTGCAAAAACAACTAAAAAACTTAGATTTTCCCTTTTTAGTCTGGGCATTATATTTTTCTGTAGTATCATCATAAATCCCCGCTGGTTAAAAGCCCCTGTCAGGCTGTCAAAAGAACTTTCCTTTTCCAATTCAATCATCTTATCAATAATATTTTCGAGATCTTTGTTTTGTTCTAAAAAGCTTCTGTAGTATTCTCTTCTGTCCTTTTCAATTCCTTGCAAAGTTTCACTAAAAGAATCATTATTTGAAGAGCTTTCTACGCTTGCTGGCCTACCTTCACTCTTTTGAGAATCGGTATTTTCCATAGCTTTATTCTACTACAAATAACTCTTTTTTGTGTAAACCCCTATCGTGAAAGATTAGTAAATATTACTGAAGTTTTTGTAATAAAATACTGGTTATTTCCGAGGGGTTTCCTTTTCCTTTTAGAATTTTTTGTGTTTTTCCGATTAGATAACCCAAAGCCTGTGTTTTACCTTTTTTATAATCAGCAACTGCATCAGTGTTTTGTTTAATAGTCTGAATAACCGCATCCTCTACATCACTCCCCGTAACATATGATTTAGTTGCAAGTTCTCTAATCTTTTTAATAAGTTCAGCAGGTTCAGGATAGTCTTTATCCATATTTTTGTTAATCATCACATCCGCAATAGTTTTCGCCGAGACTAAATCATTCACATTTAGACTAACAGCTTTTTCAAAATAATCTGCTCTGTCTTTATCTGAGACTAAAATATTAATGTAATAGTCATTTAGGGAATATTCATTTTTAAATCTATCCCGTTTTTGTTGTGGAAGTTCCGGCGTGTTTTTAATAATATTTTCAATCTCCTTTGCTGTAAATCTTAAAGGAGGAATATCCGGTTCTGGGAAATATCTATAATCGTTTGCTTCTTCCTTAGTTCTTTGGCTAAAAGTAACTAATTTTTTTTCATCATAACCGCGAGTTTCCTGAACGGGTTTTCCTCCCGAATCCAAAAGAGTTCTTAATCTGTCTATTTCATAATCAATCGCAGATGACAAAAATTTAAATGAGTTGATATTTTTTAATTCCACCTTATATGAAGGAAGTTTTGAATCTGTTGATAATGAAATATTTGCTTCTAGGCGCATTGAACCTTTTTCCATATCAGCGCTGGATATACCTAAATATCTAACTATCAACTGCAGTTCTTTAAGAAAATCTACAACCGATTTACTATTATCAAAATCAGGTTCAGTAACAAGCTCCATTAGGGGTACACCGCTCCTGTTGAAATCGACCAAACTTACTTTCTTACCTTCTAGTGTTTGATGAACAAGCTTTGCCGTATCTTCTTCAAGATGAACCCTGCGAATAGTAATTTTATTATTTTTATTATCTTTCCAATAACCTGATTCGCAAAGAGGCTGATCATATTGGCTAATCTGAAAACCTTTGGGCAAGTCTGGATAAAAATAATGTTTTCTATCAAATTTAGAAAAATGTTTAACAGTACAATTTAGCGCACTTCCGAAACGTATCGTTGATTCAATTGCTTTAATATTTGCATAAGGCAATGCTCCGGGAAGGCCTAGACAGACAGGGCACACTTGGATATTGGGTTTTATAGAGAAATGGTCAGCGGTACATCTACAAAACATTTTAGATTTAGTTGAAAGCTCAACATGTACCTCCAAACCTATAAATACTCTATATTTATTTTTTAACATTATTTTTACCGTTTAATAAAAACTCGTAACCTTTCTTCTTTGTAAATATTAATGTTGCAAACGCTATACCTGTTAAGGTAAATAATAGAGTTTGAATTCCGAATATCTCAGATAGGGCACCAGAAAAAATTACAGGAATAACTGAAGCTATTGTTACAAAAAACCAGAAATTTCCAAAAACACGTCCTCTGAATTCCAACGGAGTAAATTCCTGCAAAAAAGTTTGTGATGGAATTACTATCGAAACATAAGAATAGCCGATCGATATTGTACAAATTACGCTCAAGATAATATTAAATGGGTAATGCAGAAGTGCTACACCGAAAGTAAGCGCAAAAAGCATAAAGGTTATTATTAAAAGTCCATTTTGAATAATTTTAATTTTTCTAACTTTTTGTTTAACCATTCTCGGAACAGTCAGAGCTGCAATCAGTGCTCCTACTCCTGCAGGAACAACCAAATATAAACCAACGCTATTCGCACTTACATGCATAATATCAACAGCAATTACAGGGACATTAACGGTAACAATGGCTACACTTGCAAACATTCCTAACAACAACAAAAAAGGAGCCAGCACTTTACGGTTCATTCTAATAAAGTCATAGCCGTCAAATATACTATTAAAGAAACTTCTCATTTTGTCCTCAAAATTCGTTTCGGTTTCTTTTCTGGGATTCATCATGGGTAAAAATGTAACGCTCAGAAAAGCTACAAATAAAGCCAAGGAACATATAAGTAAAGAGTTACCGAAACCAATAGCTTGGTTAAGAAAACCGGCAATTCCAAAACCAACTATCAGAGCAGATTGTTGTGTTAAGAAAAATAAACTGTTAGCCTGGGCCAAGTTTTCTTTTTCTACAACGGTTGGCAGTGAAGCGGACTCAGAAGGTACATAAAATTGATTTAAAAATGAATATATGAATACGAAAACGAACGCCAAATAAGGTTTATCTGTATGAAAAACTACAAATATCAGTATTGATAAGGCTTGGAAAAAATTTGTTGCCATAAGTAGTTTCCTTCTTTCAATAAAATCAACCGACGCTGCAGCAAAAGGACCTATTAAAAGGGCTGGCAGAGCATAAGAGATCCAAAGTAAAGATGTTGCGATTGTACTTTGGGTTAAATCAAAAAGTCTAATAATAAATAAATAGTTCATCAAGTTAATGGAAACCTGCGAAAGCATTTGTGAAGTCCAAAGATATTTAAAATCTCTATTTTTTATTACTGCTTTAAAATCTTTCATATTATTTTGCTATTTTTGGTTTATAATTTGTTGTCCTTTCAAATAATTCAGAAAGTGAAAAAATCGTATTCTCCATAAACCTTGGTGCCATAAGTTGAAAACCTAAAGGAAGTTTGTCTTTACTAAAACCGAAAGGGATAGAAACACTGGGTATTCCAGCCATATTCGCTGTTGCTGCAAAAATATCTGTCAAATACATTTTTAAAGGATCTGAAGTTTTCTCTCCCAACTTAAATGGGGGTGTAGGAGCAACCGGCGATATAATAGCGTCAACTTCCTCAAAGGCCTTGTCTACCTCATTTATTATTTTTGATCGTACTTTCATCGCCTTAAGATAATAGGCATCATAATAACCAGCCGATAAAACGTAGGTTCCCAACATAATTCTTCTTTTTGCTTCAGCACCGAAGAAATCTCTACTATTTCCGTATCTGACTCCATCATATCTTGCCAAATTTGAGGAAACCTCCGCAGGTTGAATAATGTAATATACCGATATTCCATACGGAGAAGTCGGTATGGAAATTTGCTTAATTTCTACACCCTCCTTTTTGAAAATCTCAATAGCAGAATTAATATTTTTTTCAATTTCTTTGTCTAATCCTTTTATAAAAAATTCTTTTGGAACACCGATTCTTAATCTAGCTTTAGGTTGTTGATATGTAGTCTCTTTCATGGTTGAGTCATGTCCATCAATTCCTCGCGTTACTTCAAATACTCTTTTTATATCGCTTATTGATCTTGCTAGATGACCAACACAATCGAGTGAAGATGCCATCGCAATAATTCCATATCTTGGTACTGCCCCATAGGTTGGTTTAAAACCGTATGAATAACAGTAGTTTGCGGGAAGCCTGATAGAGCCACAGGTATCTGTACCAGTTGTAATCAGAGCATAATTCGCTGCTAATGAGGCTCCTGAGCCGCTAGAAGAGCCTCCAGGGACATATTCTTGGTTCCAGGGGTTTTTGGTTGCACCAAAATCGGAATTTTCTCCTGAGGAGCCGTGAGCCCAAGCATCACAATTTGCCTTACCAATAGGAATTACTCCTGCTTCTTCAAGTTTATTAACTACTGTAGCAGAATAGTTAGGTACATAACTCTGCAGGACCTTACTTGCTGCTGTTGTTCTTACGCCTTTTGTTAAAAAATTATCCTTATATATTATGCTTACCCCAAACAGTGGATATTGAGAAATTATCTTATTACCCAGTTGGTCTATTAATCTATCAATATTTCTTGCCTTATCATAAGCTTTTTCTTCGGAAATAGTTAAAACGGCATTGATATCACTATTTGTCTTATTTATTTTATCTAAATATGAATCAACCAAATCGACTGCCGTAAATTTTTTATCAAGTAAGCCTTTTTGAGTATCCTTTATAGATAATGGCGGAGTTATTATCATTGATCTTTTTGTAAAACTGCATCAACTACAAAGTAATTATTATGGGTTTTATTTGCTTGGCTAATGGCATCCGACACATCAAGAGTTTGTGTTTGATCAACTTTATCCTGGGAATAAATATTTTCCAAACCAGTAGGTTGGCTGGTGGGTTGAATATCTTTAGTATCAACCTCGGACAAATTGTTAACGAAACCTACCACTTGTGAAAGTTGTGAAGAATACAGTTCAATTTCTTTCTTATTTAAATTCAATTTTGCCAATTCAGCGACTTTTTGGATATCGCTTCTTTTTAAATCTGCCATCTTAATATGATAAATCGTATTTAAAAAGCAAGCAAGATTCATCAAATAATCAAGCCATTTGTTGCAAGAGTTTAATCCGCTCAGAAATCGGAGGATGTGTATTAAAAAGATTCGAAAACCTGCTCACAGCATTTTTAGTTTTACCTTTAAAAGGATTGACTATATATAAATGGGCCGTAGCTTTATTTGCAACTTCCAATGGTTCAGGATCCTGAGATATCTTTTCCAAAGCCGAAATTAAACCATTTGGCTGTCTGGTAATCATAACAGACCCTGCGTCTGCAGAAAGCTCTCTTCTTCTTGATAAAGCCAGTTGTATCAGCTGGGCTACTATAGGTGAAAGAATTGCAAATATTAATCCAACTATTAAAAATATTGCTCCTAATTCGGAACGGTCATTATCTCTTGAGCGACCTGATGAAAACCATCTTGCCCGTAATAGCCAATCACCCAAAAGTGCAATTATTCCTACCATAACCGAAACCACTGACATCAGCCGAGTATCATAATTCCTAATATGGGTAATCTCATGACCAACCACCCCCTCAAGTTCAGTTCTGTTTAGCTTTTGCAAAAGTCCTGTTGTTGCACAAATTACTGCATGATCCGGATCTCTGCCTGTAGCAAATGCATTTGGAGATGAATCTTCTATAACATACAATTTTGGCATAGGAAGACCCGTTGCAATGCAAAGGTTTTCGGTAACGGTATAAAACTCAAAATCTCTCTGTTTATTTGCTGGTCTGGCTCTCGATATAGAAAGAACAATTTTATCGCTGAAGTAATAACCTATAAAACTTGAAAATCCCGAGATTATTAATGCCAAACCAACATAACCCAATGATCCGAAGTTGTAGCCAAAGTAATACGAAAATGCTTCGGACAAAAAATAAACAGATACAGCTACAAAAATAAAAAACAATAAAACGATAACCGTAGCTCTTCTTTTATTTGAGCTAACGGCTTCATAAACATTTTTCATAAGATACTTTTAGAGGTCGATTTTAGGAGATTTCATTTCCTCTTTGGATACCTCTAAATGTTCTCCTTCCTGAGCAGTCGTTATTCCGGGTTGTTCTTTCAACCCAAAAATTCCTGCGACGATATTCGACGGAAATTTAACTCTTTTAATATTAAAGTCAGCTGTCAAATCAATCACCAGTCTTCTTGCATACATCAATTTATCAGCTGTATCCCGAAGTTCATCCATAAGTTTTGTAACAACTTCTGATGCTTTAAGCTGGGGATTACTTTCAACAATTACTTGGATGTTTGGTAAAACTGAGGCTAATTTACTACCCGCATCAGCCATTTTAGTTACGTCTCCGCTTTTTACTGCAGAGGCTATGGCCTTTCTGGCTTCGGTCAATTTTTCATAGATATCTTTTTCGTGCTTTAGATATCCTTTTGCCGATTCTTCTAAATTAGGAATTAAATCAGCCTGTCTTTTAAGTTGATTTCCAATCTCCTGTATAGATGCCTTAATTCTTGTTCTTGTACTAACAAAAAAGTTGTAGGTTGAAATTACCCAAAAAACAACAACAACCGCTATAGCAATTAGAACCCATAATAAAATCATTGAATTATCACCTCCTAGCCTTATATATAATATAACATAGAAATTATCCCAATAATACTTTCTTTATTTCTTTCACGCTGAGTGTATTAATGATGTCCGAGGATTTCGTCCAACCGCGTCTTGCAACCGATATTCCCCAAATCATATTATCCATACCGTTTTTATGGTGCGCATCTGTACCCATGCTTAACTTCACTCCTGAATCCACGGCTTCCTTTACAAGAAAATCAGGAAGGTCTAATCTTTTGGGATCAGCATCAATTTCCAAGTACTTTTTATTACTTTTACAAAAATCAAAAATCCTTGGCCAATCCAACTCTATAGATTCTCTTTCATTGAGAAGTCTTGCTGTTGGGTGGGCAAAGATTTTAACCTTTTTATGGTCAAACGCACCCAAAACCCTTTTTGTCATTTCATCTTTAGGCTTACGGAAACTGGAATGAATCGAAACCAAAGCAAAATCCAAAATATCCAAAACTTCATCGTCAAATGGTAATTTTCCATCTGTAAGTATATCAATTTCAAGGCTATTGAACACATATTGTATCCTTTTATTCTTATCTTTAGATATTGAGTAATTAATTTTATCAATCTTTTCTTTCTTCCTTTTGAGAATATCAGTAAACTGTTTTTTATTATGACCGCTTTGGCTTGGGTTGTGTTCGGTAAGCGCTATGTATTCATAACCCAAATCATTGGCTTTTTGAACAATCTCTTCCATAGAAGACTCTCCCAAATCGTGGCTGGTTTCTATATCGAAATCAGAATGAATCTGAAGATCCCCCTTTATATCTTTTATCTCAACCAACTTGGGTATATCACTCTGCAGGGCAGCTTCTATCTCTCCACTGTCTTCACGAAGTTCAGGAGGAATATATTCCATGCCCAGTTTTTTATAAAAACCTTCTTCGTCTTTAAACTTAAGAAGTTTACCTTTTTGTTTGATTCCATATTCGGAAAGTGACATTCCTTTTTTAATTGAATACTCCCTAAGAGCAATATTATGATGTTTTGAACCGGTGAAGTGCTGAAGCAGAGATCCGAATGACTCCGGTGACTGAACCATCAGATCAACCTGGATACTAGAAGGAAGAATTATTGAAGCAGTTCTTTCTCCTCTTTCAAGGACCCTAACCCTTTTAGGATAATTGCAAAAATGTTCTATAACCTGTAAAGCTTTTTTGCTTGCAACAGCTATATCTATATCCCCGATAGTCGATGCTTTTCTTCTTAAACTACCCAGTGGCTCCGCTCTTACCACACTATGATCTTTGTTTATCCACTCCAAAATTTCATCAGCAATTCGCTGAGCATACGGAAGCAAAATCCGTTTTGACTTATTTTTCTGCTCTTCAATGCTTTGTAAAATGTCACTCGCAGATTTTTCGCCAAAACCTTCAATATTGTTTACCTTCCCTTCCTTAATTGCTTTCTTAAGTTCATTAAATGGGTTTTTATCAGATATATTTAGTTCTTTTACCAACTTAAATGAGGTTTTTGCACCAATCCCAGGAACCTCCATAAGTTTAAACATAGCTTTTGGAAGACCTGACATAACATCTTTTAGGTGTTTTGATTTGCCGGTCCTGAAGATTTCATCAAGGTGCATTGCAATACTCTCGCCTATACCGGGAACATCTTTTAGTTTTCCCTCATCCCAAAGGTCCTTTAATTCACTTGATTCATGTTCAACAGCATCAGCAGCTCTTTCATAGGCAATTATCCTAAAACGGTTTTTATCTGCATTTTTTAGTTCGAATGCGGCCGCAACCGACCTTAAAAGCTCTGCTATTTCTAAATTTGTCATATTTTGATTCATATTTTTATTATAACTGCAAATATTAAAAAACCTAGAGAATTGAATAAAAAAATAGTAAAATACTTGTGCTTGGGGTTGTAGCTCAGTTGGTTAGAGCGTCCGCCTGTCACGCGGAAGGTCGCGAGTTCGAGTCTCGTCAACCCCGCAAGCTAATTAAATTGTATTATTGCTTCTTAATCTTTGCTGATATCTATATAACTATTTTTGAGGCTAATATGGAAAGTGTGTTTGATATGTCTTTGGATAATGGCTCTTTGGAACCAATAGATTTGCCAATAAACCAAGGCGTTAATTCAACTAATAAATTCCTAAACTTACTCCTATCAACTTCATTCTCAATTTCATCTTCACAAAGATTAAATCTGGAACCGTCATTTAAGCAAAAGGATACATCGGACAGACCATTTCTATGAATCCCAAACCCCTGGTCAGAACCATCGGGATATCTAACTCTAACGTAAACTCTCTGGCCATAGGGACGAGATATTCCAAAACTTTGTCCATCTGAAAATTTCCTAACTGAAGTTAAAAGCTCCCCAGGATTCGCAATTTCCCCTTGTGACGCTCGATTACTTATTTCGCATAAAACTTCAAATGCTATCCCCATGTCTTCACTAGATATCTCAGACCTTTCTACCATTATCTGCAATATATACATGCCAAAAAACAGTGTGTCAACTTTAAAAATATCTATATTCTTGACTATAGATATTTATTTTGGTATTCTTCCTACAATTAAAATAGACATTAGGCCTATATTGCGGCTTTTTTATGTTATTTTTAATGAGTTTCTTGCACGTTTAAATATTGAGATCATTTTTCCGGATAGTTATCTTGTGATAACAAAAATCTAAAACCGGAAAAAAAGGAGCATAAGATGAAAAAGAAGTTTTTGTTGTTTGGTTTGTGCACATTGTTATGTGCAGCATGTCTAAGTGCCCTAGGTTATTGGGCTACGAAAGACATTGTCTATGAAGGAAGCGATATCCAGTTTAATACTGACCGTGCAATTCAGATTAACGCCAAATCTGTAATTGTCGAGGCTGCTTCCTCAAACTTTTTCTTTCTGAGAAAAGAAAGTGGTGACGTAATTTATGGTAATCCTGACAAACCACCACTTGGTTGGGGGAAAAATACATATTATCGGTATGGACCAGAAATAATCTCAGGTGGAAAATGGCTGTTTCCTAAAGGTTTCGCCGCTATTAGTATAAAGAGCTCAGATGGCCAATCCTTAGTTACAGTCCATTTAATTTCCCAAACAAAGGCATTAATGATATTTTTAATTTCACTTTGTTTTATATACCTTTTGTTTGGATTAGTTAGCATATTCGATCTCTTGTAAAATTGTGTAAGAAACACCCCCGGTGATTTAAGCCAAAAGCTTAATATCAACAAACCGGGGGTTGTTTTTTTTAACTTTACTTCTATGTGTATAATATAAATCTCTATGTCTGTTGAATCACCAAAAAAAGCTAGCAAGACTTTTACCTGGAGTAAGGAAACCGAAATATTCTATCAGGAAATAGAGAAGTTTTCACACCGTTTTCCACTTGAAAACGTACAACTTTTCTCAAATAAAGATATTTTACGAAGCCTTGTAGACCAGATAAAAGGAAAGTTTTCCAAAAAACCTTAGCCTATTGAATTTGGCTTTATTTCCTCTTTTTTAAGCAATGCTAAATCCTCTAATTTGTTTATATTTAAAATGGTAATCTTTTGACTTCGATATTCAATCATCTTTTTCTTCTTGAGCTTTTCAATTTCTATACTTACCGTTTCTCTAGCAAGTGCGGCATAATCAGCTATTTGTTGATGAGTAAATGGAATTGTAATTTTTATCAAATCTTTTTCTTCTTTACCAAAACGGCGGGCTAAGGTTAATAATACAAAGCATACTCTTTGAAAAGATTTTCCAAAAAGAAGGTATGTCATCTGTGTTGAAATACCTCCCAAGCCGGAGCTTAATCTTTTCGAAAGATCATAGAGTTGTCTAGGATTATTCTTAATGTAGTCTATTAATTTATATTTCGGAGCTTTTACTACAAGACAATCGCTCATCGCCTCAAAGTAGGTTATATTGGGCGTATTTCCCAATGCCCAAGTTAAAGGAAAATAGGATCCTGGTTTATAAATGTTCAAAGTCAGCTCCTTACCCTCACTGGATACTGAATACATCCTCACAAGTCCCTTTTTAACATAGTAAATCCCATCGGGTTCCTGCTCAGCTTGAATAATTACTTCGCCTTTTTTAAACGGTATTTCCCTATATTTTTCAAAGAATTGTTCCATTTTATTTTAAGCGTATTTTCATATTTATAGTTTAAATTTAAGTTACAGTAAATTTAGTATAAATAAACTGTAATAAATATTACTGAATAATATTTTAACTAAGTTTAGTATTTATAACTAACATGAACATTTTAATCAAATTAATATTTGGTTACATATCGGGATTACCACCATAAGGTATACCGTCATAAGATTATGTCATACATATATAAACTAATAAAAAACTGGTATAAAACATTTCTTTTACTAAATAAGTCAGCAGATTTATAAAAGAAATATAAAAAGACAAATAACAACTAGCCTTAAATCAAGGTTAGTTGTTTTTCATATATATTTTATCTATTTTAGCTTCAACAAGTACCTTTTTCACTCTCAACATTATCATATGAGTATATATTATGTTCATATTTACAT
>Ga0210077_1000691_pt1 | contig 11378 bp, 9 predicted proteins | sample RushMan_CattailN_5_FD_185556 | JGI IMG/M metagenome (GOLD analysis project Ga0210077, IMG submission 185556) | Wetland microbial communities from San Francisco Bay, California, USA, that impact long-term carbon sequestration -... | ecosystem: Environmental > Aquatic > Marine > Wetlands ... | reverse complement strand
GAAATGATGAAAATGAGGGAGGTATCGAATATTCCCGCTTAGATTCTTTTCAAAGCAGTGTCTACTCTTTTTTCTTTAAACGTCGCTAATCAAATTTTTTCATGACATCAGAACTATAACTTGACCACGACTCTGCCCTACTCCAAATTTCTATTGATGAAATTTGGGGGAGGTTTGGGTGGGGGACCTGGAAGGGGCTACCACCCCCTCCAGATCCGCATAGATCACATTTTTATGCGATCCGGAGCAATCTCATTCCCACCTCTGTAAACTGCATCTTGACAGGCCACATATATTCCATATAATAATATTTGACCATTTAAATTAATTAAAATGTTATAAGGGATTAAAATAATGGCTGAAAATCAACCTCAAACCCTTTCCATCATCGATGACCTGGAAACGTTGAAAGTCATCAGCGACCCGCTGCGCTTGAATATCCTGGAAATCGTGCGGGAAAACAACCAGCAGGGCAACCTGGTGAGCGTCAAGCAGCTTGCCGAGGAGTTGGGCATCCCGCAGGGCAAACTTTACTACCACGTCAGGCTGCTGGAACAGCATAATTTGCTGCAGGTAGCCGATACGCGCGTGGTCTCTGGCATCCTCGAAAAGCTGTACCGCAGCAGCGCTTTGCGCTACATGGTCTCCAATGAGCTGCTGACCTCTGTTGAAGCCCATGGAGAATCAATCTTCTCTGCCTTCTCAGGACTGTTCAATTCAGTGCTGGCCGACGTCCAGCAAAGCCTGCAGAACCTCCCGGAAGAAGCTCTGCAGCGCCGAATCGGCATCTCACGCCACACCCTGCACCTTTCCGAGGGGCAGGTGGACGAATTCAACCAGAGAGTCGCACAGTTGATGGAGGATTTTTCCGAACAAACGGCCAACCAGGACAGGGAAACTACGCAGAGTTACCGTGTGGTCTTTGCCTTATATCCTCTTGTGATGAAAAGTTCATCCCGTACCCAGGAAGAGAAGCATGACTGAAACAGCCGCCAGCGTGGCCAATGAAAAATTCACCCTTCGCAGCTTGCTGACCATCCGCAGCTTTCGGCTGATCTGGTCAGGCCAGATTGTGTCCGATTTCGGCGACAGTATGACCCGCCTTGCTTTGCTGCTGCTGATCAACGAGCTAACCGGTTCAATCACCGCCATGGCAACCCTGGCCATCGTCCTGATGGTTCCACGCCTTTTATTCGGGTTTGTCGCTGGGGTGTACGTAGACCGCCTGGATCGCAAACGCATCATGGTGATCTCTGATATTCTGCGTGGTTCGCTGGTGTTGGGTTTCATCCTGGTGGATTCTCCACAGAAAATATGGATCATTTATCTGGTCGGTTTTCTGCAGGGCAGTGTAGCCACTTTCTTCGAACCCTCGCGTACCGCGCTGCTGCCCGAACTGATCCCGAACAAAACGCTCCTCGCAGCCAATACCATTACGCAGACCAGTCAGATCATCTTCTACATGCTCGGGAATGCGGCGGCAGGGGTGGCAGTGGGTATCTTGCACACGTATGAACCTGTTTTTATGCTCAACGCGTTGACATTTTTTACGTCCGCGCTGCTGGTATCGCGCATCATTTCACCTGACCTTAACCGTTCAGCCGGCAGCCGCCTGACTGGACGCATCATGGTCAACCAGCTGTGGGAGGGACTGCGTATTTCGCTTGGCAACCGCGTTCTGGCCGGGACCATCGTTTCAATCAGCCTCACCATGTTGGGCATCGGCGCTGTCAACGTGCTCATGGTGCCGTTGATGATCAATGAGCTCAAGATGCCCGAGACATTGCTGGGCGCCAGCAGCTTCGGGCAATCCGCGGGTATGATCCTCAGCGGGATCTTCATCGTCAGCATGTCGACCCGTTTCAAGGCCACGAGGTTGACCGCCATTGGCCTCATCGGCTTTGGAGCTTTCACCGCTCTCCTGTCCACATCTCAGAATGTCTGGCATGTCATCGCCATCATTTTTATGTCCGCCCTGTTTCTGCCGCCCATCACTGCCTCCACACAAACCATCCTACAGGTGGCAGTACCCAACGAACTGCGCGGTCGAACCAACGCCGCCCGCCTGGCCTTCACCATGACTGCCAGCCTGGCTTCCATGGGAGCCGCCGGGCTATTGGCAGACCGCATCGGCATCCGCAATGTGTTTATCATCGGGGGAGGATTTGCGGTCCTGGGCGGATTGGCAGCGAGCTTCATGTACCGTGGCGTCGTGTTGAAAATTTCGGATTCATCTGAAAATATTCTGCGCCCTGCCGTTGAATCTGCTTCAGATATCCAAGGAGAATAATATGTTAGAACAAGAATCGAAAAACCGCCTGCGCCTGCAGTATGAACTCCAGCAGTTATCGAATGAGGTTTCATCAGATCCCTATGATGTTGAAAAATACGCTCAACTTGTGAACCTGCATTATCAAGCCGGTCACTTCCAACTCTCCAGGCAGATGCTGGATAAGCTGGCAAAGGAGGTTGCTCTCCCTAATCCAATGTTATTACAATCTGCTGACATCGAATACCTCTTGGGAAATTATGATAAAGCGGAAGTCTTATATAAAGAGTTCATCTCCATGTACGCAGAAAATTTGCAAGAGAAAATCCAGGCTGAGCGCAAACTGCTGATGGTGTATTACCAGACAAATCGCTATTGCTTTTCGAAGACCTTATTCCAGGAAGCAGAGAAGGAAATCGACCATCCTATCTGGAAGCTGATGAAAGCATTTGGAGATCACCAGCCCTATCAGGTCGATTGGCATCATCAGGATATATGTACAATTCCATTCATCATTACCGACCCGCTCCCCCTCATTCGACTGCAGATATCAGGCATGACATGCTACGCTTTGATTGATACAGGTGGAGATTCACTGATCCTGGACAATGAATTTGCGGACGAGCTAGGAATCGTCCCGATTGCAGCCAGGATAGGGACTTTTGGCGGAGGTCTGCAGGCTGAGAAAGGCTTTGCCGTGGGGGAGCAGCTGAATTTGGGTGAGATCAGCGTGCCCCACTTCCCCATCACCATCCTGCCCACGCAGCGCTTCTCTCCAGGATTTGCGGATGGAAAGTACACCATTGGCGCCATCCTCGGCACGGGTGTGCTTAAGCAGTTCTTATCCACCATCGACTATCCCAATCACTGCCTGACCCTGCGGCCGAGGACAGACCCATCCATGGAGGCACTTATGAGGGAAAATCCTGGGGGATACATGACGGAAATTCCCTTCGCACTGCACGCCTCTCACATGATGATTGCCAAAGGCAGCATTAATGGCGTGAGCGACCTGAGCCTCTTTGTTGATTCCGGGCTGGACAGCCCTGCCGCCATGGCCCTGCCCAAACAGACATTGGAGGTCTTGAATTTGCCCTTACCTGAAACCAGGATCAATGAAGGCTCCATCGGAGGGGGCGGGGGAGTCTATCCCTCCGGTTTATTTTCCCTCGAATCGATCGGACTCGGTCCTCTTGTCCAGGAGAAAATGACAGGAGAATACGGTTCGTTTGCGTCACATAATTACTGGGGTAACGGATTTATCCTCGACGGGTTGATTTCCCACCAATTCCTCAGGCATTACTCCTGGACACTGGATTCTGACGGAATGCGCTTTTTATTTTCTGAACCTTCAAATGTGCCCATAAGGGAGTAAACCATCCGCGTAGAAACACAATCAGAACATACAAACTTTTAATGTTTGCAAAAGTGAGTTTATATGGAAATACATGAACTATTACAGTCAATGGCAGCCGCTTACCACCAGAAAAATCCACGACACCCCCATGGGGTAATCCAATTTGAGATTGATCCTCCGGGTGAAACATGGCACCTGAATATGCTCCCCGGACAAGAACCCAGGCTGCAGCAAGGTAAAGATCCCCGTGTGCGTTTTACTATCATTACCTCCAGTGATATCCTGACCAGGCTGTACAACGGAGAATTGGCGCCCCTGACAGCTGCCAGCCGCGCCCGCATGAGAGACCCTGCACCACTTGATTTCCGCCTTGAAAGAGGTCTATCGCTTACTCCCGAGATCTATGCTGAGATCATCGCCTTTGTGCAGCGTTTCTTTAATCTGAGTACACCTGAACGCATCCTTTTAGGCAGGGAACATACACGTCGGGTGCATGGTGGTGACGCTATCGCCCTATACTACCATCCTGGCTTTCGCAGTGCATGGTACACACTGAAAAAAGGCGAACACCTAAATGAACCGGGGGACACCAATCCCTTCCCCCAGGCGTTTATTTTTCTTGCTGGTCATGGTCGCGCCCGGATTGGCGACGAGGAGATAAATGTGGAGCCTGACCAAGCTTTTTATATCCCACCTGGTACGGAGCACATTGTTTGGTCAGAGAGCGACGAACCACTCACGCTGATCTTCCTGGCCTGGGGAGAAGGCGCTTAATTCAACCAGGCGATAATATACTTGAAAAATTTCAATCAGGCAAAACGCTGTTAACATCTCTGATACTTTTCCCGATTTCCTGGCAGAATTCAATTCTTCAGGCCACACACTTTTCGATTTTGTAAGGGATCAATCCTGACATCGAGGTGTGTTTTTCATTCCGCTCCTCTACATCGCGGCATGAAAGCAGTGTAAAATAATACTGTCAGGTAACCCAAGGAATTCCTTATGTCACATATCCAGATAATCTCTAACCAACTCCATATCAAGCCGGACCAGGTTCAATCTGTCATTGACTTGCTGGACAATGAAAACACGGTTCCCTTCATCGCCCGCTATCGCAAGGAGGCCACCGGCGACCTGGACGAAGAGCAAATCCGCCAGATCGCCAGTGAGGTGAAGCGCCTACGCAACCTCGACAAACGCAGAAAAACCATCCTCACCAGCATCGAAGAGCAAGGTAAACTCACTCCCTTGCTCAAAGAAAAAATTTTGGAAACTGGGACACTGACCGAACTGGAAGATTATTACCAGCCATTCAAACCAAAACGCCGTACGCGTGCCACCATCGCAAGGGAAAAAGGTCTGGAGCGCCTGGCAGAGAGCATCCTGCGCCAGGGGCGTACCGGTAAAACAGCCGAAGAGATGGCTCAGCCCTATATAAAGGAAGCCGTCCCCAGCGTGGAGGATGCTTTGGCCGGCGCACGCGATATCGCCGCTGAGATCATCAGCGACCACCCAGAAATACGCAGCAAGGTGCGCGAACGATCATTGAATTGGGCATCGCTTAGCAGCACGCAAGACCCGGACGTCAAAGATGACCGCAATATTTACGAAACTTATTACAACTTAAAATATCGCCTCAACCGTCTCAAACCTCACCAGGTGTTGGCTATCAACCGTGGGGAGCGAGCGAAAATCCTCAAGGTAAAAGTGGCTTTCAACGAGCGTGATTGGAAAAGTGTTATCACAGAACACTTCTACCCTGACCCCAATTCATCCATGTACGAACAGTTGAACATGACCATCGAAGACAGCGCCAGCCGCCTTCTATTGCCTGCCATCGAACGCGATATACGCAATGCCCTCACTGAGGAAGCCGAGAAGCAGGCTATCGATGTGTTTGTTGCCAACCTGAAGGCCCTCCTGCGCCAAGCTCCTCTTAGCGGTCATATCGTGATGGGGATCGACCCTGGTTACCGCACCGGCTGCAAGGTAGCCGTCGTCGACCAGACTGGTAAGGTCCTTGAAATCGCTACCATCTATCCATTCAAATCTGATGAGGAGCGGGTTGAAGCCGTTCAAAAGCTGGAGGATATAGTCCCCCGGATGTGTGTTTCACTGATCTCCATTGGCAATGGCACCGCCTCGCGCCAGACCGAGCAGTTGGTGGCTGAACTGCTGAAGAAGTTCCCGCACACGCATTATTTGATCACCAGTGAGGCTGGAGCCAGCGTATACAGCGCCAGTCCGCTGGCCGGCAAGGAACTGCCCGATATGGATGTTTCCATGCGCGGGGCTGTCTCCATTGCCCGGCGGGTACAGGATCCACTGGCTGAACTGGTCAAGATCGAACCCAGGGCCATCGGCGTGGGTATGTACCAGCATGACGTCAACCAGAGAAATCTAAATGAAGCGCTCACAGGCGTAGTCGAAAGCGTGGTGAATCAAGTGGGTGTGGACCTTAACAGCGCTTCTCCCGCGCTGCTGACCTGTGTGGCCGGTATCGGCCCCAAACTGGCAGAAAATATCGTTGCGCACCGCGATCTGAGCGGCGCCTTTTCCAGCCGCGAGTCGTTGAGGGAAGTCAGTGGATTGGGACCCAAAGCATTCGAACAGTGTGCCGGATTTTTGCGCATCCGCGACGGCGTCAACCCGCTGGACGCCAGTGCCATTCATCCCGAAAGCTATCCACTGGCGCTGAAGGTCCTGGAAATGGCTCGCCTGGAGACCAGCACACCCGCTGAAAAGCGCATCGAATCCCTGGAACTGCTCAAGGCGCAAAACCCCCTGGATCACCTTGCAGTGGAATTGGGCACGGGTCTGCCAACCCTGGAAGATATCTTCGAGCAGCTGATGCGCCCGGGGCGTGACCCGCGTGCTGACCTGCCTCAGCCTATCCTGCGGAGTGATGTCATGGCCATCGAAGACCTGAGCGCCGGGATGAAGCTCAAGGGCACGGTACGCAACGTGGTTGACTTTGGCGTGTTTGTAGATATCGGCGTGAAGAATGACGGACTTGCCCACCGTACACAGATCCCGCGCGGCATAAAACCCCGTATCGGCGATATCGTGGAGGTGGAAATTCTCAACATCGAAGTCGAACGTGGGCGCATATCCCTCAAGATACAGGCGTGAGTAGCCGTACTGCCTACATTGGCATATACCCCAAAACCGTGGATTCGACCATCCCTGGTTATATTCCCATAGGGATTAAGTTCACGATTTCTCGCATTGTGGAGATCAGTTTGAACCAGCACTCCTGCTGGGCTTAATTTGAGGATCACACCCCAAGCTCTGTCTACCGCTCTTCAACCAGCTGGTCGAGCGGGAGTCTCAGGATGGAAAGGATTTTGGCTGGCGGATGAGCGCCTGGAGCAGCGCTTCGACCTCTGGCATATCGACCATAGCCATCACGCGCTGCTCAGGCGCACGCAACCCTGGGCTAACACCTTTTTCCTCAGTGATCATCTGTGACGAATCCTTCGGTGCTTCTGCAAGCCCAAATGGAAATTTGAATACATATGTGTACCCTGGCGATGCAGGTGACCATACATGGGTTTGGCCAGAATCCTGTCCCCATGACACAGAGGTAACATCTACTTTACCCCTGAAGGAAATCTCCATATGCACCCCACTTGTTTTCATGAAATAAGTCCGCTGCCGGTAATATCCATTCCCTCACTGTGTTAACCACCGCAAGGTGAACATCTGCCCCTGGCAGATTGGCGTCCCTGCGTGGTACAGACCATACTCTTTACCCGTTTGTGTGTCATCCTTTTGGTCAACTTTTATATGGAATGTCTGCATCGGTGAAGACCTTCAGCCTGTAATGAATTGATATAGCTATAAATGCAGCAATTAACAACAGTTTTTATCAGCAGCACATATGCAGGCTCCGATATCTGCCTTAAATAAATCCCGAACTTGATACGGTGGTAAATATAAATTGGGTTTTCCTCCATTTTCCAGGTAGCGCCTGCTGGCAATCAGCCGCCTCCTTATCCTGCTATTTACATCCGATTCCACGATCAGTTTATTCAAACCTTCCAGGTCAATTCGGCGGAAACCTTCAGCCTGGTTCAAATGGAATATTTCTACAACGGTTTTCATCCATTCAACAAACAGGATCGCATCTGCGCCAATTCTTTCTGCCAGCAGGGTGGCGCTTCGAGCCTCATTGGGGAGAGCATTTTGCACCCTTGTACAGATGCCATCTTCTTCACGGTGGAGCGGAATCCCGCCGCCACCGGCACATATCACGACGGTGTCAGCCAGCATCAACTGCAGAGCAGAATCTCCTTCCAGTATTTGACTTGAATCCAACACCGGCACCGATCTCTGGTAACCTCGTCCGGGTACCAGGGACATCTGCCAGTTGAGCGTCTGCTGGTAGATCCGTGCCCGTTCGAAATCATAGAATGGGCCGACACCTCCCATCTCAGTCTGCATAAGATCGTTTTCACCTTCAACCAGGACACGTGTAATCAGCACTACCACATTTTTATGGACCTTGTGATGTTCCAACCAATTAGAAAGCCTTTGCTGCAGGTTATAACCGAGAGTACCCTGAGCGTAAGCGATGCACGTGTCCAGGCCCATCTGGTTATCCCACATGTTGCCGCGTTCATAGGTACGGATGATGGATGCAATTTGCTCATCCTCGCTATGTGTAATCATCACTTCATTCTGGCGTATCAGTTCACCCAGGCTGTCTATTATCGATGATGAATTTGTCCAATGCCTTTCTATCTCTTGAGACTGATCTAGTAATCCAGGCAAATTATCATTCAATGCAACCAGTAATCTCACATTACCCTCCTTGTCAAGAGAAACCCCTCTTTTCTGCCATTATTTTTCACTTTTAGATAGAAGACCGAATACCTCAAAAATGTCCATTATTTCCTGGCATCCTTCTCTCATGCTTTTTCGTCATAAAGAGCGTATCGGATTAATTGGGGATGGATCTCCCAAGTCCCAATAACTTCAGGGTATTCTCCCCCAGTATGGCGTTAATCTGCTCTCTGGTAGCTTTCAAATATTTCGCCCGCAAAAGCTCATAGCGTTGGTCGAAGTAAGGCACTCCGCTGCCGTACAGGATGCGTCCGGGACCAAACATCTGCAGCGTTTCTTCCAGGAAATCCTGCCGGTAGACGCCTGCTGTCTCGATATACAAGTTAGGCGCTTTGTGCAGCGCCAATGTAGCATCTGCCTGGCCCAGGCCGCTGATATTGATTTGACCACCGTTGGTCATCACGATGGGAATTTCAGGCCACTGCAGTGCCAGGCTGCACACCTGCAGCGCCTCCGAGAGCCATGGATAGCCTGTGGTGATGATGAGCGGGATATGGTAGGTGTTGAGTCTCTGCAACAGTGGATCCAGCCGTGGTGTATCCGCCCTGAAATGTTCTTCCCATGGATTCAGGAACAATGCTCTGCAGCCGTGTTCCTCCACACCGCGCTGCAGGATTTTTGGTGCATCTGGCTGCCATGGGTCAATGCGCACGGCACCCAACAATCTATCGGCGTGTTTTGCGATTACACCAGCCAGGCTGAGGTTGGCTTCATGCAGGTTGTAAGAAAGCGGCCTGAATGGGCATACAAGCGCCATGTCGATTTTCAGTTCATCCATGGATCGCAATAAATCCTCAACATTTTGCTTCCTTCCATCAAAACTTTCACCGATAAATGTCCGTAAATCAAATGTCATGCTGAACCCCCAATAATATTCTGTTGATGTTCTCGAAATAAACCAGATTTTCTTCATGCTTTGTCAATCCCGCCAGGCGCACTTTTTCAACCTCAAGGGCCGGCAGGCATCCCGGACCATCACTGGCGTACAATACCCTCTCAGGTCCAAATGCATCCACCGCCTGGCGGATGACCCACGGATAGGGTATGGCTGAGGTATCCACCAGCACATTGGGCAGTTCGTCTGCCAGCGCCAATACCGCTTCGAAATGTGCGTAGCCCCCCAGGTGCGCCATAATCACCGTGGCTTCGGGGCAGCGCCGGGCTGCCTCTGCTACCTGTTCAGGCAGTGCGAAGGCTTCGTCCCCCGTGTGGAATAGCACCGGAGCATGATATTCCGCTGCACGCCGCATCAACCGCAGCGTGGCTTCTTCGTACGGGAAACCAAGGTAGCTTACCGGGTGAAGTTTAAGCCCCTTCATGCGGAATACCCCGATTGCCTCATCGAGTGCATCCAGCGCGCCCGGTCCATGAGGGTTGATGCGCACATAGCCGATCAGACGTTCAGGGTATTTTTGCACCGCGCTCCTGATGTACATCGTCGCCGGATCCCCGGGGCGGTCGGCATCACGGTAGGTCATAATGACTGCCTTTTCAATCTGTGCCTCATCCATCAGGCTGATAATCGCCTCAGGTGGGTCGGTCCATCCCCATGCTTCGACCTCATCTACGTGTGTATGCGAATCTATTATCATTTTTCAAGGTCCCCCTCCACATCTATTTTACACCATGTTACAAGCCCAAATAAGCCTTTCGCACATGATCATTTTCCAGTATATCAGCCCCAGTCCCTTGCAAGGCAATTTGCCCATTTTCCAGTACATACACCCTGTCTGAAATCTGGCAGGATTGCTGTACATTCTGCTCCACCAATAGAACAGTTACATTCAAAGTGTTGTTGACGAGCCGGATAACTTCAAAAACATGCTCAGCCATTATGGGCGCAAGTCCCAAAGATGGTTCGTCCAACATCAACAATTTAGGACCAGCCATTAAACCCCGGGTAATCGCGAGGATTTGCTGCTCGCCACCCGACAGCGTGCCCGCCAGTTGTCTGTCACGCTCCTTCAGGATGGGGAACATTTCAAACATTTTCCGTATGCGCTTTTGCTTCACGGATGGATCTTTTACATGAAAAGCACCCATTTCAAGGTTCTCCAGGGTGGTCATCCCGGGAAAAAGCATGCGGTTTTCAGGCACCTGTGTGATTCCCAAAGCAACGATCTTCTCGACAGATACATTACTGATTATGCTGTCTTTAAAGTGTATCTCCCCCTCGAAAGGTCTTAGCAGTCCTGAAATCGTCCTGAGAAGTGTGGTTTTTCCTGCACCATTTGCCCCAATTACAGAGACGAATTCACCCTCTTGAATGTCCATACTTACATCAAAGAGCACGGGTAATTCCCCATACCCGGCGCTGACGTGTTCAACCTGTAGTATCGACATTCATCTTTGCCTTTCCAAGGTAAGCGGCAATCACCTCCTGGTTATGCACCACCTCTAGCGGTGAACCGTCGGCTATTTTTTCGCCCCGATGAATGACCACAATGCGATCTGCCAGGGACATGATCACTTTCATCACGTGTTCAACCAGCAGAAGGGCTATACCCTGGTCCTGGATGCGCTTCACAAGTGCGATCATCTTCTCTATTTCGCCGGGCAGCAAACCCGACATGGTCTCGTCCAGCAGCATCAATTTGGGGTCAGTCGCCAGGGCCCTGGCAATTTCAAGCCGTTTTCGTATTGCCAGCGGCAAGCTGCCCGCTGCCTGGTCCATCCAGGATTCCATCTCAAGAAACTTAATGATTTCAACCGCTTTTCGGCGAGCGCTGTTTCTTTCCAGTATATGGTTGTGAGCACCAATTATCACGTTATCCATTACACTGATTCCGGGAAAAGGTTTCACCACCTGGAACGTCCTCACCAGTCCCCGTTTGCAGATCTGGTCAGGTCGCCATCCAGTTATGTTGCTTCCATTGAAATGGATCTGTCCCTCATTTGGATGGA
>Ga0210077_1000690_pt1 | contig 11412 bp, 11 predicted proteins | sample RushMan_CattailN_5_FD_185556 | JGI IMG/M metagenome (GOLD analysis project Ga0210077, IMG submission 185556) | Wetland microbial communities from San Francisco Bay, California, USA, that impact long-term carbon sequestration -... | ecosystem: Environmental > Aquatic > Marine > Wetlands ... | reverse complement strand
GCCGCTGCGTATTCGCGACATCGTCGATATGGAGCTCGGCCAGATTCTGCCGCTGCGCCACTCGCTTGAGGAGCCGATGTTAATTTCCTTGAACGGGACCTCTATTTTTAACGGCACTCCGGTCAGTTGTGGTTCCACGCGCGGCGCTCTGATTCAGGCCAAGCTGCCCGTGCCGGAGTTGCTGACCAAGGAGCGCAAGTGAGCTCGGCCGCATTGCCGGAAATTTCCGTTAGCGACCAGGACTTCGCGCGGATCTGGGCCGACGCGACCGCGCGCGTGCTCGAATCGCTCCACGGAAAACCGTTTACCTCCACTCCCAGGCCTCCGGCCGCGGTGGAAACGGCCGTTGCCGCGTCGGGAGAAAGCTTTTGGATGCGCTTTGCGGCGAGCGGCGCCATTTCCGGCAAAATCGCCTTTCAATTCACGCGTTCGGACGGGGTGCGACTGGCGCAACTGCTTGCCGGAGAGCCGATGGACGGCTCGGCCTCGTTCAACGAAACGCACGCCGACGCCATGCAGGAAGCCTTTCGCCAGTTTGCGGGCGTGGCGGCCACCGCGTGCAAGTCGAAGTACGGCGGCGAAGTGCAATTCCAGTTGGAACCGGGAGGTGAGCCGGACTGGAAGCCGACCGGCTATGCCGCGTGGATCTTCGCGGCCCCGGAAATCGCGCCGCTCCAGTGGACGCTGCTTTTGAACGCGGATGTGCGCGGCGCGCTCAGCGCATCCCGCGAGAGCAAGGAGGCCACGCCCGCCGCCACTGCCCCTCCTGAGCCCACACCGGAACCCGCGCCTAAACCCGCGCCTGACTCCACTCCCGAACCCGCGCCGCAAACGCCTGCAGAGCCGGCTCCGCCGCCGGCAATCGAAGAGCCGCCGGTTTCGATCGCAACGGACACGCCCGCTGCGGCCGCTGGAGATGACGGTCCGGTGCCGGCGAACTTGGATCTGCTGCTCGACGTGGAATTGGACGCGAGCCTCCGCTTCGGCCAGCGGGAAATGCTGTTGAAGGATGTTCTGGAACTGCGGCCGGGATCCGTGATCGAGCTCGACCGCAAGCTGCAGGAGCCCGCGGAACTTCTGGTCGCCGGCCGGGTGATCGCGCGCGGGGAAGTGGTGATCGTCGATGGCAATTACGGACTGCGCATCACGGACATCGTGCAGCCGCGGCAGCGATTGGAGTCCGTGAACACGTAATTGCGCGCAGCCGCAAAGCGCGCCACGAATGGGAGGCCGCAGGATGTTAGCGAGAGACAAGCTTTTGGAGTGCGAGAATCCAAGCTGTCCATCGCGCAACTCTCTGCGACGGCTGGTGCCGTGGCGAAAGCAGGAAGGTGTGACCGTGCAAGGGCGCTGGTATTGCAGCCTCGATTGCTTCGAGCAGGCCATCACCGATGTCTTCGCCGGACTGCTGAAGCTGCCGGAAGAGCCGCTGCCGCGGCTGCATCGCGTGCCGCTTGGTCTTTTGCTGCTTGGGCGCGGCGTCATCACGGACGAGCAGCTAAAATCCGCTCTCGAAGTGCAGCGCACCGCCGGAGCGGACCGGCTGGGCCGGTGGCTGGTGCGCCTGGGCGTCGCATCGGCGCAGGACGTATCGGCGGCGCTGGCGTCGCAGTGGGGATGCGCCACGTTTCCGCTGGAGCGCGACTCCCGTTATCGCGAAATCGCCGGGATGCTGCCGTACGCGCTGCTCGAATCGTCGCGCATGATTCCCGTGCGCTATTTGCCCGCGAGCCAGTTACTTTTCCTGGCATTCTCCGAGGATATCGACCACACCGCGCTCTATTCCATCGGGCAGCTGACCGGCGGCCGCACCGAGCCGTGTGTGGTCACCGAAGCGGCCATGGAGCGCGCGCTCGCGGAGGTGCGCGCGGCCTCCCGGCCCGCTGAAATTGTGTTCGAAACGCTGTGGGATGCGCCCGAAATGGCGCGCACCATTCGCGATTACGCCGTCAAGCTCGGCGCCGAAGAATTGTTGCTGGCGCGCCCGCGCAGGTTCTTATGGGTGCGCCTGCGCGCTTCGGGGCGCTCGTGGGACTTCCTGTTTCGCTTGCCGGCCGGAAATTTGGACTAAAGAGAAGCGGCGCAGCGCGGGCACTTTTTTTCGCGGCGCCGTATCCGCCCGCCCACGTGTGTCCCGGCGTTGCCGCCAGATTCAATTGCGGAAAACCTAAAGCCCGTTCCTTGCAGGGCCGATAACACCCTTGCGGCGACTTCGTCGGCCGGGAGTGTTTATGCCAACTGCAACACAGAACGAAACTCGCGAGACCGCATTTGCATGCCACGCGGCACCCAGGAATGAATTGGCGACGGCGCCGGAAGTCCGCCAGCCTTCCGCCGGAGGTCCCCGCCTTTCCGGCGCTGCCGCGCGGCTTGCCGATCTGCTGGCGGAAGATCCCGTGGATTTGGCGCGCGTCAGCGACGAAATTCGCGCGCAGCCCGCTCTTGCGGACGTGATCCAACGCGTTGCCGTGATGTTGCAGGTCGCTCCGGGCGCTTCCGTGGGTAGCGTGGAGGAAGCGGCCGTCCTCCTGGGCATAGACCGCTTGCGCGTTCTTTTGGAGGCCTTCCCGGCCATTGTGAAGCTTCACACGGGCATTCTGGCGAGCGGCTCAGCCGGAGGGGAAGCGCCATCCGTGGCAAATGGGCAGCCCATTTCGGGAAGAGTCGATACCGATGACCCCGCTGCCGGGGAAATTCCCGAATCGGTCTACCTGGCGAGTTTTGCGCGGCTGCTCGGGTTCCATGGTGAGGACGCGGGCGCGCTGCCAGACGAGGCCCGCTTGCATCCGGGAGCCAGCCCTTCGGAACTGGCTGAAATGACGGAAATTCTGGTACGCGATGTTCTCGCCTTGGTTCCGCGGGTCAGTCAGGCACGGCGCAAAGCCCCAGAAAACCGTTAGCCCGGTTGGAATTTCTCCAGAGAGACGAACCCTTCGGTGTCAACATCCGGCAGTTTGCTCGCGCCGCCGTACTCATCGAACTGCGGATTGCGAGGTCCTCGGAAGGGGCTCGCCTGCGATGTCGCATTTCGCGGCATACAGGTTCGCCAAGCGTTCATCCAGAATGTGAGCTTCGGGGACCGCGGCGAGAAGCGCGTTTCGCACGCTGGTGAAAACCGCGCGATAGGCGGGCTTCACTTCTTCGGGAAGGACCGATCGCGCTCCCCAATTTGCCCGGTCACCGATGGCGTGCGCGATCCGGTGCGCCTGGTGCGGAGAAATCACGCGGCCGAGCCCGCGATTGAGTTCAGCCTGCAACGTTCCCAGATGTCCGATCGCGGCGTCCTTTTCCGCATCGCTCAGTCCGCCTTCGCCGATGATTTCGAGCATTGCTTGTTCGAGCGGTTTTTCGATGACCTCGCTCACTTCAATGCTGGCGTTCGAATGCGAAAGGAGCGACTCCAATTTCACTGTGCACTCGCTGATTCGCCGATGGACGATCGCCAACTGCCCGCCGGCAGCTTGCGCAGCCTCAACGGCGGATTTTCCCCGCTGAAGCGCGGCTCTGTACGCCTCGCAATCTCCCGGCGCCATGTTCCAGATCGCTTCGTCCACCAGAGCCCTGGCGCAATCCCCAAACGTAAGGTCGCGGGCAAGCCCTTTGGCAGGTGGGCGCGGCATTTCTCGTCGCGGGCCGTCGGCCGCGGCACTAGCAGCCGGCTCCGGCGCGGCGGAAACCGTCAGCTCTTCCGCTACAGGATCGCTTTCCTCAATAACTCCGAGGGGGGCTGGTCGCTCAGCGTTGTCCGGCGACTGGATCTCGGGAGCCGGCTGATCCGAATGCTCAGCTTCCGCGGCAACGGGTTGCAAGCTCTGAATCGGTTCATCGACGGTTGCCGGCGGCGCGTCATCGGATGGAGCGCCTGCTGGAACCGGCGGAGCCGAAGCGTCCGGACTTGCTGCCGCGGTGTCTGGACCTTGAGTCGGAAGGTCGGTATTCGCTTGCTGTGCGTCGGCGGAGAGTGACTTGATTACGCGCACCCCCGCGATGGCGCCCTCATCGGATCGCCGCATTGCCGAGGAGTGGTCCTCGCACAGGTAGATGGCATCGCCTTCGTTGTAGATCGCCAGGAACGCCGTCCCGTAATCGCATTCCAGCTGATAATGCGCGGAAAGGTGCTGCGCGCGCTGGCCGCGGATCAATCGCCACTCCGCCCGATTTGTGCAAACCCGTTTCGGCACACCGAGAGTTTAGCGTAGCGGCGTGGCGTCGGAATCCCCGCTCAAAAGCCCTGTTGCCGAAGATAAAACGTTGCATGGAGCGTTCGTGCCGATCGAGATCCGCGCCATGTCTTGTGCTTCCAGCGGTCCGACCGTCGATGGATGCCAGCAGATGCGGGCGCTACGCGGCAAACGGTGCCGGAACGCGGTTCCGAGGCACACGGCAAAGGCTGCCGGGCCGATGAATGCGGCACGACCGGGACATAGATCCGCGGCATTAGGGCGTTTCAAATCAATGCCTTGCGCCGACACGCAGAAATAGCCGAGGTGGTTCTCATGTTGCAGGTAAGGGTCGCCGAAGAGGGAAATTATCGGCAGCGATGCCGCGTCGCGTGAGCCGACTTGGAACACCGCGGTGCGCGGCCGGGACTGGAACGGGCCATACCAATGGGCAGCGGATACTATGCGGCGTACACGGGACTGGCGGCGCGGATGGACGCGTTGGACGTGGTGGCGAACAATTTGGCGAACGTCAGCACCGTTGGCTACCGCGGCCAAAACGAGTTCTACGAGGCTGTGACGGCTAGTTCCGAGCCCCAAGCGCTGAGCCCTCTGAACGCGGCGATCAATGATTACGGCGTGCTGGGCGGATCGAGCATCAACCTCGCCGAAGGAAATCTGCAGGAAACCGGCAACAATCTCGACCTGGCTATCAAGGGGACGGGATTTTTCGTGGTGCAAACGCCGCGTGGCATCCGCTACACGCGCGATGGAGCGTTTCATGTAAGCGCCAAGGGGCAGATCGTGGACGAGCAGGGCGATCCGGTCTTGAATCCGAGAAACCTGCCGGTTCAAGTACCGCTCGGGAGTGTGGCCATCGCGTCGGACGGAACTGTTTCCGTGGACAGCGCGGTTGCCGGGAGGTTGCAGGTGGCCGAGTTTGCTCCGGGAACGCCGCTGACGCCGGAAGGGGACACGAATTTCATCGCCCCGGCGGGCGCGGCGAAGCCGGCGAAAGATTCCACCGTCGCCGCCGGGATGCTCGAATCGTCGAATCTCAATGCGATTCAAGAGACGGTCACGCTGATGGTCCTGCAGCGTCACGCCGAGATGCTGGAAAAGGCGCTATCGATTTTTCTCGATGACTTTAACCGGACGGCAGTGCAGCAGCTGGCGGTCGATTGAGCGAGGGCACTGCGGGAAGTTTTGCAAAACGGTGACACAAGGAGTGGGTCATGTTTCGTTCTTTGTACACGGCGGCGAGCGGGATGGAAGCGCAGGAGATGAATCTGGACAATATCGCCAACAACCTCTCGAACGCCAGCAGCACAGGATTCCGCAGGCGGCGCCTGGATTTTGAAGACCTGATTTACCAGAACATGATTACGCCGGGTGCTCCGAATACGCAGCAAACGGTGATTCCCGCCGGCCTGCAAGTGGGGCTCGGCTCGCGTCCGGTGGCCACCGAAGTGATCCAGCAGCAGGGCAACTTCACCTCCACCGGAAATCCTCTCGACCTGGCCATTCAGGGCGCCGGGTATTTTCAGGTGCTCCTGCCGAGCGGCCAAATCGCGTACACGCGCGCGGGAAACTTCACCGTCGACAATGTCGGAAACCTGGTCACCCAGGACGGCAATCCCGTGCAACCGGCGATCACCATTCCGCCCGACGCCTTAAGCATCACCATCGGAAACGACGGCACCGTAAGCGTCACCGAGCCCGGACAGCAGCAGCCGGCGCAGGTGGGCACGATTCAGCTGGCCACCTTTCAAAATCCCGGCGGGCTCAATAGCGTAGGTCAAAACCTGTTAGAGACCACCGGAGCTTCGGGCGATCCCATCGTCGGAACCCCCGGTGGTGCGGAGGGTCTCGGATCGGTTCAGCAGGGAATGCTGGAGGAGTCGAACGTCGACGTGGTCACCGAATTCGTGAACATGATCATCGCCCAGCGGTCCTACGAGGCCAATTCGCAGGTGATTCGCGCCGCCAACCAGATGTTCCAGACCGTGAACAACCTGCAAACGTAAGGGCGCCAGCCGCGAGAAGGCAATTATGAAAAAAACGCACACGAATTCACGGAGCGGAAATCGATTGCCGGCCCACACCGGCGCCCAGATCAGCGCTCAGATCGGTGCGCGGATCGGCTTGATCGTCGGCGCATTGCTGCTGGCGAGCGGTGCGGCGGCGCAGATGCGCCGGCCGGTCGCGCTCGAACGCATGGCGGCCGTGCGCGCCGGCGTGGTGCGGCTCTCGGATTTGCTGCCGGAGGCCGCTCCGCCGCAGCTGCGCTCGCGCGCGCGGGAAATCGTTCTCGGCGATGCGCCGGTGCCCGGTGAGGAGCGCGACTTCACGCGCGGGGACGTCTTGCACGCGCTGCGCGATTGGCCCGCGCTGCAAAACCAACTGGAGATTCCGCGCGATATGTCCGTGCGTCGCTGGGCGCGGCGCGTCACGCGCGAAGAAGTTCTCGCGGCCATCGACCGCACGCTGCGCGCCAACGGATCGACCGCCGACAGCTCGCTGACGGCGAGCGATGTGCATCTTGCCGCGGACGTCGCTGTTACGGAAAACGCCCCCACGCTGCAGTTGACGCAAATCCAGACCGCCGGGGACGGCAATGGCACCCGAGTTCTCGTGTGGGTCACTTCCGAGCCGCGCGTTCCGCCCTTCTGGGTGCGCGTGGATCGGTCCATCGATTTGCCCGCGAGCCGCGGAACGCCCCGGCGGCATGGGGCGGCGACGGCCACGCTGCCGGTGCGGCGAGACTCCGTGGTGCCGGTGAGCGATCGGACGTTTTCCGCTCCGGCAAGACGAACGAATCCGTTGGGTGAAATTCTGGTGAAAGCCGGCGATCCCGTGGAACTAGTGGTGCAAGTGGGCGGCATGCGAATTCAGGGAACGGGAATCCCTCTCGATCGCGGCAGGGAAGGCGACGAGGTGCGCGTGCGCGTGGCGCCGTCCGGGAAGATTTTGGTGGGCAGGGTCGTGGGTCAGCAGACCGTGCAGGTCCGTTTCTAAGGAGGATTTTCAAACATGCGCGCTGCACGCAGAAGTCAGGCTAAAAAATTCCGGCTCGCTTTCACGGCGCTCGCCGCAGCGCTGCTGCTGGTTTGTGCCGCCGGCGCGCAGGGCCGTTCGAAAAAGAAGGCCAAGCGGCCCAAGCGGGATTCTCTCGACGCCTACCTCGCGCAGTTTCCGCAGGCGAAGTCTTACGCTCCCACCACCGGCAGCCTCTGGTACCCGAACGGCCGGATGAGCGATATCGCCAGCGACGCGAAAGCTCGTTACATCGGCGACCAATTGACGATTCAGCTCGCGGAGTCGACCACCTCGGCGCTGCAAGGCAGCGTGCAGACTTCGAGAGGTCTTACGGCGTCTTCGAGCATCGGCGCGTTTTTCGGCAAAGTGGGCGGCGGCTCCGCGGCCGCGAATATTTTCTCGCCAAATTCGTCGCAGGCGCTCGCGGGCAAGGGCCAAACGGCGCTGGCCACCTCGCTCGACACGACGCTTGCCGCGAACGTGGCGCGGGTGCTTCCGAACGGGCTGCTGGTCATCGAAGCGCGCCGCGAGGTGGAAGTCAGCCAGCAAAAGCAAACCATGTTGCTGCGCGGGATCGTGCGCCGGCAGGATATTTCGCCGGACGACGTGGTGCTCTCGACGGCGATCAGCCATTTGGACGTCACGCTCGACGGCAAAGGCGTGCTGACCGAATCGACGCGGCAGCCCGGGTGGATCGTGCGCACGCTGTTGCATTTCTTCAATTTCTAACGAGGCCGCGATGAAAGAAGTCCGAAACGAAATCGCCAAATCCAGAAAGACGCGGCATGGGCGTTGTCTGGTTTTCGTGCTGTTCCTGCTTTGCGCCGCCGCGTGTATTTGCGCCGGGCGCGTCCGCGCGGAGGAAACCAAGCCCCAGGGCCGCATCGTGCACCTGCGCGACATCACCACCATCGAAGGCGTGCGCGACAATCCGCTGATCGGTTACGGCCTGGTCGTCGGCCTTAAGCGCACGGGCGACAGCCAGCAAACCAAATTCTCGACCCAGACGCTGGCGAACATCCTGCAGCGCATGGGATTGCAGATTCCTGTCTCGGCCGTCCAGATCCGCAACGTCGCGTCCGTGTTCGTCACTGCCACGTTGCCTCCCTTCGCGCAGCCGGGCGCGCACATCGACGTGACCGTGTCTTCGATTGGCGACGCCAATAGCATCGAAGGCGGAGTCCTGTTGCTCACGCCGCTGCACGCGAGCAATGGAGCGGTGTACGCCGAGGCCCAAGGGGCGCTCACGATCGCCGGTTACACGGCCGGCGCCCACGGCACCACCACCACGGTGAACCAGCCGACCGTCGGACTCATACCGAACGGCGCCATCGTGGAACGCGACGTTCCCGTCGATTTGTCAAGCATGAAGCGAATCTCGCTGCTGCTGCGCCAGCCCGATTTCGTGGTGGCCAACGAGACTGCCCAAGCCATCACCAAATCCCTCGGCCTGGGCGTGGCTCGCGCCGTGGACGCGAGCCGCATCGAAATCAATCCCACCGGGATCGCGCCGGAGGGAATCCCGGGCCTGATCGCCGAGATTGGGAACCTGACGGTCGATGTTCCGCCGGTCTCCAAGGTGATCGTCAACGAGCGCACCGGAACCGTCGTGCTCGGGCGCGACGTGAGCCTGGGCGCGTGTTCGATCCTGCAGGGCAGCCTGGCCGTCGATATCACCACGAAATATCAAGTATCGCAGCCCGCCCCATTTTCGAAGAGCGGGCAAACTACCGTAACGCCGCAGACGAGCGTCCAGACCAGGGAGCAGCCCGCGCAAGCGGTGCGGCTGCAGGAGGGCGCCACGGTCGAAGATCTCGTCCGCGGGCTGCAGGCCATCGGCGCCACGTCCCGCGATATCGTCGCCATCCTGGAGGCGATCAAGGCCGCCGGCGCCCTGCAAGCCGATCTTGAGGTGATCTGATGAATCTCGGAATATCCGCCTACACGAACATTGCGCAGATGAGCGCCAACGCCTCCGCCGCCACCGCGGTCCCCACGCTGGGCGCGGCCGGTAAAGGCGGGTTGGCCAATGGCGCCGCCGCGACGAGCGCCTCTCAAGAGGCGCAGTTGCGCAAGCTCAAGAAAGCCGCCACGCAGTTCGAGGCAATGCTGCTCGAAAAATGGTGGTCGGCCATGAAAAAGAGCGGCCTTGGCGACGATAACGACGGCGATCCGGGGCAAGGCACTCTCGACAACCTGGGCATGCAGGCGATGTCCACGGCCGTCGCAAACGCCGGCGGCATCGGAATCGCCGCCATGTTGGTGCATAGCGTGCAAGGAGAGCTTGCGGCGGAAAACGCCACTAAAGCGTCCGGCGCGGGCTCCGGCCAAAAGCAGGCGGGAACCGGCAAGTCACAGTGAATCAATGGCTTGCAGGTAGCGCGGGCTTGGGCACGCCGGCGACTGGAAGGCGTCAAGATAAGCGAAGTTTTGCCGATTCACCGGAGTGAGGGATGAAGAAATCTCAGCGGATTAAAGTTTCATTATGTTCGGTCGATACGGACCATGAGGGCTGCAGTCAAGCGAGCGAGAGGAGTGCCCGTGAGGATTGATCCAAACTTGGGAATATCGCAAGGGCAAGGGACGGAGCGTGCCGCGAACGCGAGCACGTCACAACCATCGTCGGCGGCTTCGAAGCCGCTGCAGGTTTCGAATCAGGATAGCGGAGACCGCGCGAATCTTTCGCCGGACGCGCAGCAACTTTCGAATTTGAGCCAGGCTCTGAATAGCGTTCCACAGATCCGGCAGGATCGCGTGACGGCGTTGAGCACGTCGATTCAGAGCGGCACGTACGCGGTGCAGAATCAGCAGATCGCGCACTCGATGCTGCGCGATTTCCGCATGACGACTTCGTCGAGCCGCCAGGGATAGGGCTCGTAGGAATGGGTAGGGCGCGTTATGGCTGAGCCGACTTCGCGAATCGAGCCCACGTCGTCATTCCGCGAGCCGGATCGAAACGTGCCCTCGCGCGGGCGCGAAAAAAGGCGGCCGAAAACGAAGCCGCCGGATGATTTGGAGGAATTGGCGGCAGCGGACGAACAGGACGAGCACGAAAAACACACCCTCGACACCCTGGCATGAACACTCCTTCAGAAATCGTGCAGCTTACCGACGCAGTCGAGGCGCAAGTGCGCCTCCTGGGCGAATTGGCCGGCGATCTCTCCGACTGCCGCCGCGCCTACGCCGCGATGGATCTCGACGCGATTTACGCGCACGTTGCGGCGCAAACGTCTCTTTGCGATCGTCTGCGCCAAGCGGAAGCCTCGCGGGCAGCTGCGTGGCAAGCCGTGTGCGTAGCATTGCGAGCGCACTCGAACGGATCCGGAGCCCGCGACGTGGGCGCCGGCCTGCAAGAGTGGATTGCGAACGTCGATCCCGCGCTCGCCCACCGTCTTCGCCGCGCGCTCACGGAAATGGCTCTGGCCGAAGGCCAGGTGCGGCACTTGCACCGCACCCACGCCGTCATGCTCGAAGGCTCGCGCCGCACCATCGACATGCTCGCCAACGCACTGGCGATGTTTTCGCCCATGTACGCCGCTCCGCGCAGCGCGCCGCCAAATCTGGAAGCGAGGCAATCATGAGCCTCAGCTCCAGCATGCTGATCGCGGTGCAGGGCATGCTCACCGACCAGGCCGCGATGAACGTGGTCAGCAACAACATCGCCAACGTCAACACGCCCGGCTACACGCGCGAAGTCGCCAACCTGACGGAAACTCCTCCGGCAACCTACGCCGGGCTGCAGTTCGGCACCGGCGTGATGCTCGAGAGCGTTCAGAGCGTGCGCGATAGCGTGCTGCAGCTTCGCCTGAATCAGGAGACGCAGAACCAGGGCATGTTCAACACGCTTTCCACCGGCCTGAATCAGATCCAGACGCTTTTCAACGAACCGGCGGGCTCCGGACTGCAAGGCTTGATCAGCCAGTTCTTCAATAGTTTTCAGCAACTTTCGGCCGATCCCACCAACTCCGGATTGCGGCAGGCGGTGATCAGCTCGGCGCAAAGCCTGGCCGCCGGATTCCACCAGACCGCTTCGGCCCTGATCGCGCAACAGCAAAACGCCGATCAGGCCGTCGTCCAGACCACGCAGCAGGTCAATCAACTCACCACTCAGATCGCCCAGCTCAATGGACAAATCGCCGCCACGTCCGGCGGCGGGCAGAACGCCAACACCTTCGTCGATCACCGCATGCAGCTCATCAATCAGCTTTCGCAG
>Ga0210077_1000688_pt1 | contig 11427 bp, 15 predicted proteins | sample RushMan_CattailN_5_FD_185556 | JGI IMG/M metagenome (GOLD analysis project Ga0210077, IMG submission 185556) | Wetland microbial communities from San Francisco Bay, California, USA, that impact long-term carbon sequestration -... | ecosystem: Environmental > Aquatic > Marine > Wetlands ... | reverse complement strand
GCTGGAAAAATTGGAGCAAGCTAAAAAATGGTAAACGGCAAAATAAACTTGGGCAAATATCCGATTATCGGTTTGGGAGCAGCTAACGCTTTTGCCTATATAACCCCTTCTTACTATCTGAACAACTATTCGATAATCTGCATCAGAAAAAGACAGGACCTTGAGCTGATTAAAAAAGATATCGATGTATTCTGTGTGGAGGATTTTCAGCCGAACGTTTTTGTACCCAGAGTTAATCAAAAAGAACTCCTAAATTTGCCGGTAGCCCGAAAATATATCTTAGAAAAGGTTAATCCCAGATTTTTTGTTCGTAAAACTACTCCGGGGACTGAAAAATTTAGCAAAACCTACCCAGTGGGGATTATTGGTAACCCCCGTGAGGTAAGGGACAGTTTTGAAAATAAACTCTTTTTTAGAAATAGCCTGATAGAAGCGGGAGTTACCCCCATTGATGCAGAAATTGTTTCATTCGCTGGTCTTAATTTTGACTACATAAAAAGACTGCAAAAGAAATTCGGGAAAGATATCGTACTTCAAATTGCAGAATTGACCCATGGCGGAGGAGTTGGTACAGGTTTTATCTCAAGCAAAGAGGATTTTGATCAATTTTATCAAAGGATATTAAGTATTAAAAATGGTGAAGTTAAAAGACCGGTTGAAAACGTTATTTGTATGCCGCATATTCAAGGCACCCCTGCCAGTATCCTGGGTTGTGTAACCAAGTACGGTGTGATAGTTGGTAGTATTCAGACACAAATCCAAGATATAGCTGAAGTATCCAACCCCCACAAAGGAAGCGGAGTATACTGTGGACACGATTTTGCCTACCTGGAGATAACGGATAACTTATATGCTCAATCAGAACAAATAGTACGGAAGTTTGGGCTATATTTGAGGAAGAGTAAATATAGGGGAATTTTTGGTATTGACCTAATAATTTCAACTCAGGATGCTAAAGTCTATCCCGTTGAATGTAATCCACGTTATACCGATGCTCTTCCTACAATATCACTTATTGCGAAAACGCAGGGTATCCGGGATTTGGAATACTACCATTTAATGGAGCATTTGGGAGTGGAATATAATGTTGATGTCCAAAGAGTATCCGAATCCTACAAAACAAATTTTAACTACAGTCAAATACTTCTTATGTCCAAAAGTAATGATTGGAGTAAAAATCAAAAAGATCTGAGAGCCGGGATATATCAAATGAATGAGTCGGGTATTGAATTTGTTAAAGAAAGCTACTTACCAGGTGATCTTGCCAATAGCAAACAATTCTTGTTAACGGATGGTGTTCCTTTTAAAAATACGGTTTTTAAACCGAGGGCGAGAATTATGAGAGCAATATTTCATACCTCTATTTTAGAACAGGATAAAGTCCTCAGGGGTAATATTTCAAAAGCAATCGATTTAATATATGATATGCTGGATTTCGTAAAGATTGATATACCGAAGGAATATCAAAAATAGGCTGCCCGGACACTTTTTGGATGGCTATTTTACTAAGTAATATTGAATACATTTTTGCCAGAGCCAACAGTCTGGGATATCAAATTGAGGAAATTGATTCCTCAAAAAAAGTCTATGCTATTTATAAGAATCCTTTACGAAAAAGATACATTTTTGGACAAAGTCTAGGTATCAACTCATCATCTTCTATTAAAATTTGCAAGTATAAAGATTTGACTAAAAAGATTCTTTCCCAGGCTAATATTAGGGTTCCAAAAGGGGTAGTTGTTGGCAATTCTGATCACCTCAAAATAGTAATCCGAAAAAATTCTTTGAAATTTCCATTAGTCATCAAACCTGTTGCAGAAGCTTTAGGAAAAGGTGTAATCGCAAAGATAGAAACAAAACGAGAGCTTTTTGTACAATATAAAAACATTTCAAGTAAATACTCACAAATTATTATTGAGGAATATTTTGCCGGAGTTGATCATCGCTTTTTTGTTTTGAGTGATAAAGTGATAGCTGTTTGTAAGAGGTTAAAACCATTCGTGGTAGGTGACGGAAAAAAGACTATTAATATGCTTTTGTATGAACTTAATGAAAAAAGATTTAGAAAGGTTCGTGTTGATGGGGAAGTAGAAAGGAATTTGGCTAAAAAAGAACTGAAAACCGATTCAGTTTTGGAAAAAGGACGAAAAGTAATTTTAAGACAAAACTCAAATTATAGTACTGGTGGAATTACTAAGGATGTTACTAATTCCATAGATGATAAATATACACTTATGGCTCGTAAATGTGCCGATATTCTGGGGTTAAAATTATGTGGAATTGATATGTTGATTTCCAGAAAATGTGAATACATGATAACCGAAGTTAATTCTCTTCCTTCTTTTGATCTTCATATTGTTCCTGATTTGGGCAGTTCAAAAAGGGTTGATTACGCGGTTTTTAGCAACTTATTTAAATAATTAAAATGGAAATATATAATGTTCAAAAAGACTCTATATTACGGAAATATAGGTATAATATATATAGATTGCCATCCCGCAAAAGGTTACATTTAGTTATCAGGCTTTATAGAATATCTGGGCAAAAGATCTATAAAAAACTATTTATTAGCGAGTTTGAAGATCGCTATATGGGTAAGAGAGAAAAATTCCAGAATACTATTTTGTTAAAGGAAGCAAAGGTTCAAGGAAAAAAAATGTTGTCTGTCCGCTCCAATATCAGCGACCGTTCTGAAAGAAAAATGTTACTTTACAAAAAGTATCCAGAACTTTTCTATTATAAGCAACTTTTGTTGTTTTTATTCATTGCCAAAAGTAGCGGTTATGAAAACAATAAAAATTTTACAGTTACTTTTAAGAGATCTTTAAAAATTATAAAAGGGCTTAATATAAAGGACTTATTTCTTTCCGATTATGTGATACAGATTACGCCTTCGTTTGCAGCGAATGCGATTTACACAATGAAATATCTAGGAGTAAATAATTATGAAAAAGAAATAGTTGGTAAAATCAAGGATTGTTGGATGGAAAGGATTCCGCGAAATCAGGACGAATGGAAGGATAAAATATATGCTTTTACCCATCTGATAATCGGGGCATCCAATTATTACCAAAATTTTGTTTCGAAACGAAAATTCGGCTGGATTCTAAAATTATTTGAAGACAACCTGGATGAAATTATAAAACAGACCAATGCTGATGTACAAGCAGAGGTTGGGGTTTGTTTTATGCTATGTAAGGATTATAAAAATCCTGTACTCGACAGGATAAGAAAGCAAGTATCGCTATCGTATAATCCCAAAAAGGGTTATATTTCTTATAAAGGTATATCTTCGGATAATTTGGAGTCTGCCGAACACAGAAATATATTAGCGGTTATTCTTTTTAGTGACCTTAAACAACTGTTTAGTGGCCCCCACTTGGGGGCCGACTAATTACTATTTATTTAGCTTCAACAGTTGCTCCAGCCGCCTTGAGTTTATCGGTAGCTGATTTGACGTCTTCCAGTTTTGCATCTTTAATAACTTCAGCCGGAACCTGTTCCGTCATATTTTTTGCATCCATAAGTGAAAGATTAGGGTTAATCTCTCTGAGGGCTTTTATAACGGCAATTTTGTTGGCTCCTGAGTTGGTCATAACCACCGTTTGATTTCCACCACTTGCAGTTTCTCCGCCTTCTGCTTGTTCAGCGGGTGCCGCCGCAGGTGCCGCCGCCGTAATCGGCATAGCAGAAACGCCGAGTTTATCCTGAAGACTTTTGACTAAATCGGAAAGTTCCAAAACAGTTAGTTTTGAAATCTCATCTACCAATTTGTCAACATTTTTGGAAACTTTCTTTTCCTCTTTTTTCTCTTCTTTTTTAATATCGTCTGCCATTAATTTTCACCACCCTTCGATTTATTATCTAAAATATAATAAAGATTCTGTAGATTTGAATTAAGGGTGCCGACCAGCTGATACACTCCGGACATTAGTGAACCCAGAACTTGGCCCATAAGTGCATCGCGTCCGGGAAGATTGGATAGAGCGATGAGTGTTTCTTTGTCCTGAAAAGTACCTTCGACAATTCCGACTTTGAAATCCGGGACTTCGTTTTCTTTGATAAATTTCCCCAAAACATTAATTGGAGCAATAGCGTCCTCACTAGCGATTATCAGTGCCGTTTGACCGGATAAAATGTCATCTGCCAGTGTTTGTTTATCTATTCCGGCATTTTCTCCGGCTATTTTTAGAAGAGTGTTTTTAACCACCAACATATCGGCACCAACCTCTTTAAGCTGTTTTTTGAAGGCCTGTTGTATTTTGACACTCATACCCGTGTAATTGATCAAAACAATAGATTTGGCACTTTTTAGCTCTTGGGTTAGATTTTCGACTAAAAATGTTTTTTCAAGTTTTTTCATATTTATTAACAAAATAAGGCGCCCCGAGGCGCCAAACTTTTTTAACCCTCGGTACGGCTTATTTTATGCGTACTGTCTTAAGGACAAATAGTATTATATTTATAAAAGCCTAAAATGGCAAGCAACAAAGCGGCTAAATTGTCAATCTGATTGCCGGACCCATGGTTGCTTTGGTATATGCTTTTTCAACTTGTTTTACTCCGACCGCATTTATTACAGCTTCAATGTTGGCTTCAATTTCCTGAGGTTTTTGGCTAACCTTACCTACCCCCAAGTGAATTAAGGGGGCATCCTTTTCCGTTTTAATAGTTATTGTACTGGCGGAATAACTCTTGGCTTTTTGGACATTGGGAACAAGAGTTCCGTTTTTAGGATTGGGCATCATTCCTTTAGGTCCTAAAATTTTGGCAAAGGGTACCAGTTTCGGCATCATATCGGCTGTTGCCAATAAAATATCAAAATTTATCTTTCCTTCTTTCAGTTTTTTTATTGTCTCATCCGATGCAATTTCTATCTTTTTTTCTTTACCGGTTGAAAAGGGAAGAGTGACACTGGCGGAAATTCCTGTCTTTTTTACAACTAAATGCAATTCAACTGTAGCGTCGAATTTTGAGTAAGATGTATCTTTTACCAATTCAACGGCATTTTTTGTAGCATATGACTTTGAAGAATCTACTTTGGCTTTTGCCTCTTTATATTTTTTGCCTCGTGTTTTGGCAACAGAAACTTTTCTTTCTTTCTTTTTTTCTTCGCTTTCCTGCTTTTTTTCGGGTATTTCTTCGGCTTCAATGGCTTTGATGCGTTGACCCCCCTTTAATCCTGAAATATGGACTTTTTGCTTTTTTTCCTCCTGTTTTTTATGTTGTTTTGATTTTTCTTTTTGCTCCGGAAAATCAGAAACGAATGCTGTTTTAGTTTTTCCCATGTTAATTATCCTGGCTTGTTTTTACTCCCATAGATCTGGCAGTACCTGCTACTATTTTTTTGGCTGCCTCGATATCTTCGGTATTTAAATCCTTTAGTTTTTCTTGGGCGATTTTTGTAATTTGCGCATCGGAAAGTTTACCGACTATTTCTTTAGGAGTTTTTCCACTTCCTTTGTCTAAACTTAATTCTTTTTTGATCATGTCGGCAACCGGTGCCATTTTTATCTCAAAGTTAAAAGAGCGATCCTCATAGATAGTGATTACAGCCGGAACAACGTTTCCTTTCATACTTTTAGTTTTATCGTTATAAGCCTTAACGAAGTCCATAATAGCCACACCATGTTGTCCCAAAGCAGTTCCGACAGGCGGTGCAGGTGTTGCTTCACCCGCTGGAAGATTGATCTTAATAACTGTTTTTACTTTTTTTGCCATGATATTTCTGTCAAAAGAAGCCGTGCTTGAAATAACTTTGAAGCTTCGGCGCTTTTAACGTCTCCCACACATTTAGTGTGGTAGAGGTATTATAGCAAGTACTTTCAAAACAGGCAAACAACCATAGACCCGTTGTTGATTATTATAGCTGTTGCTATACTTGGTTTAACTATGTCGGAATCGGGCAAGGAGAAATCAAAAATTGATTACCCTGCAACATTGGATGCAGTACATCATTTGGGGAGGGTACAACAAGTTGTTTCTAGTGTACAAACAGGTGACAAAGATAAAGACAGATTTCTCCTGAGGAATCCTAATAATGAGGAATTTACAGAGGTTAATGGAGGGGTATTTAAACGTTATATGATAGCGATTGATCCAAAAGATGTGGGAGTTAAAGGCTTAATTCATCAAGATCAAGGGGTTATGATAACTGGAAATATACAAGGCGGTAAATTTGAAAAAATAAAACCTCGTAAGTAATTAAACTTTTTGGATTTGCAGAAGGTCCAACTCAACCGGGGTTTCACGACCGAATATAGAAACTAAAACTTTTACCTTGCCTTTTTCCTCATCCAATTCGTGAATTGTTCCCAAAAAGTCAGCGAAAGGCCCGTCAACGATTTTAACAGCTTCACCCACAGAGAATTTGGTTTTATAACGAGGTGCCGGGGCGCTAATGAACTTTTGGATATTGGCAACTTCACTTTCCATTAGGGGAGTTGGTTTATTACCGGTACCCACAAAACCTGTAATCCCGGGGGTAGTTCGTACTGTCAGCCAGGTTGGATCGTCCAGGATCATTTTGACTAAAAGATATCCTGGGAAAATTTTTTCCTTAATAGTAGCCTTTTTACCGGATCGGATAATCACCTTATCCTGAGTGGGGACTAAAAGCTCAAAAACTTTATTTTCGAGGCCCATGGTTTCGACTCTCTGGCGCAGTGTTTCCATAACTCGAACCTCGTGTCCGGAGGCTGTATGGACTACATACCAAGAAGCTTTCGGGTCATCTGTTTTACTTATAACTATATGACCTTTAATTTTTCTTTTACCTGTACCTCGCTCGGAAACTGTTTCCTCGCTTGGGTTTTTTACAATATCTGCCATGTTATTTTGAAATTATAAATCCGATAAGTTTAGTAAAGATATAGTCTAACCCTCCAATGTAGCCTGCTACTATAGCTGAAATTGCGAAAACTATCAATGTGAGCCTAATTACTTGATCGCGTTTTGGCCAGGTTACTTTGGATAGTTCAATTTGTACTTCCTTTAAGTAGTTTACTATCTTCTTCACAGGTACAAATTTTATCACATGTTTTAGGCGTAAACAAGAAATAGTGAAGCTATTGTTAAAGAATGGTATAATTGGCCCATAATTATGAATTGCGAGAACCTAAATGGAGTTTGTTTGGATAAGTATTCAGATTTATTTCGAGGATTAAGAGTTCAGAAAGAGAAAGAGCGTTTGTTTAAACAAGATTTCGATGAGGTGGTGGAGCTTTATATTCAAAATCCCGAGGAAAATCCGGATAGGGAAAAAAATTTAAGGGATGCTATGACAAAATTCCTACAAGATGGTTTTGGAAGTAGGACTGAGCTTATTGCCGAGAGGATATTGATAGAAAGGTATGGAAACGGGAAAGAACTGGGAAATGCAGAACAGCTCAGAAAAATAACCAAAAAGACAGTTGAGGATTTGCTTCATTATACTCACGATAACGATAAAACGACCCCTTAAATGGCTGATTATGCTCCTTTAATCTTCGAGAAAAAGTTTTGGAATAAGAACTTCAGATTTGTGGCCGGAGTTGATGAAGTTGGTAGAGGTGCATTTGCGGGACCTGTTGTTGCCGGTTGTGTTGTTTTTGCTCCCAGGGTTGATAATAAATTAATTAAAATCGTAAAACAAAATAAAGTTGTAGTTAATGATTCAAAGAAACTTACAGCTCTTCAAAGAAATAAAGCCGATGATTGGATAAAGAATAACTGTTTGGCTTGGGGAATAGGAATAGTTGATGTTTCTCAGATCAATAAAGTTGGTATGAGTAAAGCCACCAAGAGCGCTTTCAGGTTAGCGATTATTGATGCTAACAAAAGGCTTTGGGGAACGATAGATTATCTATTGATCGATGCATTTTATCTTCCTTATGTCAAAGGAATTAGGCGTAAAAATCAAACAGCGATAATTAAAGGAGATCAAAAATCTTTTTCTATTGCCGCCTCATCTATAATTGCTAAAGTTTATCGAGATTCCTTAATGACCAGAATGTCAAAAACCCCCAAGTATAAAAAGTATAAGTGGGATGTAAATAAAGGGTATGGAACCGAAAAGCACCTGTTGGCAATAGAAAAATATGGTCCGACCCGACAGCATCGAAAACTATATATAGAAAATCACGCAAAGAAGAAGGCCAAATAAAGCTTAAGCCTGATTTCTTTTTTTCTCCAATTCAATCTGGTGAGCTATTCTGTATTTTTTCTCTTTTCTTCGTTCAGATGGTTTTTTGTAGCGTTCTCGATCGCGTAGCTCAAGAAGAATTCCTTCGTTTAAAACTTTCTTTTTAAACCGAGCAATAAGTCGATCTTCCGACTCGCCTTTTTTCTTTTTGACCACAAACATTAAGAATCGCCTCCTTTCGAGAGATAATAATCAAGTAATTCATACAAATCACCTGGCTATATTTTATCAGATATGTACAATACTTTAAATCCGTAAATATTGAATTTTTTATGCTTTGGAAAAAGAGAGAAAGTAGTGTATTATATTAATATTAAATTATGGCGGGCAAGAAAAAAGCTTTAATTACCGGAATTACCGGCCAGGACGGCTCATACTTGGCGGAACTTCTTTTGGATAAGAGTTATGAAGTTTCCGGAATTGTCAGGAAAACCAGCAACCTCCGCTATGAGAATATTGCCCACATTCAGGATGATTTAATTTTGATACAAGGTGATCTTTTGGATCCAGTATCCCTCAGGGAAGCAATACAAAAAGTTCAACCGGTTGAAGTATATAATTTGGCTTCGCAAAGCCACCCTAGCGAATCTTTTAAACAGCCGATACATACGGCTGAAATAACAGCGCTTGGAGCTCATAGGGTTTTGGATGCGACACTTGATGTAGTGCCTAAAGCAAAGTTTTATCAAGCATCCTCAAGCGAGATGTTCGGATGGGTAAGAGAAATTCCACAAAATGAAGATACACCTTTTAATCCGGCAAACCCTTATGCGGTTGCCAAGCTATATGCGCACGCGATGACCAAGATTTACAGAAAAAGCTATAACATGTTTGCGGCAAACGGGATTCTTTTTAATCATGAATCTCCCAGGAGACATTTGGGATTTGTTACCCAAAAGGTTACATACGCAGCTGCATGTGCAAAGTTGGGAGTAAAAAACTCAGATCATCTAAATGAAGAAGGAGAACCTATTGTTAAAAACGGCAAGGTTGCTTTAGGAAATTTACAGGCGAAGCGGGACTGGGGTTATGCAAAGGATTATGTCGAGGCGATGTGGCTTATGCTTCAGCAGGAAAAACCCGACGATTATATTATAGCTACAGGAGAGTGCCACACAATTGAGGATCTTTGTAAAGAAGCTTATTCATATGTAAAACTGAATTGGAAAGATTATGTATATATTGATAAAAGATTCGTCAGACCCACAGAAACAGGACCTTTAATTGGCGACTACAAAAAGGCAAAAAAGCAGTTGGGTTGGGAGCCAAAAGTTACCTTCAAAAAATTGGTTGCCAAGATGGTTGATGCGCATTTAGCCAGGCTGAAATAAAAATATGCCACGGGGCAAAGAAGAGAATAATATCCTGCCCCAGGAGACTTCAAACAAACAGGAAGACCCGAAGGGGGTGTCCGAAGAATCTGATAAGAAACGAAAAATAGTTTATCTTGATATGACTGAGTTGCCTAAATATACAAAGGCTAAAGAAACTTGGCAAAAGACAGTAAAAACAATACAAGGAGAGGACCTGGATGAAGATGCAAAGTTGAATTATAAAATCTATAAAATTGTTGATGTTAGTATGTTATTTAGTGCGCTAAAACATATTCAATATACAGTAGGTATGAATTTGATAGAGCAAGGTTACGGAATTGTCGTTGAGGACTTGGAAGGTAAACAGTACAAAATAAATCTAAATGGTGAGGTTTCCGAATCAGAAATAATATATTCGGGAAGTGCTTATCCGTCGGGTTGGGAGCCTCTCGAGGAGAGGGTGCGATTGGCTAAAGTAAAAAAGCAAGTTAAAGCCGATAAAGAACCGCAGCGAGCTTTTGTAAGAAAACATTTTGACGAATACCGGATGATTATTGCCAGAGATACCCCATGTTGGCAGTGTCCTACCAATACTCAAACATGGAGAAGTTATGAAGTGTTAACTCTACCGGAAATATTATCAAATACCAAAAAGGTTAGAATAAGAGAACAGGTTCAATGCGGCAGTTGTACACAAATATTAAGCAAAAAAAGAAGGAATGTTGCCAAAGAGGATTTGGGCTACTACGAAATAACAAGTCAGGATTATGAAGAGTACTACAAGCCTAAATTCTAAGAAATATTTTTAAAAACCTTCCCCATTGCTGAAGTGAAAAATAAGTATCACAATTTATATTGATGCTTATTAAAACCCCTGCTTCAATAATTAAGAATGCGATGTGGTCGAGAGTTATAACCCTTTGCGTGATTATATTTTTTATTTTGTTGGGAGATGCGATATTAAGCTTTTGGGTACCAAATTTGCTTCAGGACTCATTAAAAAGCTCATCCGCCATGGGTCTGATCATCAGTTTTTCGTCAATTGTTGGGTTAGGGGCAGATTTGGTATTACCGGAGATGCTAAAAACAATAACGGTTAAAAAACTACTAATAGCAGGAATTTTTGCCAGTATCTTGTTTTCTTTGGCGTTGATTACTTCCACATTTAGACCATTTATAGTACTTTTTCTTTTTGCAATGGCAGTGTGGGGTGTTTATTATGAATTTTTAGGATTTTCCCAGCAGCAGTTTATCTCCGACACCGTGAGTCTCAAATCCCGTTCCGGAGCTTGGGGTATTTTAAGAGTATTTCGTGATCTAGCTTATTTTTTGGGTCCACTTTTGGCAGGTTGGCTTTTGACTAAAGGAGATAGAGTTCCTGCTTATTTTGCAATTGGATTTACCTTGGTCGGATTTATAGTTTTGAGTTTTAGCAAAAAAATCCACGACAGGCCGGTTGAAGTAGATATCAAAAAGGTAAATGTTTATGAGGAACTTTTGCACTGGAAAGTACTTTTCAAAAGAGTCTGGCCGATAATAATTTTAAGTGTAATGATCGGGTTGGTCGATGCCGTTTTTTGGACAACCGGTACGGTATGGACAGAAAAGCTGGCGCAAAGAAGTTTTTGGGGAGGAATGTTTTTACCTTTTTATACCTTACCTGCTTTATTTGTAGGATTTTTAGTAGCCAAATGGGGAGTATATAAGGGAAAGAAAAAACTTTCGATCAAGTTTTTTATTCTTGCAGGAATTTTATTAGCACTATTAGGGTTTAACGACAATATCGCGTTTCAGTTAATTTTAGTATTTGCACTAAGTGTCATGCTGGCAGTAGTTTATCCTTTAAGCGATGGAGTATATACCGATATTATCGCCAGAATGGGGAGGGAAAGAAAACACATGATCGGACTTTCTTCATCAACCAGCAGTCTT
>Ga0210077_1000687_pt1 | contig 11444 bp, 11 predicted proteins | sample RushMan_CattailN_5_FD_185556 | JGI IMG/M metagenome (GOLD analysis project Ga0210077, IMG submission 185556) | Wetland microbial communities from San Francisco Bay, California, USA, that impact long-term carbon sequestration -... | ecosystem: Environmental > Aquatic > Marine > Wetlands ... | reverse complement strand
TTACTTCGTGAATTTGATAAGCAACTCTTAAGAAATAAGCTTAATCCTGGAACAACCGCAGATATAACTGCAGCTTCCATAATGGTGGCATATCTGGATGAATTTGGGTTTTAATTGAATGTTTAAATTTAAAGTAATGGAATGGATAAATAATAACTGAAAATTATATTAATAGTACATGCTGGGAGTAAATATCATGCTTCAAAATATCATCGATGAATTACATATCTACGAAAAAAAAGTTTTAAAGGGATTAGAAGTGCTGAATTATGAATCAGCACCTGAAACCATTGCTGAATCTCAAAATATGGATATTAAATCCGTGATGAGTGCAGCAGGTTCTTTAGAATCCAAAGGACTTATAGAAGTTCAAAAAGATGTTAAAGAATCAATAAGTTTAAGCGATACAGGGAAAGAATATGCTGAGGAAGGCCTACCTGAGCGGAAGATATTGAATGTCTTAAACAAGGAAGAATCCATACATATGAAGGATATAGGTAGTAAATCTAATTTAAATCCTTCTGAAGTTAAAGTAGCTATAGGATGGCTGCTTAAAAAGGGATGGGCAGTAGTTGATAAGGGGAATGTAAAAATAACCGAAGAAGGAAAAGAAGCTATATCCAAAGAATATAACGATGAATTGTTACTGGACAAGCTTCTGGAAACAAATAAAATACTTCTTTTTAACCCCACTAAATTGATTAAAGAAGGATTCGATCTTTTAAAGAAAAGAAAAGGAATAATACAGGTAAAAAAAGAGCCTAAATACAAGCTAAAAGTAACAGAAAAGGGTAAAGAACTTCTTGACATGGGAATAGAACTTAAAGAAGAAGCAACTCAATTAACCCATCAGCAATTAAAAACAGGGTCATGGAAAAAATTGAAATTCAGGAGCTACGATGTTTATGCGGAACATCCTGAAACTTTCCCTGGAAAAATGCACCCCTTACAAAGAACAATTGAAGATATAAGGCAAATATTCCTTAAAATGGGATTTACAGAATCCAGGGGATCAATTTTAGAATCTGCTTTTTGGAATTTTGATTGTCTGTTCCAGCCTCAAGATCATGCAGCCCGTGAAATGCAGGATACATTTTATATAAAGGAGCCAAAATATGTGAATCTCCCTTCAAATAAACTTATAGAAAACGTCCGCAGGGCTCACGAAAATGGAGGGACCACAGGTTCTGAAGGATGGGGATATTCCTGGGATGTTGAAGTTGCAAAGCAGTCTGTACTTAGAACACACACAACATGTGTATCTGCAAGGCATTTAGCTGAAAATGAACCTCCGCTTAAAATGTTTTCAGTTGGGAGAGTCTTTAGGAGGGAAACCATAACTTACAAACATCTTCCTGAGTTTCATCAGGTTGAAGGAATTATAGCTGCTGAAGATATAACATTTAAAAATCTCCTGGGAATTTTAAAGGAATTTTACCGTAAATTGGGATTTAAAGTTAGATTTAGGCCCGCATATTTCCCTTACACTTATCTATCTGTGGAATGTGAAATTTACCTTCCAGATAAACAAACATGGATAGAGCTTGGCGGGGCGGGAATGTTCCGACCAGAGGTTTTAGAGCCTCTTGGAGTTGAAACACCTGTTGCTGCATTTGGTCTTGGAATCGAAAGGCTTACTATGTTAAGGCTCGGCATTAAAGATATAAGAATGCTTTATAAGAGTGACATAGGCTGGTTAAGACATTTACCGGTTAAACTGGATTAATGATGTTTTATCCAACTAATTCGTTTTTTTATTTGATATATGAATTAAAATTAACATAAAATTATCAATGGGAAATTGATCGGTATAAATATATCACTATAAGTGTAGCACTTCCTAGAAAAACTCCAACGGCGTTTGGAACTGTAATAAACATGTTGTTTATTCCCAAACCATAAGTTACCCAGAAGGTACAGTTTACAATCATCATTCCATACAAAACGGGAGATACTCCATGGGATGTTTTATCATTTAAAATATCTCTGATCTGGTCAACTGGGCTTATAAACATTATTACAGCAGTAATGCTTGCAATTAATCCAATTGTTTCGATATTCATTTTTAAGCCTTACTCAAACTTATTTTTGTTAGAACTTTTTGATCAACTATTTAAAAATAAGCTTTAATTAATAAAAATAAGTTTTGATGGATTATTAAAATAAATAAGTAAAAGTTAAATAAAGAAATTTTAAGCATTTAACTTTGAAGAAGAGTTTTTCTCAGTTCTCTTTCTGATTCTGCAATCAAATCGATTTTATCTACAACAACATTTTTTCCCTGCAAATATGTAGCGAGTATTACTGGAGTTATGGTCTCTGATATGTCTACAAGGACTGCATCTGCTTCATATGCGATGCCGTATGCTCCATAATCAGCAAGTGCTTTAAATGCAGCTTCTAAATCACCAGTTTTCACACGGTATGAGCGCACTTTTTTTTCAATGTCTGCAACGTCAATGTTCTTTCTTTGAAGTTCGATGAGAATGTGTTTCCCAAGTGTTTCTTCAATAACTTCCAGATCTATGCTGTCTTTCCTTAAGTTTATACGAACTGCCTGTGCAATTTGAGCTAAATCTCGTGCATGGGCAAAACTTGGTTGTAGACCTTCTCCACCTTCAGAAACTGGAGTATAAACATTTATAAATCTTCTCATAACATTTTCATCGTATTTTTCATCTAATTCATCTAAATTTCTCTTGAAAACCTCTGATAATTCATCAAGAGGGGGATTTTTGAGGAAAATATGTAATGGGGCCCTTCTTAAATGAGCTTCATCCATTATGCTTATATCCAAATTGGTGGAAAATGCAGGTATAAAATGACTGTGAACGACTACTGGAACTCCTCTTACATAAATAACATCTTTTTTATTTTCCATAGGTACAATAAGTCTATTTAGAATAAGTTCGTGATCATCGCGCTGCCTTCCAAGGTCATCTATTAAGAGAACTCCGCCGCTTGCCTTTATTATTGGTGAAGTTTCATAGACACCTTTATCTGGATTGTAATTTGTTTCGAGTTTGTTTAAACTAAGTTCTGAGCCTGTAAGTACAAAAGGAGCATGAATTTTAACCCATCGTGGATCTTCAGGTTGTTCTGGACACATTTTATGGAAATCAGGATCAAAAAATTGAACTACTGCTCCACCGAATTCAATGAACTTTGGAATTATAATTGGGGGGAGGAGATCTGACATTTTACTTACAGTGAATGTTTTACCTGTTCCAGGTGGTCCATAGATGAAAATACCTTTCCCTATGGTACATGATTCCAGCAGTACTCTTTTTGCATGTTCCACACCTACGACATCATTAAAAGTATCTTCAGCAACGTTTTCAGGTATTATTATAGGATGCCGCCCTTTTAGCTGAGCTTTCATCATTTTATAGTAATCATCATATGAAACAGGCGCCATACCAATGTATGGGTTTTCTTCAAAGGCTCTTTTGGCTTTTTCATGCCCTTTTTTTGTTACAGTATATTCAACACTTGAAAATAGGAACCCTCCGCCTGTAGGTGCACAGAACCCATCTTCTTCCAGTTTTCTGAGATTTTCTTCTAAAATGTCCCAATGAATTCCTGTCATTTCGTTCAATCTGCTGGTCTTAACGGTACCATAACTGGATATGATCTTTAAAATTAAATTTTTAACGAAGTTTTCTGAAAGTTTAAGCTTTTTAAGGGATTTGGGATGTCTAAGTATTTCAAATATTTGTTCCATCATCTCATCGTGGTAATAATTCATTGAATCACCTGCTGAATGCACTGAAGCGGATTTGGGTTTGTTTATTTTTTTGTTATTTGGTTTTATCATGGTATAACCCTTAAATTCAAGTCTTTAATGGTCTTTTTAATGAAATTACGCATAAAAAAACATTATTGATTAATAACAATGCATATACTATTTAAAGTTCAATTTTAAACTTTTTCAAAATTACCTTAGATTTATTTGTGTATTATAATCACTATTTTATAAACTTTTAAAGATTTATTGTGCATTTTCGGCGTATTTTTATTTAGAGGACGTCTTTAAGTTCACCTATGTGGGATATTACATCTATTTTTATGCCTTTTTCTTTAATGTATTCCTTTTCGGATTCTTTTAGTTCGGAATTGACAAGTATTGCCGACATCCCAACATTTACAGCACCTAATATGTCCTCACTGAACTTATTACCAATCATAACTGATTTTTCTGGTGTACATCCCATTTTTTCAAGAGCAAGTTCAAAAATATGTTTATCAGGCTTTTCTGCTTTCGCCTCTTCAGATGTTATAACATGATCAAAGAAGTGATGTAAATCCAGTCTTATCAACTTTTCCCATTGTTTGATTGTTATTCCATTTGATATTACTCCTAAATGGTATCCTCTCTTTTTTAAATAAATCAAAGTGGATATTGTCTGTGGAAATAACCTCAGCAGCGCAAATTTAACGTTGTGATAAGTAATCATCCCCAGAGCAATGAGAAGTGGTTTTTCTTCTCCAAACACTCTTTTTGTTAAAATATTGAAATGTTTGTCATAATTTGAGCCGTATTCTGCGATTATTTCTCTTAAAAGTTTATATGCATCATCTGATGAGAGAGGTAAACCTGCATCAATCATTACATTGAGCGCTGCTCTCCTTGCAAGCTTTGCAAAACCAGAGGTATCATATAAAGTATCATCAATATCAAAAAAAACTACTTTTATCATTGTTAACACCTGCATAGTTGTAAAGATTGAGTATACTTTTAATTAAGACAGATATATACATTTGTAAATCTTAATTTTACAGTTGTTTTTGGTTATAAATTCATACTATTTGTTATTGGGATAATATGCTGCTTTTTGGTCTAAAATCAGAATATAACCAAATTTTGATTATTTCATTAGGTACTACAATTTCTATCTCCAAGTGTTAATTATCAGATGAATAAGTTTTATATATATTAATACTTTAAAACTTGAAAAAATGAAAAAAAAGATAGTTAGGGTGTATTTTTAATTACAAAAGAGTTTTTAATAACTTCATAATCCTTAGAATATCCTGGATCCAATTCAATCCTAATACCAATAGTATTTCCCTGAGTATCATTTTTAATAATGATATACAAATAGCTTCCAAACTCATCATTGGATTCAATTGCTTTTTTATCTGCAAATGTTATGTTAGATCCATCTAATGCATTAATAGCTTGTGGGGGAGTAATTTCATTATCAATTTCTCCAAAATCTACCCCATTTTTATATAAAATTACATCGAAAAAGGTTTTATTATTGGAAATATCTTGAACTGTCACGCCTTCAGGTAAATCAAATTCAATATATTGATTTTCAAAATGACCCGATACTTGATTACTATTCCTTGTCTGATTTACTGAATTATTAATGAATTCAGAAATACTTAAAACACTCAAAATCAAAATAAGCAGAATTATTATTTTTTTTATCTTAGATTTCATTTAACCACTTTGGCTTAATTCAGATTGAAAGACAACTTATTTTATAATAAATGAAAATATTATCGTTTAGTATGAGTCTATTTAATTACAATCATTTAAGAGATTCATTAACAAAATTCAAAGAATAAATTAATTTTCAATAGGTGGTAAATACCACGACTTATAAATTCCATGTGTATCAATGAAAATGATATAAACACATTATATTGTAATTTTTCACTAAAATTACCTTAAAAAAACGCATCAAGACTGCTTTGCTTCTCTTTATGCAGTAATTCTGATTCTGAGTATCCAAGGGCTTCTATTATTCTTCCAGATGCCGGAAGCACCTGATTTTCAATGTAGTAATTAGGATCATAATTTGCAATATCTGCATCTTCTATAGGCACAGCCCGCTTACTAATAGATTCTCTTCCTTTTACCACAACGTATCTTATAATAGAACCTCTTCCTACTTTTCTACCCTTTTCTATTGCCTTTCTTGCAGCTAAAACGTGTGGTGCCTTTTGAGAGTATTCGTGGGGGTTTTTAGTAAGCTGTGTGTGGATTACAAGATCTTCAAGTTGAACATTCCCTTTTCGAAGGTCCTCAATAACATTTTTAACAATTTTAGCTGCCTTTTGAGGAGATGCTTCTTTTAAAATAGCGGTAAGGACCTTTTGCTGGGTTTTTTTAGTTATTGGTGCCCAGTCTCTCCTTACAAGTTCTAATCCTTTAACAATTATGGTGTCATCTTCTTCAATAAGCGCATATCTTTTTTTCGTGACAAAGAAGCCCCTTTTAAAGAACCCTTCAAATTCAAGTTCCATACCTTCTGGTAAGTCTTTATTTATATCATGAAGGAACTTTTGAGCATTTTCTGAAATTTCTTCGTTCAACAGATACACCATTCATAGTTTAAAATAAGAGAATATGGTATTAATTGATTTATTCAACTAATACGCCGTTTATAATACCGTGTTGACCTGGTCTGGAGGTCACTTTGACCTTTCCTGCACTGGTTTCAACTACAGCGCCTTTTGTTATTATATTTCTACGTACAAAGTGAGTATTTGCACTGTTTTCAATAACATTTAAAATTTCTGCAACTTCCACTTTGTTAGTTTCAGGGTTCACTACATTGATTTTGTTTTCATTTGTGAGCCTGATTTTTTCATTTCCGCCTTTGGTCCTGATTTTTTTGACCTTTCGATCTCCTATTTTAGTTTCTGCTGCATCTTTTCCAAGTTCGGCTTTTCGTTTGTTTTTGTTGAGTTTGCCACGTCCTCCGCTTGGTACTCTTAATGATTTTCCTTGCCAAATTGCCATTATATTCACCTCTATATTCATTCATGATTAATTTTTTAATTATGAGAATTTACTTAAAATTCTGTATTTTTAGAATATTTAACAGATCATTCTCAAAAAAGCACTATTTTCTTAAATAGTTTAGTAGTATTATACATTAATTCTAAGAAGCATTATTTATAACTATCTTTGAATTTGACTACTTATAATATATTAGAATATATTTAAATATTTAAAAGTTTCAATTCAGTTATTAAAAATATATTCTTATTAACTTGTAATATATACCAAGCCATATATATTTTAGTATGCTTATTCATTATTAATGAATTTAAGTTTTAATTGCTAATTAATAAAATACTATTTAAATAAGAACGTAATTTAAGCTTAAGCTAAAATAAAAAAATATAATTAATAAAAACAATGGGTGAACTTATGAAAATCAGCATGGCACACGGCGCTGGCGGAGAAATGATGCAGAGTTTAATATCAGATATTATACTGGGTAACATTAAAAATAAAAAAGTCAATGGTGGAATAGGACTTGGAGAACTTGATGATGGTGCTACAATTCCATTTGGTGAATATGAAATTGTGATCAGTACAGACAGCCACACAGTAGATCCGATCTTTTTCCCTGGTGGAGATATTGGAAAATTATCGATTACAGGGACTGTAAATGATGTAGCTGTAATGGGGGCAAAGCCTCTTGCAATTGCAAATGCAATGGTCATAAGTGAAGGATTTACAAGCGAGGAATTCGAGAAAATAATAAAATCAATGGATGAAGCCTGCACTGAAGCAGATGTAGCCCTTGTAACTGGAGATACAAAGGTCATGGAAAGGGATAAACTTGATAAAATAATCATTTCCACCACTGGAATTGGAGTGGTTAAAAAAGGCGAAGCCGTCAGCGATGCTTCACTTGAAGTTGGGGATAAAATCATACTGACTGGAAGTGTTGGAGATCACGGAATTGCACTGATGTCGTATCGTGAAGGGTTCGGTTTTGAAACTGATTTAAAATCAGACGTTGCACCAGTTTGGGAGATGATTGAAAAAGCTTTAGAAATTGGTGGAGTGAAAGCAATGAAGGATCCTACAAGGGGAGGAATTGCAAACGCTTTAAACGAGCTTGCATCTAAATCGGGTGTTGGAATGATGGTTTATGAGGATGAAATTCCAGTTAAGGAGCAGGTTTTAGCTGCGTCTGAAATGCTTGGAATTGACCCTTATGAAGTTGCAAACGAAGGTAAAGTTGTAATGGGTGTTAAAGCCGAAAATGCCGAAGAAATTCTTGAAGCTATAAGAAATACTAAGTATGGTAAAGAAGCCCAGATCATTGGTGAAGTTACAGAAGACAAGCACGTGATTATTGAAACTTCACTTGGTGGAAAAAGAATTTTAGAAGCCCCAATAGCAGATCCTGTACCAAGAGTCTGCTAAAATTACTTTTTTTCAAGTTAAATCCAGTTGGTATGCCGTTTAAAAAAATATTTATAGCTTAAACTATATATGGAAGTAATAAGAATATTGAAGGAGTAAAAAAATGCAAAATTTGTGGGGTAAACGGCTTGCAGCGTTAATAATAGATTTTTTAATTATAATGATTGTTATATGGGTCTTAAGTGCCATCATATATCCTTTAATCGCAGTAACAGGTATATTTGAAATTTTAAATTACTGGCTTATTGTAACGGCGTTGATTATTATAGGCTATTTCACCTACTTTGAAGGAAAACAGGGTACTACTCCTGGTAAAAATGTGATGAAAATCAAAGTTGTGGCAGATAGTGGTGAAATGAGTTATAGGAAGGCGTTCATAAGGAATTTATCTAAAATTTTATGGATTCCTTTGATTGTGGATGTTATTGCAGGTTACGCGGCTGGAAATTCAAAGTTAAGGTATCTGGATAAAGTGGCGGGTACTGATGTTGAATTGAAAACATAATAACATAAAAATAATTCTTATTTTAGCATTTGATGAAACTAAAGTGTGCATAATAGTTTCTTCATGCTGAAAAATCTATTTTTTTGTATTACTTACTTATTTTTGAACCCTTTTTGCCTAACAAAGCATATATTTAATAATAGATAATGAAATATACTTTTTTGAAGTTATCTTAAGGAGATATCAATGTCAGTTATTTCAAAATCTATTTGGAGAAGAAAAAGGACATGGTTTGCACCTATATTTTTAGCAGCTATACTAATTTTTATCCAGCTTTTCTACCAGCGGTTTGGGACTTCCTTTTCTGATGTCTATTTTCAACTGGTCATGATCATGTTTATAGCTATTATAATCGCGTTTTTAGGTGAAAGAATCGAGAAAGTCAGGAGTCTCAATGAACTAAATGAAAATTTGAAAAAAGAGAGTGAAAAGCTTGAAGACGCCAATAAAGAGTTGGAAGCATTTGCATATTCTGTTTCACATGATCTTAGAGTTCCTCTTAGAGCCATCGATGGTTTTTCCCGTATCGTAATGGAGGACTACGAGGATAAACTTGATGATGAGGGTAAAAGGCTTTTAAATATTATTCGAGAAAATACCCTGAAAATGGGTCATCTCATTGATGATATTCTCCTTCTGTCCCGTGCAAGTCGTCAAGAGATGAGAATATCTCCTGTAGATATGGAATCACTTGTAGTAACTGTATTTGAAGAATTAAAACCATCCATTGAAGATCGGGAGATACAACTGGAAATTAAGTCTCTTCCACCAGCAGATGGTGATAGAACACTACTTTATCAGGTTCTTAGCAACCTTGTCTCCAACTCTATTAAATTTACAAGATTTAAGGAAAAAGCGATTATTGAAATAGGTGCAGACGAAGGAAAAGATGAAAATTTATATTATGTTAAAGATAACGGCGCTGGCTTTGATATGAAATATGTAAATAAACTTTTTGGCCTGTTTCAAAGGCTACATGGTTCGGATGAATTTGAAGGGACTGGTGTAGGGCTTTCTATTGTCCAACGTATTGTTAGGAGACATGGGGGACGTGTCTGGGGAGAAGGAAAAGTTAATGAGGGAGCAACTATTTATTTCACACTTTCAAATAAAATGGAAGGACTTTAGGCCATAATCCTTTTATCACAGTAAAGAGGAGAGATATTAAATGAATTTAAACGAAGTTGAAATTCTTCTGGTAGAAGACAATGAAACAGATGCTGAACTTACAATTAGAGCATTAAAAAGGAATAATCTTGCAAATAAATTGGTATGGGCTAAAGATGGTGCTGAAGCGTTGGATTTCATATTTGCAACCGGTAAATATTCTGAAAGAGATATAGAAGGGGGGCTTCCGAGGCTAATATTGCTTGATTTGAGGATGCCTAAGGTAGATGGGCTGGAAGTTCTTCAGACTATCAAGGCCGATGAAAGAACGAAGATGATCCCTGTCGTTGTCCTTACATCTTCTAAAGAAGATAGGGATATTGTAGAAAGCTATGAACTTGGAGTAAATAGTTATGTTAGCAAACCAGTTGAATTTGATGAATTCACAGAAGCTGTTTCAACATTAGGATTGTACTGGATGTTACTTAATAATCCACCTGAATAAGAGAAGAGTAATATGAAAGAAGAGCTTAAAATCCTGATACTTGAGGACGTTGCATTCGATGCTGAACTGATTGAATATGAACTACGTCGTGAAGGAGTAGGATTTTCATCGAAGCGAGTAGAAACTGAAGAAAATTATATGAAGGAACTTGAAGAATTAAAACCGGATCTGATTCTGGCTGATCATTCACTTCCTAAATTTGATGGTCTTTCAGCTTTAAAAATTGCAAATGAAAAATACCCATATATACCCTTCCTGTTTGTAAGTGGTAAGATAGGGGAAGAATTTGCAGTAAATGCGCTTAAAGAAGGCGCAACGGATTATATATTTAAAAATAATCTTTCAAAGTTGGTACCTGCAATTCAAAGGGCATTGAAGGAATCCAATGAAAAATCTGAACGTGAAAAAGCAGAAAGAGCGTTACGTGAAGCACATTTTGAGTTAGAACAGCAAGTTCTGGAGCGGACTGAAGCATTATCGAGGGCTAATAAAGATTTACGTGTAGAAATGGATGAACGTGAACGAATAGAAAACAAACTTAAAAAATCTCTGGAAGAAAAGGAAATACTTTTAAAAGAAATTCATCACAGGGTTAAAAATAATTTACAGATAATAAGTTCACTTTTAAATCTTCAATCTCGTTATATAAATGATGAAAAAATGCTTGATATTTACAAGGAAAGTCAAAACCGTGTAAAATCAATGGCCATAATACATGAAAAACTGTATCAATCAGAAGATCTGGCAAAGATTGATTTTGAAGATTATGTTAAGAGTTTGATACTGGATTTGTTCAATTCGTACGGGGTTAATGAAAGCCGCATTCAACTTGATGTTAATATCAAAGATATTTTATTAGATATAAATACGGCAATTCCCTGTGGACTTATCGTCAATGAACTTGTAACCAATTCAATAAAACACGGATTTCCTGTAGAAAACAATCTATTATCAGATAAAGAGGGTAAAATAACTGTAAGCACCGTTAAGGGAGACGAATTTTATGTGATGACAGTTTATGATAATGGAGTAGGTTTTCCAGAAAATCTGGACTTCCAGAATACAGATTCACTGGGTATGCAGCTTGTAGTTAATTTAACGAGTCAATTAAGAGGTACCGTAGAACTTGAAAGAGGCAATGGGAC
>Ga0210077_1000686_pt1 | contig 11455 bp, 10 predicted proteins | sample RushMan_CattailN_5_FD_185556 | JGI IMG/M metagenome (GOLD analysis project Ga0210077, IMG submission 185556) | Wetland microbial communities from San Francisco Bay, California, USA, that impact long-term carbon sequestration -... | ecosystem: Environmental > Aquatic > Marine > Wetlands ... | reverse complement strand
CCAGAAAAGTTCAGCTGCGCAAGCCGAACATTGTACCAGCCGGCGCGGCGGGGCCAAAAGCCCGCGCGGGACGAGGCGGATGCAAGCTGCAACCGAAAGTTGCCTAAAGCTACGCGGGACGCCAGAAGTGGGGGCTGGGCTTGGCAAACTCGACGCCGATGCGGGCTTTGCCGTGCGAGCGGCGCCCGACGTGGACCACGCGGCATTCCTGCTCCGCCTGGTTGATTGTGTTCGTCAGGAACAGGCGCTGCCCATGCGAAACCGCGGATTCGAGAGCGATCAAGCAGCCGCGTTCGTTCACGTCGATAGTGGTGGTTTCTTCGTGGAAGGGCTGCTTTTCGGTGTCCGATCCGTAGACCAGCAGCGCGACATTATGAGAGTGGCGCAGCTGGTCGCGGCGGTCCCAGGTGTTCGGCAGCGCGCCGCTCTTTTCCGCGGCATTGGCGGCGGAGCGTTCGCGTTCCGCTTGCTTCAAGGCTTCCCACAGACGGCTCAAGGGTCGTCTCCCAAGTGACGGCGAATGAGTGCAGCCATAACAATAGCGGATGTGGGGCCGGCGGCGCGCGCGCTGCGTCGCGCCGGTTTTCGTGAAGGTAACGTCCGCGAAGGGCGCGGCTCGGCCAACGTTCCGAAGCGCGCGCAACTCCGCAGTTGATCACGCCGCCTAATTCGGGGTGGTGACACCCCGCTCCGTAGCGCCTAAAATAAAAGTTTCCGGTATCGAGGCGGATTACTTTGAGCACCCACCACCATCGTGGAAAGGCGGCAGAGCGCAACGGCAAATTCGCCGCTGTGCGCGTGCTGATGTTCGACCTGGACGGCACGCTGATCGATTCGAGGCTCGATCTGGTCCATTCCGTGAACGCGACGCTGCGCCACATGGGGCGGCCGGAGCTGCCTCAGGAAGACATCTCCAGGTTGGTCGGCAGCGGCGCGGCGATTTTGGTGCAACGCGCGTTGGGGCGGGGCGCAAGCGAAGAAGAGTCGCAGCGCGGCCTGGAATATTTTCTCAGCTACTACCGCGAACACATGCTGGACAACACCGTGACGTATCCCGGCGTGCGCGAAGGCCTGGAGATGCTGAAGCATTGTCCGTTGGCCGTGCTGACCAACAAGCCGGTGAAGTTCAGCCAGGCGATCCTCGATGGCCTGGGGCTGGCGCGATTTTTTCGCGTGGTGTACGGCGGCAACAGCTTCAGCACGAAGAAACCCGATCCCGCGGGCGCGCGCGCGGTGCTGCAGGATTTTCAAGTGTCGGCGGCGGAAGCGATGCTGGTGGGCGATTCCGAAGTGGATGTGCGCACCGCTCGCAATGCCGGCATTTGGTGCTGCGGCGTGAGCTACGGCCTCGGCCCCGAAGGCTTTCGCGCGCATCCGCCCGACCTGCTGCTCGATAGCCTGACGGAGCTTCCCGCGCATCTCGATCACGCCGCGGATTGAAATTCCCAAAGCGCGGCTGGAATCGATTCGCCGCCTCTGCCGACGCCCCGGATTTCCCAGATACGCGAGCTTTCGGGACGCGACGCATTCGCCGCTCCGGCGTCTCCTGGGAGTTTTAACTTCGCCGCAGACATTCGCAGGAATTGAGGTAACCTGTGGCGCGATTTTGGAGTCTTGGCAAGCTGGCGGCGGGTGCGGGCCGCGCGAAATTCCTACTGTGCGAAAGGGCATTGATGAAACTACGGTGGATGATTCTCCTCCTTGTAGTGCTGGTGGTAGGGTCCGGAGTGGCGGCGTGGCTGGTGAAGATGAGCAAGATTCCGTCGAACGTGGCCTACGTGACGGATGAAGACGGCGGCATCCAGATCATCGATCTGAACACGATGGAGGTGGTGAAGCGCGTTCATCCTGCGAACGTGGCGCCGCGCGGACTGGGGCTCACTTTCAACGGCGAGTATCTCTTTACCGCCAATAAGAATACGGCGGACGCCACGGTGTTCGATACGCGCGGCATGCGCATGAAGCTGGTGAAGCGCATCCACGTGGGCGACAATCCCGAATTCGTGAAAATCAATCCGAGCGGCACGTCTATGTACACTTCGTACGAGCCGGGTTCTTCCGGCGGACCTCCGACGCCGGGCCAGGAAGAAGAGGAAGAGCAGGGTCCGCCGTCGCAGATCGTTTCGTTCAGCACGAAAGACTGGTCGCGCGAGAAAGATTTCATGGCCGGGCTTTCGACCGAAGGCCTCGAGTTTTCGGCGGATGGCTCGAAGTTGATCGTCGCCAACGAGGCGCAAAATTCGCTCGGCATCTACGACACGGCCACCGGAAAGCTGATCGAAGACGTGGACCTGTCGAAGATCGGCCGCCGCCCGCGCGGAGTGAAGCGTTCGCCGCTGGGCAATGGCTACGCCGTGACGATGGAAGGCTCCGGCACGCTGGTCATATTGGATCCCAATTTCAAAGTACTCCGCTCGATTCAGACCGACGCCAAGCCGTACGGCGTGGCATTCGATAAGAGCGGCAAACGCATTTTCGTGGCCGCCGCCGCTGCGCAAAGGCTGCAGGTATTTGACGCGGATACGCTGAAACCGATTGGCGAAACTCCCGTCGGCAAGCGCTGCTGGCATTTCACCTTCACGCCTGATGGCTCGAAGGTACTTCTGGCGTGCGGGCGTTCGGACAACGTGTACGTGATCGACGCTCACACATACAAAACGCTGAAAATCATCGGCGGTTTTAATGTGCCGTGGGGCATTCTCGCGTACCCGCGATCTTACGGCAGCCTCGGTTTGCCCTAAGAGTGCGCTGGTACGGGGCGTGAAATTATGAGGAGGAAATACGCCGCGGAGCCGACGCAGGCGGGCGAGATTTCTTGACACTCTTCGCGGCGCTGTGATATTCCGCCAACCCGCGCGTGAATGCCTCACGTGTTGGCGTGCGGATGCGATGCGTCGCAGCTGTGGTGTGCGTCTTGCAGAAACCATCGAGGGAGCGGGTGAATGACAAGGAAAATCCTGAAGTTTGAGTTGCTGGCGGCAATCGTGGTCTTTGCGGCTGCGGCGTGTTTGGCTGTGGTTCCAGCCAGCGCAGCGGCGAACCGTCCTGTGCCGGACGCATCGGGCCGCCCGGCGGCGCAAGCCGCGTCCGGTCGAGGCTGCGACCGCGCGTGCCTCGACGGATTCGTCGACAACTACCTCGCCGCGCTCGTGGCGCACAAACCGGCCGATGTGGCCTTCGCGCCGGACGTGAAATTCACCGAAAACACCGCGGTGCTGAAGATCGGCCAGGGCACCTGGGGCACGTTCAACGGCATCGGCAAATTCAAGCTTCATTTCGACGATATCGCGCGCGGCGAAGCCGGCTACATCGGCACGATGCGCGAGTGGGGCTATCCGGTGCTTTTTTGCCTGCGGCTGAAAGTGGCCGGCGGAAAAATTGCCGAAGTGGAAGATTTCGTCGTGCGCGATGAGGCCGCCGCCAAGAAGCTGGACACGATGCAGCCGAATCCGCTCTTCACCGAAGACATACCGCCCGGCCAGCGCGAAAGCCGCGCCGAGCTGGTCAAGATCGCCAACATGTATTTCTCCGGCCTGCAGCAGAACACGGGCAAAGGCGACTATCCCTTCGCGCCCAATTGCAACCGCATCGAGAATGCAACGCAAACGACCAACAACCCCGAAGCCGCCCAGTCGAAGGTGTACAACCCTGGACTTGCGAACATGAAGCTCGGCTGCCTGGCGCAATTCAAGACCGGTTACTTCAAAATCGTAACCAATATCAGCGACCGCCGCTTCGTGATCGTCGATCCGGAGCGGGGGCTCGTGTTTGCTTTCGGCTTCTTTAATCACGCCGGCAGACTCAAAGTGCTCCACCTGACGAACGGCGTGGTATTTCCCGCCACGCTGCGGCATCCGTTTACGTGGGAAATCGGCGAGCTTTTCAAAATCGAGAACAAGAAAATTCGGCAGATTCAAGCCGTTCTCACCCAGGAGCCTTACGGAATCCGCTCGGGATGGGGGGCGGAGGGTTTCCCTCCACCCGCGCCAAAGCCTCTGCCGCTTGAGGCAGACGCCGCATCAAAGTGCGATGGCCAGTGCCTGGATCGAATTGTGGACCGATTCCGCGCGGCGCTGATCGCCCACGATCCGTCGCTGCTGCCGATGACGGCCAACGTGCGGTACACCGAAAACGCGCAAGTGCTTAAGATCGGCGATGGATTATGGGGCACGCTTACCGGCTGGGGCGGCTACAAGCTGTACATCGACGATCCGGAAGACGGCGAGGTCGGTTTCGTCGGCGAAACCTTCGAAGCGGGTATGCCGGGCCTGCTATGCGCCCGGCTGCGCGTGGTGAACGGCAAGGTCAGCCAGATCGAGGTGCTGGACACGCGCAAGGAGACGCCGACCGGCTTCACTCAGCCCGATGGACTTACCAACCCGAAAGTAGCGCCCAAGCTCGCGGCGTTCTTCGATGAGATTCCCGAAGCCGAGCGCGAGTCGAAGAAGGATCTGATCGCGCAGACCGATCTCTACTTCGACGGCATCGAGAAGAGCGACGGGAGCATCGTGCCATGGGCGCCCGGCGTGATTCGGGTGGAAAACGGGACGCAGACCTGCCCATCCTCTTTCGGCGCCGCCGCGAAAAACGGCCCGCTCAGCTGCTCCAAGCAGTTGGACACGCATCTTTTCGAATACATCTATCCCATTTCTCCCCGCCGCTACACGGTGGTGGATCGCGCGCACGGCATCGTAATGGGGGCTTTTATGTTCAATACGCCGGGTACGGTGGAGTACGTCAACGTACCGGGCGTGGGCAAGGTACGAGAATCGCGCGCAGCGCTGCGCCCGTTCAGCGAAGAGGTGGACGAAATCTTCAAAATCAAGGACGGGAAAATTCAGGCGATCATCGCGGTCATGACCGGGCTGCCTTTCGGCGACACGTCCGGCTGGACCGAATCGCTGCGCTAATCGCTCCGCGCTGTGGCTGGCGGCGTGCCCGCTCCCTGCGAAATATGGAGCCTGATACGTAAACGGGTGTAAAGTGAGCGCGATGGAACCGAGTGCAGCTCTGCCGATAACCGGAAGCGCCACGGCGCATTTGACGCTCGAGGTGATGAACCCGCGCGGAGAGACTCCTCCTCCGCCGACCATCGGCATCAACCCGCGCGTCTCCGGCCTCGACGGCAAAGAGATCGTGCTGGTCGATAACGGGAAATTCGGCGCCGCCAATTTTCTGGAAGTGCTGGGCGGAATGCTGAAGCAGAAGTTTCCGACAGCCACGATCGTGATGTATGCCAAGCCCTCCGCGCAGACGATCACCGCGCTGCCCAACTGGTATCCCACGGTAAAGCAGCAGGGCGACCTCTTCATTTTCGGCGTGGGCGATTGAGGCAGCTGCACGTGGTGGGGTTCCCACGACTCAATCGAAATCGAAAAATCGGGCCTTCCCGGCGTTTACATCGCCACCACTGAATTTTTGGATGACGCGCGGTCCGCGGCCATCGACCGCGGCATGCCCGGCCTGCGCGCCGTGGGGCTTTCTTCGGACACCTACTACCGCTCGCGCGCCAACAAGGAAGAATTGCAGCCGATCGTCGCGGCGAAATTGACGGAAATCATCGATGCCGCCGTTCGTCCGTTGAACCACGAAGAAACGCATCCCGCGCAGGTGACCAGGTTGCGCCAGGACGCCGATATAAAAGTCGCCGGAACGAATTTTCTGGACGCGCAGGAAAAACTCAACCAGTTGTTCCTCGAGAATCGTTGGGCGGACGGTTTGCCGGTCGTGCCGCCGACGCCGGAATTGGTGAACGCGATGCTCGCCGGAACCACGCGCAAGCCGGACGAAGTGCTCGGCCCGGTGGCGCCGAAGAACGGCACGGCCACCGTGCGAAAAATTGCCGTCAACGCCGTGATGGCCGGCGCGAAGCCGGAATATTTTCCGGCGATCCTGGCGGCGATGGACGGCTTCACCGACAAGCGCTACGACCTGACGCACGTGCAGGCGTCCACCGGTTCGTTCACACCCGTGGTCGTCGTCGATGGCCCCATCGCGCAGGAACTGAACTTCAATTCCGGCATTGGAATGCTTGGTCACGGCTGGCGCGCCAACAGCACCGTGGGCCGAGCGCTGCGGCTCTCGCTGCTCAACCTCGGGCAGACTTGGCCGCAAGTGAACGACATGGCGCTCACCGGGCGGCTCGAGGCGTACACCTTTTTCACATTCGCAGAGGACACCGCGCGCAGCCCGTGGGAGCCGTACAACGCAAGCCTCGGTTTCCAACCCGGCGACAGCACCGTCACCGTTGCAAGCGCCCACAGTATTCCGGTTATTTTCGGCGGCGGCGCGGTTGCGCCGTGGACGGGCCAGGGGGTGATCGATCAGATGGTCGAGCGGATGAAAAGCAGCGGAGTGCGCTGGCCCCATTCTCAAACATATATCCTGGTGCTGATTCCCGATTGCGCCGCGGAATTGGCTAAAGCGGGCTACAGCCGGAAGACACTGCAAGAATATCTTTACGAACAAACTCGGCTGCCCTACGAAACTCTCCCGAAAGAAGTCTTTTTCGGCCAGGGCACGGAGGAAGAGTTTGTTCGAGCGTCGGTCGCCGACGGCCGAATTCGGCCCGATCGCGCGCATCTCTTCTTGGATAATTTAAAGCCCGGCGGCCGGATTCCCGTGGTGCAAAGTCCTGACGACTTTCACATCTTTGTTGCCGGCGGCTCGCCCGGTTACGACCTGCTCTTCAGCTATCCGGGCACCAACCACGCCAATCAGACGGTGAAAATCACCGGCGCTACTTTGACCAAAGCGGGCCGCTAGCGCGAAAGTTCATGCGCAACTCCTGCGGGCGCTCGCGCCATTTTCATCCATTGCTGAAATTTTCCGTCTGCGCGCGGCTAAATTTTCGCCGCCGCGCGTTTGAAATCGTGGTAAAAGACACAGTTGCGTTCTTTGCGTGTCGCGCTCTTTGGGGGCGCGTTCCATTGCGGGGGGATTGTGCTGAAAAAGATTTCGATCGTCTTCTTATTCAGTTGTTTCTTTGTCATTGCGGCGCGCGCTCAATATCCACCGAGGCCGCCAAAACCGACTCCCGAACAGCTGGCTGCCATCAAGCAGGGGAAAACCATCTTCCAGCAGAATTGCGCCGTCTGTCATGGAGAGCACCTGACCGGCGGGCGCGGGCCGGACTTGATTCGCTCCGATTTGGTGCGCCGAGATAAAGACGGCGATTTGGTCGGCCCAGTGGTCACCCATGGCCGCCTGGACAAGGGCATGCCGCCGTTTTCACTCAGCCCTTCGGAGATAGCCGACCTCGTCGCTTACATTCATTCGCAGATCACGGTCTTCGATCTGCACACGCGCATTCCGGGCGGCTACCCGAACGACATCCCGCCATCGCAGCTGGCGACGGGCAGCGCCGCTGCCGGCAGGGCGTTCTTCTACGGCGCAGGGCACTGTTCCGAGTGCCATTCGCCCACCGGCGATCTCGCCGGCATCGCCAAGAGGTACCCCGACCCGACTACACTTGAGCAGCTCTTCATTAATCCCGCGGGAACGCTGGCGTTTTCGCCGACTTACCGCAAGGGAGTCACGATCACCGCTACCGTCACTCTGAAGGACGGCAAAACCTTCGAGGGGCCGCTGGAGCAAAATGGCGAATTCTATGTGAGTATCGTCGGAGCTAACGGCTGGAGGCAAACGTGGCCGCGCAGCTACGTCAAGAGCGTCGTGGTGCATAACCCCGTGCAAGCGCACATCAACATGCTTCCGAAATGGACCAACAAAGACATGCACGACATGTTCACCTATTTGGAGACCCTCAAGTGAAGCGCCTGATTGTGGTTCCCGCACTTTTGCTCGCCCTTGCCTTCATCTGTGCGCCTGTTTCGCGCGCGCAGGGGCTCGACAATATTTCGTTGCTGAATAATCCGCCGACCAGCATGTGGCCCACTTACAACGGAGACTACAGCGGCCGGCGCTACAGCCCGCTCAAGCAGATCAACGAAAAGAACGTCAACTCCCTCGCCTTGGCCTGGGCCTTTCAGACTGGCGCCCGCTCGCTCGAAACCATGCCGCTCGAAGTCCACGGCATCATGTACATTACTGCCGGTAACGAAATGTGGGCCGTTGACGCCCTCACCGGCCGCCAGATCTGGCACTTCATGACCGGACGCCCCGGCGGCAGCAACAAGGGCGCGGCGATGTACAAGGACAAGCTGTACATGACCACGCCGGACGACAAGCTCCTCTGCATCGACGCGAAAACAGGCAAGGAGCTCTGGCACATCCGGATCGACGATCCCACGCTCAAGGCCTTCGGCGGGAGCGCGCCGCTCGTCGTCAAAAATCACATTATCGTTGGAACGGGCGGTGACACCGCGGACCTTCCCGGTTTCCTGCTAGCCGTCGATCCCGATACTGGGAAAATCCAATGGCGGTTTGACGTGATGCCCGAGCCGGGCACTCCTGCGTGGAACACGTGGCCGCACAACACGGACGTGGTCAAGCGCGGCGGTGGCATGACCTGGGTCACCGGCACGTACGATCCGAAGCTGAATCTGCTCTATTGGGGCACCGGCAATCCACATCCGGTGGAAAACGGCGCGGCGCGCGTGGGCGCGAACCTTTACACCTGCTCGATTGTCGCCCTCAATCCCGATACCGGCAAGCTGGTGTGGTATTTCCAGGGCTCGCCGCACGACACGCACGATTGGGACATGAACATGACGCCCGTGCTCTTCAACGGCACTTGGCACGGCAAGCCGCGCCAGATGCTCGCGCAGGCCGGCAAGAACGGCATGTTCTTCGTCCTCGATCGCACGAATGGCGAGAATCTGCTGTCCGAACCCTTCGTTAAAGCCAATTGGTTTAAAGGCTTCAACAAGCGCGGCGAGCCGATCCCCGACCCGATCCGCGAGCCGCAGCCGGACGGGACTCTGGTGTGGGGCAGCACGGGAACGGATTGGCAGGCGCCCAGCTTCAGTCCGCAGACCGGCCTGTTTTACGTCAATTCCCAGCAGGCGTTCGGCGTCTTTTACCTCACGATGCCCGGCATCCATGCCGAAGGCTGGGCTGGCCGCGACTTCTTCTTGTACTCGAAGTCGATGATGAAAGCCATCGACTACCAAACCGGCAAAATTAGGTGGGTACACGATTATCCCGGGCGCGAAGGCTTGGAGGGCGTGCTTTCGACGGCCGGTCATCTGGTGTTTACGGGAGGCAGCTACGACAATGTGCTTGCCCTCGACGCTTCCACCGGCAAAACCGTTTGGCACACCTTCGTTGGCGGCGGGATGAGCACCTCGCCGATGACGTACGAGCTTTTCGGCCGCCAGTATCTCGTGTTTCCTGCGGGAGGCACGATATTCGCCTTCGCGCTGCCGAACAACACAGCTGCCAAGGCATCACCCAGGGAGGGCCGCTAAGGCTGCGCCTGCCGGGTGGCCGGCCCATGTAACCGGGCACGGCGCGTTACGTCTAAAGATATGGCGGAGGAAATGTGGTCGATAGCCGCCTGAGATCGTTAGGGCGGCCCCGCCGGGTGGTTCAATCGGTCGATGACTCGAAAGTACCGGCCCTTGACACCCGCAAAAGCCATTCGCTAACATCCCGCCAAGGCGGTGTGGAGGCGGTATTTAGCACGTTTGTAGGAGCGTTTCGCGATCTTCGTGTTTAGCGAGGTTACGGAATCTTGGCAACGAGTTTGGGAGTCTAAATCATAGAAGCGTTTTGGCTGTTCGCGATTGGGAGGTAGTCATGAAGAAGTGGATTGTTGTCGCGTTCATCGTGTTCGGCATGGCCTTGGCCGCGCCGATGGTATCCGCGCAGGGGCAGGATATGGGTCCAATGGACCCGACCATGATGGAAGCGCCTCCGCCGACTTTCATCAAGCCTGCGGAAGTTCTCAAGATGATAAAGGACCATAACAAGTCATTCGTACTCGTGGATACGCAGCCAGCAATGGCCTACGATGAGTCGCATATCCCCGGGGCAATCAACTATCCGTTCCAGGAGCGGATCACGCCTCCTATCCCACTCCCGCGCGACAAGACGCTGGTCATCTACTGCCCTTGCACGCATGACGAAGACTCGATCAGCATGGCCAAAAAGCTGGCCGAGTTCGGCTATTACAACGTGAAGATTCTCGAAGGCGGCTGGTATAAGTGGGTCGCGCTGAAATACCCTGTTTTTGGGAATCCCGACGGAACCGCCACCGCTGCCTCTTCGTCGCAGCCCGCTGCTTCGACTGAGACGGCAAGCGCTACTTCGAATGGTCCGCTGACGTCGGGCCGTCCGGCGGGCGCGGTTACGCCGTCGTTCCGCGTGATCGACGTGACCGGCAAATACAAGGGCCAGCAGACCTGCTACGTCTGCGAGTATGGCACGAAGCCCACGATCCTCGCGTTCTTCAAGAAGCCCAGCGAACAGAACGCCGATCTGATCGTAAAGCTCAACAAGCTCGTTGCCCAAAACTCGCAGAAGAACCTCAAGGGCGTGGTCGTGATGGTCAACGGCAAGGAATCCAAAGAGTGGCTGGAGAGTCTGGCCGCCAAGAAGGGCATCAAGATCCCGATGGTTTACCTGCTGCAGGGACCGAAGGACTTGGGCGTCCGTCTCTACCACATCAACACGGCCGCGGATAACACGTTCCTCGTGAACGACAAGCGCACCGTGCGGACGAACCTGGTGAACGTCAAGGACAACAACTTCAACGAAGTTGCTCAGGCCACCAACAAAATGCTCGGAGGCGAATAGCAGGTCATGGCTAACTCCCGATCGCGCAGCTATTCGACGTTGAAACTGACATCGGTCGCGCTGGCCGCCTTGGTGCTCCTTTTCGCGGGCATCAAGGCGGTCCCGGCGCGCGCCGATTACCAGGCTTCTTTTAAAGTGGTCACTCCCAGTCAGCTCAAGGATGTGATTGCCGCGAACAAGGGCAAGGTGGTCTATCTCAACTTTTTCGCCACCTACTGCGTTCCGTGCCGGTCGGAATTTCCGGACATCGTCAAGCTGCAGAAGACCTACGGCTCGCAGGGCCTTCAGGTGATCGAAGTTTCGATGAACGATCACACCGATCCCTCCGACCGTGCGGCAATGACCAAGTACCTCGACGAGATGCAGCCTTCGTTCTCCGTGTACATTGCCTCGTCGGTGGAGGACTCTTTCTACTCGGCCGTGAATCCGAAGTGGGAGAAGGACGGCGAAGCGCTGCCGATGACCACGATTTACGATCGCGACGGCAAACCCGTTCACTACTATGAGAAGGCTCTCAACTTCCAGCAGATGGAGCAGGATGTAAAGCCTCTGCTCGCCGCCAAGGCATCGCAGTAGCCGCGGACGGCTCCGGCTCGGATGGCTGCGGAAACAAACAACACAAAATCAGCGAACCGCCTGCGATGCATGCAGGCGGTTTCTCTTTTGGGAGCCTTTGCGCTCCTGGTTTTCCCTACTGTCCTGCGCGCGCAGACGGGCTGGCCCTACGCCGGGCAAGATCCCGGCGCCACGCGCT
>Ga0210077_1000685_pt1 | contig 11521 bp, 8 predicted proteins | sample RushMan_CattailN_5_FD_185556 | JGI IMG/M metagenome (GOLD analysis project Ga0210077, IMG submission 185556) | Wetland microbial communities from San Francisco Bay, California, USA, that impact long-term carbon sequestration -... | ecosystem: Environmental > Aquatic > Marine > Wetlands ... | reverse complement strand
AGTGTTTCAACGGCACCTGTGATCTGGCCGCTGTCATCGCGGAGTACGGTCGCCGATTTGATGGCGTCAACCCTGGCTCCATTCTTGGCCTGGAGGCAGCACTTGCGGTTGCGTACTCCACCCTTGATGAACATCCCGCACCACGGGCCTCCCGCTGCTCCCCCGAGGAGCTTGCAGCCGGTGCAGTTCAGCATTGTACATCGCTTCCCAACCAGTTCCCTGCTGGAATAGCCGCTCATGGCCTCGAAAGAGGAATTAACCGCCGTTATAATGCCGTCTGTACTCACCACCAAAAGACCGTCCTGCATCGTCTCCACTACCGCTCGATAGAAGTTGTTATCCATTTTGTTAACCTCCGTTAACACTGTGGGTAGCACTTGGACAACAGGGACAAAAATCTGACCACCACACCGCGTCCCTAAAATTTGAAAAAAAACTTAAAAGCCCACAGGTTACCCCATGCTGCCTGGCACCGGGCCGGCTCCGCTCATAGTGGCACCGGAATTGCCCAGCAATCGGAGTTTGCCAATAATATTTCCTGAACAAGCGCTAACTAATATAAATGACTTTGGTTCACTTATCAATGGCAGAACGGGTGGCGTCGCTCAATCCGAATGGCCGCAACGGATTGGAGGGTCGCTGGAAGACAAAATCCTAACGGGATTTTAGACAGCCACAAGCTGCCCACGGCCAAACTGTTCAGTCTTGCTGAAGCCGTGGGAGCAGCCCCTTTTGGAAGGCCTCACGGATTCATGCGGAGTGGATTGATAGCAGCAGAAAAAGGAAAGACTAGGAATGAAAGCTAAGTCGCCCTTTGCATGAAGGTAATGCTCGCCTTTAGAGTCTCACGGCCGCTGCGGGAGGTACGGATCCTTCAGTTTTCCTAGTTTAACCAGGCATACAACGGCGTAGTAAGTGCTGGGTGGGGTTGCGCCGAATCCGGGGCTCGGGCCGAATCCGCCGTTGGTAGGAATGAATTGGGATTCCAGAAACTGGTATATTCTTTCGCTATTCAACTGCTGCACCGCTGAAAGGAGGGATGCTGTTTGCAGCACCCAGGCGGAGCCTTCCACGGTCAGCAGTGCCCGATTGCGCGGCTCATTTAGACCCGAGTACGGGGATTCCTTGAGAAACTCGACAACTTCTTCCTTTGTATCATCCGTGAGGTCCCCCAGGAGATTCAGTGCATTCACCGCGGCAAATGTGGCCTGCGCAGCCGAAGGCTTGCCTGGAATAACCCCGAAGCCCCTGGAATTCTCGCGGTAGGATTCGATGTAGGCGACCGTCCGGCTTTTTTCCAGACGATCGAGCGCCTTCAACAGATAGAGGCACCGAATCCCGTAGTCGGTCGTTCCCAGGTTTGCCGTCGCATCCCCGGCCGAGCCTTTGATCCCGCCAGCTTCTTGTACCAGAGACAAGACGAAACGGGTCGCCTTGTCCCGGTCGATGTCCGAGGAGGCATCCAATAGATCCAGGGCAGAGAGGGAATAATAGGTGAATATGACGTTGGAATTCTCGAGATGGGGATTGGTTGCAAAGCCGCCGTCCGATTTCTGACATTTTTTTAGAAATTCTATAATCTTGGATCGGTCGGCCGCACTTGGCCCCTGCCCCAGCGCAAGCCGGCAGTACACATTCTGGTAAGCCAGAGCCGGCGAGTCGGGGAACGAATCTCGCTTGGCCCAATCCTTGACATACTTCAATGTAGCTGAAAGGTCGATGCTGGTGGGTTCGTCGGCCGTGCTCCTGCCCGCGGGGGCGAGCAGAAAGACGAGCAGAAAAACTACCAGGCAGAACAGCTGAATCCCTTTTAGCTCTCTCATGGCGGCAAAATCCTCTCTCTGACCCATTGGTCTCATCCTTTCACTGCCCATAAAATAGGAGCACTCTCACCAATAGAAAAGAGGAGGAACCGATAATTCGGGTTCCTCCTCTGTCATCGAAATAAAAACCTGCGGTTGGCTCGGAGTCGTGCTGCAGCCGGACCGGCCGACTGCAGCACGATCCAATGCGGCGCGGGCTCAGTCATCTCGACTGTGAAATGGTTTGCTATAGCCGCTTCGTCCGGTATGGCACACGGAGCACTCACCGATAGGTCCGGCGTTTCCGCCCTGGAGCGCTGCATTTTGCATGTTGTCGTGGGCCAGGGTCGAAGGATTCAGAGCATGCGGCGAGCCGTGGCAGGTGGAACAGAGGAGCGGGCCGCCGTGGGTCATGCTGTTCAGGAACGAGCCGCCGAAGACATCCAGCGTCGGATTTTCGCCGATGGTTCCCGTGTGGCACGTGGCACACTTGGGCAGGGTGGCTGCCGACCAAGGCTGTGCCATTTGGTTCTGGGCGATGCGCTGGTTGAGATCGCCGTGGCAGTCGGTGCACCAAAGCTTGTTGGCTCCATCCATCGACTTGTTGGTGTGGTGGCCGCGATAGCAGTTGATGCCATTGCCCGGGTGGCACTGGTAGCAGTTCGTCGCAATATTCGAGTCATACTGTCCGAGAACCATGCCGTCTTGTGCATGGAACCGGTGCAAGACGTCCGAGAAGGTGCGGCTGGAAACGGGCAGTGCCCGGCCGTTCAGTGTGTAGCCTCCCGGAGGGGTGGTTTCACCCATGGCCGGGTCAAGGTGACACTGCGAGCAGCGGATAGGTCCGCCAGTGCCGTCGCCATCGGGGTCGATCTGGGCAATGTCGATGCCGCTCGAATTTTGCGAGTGCAGAAGCCCCATGGCCTCGAACGAGCCTTGAGCAGTCTGCGGATATCCCAGATTTTCAGCCACGCTGATATGGCAGCTGCAGCACCCGCCGAAAGCTACGGGCACGGTGATGCTGGTCTGGGCCAGGACTGTGTTATTGCTGTCCAAGACCTTGATGTTTCCCGTCAAATAAGGGTTCCGGTTGGGTCCGTTAAGCGGGTCGAGCAAGGGTTTCGAACTGGAGAGGCTGCTCGCGTCCGGGTAAGCGGGGATGCCCACTGCTTCCCACCAGCCTCGAGACCTGGCCGTCATGTTGCCGCTGAGCTTGGCCCCGTTGATCGGGCTCTGAATGTGACCGTTCGCGTCTTTGACCGGGAACTTGTTGAATCCCAACTTCGGGGCGTTCTTCATCCAGTCCTGGTAATTGGGGTCGGCGCTCAAGGTCTCGTCCGTATTTTCCGCGATGCTGTATTGAACTTTTATGCCTGATGAGGCACCCAGCACCTGCGGATCTTCCCCGCCCTTGCGGATTACTTGAGCGCGGATGGTGTTGTAGGGCGGCAGGAGCATGAACGTTGAAAAGCCGGGACAGGCGCAATGCATGCCCAGATCGTTGCTGGCCAGAACGATGACATTCGAGTTGTTCAAACTGCCTATTTCCGGATTGGGTGTCGGTGTGGGTTCCGGCGGCGGACCGTTGATAATGGCTACCTCCAGAGTGGCTGTTTTCGTGATGATGCTTGAAGACGAACCGCCGGAATATGAGCCCTCGTGACTTGACACATCACGATATGACCTGTGATGGTTGTCTGACTCCTCGCTATCGCGGCTGCTGGAAGTGGATACACGCTGAGTATAGGAAGCAGTGATGGTCACCGCGTGATTGGTGTTTACAGAACTGGTCGTCAAGACTCCGTCGCCGCTGATGGTGCCGTAGGATGAATTCTCGGACCAGTTGGCACTCACGACTTGCGATCCCCCGTCATTATAGGATGCCTGTGCGGAATAAGTGGCACTCGTGCCGCCATTGACCGAACTGGGTCCCAGAATGGCAAGCCCGGTCAAAAGCGCGTTTGCGCCGGGGGGATTGGTGGTTGTGGGCTGATTTGTGCCGGCTGTAATGGTAACGCTCGAGTAGGCACTTTTGGTGGCACCGCCCTCGGTGTAGCTCACATTGACAGTGACGGTCTGGTCCGAGCTCACTTGGTTGGCCGTTAAGACGCCGCTGGAACTCATAGTTGCGTAAGGGGTCGGGCTCACGGACCAGGTGCCGGCCACGTTGCGAGACGAGCCGTCGCCATAAGACGCCACGGCCGTATAGGTTGCAGTAGCGCCTCCAGCGAGCGAGGCGGGACCTTGCACGGCAATCCCTGACAGCGCTGCACTGCCACTGGCGCTTGGGTGATCCGTGGCATTCCCGGGATAGCTTAGCGCATTGATCTCCTCGATGTTGCTGTAGCCGTCACTATCGGAATCGCTGCTCTCAATGGGAGCGAATTGATGGTTGGCGCCGGCGTAGGCCGTGCCGTAACCGTTGCGTGAGCCTCCGCTGTTTGTTGTGTGGCAGAGTTGACAGTTATCGATCCTGCTGGCGGCAGCGGCGGGATACGTTGATTTGAAGCTCGTCAAGTAGCCGGACTTTGCCAGAGCCATACCCGGCGCTGTGATGATGAGTAGCAGCACCAAGGCCAGGTAATTAACATTTCTGTTCATAGAACCCCCTATTTTGCTAAATTGCTGAGGCAGACCATTCTCGCGGGACCGTTTCACGCGAAAGCTGCCACAAACCCCCATAGAAATGAAAAAATGATGACTGCGGTCCAAAAAACTGTTTTGCACAAAATTTCCACCTTTCTTTCCTTCATGCTGATACCTCTTGAGACCATTTCCGGATGTTAACCCTCCGGCATTAGAGGCGGCTGCCCGCTCGTTGTTTTAGAGGGGCATGGGTTGGAAAACCCTATTGCACTCCCTCGATTTTCAGGTCCGCCGCTCCTCTTTTCCCCAAAACGGATACTTGGCCGCCTTGGTGGTAGCAAGCCGGATGCCAACCGGGCAATAGAACGGATCTGGTATGCAATAGCCTGATATCACGGGATTTAATCGGTCTTAAATATTTCAGCTGTCCGTCTCAGGGTTAATCTTCCCATGGAATAGATAACCTGGAACGTTAATCGGGCTTAACAGTATTAACACCTGTCGGGGGTGATCCGGGCGACTTGACAAGCGAATCCCTGCCGGGGAGGGGCAGCAGTGCGACCCTCCAAGCGTTCAAGCCGGGCTTTGAAACGATGATCTCTTATTCTTTTTCTGCTCGATCGCAATTGGGGAGGGCCGAGTTTCAGGCAAGAGTCGGTGGCGCCCCGCGGAGCTTGGGGCGCTGGAATAGGAGAGGGATGACACTCAATTAAAATTCACCGTAGGACTTCAGAAGCTATAGCTCGACTCGGGAGAGATTTGCCGAGCACCGGAAATGACAGAAGGGTCCTACATGAGTGGTTAGTTATCCGATGGAATCGCCAAATTTAGGAGTAGAAATTTCAATGTTCAGTGGCAGGATTGCTGCTGGTTTCCATTTCCCTTTACTCGTTTGTTTCCATTCTACGTTAACAAAGTGCATACCGCTTTCGTTGACAGGGTGGTCTAGCAGCCGAATATTAAACCTGTAATTGTTCGACTCCTCAGGAATTTCCGCGGAAATCTCATCAGTTGACTTCTTCTTTCCGGACGGTGCTTCGAGAGTGACCCGCAGTCTGAATTTCTCCGCTTCAGTAGAATCCTTCCTCCATGCAGTTCCAATTGTTATTGGGGGTAACTTTCCTGGTAACTCTCCGGTAAGCTTGACGCCATGAAAAGCTTGAATATAACTCACGCCGTTTGTTTCTTTGTCAGTAATGACAGCTTGGCATAGCACAGACCAGAGATGGAATATCATATTGACTCCGCCGATCAAGGATTAGTGTAAAATTTGTGCGTTGCTTAAATGTGATCGCTCTTTACCAGCTTCAATTTCCGTAGTGTCAATAGACACTCGTTCTGATGATATTCTAGAGATAGAGGCGAAATCATTACCCTCGAGCTCTTTCCCTTCACCAAAAGAGAACGTGTGACGTCCAGTATCAGAATCGTCAATTTTTTGCACAAATGAAATTTCTTTGAGTTCTCTCAGGGCAGTTTCGAAAGCTCGTTCTTTGCTGTTTCTTCCTTGAAGCAAAGAGACCATGTATGTATTTAATGAAACTCCCTCCCTTTCTGCTGCTGCTGCCATATCTCGATGCAAGTTTTTTGGCATTCTGAGTCTAATCGTGCCGCTATATTCAGGAAGCTTTATTGGCTCTGGAGCTTTCTCCCCATCTTCCTCTAGGACCTCCAAAAAGAGTTTTGCGGCGTTTCTTGCTTCTTGCAAGGCTTTCTCTGGAGTTTTGCCAAATGCTGAAAGATTTGGGAACTCTGGGATAGTGGCAATATAACCACCATCTTCATCACTCCAGGCTAGTTTAATACTGTACCGAAACATCATTATCTATCCTTAGGCAAAAGCTTGTTGTCATCAATTAGTTGAATAAGCTGTTTAACTTGGTAAGATATGGCTCTACCTGAGTCTGACTGAAAATTCATCATCTGCTTGATTGTTGGATGCTTGTAAACATGATGAGAAGTACCACTTTTTTTCCTTCCTTTTGGCTTCCGCAATTCAAATCCAACGGCTTCGGCAAGGGAGCACAATTGCGAGAAGGTCAAATTACTTGGGGAATTCTTAGCTTTTTCATAAAGCTTATCGACACGCCCCATATGATGTCCCAGAATGGTACCAAATTCGGTACCATATTATTAAGTCTAATCGATAGAAGGTGTCAAGCACGATATGAGGGCCATGTTGAATTTCATAATGATATCAACAAAGCCGTTTCCATTCTGGAGCAAGTAGCTAACAGGGTTTCGCTGCGTCTAAAAATGAATGCCTGACTGGCTTGAGATTTTAAGACCTTGCACTGATTAGTGGTGTCAACATTTCATTTTGACCCAAAAATGCGAACGCCAGGTGGACACCAAGAGAATGACAACTAGGAAAAATCTGCTGTTATTCGTAAGTTGGCGGAAGCGCATGGGAATCGAACCCACCTTCGAACGCCTTCACGCCCGAACACCGGATTTGAAGTCCGGGAGCCCCACCAGTGAGCTTGGCGCTTCCAACGCTCCAAATGTACTCAATGCGATGGTTTTTGGCAAGCCCTTTTGGCGCCCGGTTGTTTTGTAGAAGAATCCAGGAGGGCAGAGAGCAGAGGACTGAGGACAGGCAGGAGGAGACGGAACCCAGGAGCAAGTTTGCTCGCGAACTTAAAGCTGAACATGGCAATTTTGTGGGAAACGGCATCCCGATTGGGTTTGGCTGTTTGGTCGAGATGCCGTTAAATGCTTGAAACCCCGCCCTGATGATCCTCTAAAGCTTTACCAGTTCATAGCTTTTGCTTCCCAGGCCGATTTGTTCGGCGTAGTCCAGCTGATATTGCCAGTCGATCTTTGGGTATACCGCTTTCACTTTGTCCGTTTCGGCATGCGGTGAATCCTTGATGGCCGATGAAGCCAGAGGCGGTTGGGCATTTACCAGATCCATGGAAGCCTGATCGATGGCAACCGGGTCGGTCGACGCCAGTATTCCTATGTCGGCAACTATGGGTGCATCCGTGTAGGGATAGCAGTCGCAGGCAGGTGAAATCTGGGTCAGGAAGTTAATGCACAGGGTGTTCTTTTCCTTGCCCTTAATCGTGCCGAAAGTGTATTCGACCATTCTTTCCATAAAGCGCGGCAGATCCTTTTCCCAATTGATTCCCAGGGCTCCCTGCGGGCAGGCATGAATGCATCCTGCGCATCCCACGCACTTCTTTTGATCTATGCTGACAATTTTGGTTATTTTGGGGTCCGGACCGGGAACGTCCGGCGGACGATCAATTAGAGTTATCGCCCCGTGAGCGCATTGGGCCTGGCAGGTTCCGCAGCCGATGCACTTCTTGGAGATAACTTCCGGCGCGACTTCGGAGTGTTGCGCCATCTTGCCCCGCCGGGACGCCGAGCCCATGCCGATATTTTTGATTGCTCCGCCAAAGCCCGCGGCTTCATGCAATTTGAAGTGGGCAAGGGAAATGAGAGAGTCCGCTCTCGCTACGGCCGAACCGACCAGGACTTCTTTGCAGAGCTTCAAGTCGACTGGTACGGCCACCTCATCTCGTCCCTCAATGCCGTCGGCTATGATCAGAGGCGCCCCCACAACGGAATATCCGAACCCGTTCAGCAAGGCGGTATTCAGATGATCCACCCCGTTGCCTCGAGTGCCGACATAAAGCGTGTTGGCGTCGGTGAGAAAGGGTCTGCCTCCCGCGTCTCGTACCGCGTCCACGATGGGCCTCACCAAGATGGGGCGGATGAAAGCGGTGTTGCCGCGTTCCCCGAAATGGATTTTGATGGCCGTTAGTCCGCGCTTCTTGACCGTTTTATTGATGCCCGCGGCTTCCGCCAGCGCTTGAATTCTGGTCAGCAGACTTTGATCGTTTTTGGCTCGAAGATCGATATGAAAAACTTGACTTCCCATGTGTACACCCTCGTTCCTTAAGTGTCAGAATTAGTGTCGGTCCTGCTCAGGCAAGCAAAACTGCCAGGACTCCCGTCAGAAAAATACCATCGAACGTCCCCGCGCCCCCAATGGAGGCAACGGGAGCTTTAATCTGCCTCAATTTGCCCAGGTTGAGAATATCCGCGCCGATCAAGGTTCCCATAGTTCCCGCGAAATATGCTGTAGGCGGGGCCCACTGAGAATTCAATACAATTGCCGCCAGAGCGGCGATGACAGGGGGAACCAGCATTGGAACGGCAATCCCCATACCCGGCACCGGCCTTGCCAGGCGATAAGTTATGACTGTTACCACCAGCAGGGCCAGGAGCATACGCAGCGGATTGTGGGCATGGCTCAGCAGATAGAGGGAGATGCATGTTGGGATAATGGCCCCTCCCACATTTACCGCTAATACCATCTCCCGCGGATTTGACCAGCGCGGCGGCCGGAAGCGCATTCCAAAGAACGTGACCAGGTCTCTTTCGCCCGGTTCTTCCTGAAGGCGGATTTTCCGCAGCGGGATATTGATCATGCTGCCCAGAATGCACAAGAAAAGAAGCGAGAAGAGGTATTCGGGAGGAATGCCAAGTCGCGCGAAAGCCAGCGTAAATAGGCCGTACTGCACAAGCGCGAAGACAAAAAACAGCAGAAAAACAAAAATAAACAGGAAGAACATCAGAAATGGAGGGAAGAACATTTGTGTCCTTTCATCTGTTGGTCGATCGCTTCAGAAAAGTTCACCCACTGCCGAAAGGAGGTCCGGGTAGCGTTTGACGGTGGCCGGACTGGAAAAATCTGCACCGGGCGTCTGCTGCAACGATGGCTCTCTTTCCACTAAAATGCCACGACAACCCGCTGCGAAGGCAGCCTGTAAATCCGTCGACCGGTCGCCGAGCATGCATGAATCCGGCAGGGAAATGTCAAAAAGCCTTGCAGCCTCGATCAGCATACCCGGTGCCGGCTTACGGCACGAGCAGTGTTCATCCGGCCGGTGTGGGCAGTAAAAAGCTGCCGAAAGCTCGCCGCCTTCGGCCTCTATCCTTTGAACCATGCGGTGATGAAGCTGCCAGAAATCTTCCAGGTTAATCAGAGAGCGGTTGATGGCCGACTGATTACTGATCAAAATTACTCCAATCCCCTTTTCCCTGCATTGCTTAAGGGCTGCCAGACTGTCCGGGTAGAATTCAAATTCATTCCAGTGCTTGATGTAATCCGGACGATCGACGTTGACGACTCCGTCGCGGTCTAAAAAGAGGCACCGACGAGGCAGAATTTCGCAGGAGTTGGTCCAAATCAGCATAAGGCACTCTATAGCTTGACTTATTCACAAGGATGAGGACAAAATAGCAACTTAAAATGCAATGTAAAACTCATCTCAAAGTTCGATCTTAATTGGTAGCAAAAAGTTATGAATCAAGCAAGCGCACAGGATGCAATTGAAGAAGTACTTCAATACCACTTCCGGGAACCTCGACTTCTTTTTCAGGCTCTTGTACACAGATCTTTTGTCTATGAAAATCCTCATCCCGACCAGGTAGACAATGAAACCCTTGAATTCCTTGGGGATGCGGTTTTGAATCTGGCCATCAGTCATCTGTTGCTGGAAAGGTTTCCCGACTACAATGAGGGTGAATTGTCACGGCTTCGGTCTTCCATTGTAAATGAAAGAGAACTGGCCAAGCTGGCTTTTGACTTGGAGCTTGGCCAGTACCTGTTTCTCGGCAAGGGAGAGGAGTTCACAGGCGGAAGGCAAAAGCCTTCTTTGCTTGCTGACAGCCTGGAGGCTCTATTGGCGGCAATCTACCTTGACTCGGATCTGACAACGGTGATCGCCTTAGTGAAACGCTTATTTCAAGGGTATTGGGAGATTGAAGATTCGGAGCATCCTCTGAAAACTCTCGATAAAGACTACAAGACTCAGCTTCAGGAGTTGACACAGGCTTATTTTAAGCAGACTCCCACATATTTCCTGGAAGCCGAGGAAGGACCCGACCACGACAAGACTTTTTTCATGAGTGTATTGCTCGGGGAACGCCTGCTCGCCCGTGGCTCCGGGAAGAGCAAAAAGGAAGCCCAGCAGTTGGCGGCCATGGGGGCTTTGGAAAAGCTCCGTGAGGAAAAATGCGGATTGTCTGATTAGAACCTAAATTCAGTGATTATCTCTACGGAATCATTCCGAGGAGTCACGCTATTAGCGTGACGACCAGGAATCTAAATTGACGCGCATACCCAAGAGATTCCTCGTCACGCCACGGCGTGACTTGCAATGATAGATGGCGTCTGATGAGTAGTTGTTCATCCGATGGAAGCGCCAAATTTAGTGACAATTACCGGTATTGCTGGAATTAATAGTCCAACTCAATGGCTGCAAATCGAATTTACCCTATTTTCCTTTCCCATCTCGGCTGTCCTTTCCGGTGTGTCTACTGCGATCAGAATTCTGTCGTCTCGAACCGGGCTGAGGATTTGGTCGCCGCCCCTTTGCTCGATCGTTTCGAATCAGACTTTGCAGCCGTTCTGGCAGAGGCGGCAAGCTCCGGTGTGCCGGGACAACTGGCCTTTTATGGCGGTACGTTTACGGCCATTTCCATAAAAGAGTTGCGTTTTATTCTGGATAAGGTTTCACCCTACATCGAATCCGGTATTTTTACCGGTGTTCGGTTTTCAACCCGGCCGGACTGCATGGGGGAAAATGTTTGCTCTGTATTGGCAGATTATCCGATACAAACGGTAGAACTTGGTGTGCAGTCCCTGTGCGATGAAGTCCTTGATTCAAGCCGCCGCGGCTATTCATCGGAACAGGTCCGGCAGGCGGCAGAGGCAGTTCGAAGATTTGGCTGGGAATTGGGGTTTCAGCTTATGCCCGGACTGCCGGGGGACAGCAGAGAGAAATTTCGTGAGACCGTCACCCGCACAATCGCGATGAAACCCGATTTCGTGAGGCTTTACCCGACCGTGGTGCTGAAAAATACGGCGCTTGCCGGGTGGCACCATGAGAAGACTTATCGGCCCTTGAGCCTGCAGGATGCCGTCGAATGGTGTACCGAAGCTTATGAACAATTCCAGGAGAACGACATACGGGTCGTGCGCATGGGCCTGCATTCCGATCCGGCCCTGCAAGCGCCGGGTACGATAGTGGCAGGTCCGTATCACCCGGCTTTCGGCTATCTGGTAAAAGTTCATTGGTGGCGTCGGCAAGTCGACCTTGTAGTGGCCGGTGAGG
>Ga0210077_1000683_pt1 | contig 11534 bp, 8 predicted proteins | sample RushMan_CattailN_5_FD_185556 | JGI IMG/M metagenome (GOLD analysis project Ga0210077, IMG submission 185556) | Wetland microbial communities from San Francisco Bay, California, USA, that impact long-term carbon sequestration -... | ecosystem: Environmental > Aquatic > Marine > Wetlands ... | reverse complement strand
CGTGACTGGGGGAGAGGCGCGATTCGACTGGCGCAACCAGCCACTCGTAAAGCTGCCGGCCGTCGCTCTTGAGAACCGCGAGGCTCGATTTCGGGTCGGCGCATTCCCGGCCGAAACGCCGCGCCACGCGATCGAATTCCGTTTGCGGCACGGCGACCCATCGCGAGGTGATTCCATGATCGTCGAACGCCCATATCTCGATGCCATCGGGGAATTGAGCATAGCTCACTACTGTTTCATCCCGTAGCTCGGGGCCGGCATCCTGCAGCCATCCCCCCAGTTCCTCCCGGAACGCAGACGAGACTGATGGGTCAGAGATGGCCGAGGACTTCTCCGAAACAGGCAGCAGCTCGCTTAGGGGACCGTCCGAGCCCTTTTTCTGCGCGCGCAATGGACCGGATCGATACCACTCCCAGACGCCCAGCGCGGCGGTGGGATCACTTCGGCCCCTGAGTTCGGCGCGGACCAAATCGCGATACGCACTGGCCATCTTTTGCGCCCAGGTGACGCGCTCGGCGCCACTCCTGAGCGAGCGCAAACTGCGCTCAGCGATAGCGACGGCCTGCAGGCAGGCCTGTTCGGCGCGCAGGGGATCGTTCTCGGCAAGATAAGCATCCGCTTGAGCGCTGTAGAACTGCAGTCCTGTTTCCGCATTACCATTGGCCTTCACGAGTGGGGCTAGCTGTCGAAGATCCTGGAGCGCCTGGTTCGCCTGCCCGTCCTGAGCTTCCAGACGGGCAAGGATGATCCGGCAATAGGCCTGGTAGATTTTGAAGGCCGGGTCTGGGGGCAGGCTCGCGAAAATGCTGTCGGCATGCCGGAGTTCTTCGCGACCCGTGGTCACGTCGCCGGCTGAGAGCGCGTTCCTGGCCAAGACGTAACGCGCCATGGCCTCAGCCAGACGGTAGCGGGTCTGGGCGATGGCCTGGACGCCTTCGAGACCGAAGGCCTCGGCCGTCTTCCAGTTGCCGGTCTCCTGGGCCTCATCTTCCATACCGTCGAAAAACTCATACGCGCGGAGCGGAGGATACCCTCCCTCCCAATACTGGTCGAGACCCTTGCGGTCCCACTGCCAAGCCAGCCGATCGTCGCCGACCAGATTGAGCGTCTCCGCATAGATGGCGATGCCGCGGAGTTCGAGAGTGCCGTAGCGACTGGCGCGCGCGATGTCCATCGCGCGCCTGATCTGCCGCAGAGCCGGCCCCACGCGCTGCAACATGCCCTGGCAAGAAGCTCTATCCAGCCACTGCTGCGCTTCGATCCAGGGATATTGGCGTCTGTCCAGCGCCGTTTCAAGCTCGTCTGCCGCCTTAACGCACTGGTCCGGCTTCGATTCGCGTTCGAATGCGTAAACCAGTTCCACCTTTGCGCGGAATGCTGCTGGATTGTCCGTCGCAAGAAAAAGCCTCTCGGCGCGCGCGGCTTGCGCTTCGGCCTCGTCAGGCCGGGCCGACATATTCAATTGGATTGCCCGAGCCAGTGCGGCAAAGGCGGCTGGCAGCCGTGGGGAATGGGGAGCGGCGATGACATCTTCGAGCCAGTGGTCGTGATGACGGTTGGCGAGCTCTTTTGCGAGCCGGTCGAGCGCGGTGCGCTCGGCTTCCTCCTTGACGCCCGGCGCGCCGATGGCCGAGTACGCGTCCGGCAGCCACTTCGTCACCGCGACGTCGAGCAACTGCTCGTCGGCGGAATCCAGCGTGCCTGCCGGAGGCAGCGGCTGTTTCAACCGATTCGCCAGCCAAGCCGCAGCCGCCGCGGGATCGGAGGGCGGCAATTCACTTTGGGGCGACGAGTTGAGGCGCTTCTTCAAACGTTCGAGGTGCTCGCGCGCCACCTTCGTCGCCCAGGCACTCGAAGGATCGATGCTCAGATACCGCTCCCAATCCTTGAGGGCGAGCGGGAGCGAACCGATGCTCTCGAAGACGAGCGCGCGATTGTAGAGCGCCACCGGATCGTTCGGGCGGAGCTTGAGCGCTTCGGAGAGATGCTCGGCGGCGGCCATCGACTCATCGCTGCGGCCTTCCTGCTCGGAAAGCGCGTATTCGGCGGTGGCGAGATCGGTGAGGATCGATGGCGAACGCGGATCGAGCTGCAACGCCTGCTGGAACGTCGAGCGGGCCTGCTCGAAGTTTCCCTGGAGAAGTTGCGCGCGTCCCTGAAGCGCGACCCAGGCCACACTGTCCGGATGGGCGGCAAGCTGGTGATCGATCAGCACTTCGGCGCGCAGCAGGGGCAACGGCTGCGACGCGTTCGCGCCACGCACGGTGGCCATCGGCGAGTATTCGGCGCCGGGAATGCGCAGCTCGAGATCGCGGTTTGCCGTATACGCCTGGGCCAGCAATTTTTCGGCGGCGGTTGGCCCACTGCCGATACGCTGGACGACCAGGACAGCCAGCAGCGCCAGCACCGCGGCCACGGCGAAGGCCCACGTCCACATACGTCGCGACGCGAGCCTGCGGCCCGCCGCAGCGCCCGTCGAGGCCAGCCGCGCCGCAAGACGCTGCTGGTTTTCCTCCTTTGCACTCGGGAGCTGGCGCAGGAGCCGGCGTTCGTCGTCGCTGAGTTCCTCGGAAAGATCCTCCATCGCTTCACGCAGCAGCGGGCCACAATAGGAGCAGCGGGCCGCGTGATCGACACGGGCTGCAGCCTCTGTTTCCTCGAGCAGGCCCGCAGCCAGGCTCGCCCATTCCGATTCCGGCGGGCACTCTGGCGTCCGCATTGCCTCTTCGCTAGCGTCGAGTCTCATGCTTTTCAGCCCGTGCTGGGCCCTCTGGTACTGTTCCAGTTGCTGGCGGCAGACGGCGCAGGCGGCAGCGTGCTGCGCCGCGCTATCCAGTTCAGGCGTCCGTTGTCCGGTCTCTCCGGCTTCGACGAGCCGGTGGAAAAGATCCGGGCTGAGGTGCTGCTCGAATTCCCTCAAAGGACCTTCTTTCTATTCCAAACGCTCATTCGAGCCAATTCCCTTTCCGGTTGCCGGTTCCCGGGCCGCGTCTTTCCCGCCCTCGAGTGAATCCGGCCTTCCCGTTCCGCTTCCGGCAAGCTCTTCGCGCAGGTGGCGGGTGATCCGGAAAATCATACTTTCCACGCCTTTTACGGTGAGATCCATGCCGGGCAGCTCGGCAATGGCGCGCGCGCTCATCCCGGCACGGTAGTAGAGCCCGAAGATGCGCCGGTCGCGGCCCGCCGTCGGGCCGAGGTCGAGGCTTTCCAGGCGCCGCTCGATCTCCCCGAACAGAGCCTCCCGCTCGATCTGCTCTGTGGCTCTGGCGTCGACGGGATCGGCCGGCTCGTCGTTTTCCGCCCGCGGCGGCGGATCGCTCGGCCGGCGCTTGGCCGCGTGCGATCGCTTGAAATAGTCGTGAACGACGCGTGTGGTGACCACCTTCAGGTAGCCGAAGAACGATTCCGGGTGCTGCGGCTGGAATTCACGCAACAGGCGGCAGCGTTCGCCGCAGAGTTTCAGGAAGGTTTCCTGCACCAGGTCTTCAAGGACGACGGGAGACACCACTCCCCAGCGCCGGGCTGTCCGCAAAGCCACGCCCGCGATGGTGGGCTGGAAGCGTTGGACGAATTCTCCCCAGGCTTCCCGGTCGGCTGAGTCGACACATGCCCGGACCAGTTCGGTGGCAGACAGGTTTCTATAGGGCATGTAAATTTAATCGGTGGGATTTTACACCCCTCCGGGCGGAAGGCAAACGCGGGACTAGAACTTCTTAGTACCCCGTTCATTCCCTCGAAATATTGAGGTTTACCGGGCGCAAAAGGGAATTTTCCCCCACTCTCGTTCTGCAAGGTAACGGAGGACGCTGTTCCCAAAGGGAGCAGCCCGCTCCTCCAGGACACCCGGGGAAGCTGAGCGTGAGGGCGGGAGCCGGATAGCCGTTCGGTGGCTCGCGCGGGATTCGGTTCCTCCCTCGAACGCGCCTGGCGTCGTCCGGTATTCGCCGGGGGAATCCCCCGCGAACCGGGCGACGAATTACAAAAGAGTTCCGGACCAACCGCCGGAAAGGGAGAGGGAGCGACGGGGCATTAGGAGTCCTACGGTCACTGCCGGTCCAACGCCTCCGGCAAGGGAAAACGTCCTGCTCCGTCCAACTCCGAGGCCCCGTCGCTCCTCACCCGTTTTCGTTCCGCGCCACGCGGCAATCGCCCTTTCACCATCCCACAGCCTGCCGCGCCGGCGCGCTGAATCCCGCTCCTCAGTTGCCGATGCGCACGAGCACCACGCCGTGGCGCGGCACCGTCGCGGTGAAGCTGTCGTGCATCGTGCCGAGGTCCCGCCGCTCCCACAGATCTCGCACGTTCTCGGTGTCGCCCACGCCGATCTGGCTGAATTGCACTGTCATGGACTCCGGCGTGTAACCGCGGTTGAACAGGCCCACGACTCGCGAGCGGTCGGCCATCACCTTCACCCAGATTTCGAGCGACCCTTCCTGCCAGACGCGATAGCCCTGATTGCCGGCCGGATCCTGGTCGACGGCGACCACATCGGGATTGGCAAGGATGGCGAGGGTTTCGGGCGTCATCGTCGCAAGATCGTTGCCGGAGATGAGCGGAGCGGCGAGCAGGCACCAGAGGCTCATGTGCGTGCGATATTCATCGGCGGTCATTCCGCCGTTGCCCACTTCGAGCATGTCGGGATCGTTCCAGTGGCCGGGAGCGGCGAAGCGCTCGAGGCCATTCTGGCCGAATCCGATGTAGGCCATGGCCCAGTAGTGGTCGGAGATGTCGCCGGTGGTGCGCCACAGATTGGCGCCGACCGACGGCCCCCAGGACCAGACGCGCTGGTAACCATACTGGCAAAGGCTGTAGACGATCGGGCGTCCGGTGGCGGCCAGCGCATCGTGCATTTTCTTGTAGGCGGCTTCCATCTGGTCGGGCTGATAAACGCGGCCGGCGCTGCACCAGTCGTATTTCAGGTAATCAACACCCCAACTGGCGTAGGTGCGAGCATCCTGCGCTTCGTGGCCGTAGCTGCCTTCATACCCGGCGCACGTCTTCGGACCGGGCGAGGAATAGATGCCGAATTTCAGGCCCAGGCTGTGGATGTAGTCGCCGAGCGCCTTCATGTCGGGAAATCGGGAATTGGGCTGGATATTGCCCTGAGCGTCGCGCTTGCCCTGCCAGCAGTCGTCGATGTTGATGTAGGTATAGCCGGCGGCTTTCATGCCGTCCGAGGCCATCGCCGCGGCTTCGGCGCGCACCACTTTATCGGAGACGCCGCAATGAAAATGATTCCAGCTGTTCCATCCCATCGGCGGCGTCGCCGCCAGCTCCACTTTTGGCGCGGGCGGCGTCGTGGCGAACGCCAGAGTCGTGGCCCCGGCACAGAACAACACCAGCAGCGCTCCCCGCAAAATCCTTCCAGGAAAATTTCCCCTCATCATTTCTCCTTATTTGGTCGGCCGCGGCGCGCCGAGCGGCGCGCTCCATTCCGGCTGGCAGTGCAATCCCGCGGTAGCCTACTCCGCGACAAATTCGAAGTCCAGGAAAGACGCCTTAAGGCTCAGAGGATTTCAGCGGCGCCGTCGCCGGGCCGGCAAGCGGTAATCTGGGGAACGATGCCGGTGCGACCTTCGTACAGGCGGGCGAGAGAGGCGGCGAAATCCCCGGCAGCTTCGGCCCGCACCAGGTTGACGGTAGAGCCGCCGAAGCCGCCTCCGGTCATGCGCGCGCCGAGCACGCCGGGCAGTTCGCGGCCGAGTTCCACCATCAGGTTCAGCCCGGCCGAGCTTACTTCGTAGTCCTCGTCGAGGCTGCGATGGGCCTCCAGCATCAGCCGGCCGAGCGATTCATAGTCGCCGCGCTCGAGCGCGGCCGCTGCGGCGTGGACGCGGGCCATCTCGCCGGTCACGTGACGAGCGCGCCGGCGGACTGTGTCGGGCCAGCTTTCGGCGAGGGAAGCGATCTGCTCCCACGTGACGTCGCGCAGGGCCCCGACCTCCGGCTTTATCGCGGCGATCCGGCGCACGGCGTCCTCGCATTCCTCGCGCCGGCGGTTGTAGGCCGAAGCGGCCAGCGCGTGGCTCGTCATCGTGTTGGCCACGACCACTCGCACGCGAGAGGAATCGAGCGGAACGGGCCGGACGTCGAGCCTGCGGCAATCGATCAGCAGCGCGTGGTCAGGCTGGCCGAAACACGACGCGAGTTGATCCATGATGCCGCAGCGCATGCCGACGAATTCGCTCTCGGCGCGCTGGCAGGCGCGGGCGAGCGCCGCCCGGTCGAGCGAGACACCGGCAAGCCCGGCCAGCGCTAATGCGGTCGAAACTTCGAGCGCGGCCGAGGAGCTGAGTCCGCCGCCAGGTGGCACATCGCTTGCCACCAGCAAATCGGCTCCCGCTACCGGCACGCCGATTTCGCCAAGCGCCCAAGCCACGCCGAAGACGTACCGACTCCAGTGATGCTCGCCGGGCAGGGGCGCGGTGAGCGTGGCCTCGGCAGTCTCATCGAATTCGCGCGAATGGATGCGGAGGCGGCGATCGGCGCGAGCCGACGCGAGCACGAAACAATCGCGATCGATGGCGAGCGGCAGCACCCAGCCTTCGTTGTAGTCGACGTGGCCGCCGATCAAATTCACGCGCCCGGGGGCGCGGAAGGCGCGAGGTTCGGCCCCGAACCGGCGACGAAATTCCTGGCGAAGTGTGTCGAGCCCGCCCACGGCTCAGGCGGGAACCCGCGTGGGGAGTGGCGATGAGGGGGTGGTGCGGCGCGGGCCGGTGCGCACGCTCGCGCCGTGCATGTCGGGATGGCAGGACTCGCTCATCGGAAAAAAGCCAGTTTAGCGCAGCCGCCGCCATTGGCACCACGAACGCCGGCCAGACCCGCGACGAGAGATGTCCTTAGGCAGAAACGGGACGAGAGGCTAGACTCAAAGAGCTGATCGGAGCATGATGCCTCGCTGGCGCCGGAACAGGCGCGGGCACGGAAGCCGTCTTCAGCCGCAGGCCGCGGTCCATGCCGCGACGACGGGATGGTCTTCAAGGTCCGGCCTCTGCCGGCCGCCGCCTCCCGGAGAAATCCGGGCGGAAACAGTAGGGCGGGAGCAGCGAATTCGGTTCAAACCACATCTGGCAGTCCTCTTGCTGCTCGGGAGTCTGGCGCCGGCAACAGCGGCCGAGCGGCGCCCGATCGATACGAGCCACTCGCGCGTGGTGGTGCAGGTCGACAAGACCGGTTTCTTCTCGGTTTTCGCCCACAATCACCGCATCGATGCCCCGATTACTTCCGGCAGCGTTGAGCTGGGCGAGCATGCGTCGGTGGAATTGACGATCGCGACGCGCGACCTCCGGGTGCTCGATCCGGAAGTTCCGGCCGATACACGGGCCGAAATCCAGCAAACGATGCTCGGCCCCAAGGTGCTCGACGCTCCGCGCTACCCCGAGATCCGCTTCATTTCCGCGCGCGTCGCGAGCACGGGCCCGCAAACATGGCGCATCAGCGGCCAGTTGACGCTCCACGGCCAGACGCATCCGGTCGTCCTCGATGTCAGCGAAGACGGCGGCGTCTACCATGGATCGGCCGAGATCCTGCAGAGCGATTTCGGCATCACGCCCATCAGGATCGCCGGGGGCACGGTGAAAGTGAAGGATGCGGTGCGAATCCGCTTCGATGTCCGGCTGAAAAGTTCGACGCAGGAGAACGAACCGCAAGTGAGTAGAATCCCCTGAGGATGGGACCAATGACCAAGAGCCCGCAGCATTCACTCGCCCGCCAAGGCGGCGGAACAATCGCTTCCGTGGCCACCGCCCTGCCGCCGAATGTGATGGGGCGCGAGGACGTGAAGCGCTACATGCGGGTGGTCTTTCCGCTCGGCGAGCGGCGGCTGAAAGCGATTTTTTCGGTGGTCGACAACGCCCGCATCGAAAAGCGCCATAGCATCTTTCCGCTCGATTATTTCATCGAGCCGCGGCCGCTTTCCCAACTCACCAACGAATATCGCGAGCATGCCGTGAGTCTGGGACGCCAGGCCGCGTGCGAAGCGCTTTCGCTCGCCGGACTCCGGCCGGCCGATATCGATCTGTTCATCACGGTGTCCTGCACCGGGGTGATGATTCCCTCGCTCGACGCCCACCTGATCAACGATCTCGGATTTCGCGCAAACGTGCGGCGACTTCCGATCACCGAACTGGGCTGCGCCGCCGGCGCCGCCGCGATCGGCCATTCCTGGCAATTTCTGCGCGGATTTCCCGAGGCGCGCGTGCTGATTCTCGCTGTCGAGACGCCGACGCTCACCTTTCAGCGCAACGATCTCTCCCAGGCGAATCTGATCTCCTGTTCGCTGTTCGGCGATGGCGCGGCGGCGGCCGTGCTCACCGGCCAGCCGCGCCCCGGGCCGCGCGTCGTCGGCGCCGAGACGTTCCTCTTTCCCGATTCGCTCGACGCCATGGGATTCGACCTGCGGGAAACCGGCTTCCACATCCTTCTCGCCCGCGAAGTCCCCGACCTGATCCGCTCACGCGTCGGCGAATTGATCGGTGGTTTCCTCGAGCGAAACCAGTTGCGCCAGGAGGACATCGCCGCCTGGGTGCTGCATCCCGGCGGCCAGAAGCTGCTGGCTTACGTTGAGCAGGAACTTGGCCTCACTCCCGAGCAGACGCGGCCCTCCTGGGAAGTGCTTCGCGACTACGGCAACCTCTCGAGCGCCAGCGTGCTGTTCGTGCTGGAGCACTGGATGCGCAAGCGGCAGGTCGATGCCGGCTCCTTCGGGCTGCTGGTCGGATTTGGGCCGGGATTCAGCGCGGAGATGGTGCTGCTCGAATGGCAGTGACGCGGATCGCGTTTCTCGGACTCATCGGCCTGGTCGCTCTGCTGCGCCTGGCCGAACTGGGAATTTCGCGTCGGAACGAGCGGCGCATGATTGCTCGCGGCGCCACGCCGGCCACGGACCCGAGTTTCCGCTGGATGGTGCTGCTGCACGCCGGCGTGCTGGCGGGAGCAGCGGCGGAGGTGTGGTTGCTCCGTCGGCCTTTTGTTCCCGTGCTGGCCGTGACGATGGGCATCCTGTTCCTCGCGGCAAACGCGCTGCGTTGGTGGGTGATCGCGACGCTCGGCAAGCAATGGTGCGTCGAGGTCGTCGACGCCGGCCGCCTGGGCGTGGTTTCCTCCGGTCCTTTCCGCTTCGTCCGCCATCCCAATTACGACGCCGTCTTTCTCGAAATGCTCGCCCTCCCGCTCATCCACACCTGCTGGCTCACCGCCATCGTCGGCACCGCGGCACACGTGCTCGTCCTGCGCTCGCGCGTGCGCGCCGAAGACGCCGTGTTGCTCGCCAATCCCGAATATCGGGCACGCATGGACGGAAAGCCGCGCTTCCTGCCATGGCTGTCGCGTCACACTCCCGAAGATGAACGTTCCGCGGCCCCGGGCCGGATAGCAAGATAGAATAGATAGATGGCAACTGACGTTCTCATTGCCGGGGGCGGAATCGCCGGGTCGTCCCTCGCGATCCTCCTCGGCCGGCAGGGCCTTGCCGTCGAGCTCTACGAGCGAAGCCGGTTCCCTCGGGAAAAGACGTGCGGAGAAGGCCTGCTGCCGGCCGGCGTCGCGGTGCTCGGGCGGCTGGGACTGGCGGAGGAAGCGGGTGGCCAGGAGTTCGTCGGCGTGCGCTACCATTCGGGCGGCGAAACAGTGGAAGGACGATTTCTGACGACCGAGGGACTGCCGCAAACCGGACGCGGACAACGGCGGTTCCATCTGGACCAGGTTTTGTTTGCCGCCGCAGCCGCAACGCCCGGCGTCCAGGCTCACACGGGAGCCAACGTTTCGGCTCCGCTCCTCGAGCGCGGCCGCGTCACGGGACTCGTGATCGACGGGAAAGCGCGAAGGGCGGGTTTGGTTGTAGCCGCCGATGGCGCAAATTCACTTCTTCGGCATCAGCTTGGCTTGGACCGACCGCCCCGCGGAAAACGATTTGGGGCGCGAATGCATTTCCGGCTGGCGCCACACGCGGGAACATCAGAGTGGGTGGAGGTGTTCTTGGGAGGAGGCTACGAGCTCTACGTGACGCCCCTGCCCGGGCGCGAGACGCTGGTGGCGGCGCTGAGCAGCGCCCGCTCGCCCGACCGCCCGCTCGAAGAACAGTTCCTGCGCTGGTGCCGCGAGCATCGCGGCCTGGCCGAGCGCCTGCGCGACTCCGAACAGGTATCCCAAATCCTCACGGCGCGTCTCGGAGCGCGAGCGCGCGCTGGCGTCGGACCGGGCATCGTCCTGCTCGGCGACGCCGCCGGCTCGCCCGACCCGATCACCGGCAGCGGAATGACCCAGGCGCTGGTCTCCTCAGAATTATTGGCGGGAATGCTGCGCCAAGGATTCCCCGTTGACGAGGTGAGGCTCCAGCGCTTCGAACGCTGTCGCCGGGCGATCTTCCGCGATGCGGAGCGGGTCAACCGCTTCGTGCTCTCCCTCGCCCACCGCCCTCGGCTGGCGCGGCTGGCTTTCCGCCTGCTCCGTGCGCGGCCGAAGGTCTTTTCCCATCTGCTCGGCGTGAGCGGCGGTGCGCTGCCGCTCTTCGGCCGCGCCTACTCGGCCGAACGGCCCGAGGCGCAAGACCACCCGCCGGGAACCTTGTCTTCCGCGCATGTCCCGCGCGCTTGCGGACGAATGTCATGAACCGAGCGATCCTGCTGCTGGCACTCCTCGCCGGTATCCAGCCGGCCTGGGCGGGGACGAGCCCAATCAACACCCCGAATGCGCTCGATGCCGGCTTCGACCGGATGTACGAGTTGAAATTCCCCGCGGCCCGCCTGGTATTCCACACCTACATCGCGGATCATCCAAGCGATCCGATGGGCCAGGTTTCACTTGCGGCCAGCTACCTGTTCGAGGAGTTCAACGAGCGAGGTGTTTTCACGTCCGCGTTTTTCCTGAACGACGAGAAGCTGCTGGGCGGCATCCCCGATCCCGGCAATGACGCCTTCCGCCCCGCGTTTCTCGAGGCCAATTCCCGCGCGCGGCAGATGGCGCAGAGCCTGCTCGACGCCGACCCGAACGACCCCACCGGCCTCTTCGTAATCACCCTCGCGAACGGCATGGAGGCCGATTACGACGCGCTCATCGAAAAACGGGACATGGCCAGCCTGCTTCTGTTGCGCGAAACCAAGAAATCAGCGCGCAAGCTTCTCGCCATCAATCCCCACGCCGACGACGCCTATCTCGCGCTTGGCGCCGCCAACTACATCATCGGCTGCCTGCCCGCCTACAAAAGATTCTTCCTGGGCCTCGGCGGAATTCACGGCAGCCGCACCCTCGGCATGCACCAGCTCGACATGGCCGCCAAGGGCGGCCACTATCTGAAGCCTTTCGCCAAGGTGATGCTGGCTCTGGCCGCGCTGCGGGAAAAGCAACCCCGCCTGGCGCGCACTCTCTTCGGCGAACTCCACGACCAATTTCCCGAAAACCAGGTTTTCTCCTCGGAACTCGCAAAACTGCAATAAGCGCCGCGCCGGCGGCCGAACCCGCGATTCCTCCCTCGGGAAATCGCCACGTCTTTCCCTCCACGTCGTAATTGTCGCAACCGGCACGGGCTTTGAACT